>Ga0197143_1000070_pt1 | contig 106157 bp, 113 predicted proteins | sample GBS70_MetaG_FD_148603 | JGI IMG/M metagenome (GOLD analysis project Ga0197143, IMG submission 148603) | Sediment microbial communities from Great Boiling Springs, Gerlach, Nevada, United States - GBS 70_MetaG | ecosystem: Environmental > Aquatic > Thermal springs > Hot (42-90C) > Sediment... | reverse complement strand
TCTTGAATTAAAATCAAGTCCAATGAAATTTATCCCCTCATAGCTAAAAGCGAAATTTTTAAAATTTGGATTATTTGTATCTTTTTGCCAATTAAATCTTCTTTTGAGTAGTTTTATGTTTGGATCATTTTCATTCCAAAAGATTTCATCAAAATAATTTTCTCCCAAAGGACCCTCAGCTTCTTTTTCTTCAGTGAAAGGCCAGACATCATGATTGCCAAAAACTGGAATATAAGGGATTTCATAAAGGTTTAATTTATCTAAAATTCTTTTTGCTTTTAAAAACTCTGATTTTTCTCCAGAATCAGCAATATCTCCCAAAATTACTAAAAACTGAATTGGGCATTTTTCTCCGCTACAATCAATTTTTGTTTGATTTTCAATTACCCAATCAACAACGTTTTTTAGTCTTTGGGTTAAGTAATATTCTTCACCTTCTTTTTGAGAATCTGTCCAGCCTTTTTCAGGATCTGGCTCATAACCTTCTCCATCATAATCAGGATATCCTCTACCAATATGCAGATCAGTGATAATTGCAAAGGACCATTTTTTGGAAATAGTGTAATTTTCAAAAGGAGAAGTTAGTGGGTAAGGGTCTCCCTTGGCATATTTTTCATCTGGATTTCTATAAGGGAGGTCTCCAATTCCATCTTCGTTTTCATCTTCTCCTTGATAGTCGCTCCAAAAGTTTCCAAGAAAATTGGCAAAGTTTTTCCCTTTAAAACTATATCCAAATTTTTCAAGTGAATACCATCTTTGAGAAACTGGCCAGTTAAGAGGATAGGTTGCCCTTTTGTTGTCAATGAAGTTATTGGGATAAAAAACGTTTTGAAACTCCTCTTCATGATGCCAAGGATAATAATAAGGATAATAATATTGTGGTTGAATGGCAAAAATAGTTTCCTTAATAGTGTTTTTTGAAAAGAGATTTCCATAACTTTGCCAAAGAAAAATTCCTATTTCAGCGCCTTCAATTAAGTTTTCTTCAAAAATATTTTTTGCTGGCATTTCATAGAGGGAGGAATATAACCAAAGGTTTGTTCCAGTGTTTGAAAATAGGTGATTTTGGCGAACTTGACAGTTTTTGGTCCGATAAAGGAAAATTCCATGATAATTTTGAGTGATGATATTATTTAAGATTTCACAATTCTCAACTTCAAAACAGCCTCTTTCTGGCGAGGGCTCAACACGGATACCAAAAGCCCTAAATGATGGAGTACCCTGGGCACCAGTAAAACTAAAACCTTTTACTTTAACATTATTGGCTCCCCTAATCAAAAGCACATTCTTTAAAGGATCTTTTGCTTTTATAATCGTCTTTTGAGGTCCCTTTTCTGAAACTAAAGTAAGATTGTCTTTTTGAATAATGATATTTTCTTCATAGATGCCCTCTTTCACTACTATAACGTCAAAAGAATTAGCATTTTCTACAGCCTTCTGAATGCTTTTCCATTTGTAATTTTCTGGTTCATCTTTTTCAAAATCATCATCAACAAAGATTGTTTTGGAGGAATTTTCCTCTGCTCCAATGAGAGAAACCCCAATAAAACTTAAAAGAATAATTAAAAATAAAAAAAGAGAAAGAAAGCTGATCTTTTGCTTTGAAGAAGGGCTTTTGCCTTTGGTTCTTTTTCTTTCTTCAACAATATTTTTTATCTCTTGAATAATTGCCAAAATGCAAGGAACTAAAATGAGTAAAATAAATCCAATTGGTTTTCTGGAAAATAAAACAAAGTAACCAAAAATAGGCAAAGAAAGAATAGTTGTTTTTTGAGAAAGACTTATTTCTTTATCAACTTGCTTTGGACCAATTTCTTTTGCAATCTCGAGGGTTCCATCTTTTTGAAAAGATACTTTATAATTTCCTGGCAAAGAAAAAACTGAAAAAAATGAAAAGAAGGCAACAAGAAAGACAAAAACTAAAGCCAAAAAGTAAAACATCTGAAAAACTTTTCCCATCAAAAATCTTTTTGAAGCCAACTTTAAATTGCCTGATTTAAGACAAGGGTTATGTCAAATGCTGTGCTATCACTTTGGACAATGTTTCCCACATTTTCTGGCAAAAAATATTCCACTTGAAAATTTCCTCCCTCTTTACCACCATCGATCGTTTGGAGGTCAGCCCAAGCTTTTTCGCTATAACTATTAACAAAATCGTAAGCTTCCTGGGGCAAATCGTTTCCTCCCTCCCAAGAAACCCTTGTTCCATCACTTTTTAAAAAATAGTCTCCACTTGACCACTTACCATCTTTGTCAACATCTATCCAAAAAGCTAACTTTAAATAGTCTCCAAGCTCTCCCTCAAGTTCTTGGCAAGTTGTATCTTGGTTCCCGCAAGTTCCATTACTTTGACAATCTCCCTCTTTTTCTGGCTCAACACATTCATTTTCATAGTTAATTACCTGCCCCACACTAATAGTTAAAATTCCAGGAATTGAGCCAACATTTTTTAATGTCCAGCTTCCTGCCCTCCCTTTATTTCCAGGCGCTAAATTTTGAAGGTTAATTGGAATGCTTGAAAAATCAGCTTCAACTTCAAGATCTAAAGTTCCAGCCTGAAGGATATTTTTTGAAACAGTTTCCTTATCACTAAAATAGGCTAAAATTCCTCCAACCAAAGCTAAACTCATGAGACAAATAATAGTTAAACTCAAAAATATTTTTTTATTTAAAGAAACCATTTTTGAATTTTAATTCCAACTTCCTTTTTGTCAACAACAGGATTTTTAGCCACCCTTTGGAGGTATTTTAAAATGCCTATCAATTATGGAAAAAATAAGCTATTTTTAAAATGGCATGATTGCGTTCAAAATTTGTGCTCAAAAGACCATTAATTAACGGAAAATCTTTTTTGGGCGACTGTCACTTTTCTTTAAAAAAGAAAGATTAGAAAGTAGGATTAGGTTAGTTTTTTTATTTTCAATCAGTAGTCAAATTTTGAACTCTTTTATTTACTTGATAACTTCAAATTTTTAAACTAGAATTATCATGTTATGGAAATTTCAACCGTTATTACGACTGAGATTTTTATTTTTTTAATTCCCGTTTTCTTAATTGTAGTTTTATATTTCTTACTAAAACGGCTTCAGAAGATGTTGGTTGACAAAGATGCGAAGTCACTTGAAAAAATATTGTCAAAAATTATAAAAGAAAATCCAAATATTAGTAAAGAAGAGCTTTTGAGAAGAATCAAATTTGAATATGAACTTGAAAGACAAAAACATCCTGAACTAACTCAGCTAGAATTAGGGGATTTAGAAGGTCCTACACTTGCTAAAAGGAATGCGAAGGTTAAAGTAGTAAAAATGCCCTTAAAAACTTTCAAAAGCGAACCCCTGCTTTGGAAGTTAATTAAAAATTTGTTTAAATAGTAATCTAAAAATGCTTGATAAAAAACAAAAATATTTGCAAATCGCTTTAAATAGTACCCTGGAGGAGGCAAAAGCAATAATTTCTCAAATTCCTCTTGATAAAAGAATAATTCTTGAAGCTGGAACTCCCTTAATTAAAACTTACGGGTTAAATGCAATAAGGATGATTAGAAATTGGTGGGAAGAAAGGATTTTGGGTCCTTCGTTTCAAACCCAAAGAATTTTGCAAAACAGTACAAAAGTTTTTACTCCTTATGTTGTTGCTGATTTAAAATGTATGGATAGAGGAGCACGCGAAGTGGCAATTGCAAAGGCAGGGGGAGCAAGCGGGGCAGTTGTTTTGGGTCAGGCACCAATCGAGACGATCAATTCTTTTATTGAAGAATGTGAAAAATATGGTCTTGATTCAATGATTGATATGATGAATGTTAAATATTCTTTGGAGATTTTGAGGCAATTAAAAAAGCTGCCAAATGTTGTAATCTTGCACCGAGGAGTTGACGAAGAAGCCTTTAATCCGGAGTCAGAAATTCCTTATCATGAAATTCAAAGGATAAAAGAAAACTATGATATCCTTGTTGCTATTGCTGGTGGGGATACAATTCAAGAGGTTCAAAGAGCGATTTTCAACGACGCTGACATTGTTGTTGTTTGGAAATCGTTTTATCAAAGTACTGCCGAGACCGCAAAATTGGCAGAAGAATTCTTAAAGGAAATTAGATAAATGCTTCCAAAGTCTTCTTTATTCATTTATTTAATAGTTTCAAGCTTGGTTTTTCTAATTATTATTTGGTTGCTTAATTTTTTCATTTTTTCAAAATTTACTGAAGTTCTTTCTGATGAAATACCACTTGAGATAAAAGAAACAAAGAATAAAATTTTTGTCTTTGCCATTAGCGTTTCGATTTTTATTTGTTTGTTCGATCTTTTTATTTTAAAAATTGAGAAAAATTTAAGCGAAGAGGAAAAGAAAATCGAAACGATTTTAAAAGCAAACCCTAATGAGCAATTAGCTCAAAAGAAATTGCAACAAATTAGAAAGAAAAGGACAATTTACTTTTTCTTGATTGAGAGCATTTTTGCAATTGTCTTTGGGGTCGCTATCGGTTTTTTCGCTTTTTACTTTGCTCAACCTCTTTATAAATTTTTGGGAAATATAAAATAGATTTATTCTTTAAGACTCCTTTTTCCTTTCGGCAAGTAAAGATTTTATTCCTTCCAAAATTTCTACTGGCAAAGCAAAGATTACTGTCTTTGAAGGATCAGGTTGAAGTTTATCAATTGTTTCCAAGGTTCTTAAAGAAAATCCCCCAGGAATTTCTCCCAAGATTCTTGCTGCCTCTTTTAAATTTTCAGCTGCTTTTATTTCTCCTTCAGCCTTAATTATTATTGCCCTTTTTTCTCTTTCAGCTTCAGCTTGGGCTGCCATTGCTCTTTTCATCGCTGCTGGAATTTCAATATCCTGAATTTTTATTGCTATGATATCGATTCCCCAATGAGCAGTTTCGGTATCAACGATTTTTTTAATTTCAGAAGCAATTCTTTCTCTTTCTGCCAAGAGCGTATCAAGCTCAACTCCACCGATGATATCTCTTAGGGCTGCGATTGAATATTGAGAGACCGCATAAGGATAACTTTGAACCTTCAAAACAGCGTCCTCAGCTCTTTCTACTTTGAAATAAACTACAGCATTAACTCCAACTGGCACATTGTCTTTAGTTATTGCTTCCTGCCGAGGAACATCAATTGTAGTAATTCTCATATCGACCTTGATCATCTTTTGAATAATAGGACAAATCCATCGAAGTCCGGGGGTATAGGTTGCGCTATACTTTCCCAAAGTTAAAACCACCCCCCTTTCATACTGATTAATCACTCTTAGCCCCCCAAGGCCAAAAACAATTAAAAGAAAAATTGCTATTGAAACCCATGCCATACTAAATTATTATCAAGTTTTTCGACCTTTTATATTTTGTGTATTAGTTTTTCTAATGTTTCGCTCAATTTTTCTTTGCCATCTTTGAAAGGAGATACACCAATTAAATTTGCCGTTTCTTCTATCTCTTTTTCGATTAGTTTTGCTTTATCGATCCAATTTAGTGGCCAGCTCATTCCTTTCAATTTTCTTTCCTCAACTAGTGCGCAAAGCTCCAAATATTTCTTCATAAGAAATTTAAAATATTTTTGAGGAGTTATCATTTTTATTTTTTGTTTAGCAAAAAATTCTGGAGTCAATTGGTTGAAAGCTTCCTCCCCAGAAAAAATTGATATGATTTTCCTAAGAAAATCAAATATTCCCATAAAAAATTTTTAGAATTATTATAATTCAAAAAAAGCAAATCTGCAATAAATTGCAATAAATAAAAACATGGATTGTTTGATCTGAAGATGCGACACTTACCTTCCAAAAGATATTTTAAAATGCTTGTTAGCTATGGAAAAAATAAGCTATTTTTAAAATGGCATGATTTTGTTTAAAATTAAATTCATTCCCATCTTGAGGTGATGTTCATTTTGTTGTGTCAATAGACTAAAAAAACCAATTCATTCTTGTAGCTTAACACCATCTAAAGAGTTTTATTAAAGTCCAACTTCAACTTTTAAGCTCAATTTTTACAAGGAAATTAAGATAGTGTTTGTTTAAATTCAAAATTTACTTTTTTAAAAAAAGTAAGTAAAATAGAGTAAAGAAAATAAGATGCTTGATTCAAAATTTTGGGCAAGATATTTTAAATTTTATGGAAACAGAAATTGAGAAAAAAATTAAAGAAGTACTGAATTTAGTAAAAAAAAGAGGGCTCTATCCAGAAATACCTATTGTAACTGGGGGCATTTCTAGTAAGCCAGAATTTATAGTAAATGGGAAAAAGGTACTATCTTTTAATTCAGGAAATTATCTAGGATTAGCGCACAATAAAGAAGTTATGGAGGCTATTATTGAAGGACTTCATCAATATGGTGTACATCCTTCTGGATCAGTTTTGATTTCAGGAACTTTAGAAATTCATCGGGAATTGGAAAAGGAAATTGCAGAATTTCTTGGTATGGAAGCTGGAATGATTTTTAATACAAGCACTATGGCGAATATGGGAGTTATTCCAGCAATAATTGATTTACCAATACTAAAGTTTTTCACACCTTTTAAAATTTCTTTTGTGGCTAGTAAAGAAAGCGTTCTTTTTAGTGACGAATTTAATCATCCAACAATTATCGAGGGTTGTCGCCTGGCAAAAGCTGAGAGAATAATTTATCGACATTGCGACATTAATGACCTAGAACAAAAATTAAAAAAATACAAAAAAAGGAAGAGAAAATTAATCTTGACAGATGGAGTATTTAGTACAACTGGCGAAATTGCACCATTAAAAGAAATCATTGAATTAGCCCAAAAATATGGAGCAATGGTTTATGTTGACGATGCAATTGCTACTGGAATTTTGGGTGAAAATGGCAAAGGGACAATGGAATATCTTGGATTAAAAAATGGTGTAGATATTATTGTAACAACTTTTTCAAAAGCATTTGGAGTTGTTGGAGGGTTTGCCGCAGGCTCAAAAGAAATAATTGATTATTTGAGAATTTCTGTAAAAACTTATATGTTTTCTGGTGCTTTTTTAGGAGCACTAACTAAAGGAGTTTTGAAGTCTTTAGAAATTATTAAAAGAGATAAGTGGAGAAGAATTAAATGCTGGGAGAATGCGAAATATTTAAAAAATAAATTAGAAGAGGCAGGATTTAATACTCTAAATAGTCAAACCCCAATCATTCCGGTTTTAATCGGAGATGAAAATGTAGCAATTAAAGTATCAAAAGATTTATTTGCACAAGGCATCTTATCCCCTCCTTTTCGATGGCCAGCAGTGCCAAAAAAACATGCATTATTAAGATTCACAGTCACTTGTGAACATACTATAGAACAATTGGATACATTAATAGAAAATTTAATAATTATTGGAAAGAAATATAAGATAATCAAATGAGTCTTTGGTAAAAAATGGAGATTTTAGAAATTATTATTCCAATAGCTGCAATTTTTAATTTTTTTCTTGGTTTTTTTGTACTTATAAAGGATCCTTCAAAAAAACTTAATCTTTTTTTTGGAATTTCTTGTTTTGTTACATCTATTTGGATCTTTGCTAATTTTATGATGGGGGTTAGACAAACCCTCTTTTGGTTAGAAAGTGCTTCAGCCTTTGGGGCTTTAGTTCCTTTTACTGCTCTTCTTTGGATTTTAGAACTTTGTGAGAAAAGGCTATCTGGAAAATCGTTAATTTTATTGGGAGGTTTAGCCCTCTTTTTTTTCGTTGTTTCTTATACTGAGTTAATCACGACTGATATAAAAGAAATTCATTTTGGTAGATTTGAAGGAAAAACCGGCCCTCTTTTTCCCCTCTATTCAGTTTATGTTAGTGGAGTGCTTCTTTTCATACTTTATGTATTTATAGAAGGATATTTAAAGGCTTCGGGCATAAAAAAATTGCAATTAAGCTACGTGATGATCGGGGGAATTTTGTATATGAGTAGTGCCTCTATTGTAACTCTTATTTTCCCTTTATTTGGCATTTATAGATTCGCATTTTTAGATACCCCGAGCTCGCTTTTTCTCCTTTTCTTCACAGCTCTTGCCATTACTCGTTACCACCTCTTTGGCGTTGAAGTAATTTTAACTGAGATTTTAGTTTTAGTAATTGGAATTTTGCTTTTGATTCAAATTTTTGTTGCCCCAACAATCCTTTGGAAAATTGTCAACGGAACAATTTTTCTTTTATTTTGCATTTTTGGTTATCTTTTAATTCGTGGAGTATTTAGAGAAATTAAAAGAAGAGAGGAAGTGGAAAGAATAGCTCAACAGGAAAAGGCTTTAAGAGAAAAAGCGGAAAAGTTGGCTGAGGAATTTCAACATCTTGATAGGTTAAAAAACCAATTCATTCTTACAACTCAACACCATCTAAGAACTCCTTTGTCTATTATTAAAGGATATCTTGCTACAATTCTTGGAGGAATTTATGGAGAAATTAAAAATCAAAAAATAAATCAGGCTTTAAAAAACACACTCCAAGCTACCCAAAGGCTTATTACCTTGGTTAATGAATTTTTGGATATTTCTCAATTTCAGCTTGGAAAAGGGGCTTTAAAAAAAGAAGAAATTAACCTTAAAGATGTTTTAAATGAAACAGTTGAAGAGCTGAGGCCAGAAGCTGAGAAAAAAAAGCTTTATTTAAAAATGATTTTTAAAACAGAAGATCTTAAACTCAAAGCGGATTTCCAAAGACTGAAGGAAGCTTTTTTTAACTTAATTGACAATGCAATAAAATACACTCAAAAAGGAGGGATTGAGATAAAAGTTGAAAGCAAAAGTCCTGAATCACTTTTGGTTTCAATTAAAGATACTGGTATTGGCATGTCAAAAGAAACTTTGTCAAAGATTTTCAAAGGTTTATTTGAAAGGGGAAAAGAAGCAGAAAAAGTTGAGCTTACTGGAAAAGGAATCGGACTTTTTATTTCAAAAGTAATTGTTGATGCTCATAAAGGTAAAATTTGGGCTGAGTCCGAAGGTCCTGGCAAAGGCTCAACATTTTTTGTAGAATTACCAAGAAAGTAACTTTATGGAAAAGCAAATTTATAGCCTGATTATCATTGGCGGAGGTCCTGCGGGGATGAGCGCAGGAATTTACGCTTCGCGCCAAAGAATTAAAACTTTGCTTTTAACTAAAGATTTTGGAGGGCAGATGGCAAAAAAAGCAGTGCCAATTGAAAACTATCCTGGGTTTGAAAAAATTTCTGCCTTTGATTTAATTTCTCGAATGAAAAATCATCTAAAGAAGAGTGAAATTGAGATTAAAGAGGGCGAAGAAGTGATTTCAATAGAAAAAGAAAATGAAATTTTTGAAGTTAAAACAAAAAAGGGAAACACTTATTTTTCCCACTCAATTATTGTTGCTACTGGAGCGGATCCAAGGAAACTTAAAATTCCTGGAGAAGAAGAATTTTTGGGAAAAGGGGTGAGCTATTGTGTTTTATGCGACGGTCCTCTTTTTAAAGAAAAAGAGGTAGCAGTTATTGGTGGGGGAGAATCTGGTTTTGAGGCAGCAGTTGCTTTAGCAAATTGGGCAAAAAAAATTTATATTTTAGAATTTGCCAAAGAAGTCAAAGCTTCTCAAAAAATTCAAGAGGAAGCAAAAAGAACTCAAAAAATTGAAGTGATCACTCAAGCAAAAGTAAAAGAAATTAGAGGAGAGAAATTTGTCAAAGAAATTTTATTTGAAGATCAAAAAGAGAAAAAAGATAAGATTTTAAAAGTAAATGGAGTTTTTGTTGAGATTGGAACTGTGCCCGCTTCAAATTTTCTTAAGGGTCTTGTTGAGTTTAACGAGAAAGGAGAAATCAAAGTAAATCCAAGAACTCAAGAAACTTCTTTGCCAGGAATCTTTGCTGCTGGAGATGTTACTGACAATCTTTTTAAGCAAATAGTAGTTGCTGCCGGCGAAGGCGCCAAAGCAGCTCTTTCAGCATATTTTTATCTTAAAAAGAAGAATCTTTTATGAAAATTCACTTTCTTGGAATTGGAGGAATTGGGAATTCTGCCCTGGCAAGATATTATTTAAAAAAAGGATATCAAGTTAGTGGATGCGACACTCAAAGTTCTTTGGTCACTTCTTTACTTAAAAAAGAAGGAGTTAAAATTTTCAAAGATCATTCACCTTCGCACATTTCAAAACAAATTTCTTTTTTGGTTTACTCCAACGCAATTCCTTCATCAAATCCGGAAATTTTGAAAGCAAAAGAATTGAAAATTCCTTGTAAAAGTTATCCTGAAGCTCTTGGAGAAATTACAAAAGAATATTTCACTATTGCTATTGCTGGAACTCACGGCAAAGGGACAACTTGCGCAATGCTTTCTTTAATTTTAATCGAGGCAGGATTTGATCCAACTGTCTTTATTGGAACGCTTTTAAAAGAGTTTGGTTTTTCAAATTACCGTGAGGGCAAAAGCAAGTATTTAATTTTGGAAGCAGACGAATACAAAGATGCTTTTTTGAACTATTTTCCTTCCGCTTTAATCATTACCACCATTGATAAAGACCACCTTGATTATTTCAAAAATTTCAAAAATATTCTTAAAAGTTTTAAAAATTTAATTCTAAAACTTCCCCAAGAGGGAATTCTTGTTTTAAATAGAGACGATGAGGGCATAAAAAAGCTTTTAAGGGAAAAACCCCCTTTTCCAAAAAATACCTTCATTTGTTCAATTTCTCAAAAAAAAGAAGTTTCCCTTTTAAAAAAGGCAGTTAAAATTCCCGGGGCGCATAATCTTTCAAATGCTCTTTTAGCACTAACTTTAGCCCGAGCTTTAAAAATAAAGGACGATATTTCTCTTTTGGCTTTAAGCAAATATCAGGGAGCCTGGAGAAGATTTGAGAAAAAAGAGATCAAAATTGGAGAAAATAAGGCTTTTATTGTCTCAGATTACGCTCATCATCCAAGGGAAATTGAAGCCACTTTAAATTCAGCAACTGAGGCATTTGAAGGCAAAAAAATCTGGGTTATTTTTCAACCTCACCAAAGACAAAGAACCTTCCTTCTTTTTAGAGAGTTTGTTAAAGTTTTTGAAAAATTCTTTAAAGAAAAGAAAGTTGAAAAAATACTTTTTGATGAAATTTTTGAAGTGGCAGGAAGAGAAAAAAAGTCCCTTAAAATTTCCTCAAAAGACTTGGTTTTGGAGCTTCAAAAGAGGACTAAAAATTTTGAAGATATTTTATTTTTGCCTCAAAAAAAGATTATCCAATTTTTGAAAAGAGTTAATTTAAAAGATAAAGTGGTTTTGGTGCTTGGAGCGGGCGACATTTATCGGCTTTTTGAGAAACCTTGACTTAAAGAAATTTTTTTGATATTTTTAAGACGAATGCAAAAAGGAAAAGTTATTCGAAAAAAAGGAGTTGTAATTGAAGCTCTACCAGATACTACTTTTAAAGTTAAAACAGAAGACGGAGAAGAGGTTTTGGCATATCTTTCAGGAAAGATGCGTCTTCATTTTATTAAAGTAGTGCCCGGAGATAAAGTTGTCATTGAGCTTTCGTCTTATGATCAAAAAAGAGGCCGAATTGTTTTAAGAGAATAAAATTTTCAATGAAGGTTCGCTCCTCAATAAAAAAAATTTGTAAAGATTGCAAGGTTGTAAAAAGAAAAGGAAAGCTTTACGTTATTTGTAAAAACCCAAAACATAAGCAAAGGCAGGGATGAAGAAGCGGAAGATTAAAAATCACTCAAAATAAAACTTTGAGCTTAAACTAAAAAAGTTATCATCTAAATTTTTTTATGCCAAGAGTTGCCGGCGTTAATATTCCCGAAAATAAACCTATTTTATATTCCTTGCCATATATTTATGGCATCGGGTTATCTTTGGCAAGAAAAATATTAAATGAGGCGAAAGTTGATTTTCAAAAAAGGGCTAAGGACCTTTCTCCTGAGGAACTTGAGCGAATAAAAAAAATCATTGAAAGCAAATACAAAGTAGGAGGTGAGCTAAAAAGAGAAGTGATGCTCAATATTAAAAGACTTAAAGAAATAGGATGTTGGCGCGGAATAAGGCATCAAAAAGGTCTTCCAGTAAGAGGTCAAACTACGAGGAAAAATTCTCGCACAGTAAGAGGGAATATAAGAAGAACTGTATCTTCAGGTAAAAGAAAACCACCAGCTCCAAAATAAAATAATTTATGGGGAAAAAACGTGTAGTAAAACCAACAAAAGAAGCTTTAATCAAAGAGAGAGAAACTGTAGAGGAAAAAATTAAAAGAGAGCTTTCGCGGCTTAAAGTAAAAAAAGCCCTTGAAGGGGTAAAGCTTTATCTTAAATCTTCTTACAACAATTTGATTGCAACTTTAACTGATGAAAAAGGAAATGTGATTTTTTGGTCAAGCGCTGGAAAACTTGGATTTACTGGCACAAAAAAAGGGACACCATTTGCTGCCACTCAAGTAGCTCAAGTGATGGCAAGTGTTATTCAAAAACTTAAAGCACCAAAGGTTGAGGTTTTTGTTAAGGGTATTGGGCAAGGAAGGGAAGCAGCACTCCAAGCACTTGTTGCCAGAGACTTAAACATTGTTTCTATTGCCGACGTTACTCCGATACCTCACGATGGACCAAGACCTAAAAAACCCAAGAATCCAGCAAAAAAATAAATCATGGCAGAGGCAAAAAAATCAAAAACTAAGAGAGCTTCATGCAAAATTTGTCGAAGAATTGGAGAGAAACTTTTTTTAAAAGGAGAAAAATGCGAATCTTCAAAATGCCCTCTTTTAAAAAAACCTTATCCTCCAGGAAGGAAGGGAAAAGCTTTGGTAAGGAGGCTTACTGAATATGGAGAGGAACTTCGAGAAGTGCAAAAATTAAAAAAATCTTACCTCCTTGAGGCAAATCATTTCCAAAAAATTGTGAAAGAGGTTTTGAAAGAAAAAGGGAAGGTTGATGTCTCAGAACTTCTTTTAAAAAGACTTGAGAAGAAAGCTTTTAACGTTTTGTATAGAGCTCAAATTGCAAGTTCAAGAGCCCAAGGCAAACAGCTTATTTCGCACGGACATTTTTATTTAAATGGAAAAAAACTAACCATTCCTACCTATGAAGTCAAAGTTGGAGACGAGCTAAGGTTAAAACCTTCTTCTCAAAATAAAACTTTTTTTAAAAATACCCTTTTAACCATGGATAAATCAAAAATTCCTTCCTGGCTTTCTTTTGATTCAAAATCCTGGAAAATAAAGGTCACTCAAGAGCCGGATGTTGAAACTTTAAAAGCCAAATATAATACTTCCTTGATCTTTGCTTTTTATTCAAGATAAAAATATGATTCCCCTACCAACAAAGCTCAATATTTTGCAAAAAGGTAGCAAAAAGCTTATCTTTGAACTTTGGCCGCTCTATCCAGGCTATGGAATTACTCTTGGAAATGCTTTGAGAAGGATCCTTCTTTCTTCAATTGAAGGAGCAGCAATTACTAAAGTCACATTCAAAAATGTTCCTCATGAATTTTCGGTTATTGAAGGAATGAAAGAAGATGTTTTGGATTTTTGTTTGAATTTAAAGAAAGTAAGACTTAAGATTTTTAGCGATAAGCCTCAAGAGCTGGTTTTAAAGAAAGAAGGCAAAGGAGAAGTAAAGGCCGAAGACATTAAAACTCCACCAGAAGTAGAGATTGTAAATAAAAATTTGCATCTTGCTACTTTAACTTCCTCAAAAGCAAAGCTTGAAGCCACTCTTGAAGCTAAAAAGGGTTTTGGATATCTTCGAGCTGAAGAGCACCAGCCAGAGCTTGCTAAGCCCGGTGAGGTGTACCTTGACGCTATTTTTACTCCAATTGTTAACGTCGCTTTTAAGTCGGAAGAAATAAGATATAAAGAGAGAACAGATTATAATAAGTTAACAATGGAAATTGAAAGCGATGGAAGCGTTACGCCAATTGACGCTCTAAATCAAGCTTTGGAAATTTTGATTAAACATTGTGAGACAATGAAAGATTTTTTGTCAAAAGGGTAACTGGAAAAAATCTTTATGCGCCACCGAAAAAAGGGTAGAAAACTTAAAAGAGAAAAAGACCAAAGAAAAGCTTTGATTAAAAGCTTAGCTGAAAACCTTATTTTAAAAGAGGAAATAGTGACTACTTTAGGAAAAGCTAAGGAACTTCAAAGATTTATTGAGAAAAAAATTACCAAAGCGAAAAAAGATAATTTAGCTACTCTTCGCTTTTTAAGAAGATTTTTTTCAAAAGAGGCAACGTTTAAATTACTAAAAACAATTGCCCCAAGATACAAAGAAAGAAAAGGAGGGTACACAAGAATAATTAAGCTTCCAATCAAAACTCAGGAAGCTAGTCAAATGGCAAAAATCGAATTTGTGAAATAAAATTATGAGAATAGATGCTAAGGGAAAAACCCTTGGAAGACTTGCAAGTCAAATCGCAAAAATTCTTCAAGGAAAGCACAAGCCTGATTACGATCCTTCAAAGGAAGGAGAGGAAGTTGTTGAAGTGATTAATGTTAAAGAAATGAAAATTAGTGGCAAAAAATTCAAAAATAAACTTTACTTTTTTCATTCAGGATATCTTGGCCATGAAAAAAAGATTCCTTTAGAAAAAATTTGGGAAAAAGATCCTGGGAGAGTTTTAAAGATGGCAGTTTATGGCATGCTTCCAAAAAATAAATTAAGAAAAAAAAGAATAAAAAGGCTTAAAATTTTAAGTTAAAAATTTTATGGAGGAAAATTTTAAATATTTTGAAGGAATTGGCAGAAGGAAAGAAGCAGTAGCTCAGGTAAGAATTTATCCTGAAAAAAAGGAAGACAAGTTTTTGGTTAACGAAAAAGATTTTAATGATTACTTTAAAACATTTGAACTAAAAGAAATAGTTCGAGAACCACTTCAAAAAATTCCATTAAATTCTCCACTTTTTGTTTCGGCAAAAGTAAGAGGTGGAGGAGTTCGAGGGCAAGCGGAAGCTATCCGCTTGGCTTTAGCTCGGGCCTTAGTAAAATTCAATCCTGATTTTAAAAAAGTAATGAGAACTCATGGATTTTTAACTTGCGACGCAAGGCAAGTTGAGAGGAAAAAATTTGGACTAAAAAAAGCAAGAAGAGCTCCTCAGTGGCAAAAAAGATAGTATGCTTATCGAACTCATTGACAAATACTACAAGGAAAAGAGGGAGGAAAAAGAAAAATTGCATTTTTATATTACTGACGCAGGTAAGTGCCAAAGAGCTGTTTATTTTGAGATGAAAGGATATCCAAAAAAAGAGAAGGAAGCAAGAATTTTGCGTGTTTTTGATCACGGAGATATTATCCATCAAAAACTCATGGGAGCCCTTTTTGGAATTCCCGAAATTAAGGTCGTGGCTTCCGAGATTGATATTCCTCCACAGGAACTTTTTAGAGGAAGAGCTGATGCCATCATATCATTTCAAGAGAAACTTTATGTGGTAGATTTTAAAAGCATCAGCGATTTTAAATTTCAAAAATTAGTTGAGCCAGAGGAAGCTCATAAAAAACAACTTCAACTTTATATGCATTATTTTAAGATTCCTCAAGGAATCCTTATTTATGAAAATAAAAACACTCAAGATCTAAAAGAGTTTGAACTTCCTTATGAAAGATCACTTTGCGAAGAAATAATTCAAAGTTTTGCGGAGCTTAAATATCAGATTGAACAGGAAATTTTGCCACCAATTCCTTTGAGACTTAAAGTTGAGAGAGAAAAATTTTTGCGAGGAGAAGGGAGCTTTCCAAAGGAATGCGAATATTGCGATTTTAGAGAAATTTGCGATAAAATAGAAAAGGAGAAAAATGAAATTGGTTAAAAAAGAAATTCTAAAAGAAATTTTTAAAAAAAGACCCAAGGACTCAAAAAAATATGATTTTGGTTATCTAATTATAATCGGTGGATCCCATCTTTATAGTGGTTCTCCAGCTTTGGTAGCTTTGGCGGCTCTGCGCACTGGAGTTGATTTAACTTTAGTGGTTGCTCCAAGAAGAGCTGCTGACATCATTGCCTCATTTTCTCCAGATCTTATTGCCTATCCCTTGGACTGTCATGACCTTTCTCCCAAGGATATTCCCACTCTTTTAGCATTAATTAAAGGCGCTGAAAAAGTTGCGGGAGGAAAGGTGGCTTTAGTTATTGGAGGAGGGCTTGGACGAGATAGCAATACTCAAGAAATGGTACGCCAGCTTTTATCTAAAGTTACCCTTCCAGTAGTCATCGATGCTGACGCCATTTGGGCTATTTCCCAAAACAAAGAAGAGTTTGCTAAAAGAAAGTTTGTTTTGACTCCTCATCAATACGAGTTTTTTATACTTTCTGGTAAAAATATTTCAAGGCTTTCTCTGAGAGAGAAAGCGAAGGAAGTTAAGAAGTTAGCTCAGGAATTTTCTTGGACTATTTTACTTAAAGGGAAGGTAGATATTATTTCTGATGGTAAAGAAATATTTTTTAACAAAACTGGAACTCCAGCGATGACAGTTGGTGGTACTGGAGATATTTTAGCTGGAATTTGTGGATCACTTCTTGCTCAGGGATTTAATCCTTTAATTTCTGCCTTCGCTTCAGCTTATATTAACGGTAAAGCTGGAGAACTTGCTACAAGGGAATTTGGTGTTGGAATGGTTGCTTCTGATCTTTTAAAATTCATTCCGAAAGTAATAAAAAGTTTGAAATAAAGGTCCAAAATATTTAAAAAATTATGATCAAAATTGCTATCAATGGCTTTGGCCGTATCGGAAGACCAACATTAAAAAATATTCTTGAAAAGCATCCAAGTTTAAATGTAGTAGCTATTAACGATCTTACTTATCCTCAAACTTTAGCTCATCTTTTAAAATATGATTCAATTTACAGGGTTTATCAGAAAAGAGTTGAGGCAAAAAAGAACTCTTTAGTTATTGATGGAAAAGAAATTAAAATTTTTTCGGAAACTGATCCCGCAAGACTTCCATGGAAAGAACTTGAGATAGACATTGTATTGGAATGCACTGGACACTTTACAGACTACCAAGGAGCAAAAAAGCATATTGAAGCTGGAGCAAAAAGAGTAATTATTTCTGCTCCTTCAGATGATCCAGATAAAATTCCTTCATTTGTTCTTGGAGTAAATGAAGAAAATTGCGATCCAAGTAAATGGGAAATTTGTGATATGGGATCTTGCACCACAAATTGTCTTGCTCCAATTGCTAAAGTTTTGCATCAAAATTTTGGAATCATTCGAGGCTTTATGACAACTGTCCATGCTTATACAAATGATCAAAGAATCTTAGATTTGCCCCATCGTGACCTAAGAAGAGCAAGAGCTGCAAGTTTAAATATCATTCCAACTTCAACCGGGGCAGCAAGGGCTATTGGAAGAGTAATTCCAGAGCTTGAAGGAAAACTTGATGGAATTGCAATGAGAGTGCCAATCCCAACAGTTTCAATTTTGGATCTGATTTGCCAGCTTAAAAAGAAAGTGACTAAAGAAGAAGTGAACTTGGCTTTAAAAAAAGCTTCACAAACAAAAAAACTTAAAGGAATTTTAAAAGTTGAAAAGCTACCTTTAGTTTCTTCAGATTTTATTCAAAGCCCTTTTTCAGCAATTGTTGATTCGCTTTTGACCCAAGCTAAAGGGAATTTGGTGAAAGTAGTTGCTTGGTATGATAATGAGTGGGGTTACGCAACAAGACTTGCGGAATTTGCTGAGTTTGTCGGGAAAAGATTGAAAAGTTAAAGTTCAAAGCTCAAAAAGATAATTCCAATAATTATTCGATACCAAGCAAAAATTTTAAGATTATTTTTTTGAAGATATTTGATTAACCACTTGTTGGCAAGAAAAGCGAAAAAACAAGAAGTGAAAAATCCAATTAAGAGAGGATAAAATTGGCTTGGGACGAAGACAATATTTTTTACTCCAAATTGAAAAAGTTCAAAAGACGAAGCCGAGAGTAAAGTTAAAGCTCCAAGTAAAAAAGAGTATAAAACTGCTTCATTTCTTTTAAATCCCAAAAGCATCATTCCCAGGATTATAGCTCCAGATCTTGAGACACCGGGAATCATCGCAAAAGTTTGGATAACACCAATAAAAAATGCCTCAAAAAGACTCATTTCTTCAATTCTTCTTTTAAGATTGAATTTGCCTCTTTGAACCAATTTTTCAAAAATTAAAAACAAGATTCCAACAAAAACAAGCGAAACAGAGATTAAGATTTTATTTGGCAAAAGAAAGTTTTTGAAAAGTTTATAAAAAACTATTCCCAAAATTGAAGTTGGCAAAAAAGAAAGGAAAATTTTTTTCAAAATTTGAGGATTTTTTAAAACAAATTTTAGATAACCAAACACTACTGCTAGAAATGCTCCACCTTGGATAAATATTTCAAAAAATTTTTGAAACTCGCTTTGAGGAATTTTTAAAAGGGATGAAAATAAAACTAAATGAGCAGTCGAAGAGACTGGCAAAAATTCAGTTAAGCCTTCAATGAGGCCCAAGATGAATGAGTTGGTAAGTTTCATTTCTCGAATTTAAAAAGTTCAAGAGGAGTAAAATACTTTTCTTTCCATTGATAGCTATTTTGCAAAAAATCAATTTTTTCCATCCCAAGTTTTATTGCATCATCAATTTCAAGAAGGTTGACAAAATTTCCAACACCAGGAAAATTTTCAACATCATATCCACATTTAAGGCAAAAGTAGGTTTTATTATAAAGAGCAATTAAATCAACCCCAGCAATTTCACCTTTTATTTTAACAGCAATCATCCTCGCCTTATAAGATTTTCCTGAAAGAGAAATTACTTTCTCAAATGTTGTTATTATTCTTGGATCCTTCCAATCAGTTTCTTGTCCTTTCTTTGCAAATCTTTTTTTGGAGATTTCAATAAGTTTTGGAAAATATGAAAAGTCGTCAAAAATAATAGTTGGATTCTGCTTCAAAATTCTGTTTCTATCCTTCCTTAAATTTCTTCTTGCATTCTTCTTTAAAGTTTTGAGAAAATCTTCATGATTTTTGAAATTTTTAAGATTTAAAATGTATTTTGGTTCATCTTTTTGTAAAGGCAAAGAAGAAATTAGATCTTCAATGCCTTCTTTTGTGATTGCGTTTAAAAGCAAGGGAGAGGGAGCAATTTCCAAAAGCCTTTTAATATATTTTTTATCTTTTACATAAAAACTTACTTCCTCTTGCCAATCGCTTCCAAACCAAAAGAATTTTTTTCTTTGACTGTTATACCATAACGGCAAAAGACCTACTTCTTTTTGAGCTTCTTTTAAGACAAAAAAATAAGGCTGATATCTATACCCAAGATAGAAAGCATATCTGAATTCCCAAAGATCAAAAAGATTCCTTTTTGGAGAAAATTTTTCCCAGAGCAAAAAACAATCTTTGAGTCGATCAACAATTTCTACCCGAAAAAGAGGCAAAAAAGAAACTGAACTTTCTTTTTCAAGAATTGAGATACTCGGAGGTTTTTTTCTTCTTTTTGATAGCTCACCCATCAGCTGGTTTCAAAAATAATAAGATGAAAAAATTTTTCTGTCAAGATAAAAATTTTTCATTTCATAACCTCTATGACATCACCATCTTCCAAAAGGTAGTCTTTGCCAATTATTATTGGATGAGTTTTCTCTTTTTTGTAAAGCTTTGCACCTTTGAAATTCTGCGCCAAACTTTGATGAATTTCTTGAACAAATTCAATGAGTTTTGTCCCCTTTTTTAAAACAAAGGGTTGAGAGAGATCCGGTTTTTTTCCAGGTTCCTTTGGATAAACCCTAACTATATTTAAGATTTTAAAAATCTCTTTTTTAAGATTTTCAATTCCTTCTTTTGTTTTCGCTGAAAGCGGAAAGAGATGAAAATCTTGGCACATTTTTAAAGCTTCTTTTTTATTTAAAAGGTCAATTTTGTTTCCCAAAAAAAGAACTTTTTCCATTTTAATTTCCCACTCATTTAAAATTTTTGTGATTTCTTCAAGATCCTTTTTCACATCTTGAGTTAGATCAATAGTTGCCAAAACTCCATCTGAATTTAAAAGGAGATTTTTAAACCATCCAGGTTTAAATTCATTTGAAATTGGAGGAGTGTCAACAATTTGAATCAAAATATTTTCAAACCTAAGCATTGCTGGAATAGGCTTTTGGGTAGTAAATGGATATTCAGCAACCTTAAAAGAGCTCTGGGTTAAAGCGTTTACAACTGAGGTTTTACCAGAATTGGCTTTCCCCAAGAGAATTATTTGTCCAGCTCCTTCCTTTTTTACAAAAAAAATTTCCTCTCTTTTGACTTTTTTTGGTAAAACTTTTTTTAATTTAGCAATTTTTCTTTTAATTTCCTTTTGAACTTTCTCTGTCCCCTTGTGCTTTGGACAAATTGAAAGCATTTCTTCCAAAATCTTTATTTTCTCTTCATTTGTTTTTGCGCTTTTTAGTTTTGCTTGAAGTTCAAAGAATTGAGGGGGAAGATTAGCAGCCATTGTTTTTTAAAATTATATCAAAATTTGCTAAAATATAATTTAGCGATCTTTAAAAAGGAGGTGAGATTGTATGTTCGGGAAGGTTCGAGCGTTGCTTGAGGAACTTTTGGGTCGGTTCGAGGGCTTAGCGGAGGCTTTAAACAAAAAGACCAAGATTTGGGAGGAATCCCTTGCGGTTTTGGCGCAAGAAAGCCAAAAGTTTTCAAAAAAGTTGGAGGAGCTCTCGGGAAAGGTGGAGAGTTTAGTTTTGGAAACACAAAGGATCAGGGAAGAGATAGCAAAAACTGCACTTGAAGCTCAAAGAGAAGGAGGGAAAATTGCCCTTTTTTTAGATGGCGATTATATTCTACACACTTTTAGGTACCAACTTCCAGACTGGCGTCTTCCATTCTCCGAAACCCTAAAAACATTAGCTAAGAAATACGGAAAAATAGATGAAGCGAAAAGCTTCTGGGAATTTCTTCCAGAATCTCTGGCAACAGTTCTTCAAAGAACAGGGTTTGAAATTCTTCTTTGTCCTCCTCGTTGGGAGGGCCAAAGAGGGACAACGGACGAGAAAATAATCGAGGAAGTTGAAAGGCTTCCGCCAGGATCCACTATTTTACTTTTAAGTGGAGACAAAACCCTTGCCGAAAAAGCTCGAGCAATAATTGAGAAAAAAGGTGGAGAATTTCATCAACTTTTTTTTGACGCCTTCACTTCCCCCCCTCGTTTAGTTGGTAGAGAACTTGCCATTCCTCTTTATCAAGAAAAAGAGAAAAGCGCGGAGGAGGTTTCGTTATGGGGAAGAGTTTATGAAAAGCTCACCATAGGTTCTATCTCCAGGAAACATCTTGACTTCCATGAAGAATTTTTCCTTTGGGTAGTAAACAAAATTCTTGAAATAGTCCCTCCTTCCCCTACGCCCCCAAAAGATCAGCCCTTGCCATCTTTAAGTAATTTAGCAGCACTTTTGTGGGAGACTTATCACCTCTATCATCCGGATGAGGAAAGAGTATCGATCATTGACGTGAAAGCGATCATCAAAGTTCTAAAAGATAATGATCTTTTAAGGGAAAAGCGAGAAGGTCACCGCACTCTCCTCTATCGCGTTCCCCATCGGGAATGGAGAGGGCTTCGTGAGTATCTTCCCTCTCCAAAGGAGTAGGGGCCAAGACTTTGGCCCCTTATTTTTTTAACTTGAAATTTCCTTTTTGAAAAGTAAAATTAATAAAAAATGGAAAACGCTTTACTTTTCAAAGATTTAGCTCAAACTTTTTCTTTACTTGAAGCTACTTCTTCTTCGCTCAAAATGATTGATATTTTAGCTGATTTTTTCAAAAAAGTTTCTCCAGAAGAGGGGAAAATTGCAAGCTATTTAATTAAAGGAGAAATTGAACCTGAATATAAAGGTCTTGAACTTGGTCTTGCGGCAAAACTTGTTGCCAGAGCAATTGGAAAGGCAGTAAATAAAACTCAAGAAGAGGTTGAAAAAGTGTTTAAAAAAACTGGAGATTTGGGAGATACTGCTTTTAAGCTTTTGCAAAATCAAACGGGAAAAGGACTTAAAATTACAGAGGTTTATTGGCAATTAAAAGAAATTGCCTTAGCTTCTGGAGAGGGTTCGCAAGAAAAAAAGATCAACCTTTTAAGCGAGCTTTTAAAAAATTCCTCTTCTCTTGAGGCAAAATACATTGTAAGGCTTGTACTTGGGGTTTTAAGACTTGGAGTAGCTGATATGACATTGCTTTATGGCATTTCAAAAGGGCTTTTTGGCACCAAGGACAAAAAGCCAATCCTTGAAAAAGCCTATAATCTTTTTCCAGATATCGGAGAGATTACCTATAAAGCAATTAAAGAGGGCATAAAATCTTTAGAAAGTCCAAAACCAATTTTGGGCATTCCTACAAGGATGATGCTCGCTTCAAGAATTGAAGCCCTTGAGGAAGTAAAAGAACACATTCCAGATTCAGTTTTGGTTGAATATAAATATGACGGAGAAAGACTCCAAGCACATATTTCTCAAAAAGAGATTGTTTTTTACTCAAGAAGACATGAAAATATTACTCATCAGTTTCCTGATGTAGAAAAGTGGCTGAAAGAGGCTTTTTTGGCAAAAGAAGGAATTATCGAGGGAGAAGTGGTTCCTTATGATAAAGAGACTGGAAAGCTTTTGCCTTTTCAAATTTTAATGCAAAGAAGAAGAAAATACGATGTTGAAGAATACGCAAAAAAGATTCCAGTGAAATATTTCCTTTTTGATATTTTAAGCCTAAACGGTAATTCCCTAATTGAAAAACCACTTCTTGAAAGGAAGGAAATTTTAAAAAAGGTAATTAAGGAAAATGAGGGAGTACTCCTTGGAGAATACATTGTCACAAGAAGCGTTGAGGAGATGAGAGATTTTTTTGAAAGAGTAATGGGCGAAGGGGCAGAGGGAGTAATGATTAAAGATGCCAAAAGCGACTATGAAGCAGGTACTAGAGGTTGGAAGTGGATTAAGTTTAAAAAAGAATACAAGGAAGAACTTGCTGACACCTTTGATGTTGTTGTCGTTGGAGCTTTTTTTGGAACTGGAAGAAGGGCTGGTTCTTATGGTTCTCTTTTGGTTTCCGCTTTTGATCCAGAGAAAAATAAATATCCAAGTTTTACTAAAGTTGGCGCCGGTTTTACTGATAAAGATTTAGAAGAGCTTCCAAAAATTCTGAACCCTTTTAAAATCCAAAAAAAGCATCGGCTTGTTGAAACAGAGATGGAGGCTGATGTTTGGTTTGAGCCAAAAAAAGTTGTTGAAATCTCGGGAGCTGATCTAACAATTTCACCAGTTCATCCGGTAGCTAAGGATAAAATTAAGAGAGGAGGATTAGCTTTACGTTTCCCAAAATTTTTAAGATGGAGAAATGACAAAAACCCAGAAGACGCAACCACAGTTGAAGAAATTTATCAAATTTATCAACAAAGAATCTCAAAGTGAAAAACTGTTTTTGGGCATAGATCTTGGTGGAGAAGATAGAAAAACTACTGGAATTTGTTTCCTTAAAAAGAATGGGAATTTAAGTTTTTTTAATTGTGATATTTGTGAAGTTGTTTTTGGAAAAGATCTCTTTCAAGAAATTGAACCCTATCTTTCAAAGGTAAAAGTAATCGCTATTGATGCTCCGTTGACTTCTGGTAAAGGTAAGGGGAAAATGAGGCTCTTTGAAAAATTTCTTTCAACAAGAATTTTTAGAGAGGAAAAAATTAGCCCCCTGCCACCTGCTTTAATGCCAAGCCTTTGTGAGTTTGCTAAAAAAATAAGAAAAAAACTTGAAAAAAAAGGCTTCATTTTAAATTTAAATTTACTTGAAACTTTTCCTACCTTCGTTGAAAAAATTGTCTCTGAGAAATTTTTCATTTTAAATCCACCTTGCAAAAGTAAACATCAAAGATCAGCATTTATCTGTGCCTTGCTTGCCTTTTTCCACTTTGAGGGGAAGACAAAATTCTTGGGATATAAGGATGGACTTTTATTTTTGCCAGAATTTCCTTTGTGGAGCAAAAATTTCAAAAAAAAGTTTATTTTAGCCTGGAGAGAAAAATCGAGATTAAAATACCGATACCTTTTTACCAATATTTATTTTTAAATAAGTTAGTGTTATAATTTATCCTTATGAGGAAAGTTAAAAAACTGCAAAAAATACCTGAAGTTGTTTTAATTTTTGCTCATAAATTAAGAGATCCAATTAGCGCTCTGAAAGGATATATTGAAATTTTGCTTTCCCAAGAGATGGGCAAACTTACTTCTCGACAACGGGAATACTTGGAGGATGCTTTAAGTATTCTTCAAAGGCTTGACAAAACTGTCGATGACTTTTTTCGAGCAAGCAGACTTGAAACTGAATATTTCGAGCTTCGCCCTCAAAAAATAGAACTTGACAAACTTACTCAAGAAATTATTCATGATTTCTCAGCTTGGGCTAAGGCTCATAATTGTCAAATAATATTTGAAAAAGAAGAAAATCTTCCTCCAGTTTTTGTTGATCCCTTAAGAATTAGAGAAGTAATTGAAAGCTTCCTTTCAAATGCAATAAAATATAGCGACAAAGGAGGAAAAATTATCGTTAAAATTTTCAAAAAGGGAGGCGAGATTATTTTTGAGTGCCAAGATTTTGGGATTGGGGTTTCGGAGGAGGAAAAATCAAAACTTTTTGAGAAGTTTTTTAGAAGCGAAAAGGCAATTGCTTTAAATCCTGAAGGCTCTGGTCTTGGGCTTTTTGTTGCCAAAAAAATTATCGAGCTTTCAAAAGGAAAAATTTGGTATCAGCCCAATAAACCAAAAGGTTCAATTTTTGCTTTTTCATTACCCATAAAATAACATGTCCAAAAAAATACTCATTGCTGAGGAGGATCATTTTCTAAGAAAAATTTATGGACACAAACTTCGCGCTCTTGGGGTTGAAATAATAGAAGTAGCAACTGGCAATGAGGTTTTACCAAAAGCAATATCTGAAAAACCGGATTTAATCTTGCTTGATATTATGCTTCCTGGGAAAAATGGATTTGATATTTTAATAGAACTTAGTTCTCACAAAGAGACAAAAAACATTCCTTCAATTGTTTTAAGCAATCTTGCTCAAAAAGAGGATATTGAGAGAGCTTTAAGTCTTGGGGCAAAGGCTTATCTAATTAAAAGCGAAGCATCTCTTTCCGAAATCGTAAATAAAGTTAAAGAGTGGTTAGCGAAATCGTCTAAATAGATTTTTTATGGAAGTTGATGCTACTTTTTTAGAAAAAATCTTAGTCACTTCAGGATTAGTTTCTAAGGAAATCTTTGAAGAGGCGAAACAAGAAAGCGAGGCAAAAAAGCAAGATTTGATTAATATTTTAATTGAAAAAGAGTTAATTGGCGAAGAGGAGCTTGGAAAGCTAATTGCCGATGAAATGGGTTTCCCTTTCGTGGACTTAAAGAAAACGAGAATTGATGAATCTCTTTTAAAACTTATTCCGGAAATAGTTGCCCGGCGCCAGAAAGTAATTCTTTTTGAGAAAGCTCCCTCTGGAGTAAAAGCAGCTATGGCGCATCCAGATAACCTGGAGTTAAAAGAATTTCTTGAAAGAAAGACTGGGGAAAAAATCATCCCCCATTTCACTTTTGAAAGTCACATTCAATTTGCTTTACGTCTTTATCGAAAAGAAATTACAGAAGAATTTGAAGAAATTTGCAAAACCTCAATTGAAAACTTATGGAAATTTAATCCATCAGCTTTTCGCAACCTTCCAATTGCTAAAATTACTGATTTCCTAATCGAAAGAGCTTATGAAAATCAGGCTTCTGATATCCACATTGAGCCCTATTCATACAAAACCGTTATTCGTTATCGGATTGACGGAAAATTACATGACGTTCTGATCTTACCTCGGGCAATTCATGATTTTTTAGTAGCTAGGATTAAAATTTTAGCTAAGTTGAGAATTGATGAACACGATTCGGCCCAAGATGGTCATTTTTCTTTTGACGCTCCCGAAGAAAAAATTGATATTAGAGTTTCAGTAGTGCCCATAGAAAATGGAGAAAAAGCGGTTTTGAGGCTTTTAGCAAGAAAGACAAGAAGACTTGGAGTAAAGGATTTGGGAATAAGCGAAGAACTTATTCCAAAAATAAAAACGCATCTTGGGAAAAGTTGGGGACTTGTTTTAACCGTTGGTCCAACTGGTTCTGGGAAAACAACGACTTTATATGCATTTTTGCAAATTTTAAATAAAAGAGAACTAAATATCATGACAATTGAAGATCCCATAGAATATGACATTGAAGGGGTAAATCAGATCCAAGTGAATCCAAAAACAAATCTCACCTTTGCTGAAGGTCTTCGGGCAATCTTAAGGCAAGACCCAGATATTATCATGGTGGGGGAAATAAGAGATCAAGAAACGGCAAATTTGGCAGTCAATGCCGCTTTAACTGGACATCTTGTTCTTTCCTCTTTTCACGCAATTGATTCTTCTTCAGCGATTATTCGATTAATTGATATTGGAATTGAACCTTTTATAGTGGCTTCAGCTTTAGAGTTGATTATTGCTCAAAGGCTTGTGAGAAAAATTTGCCCGGGGTGTATTGAAAGTTATGAAATAAAAACGGAGGAACTTGCCTCTACTTTGGGCCCAAAACTTTCAACTTGGTTCTCAAAAAAGGGAAAGATTTTAAGATTTTTTAAAGGCAAGGGATGCCGTCTTTGTCAAAAAAGCGGATATCTTGGAAGAACTGGCATTTTTGAGGTTTTAGAAACCGGAGAGAAGATTAAAAAACTTATCATGAAAGGAGCTAATGCTCGCGAAATTAGGGAGGTTGCTCAAAAAGAAGGGATGAAAACATTGATTGAGGATGGGCTTGAGAAGGCAGAAAGAGGAATTACTACTCTTGAAGAAGTTTTAAGAGCTTATCGAGAATAAAACTTTTTATGCCCTTTTTAAGAGTTTCTTTAAAAGAAAAAATTTTTCTTCTTGAGCATTTTTATTTTTTGCTGAAAGGAGGAATTCCAGTCAGCGAAGCTCTTAATATCTTAGCTGAAGAGACAAAAAAGTCATATTTAAAAAAGATCTTAACTGAAATAGGTGAAAGATTAAAGGAAGGGGAGAAATTAAGTAGTTCGATGGGACGCTATCCCCAGATTTTTACACCTCTTTTGATAAGTTTGATTAAAGTTGGAGAAAGAACAGGAACCTTGGAAGAGAATTTAAAGAGAGGAGTTTACCAGCTTGAAAGAGAACTTAAACTTAAAGAAGAATTAAAGAAAGCCATGATTTATCCCTCAATCCTTATTTTTTTGGGAATCCTCATCCTCTTTGGAGTAACTTTTTTTGTGATTCCAAAACTTAAAGCTTATTTTGAATCTTTAAATATTCCCTTACCATTTTTTTTACAAGTTTTTGCAACTCTTGTAACTTTTTTAAAAGAAAATTTTCAGATTGTTTTAGCATTCTTTTTGTTTTGGGTGCTTCTTTTTAAAGTTCTTTTGTACTTGAGAACCACCAAAATGCTGCTTTTACGTTTTGTTTTAGACCTACCATTTTTTGGAGATCTTTTAAAAAACTTAAATCTCTCTCAACTTTCACGAAATTTTTATCTTTTAATTAGAAGCGGTCTTCCCTTAATTGATTCTTTTGATATTGCCATTGATGTTTTGGGAAATGAAATTTACAAAAAAGATTTAATTTTTATAAAAAATAGAATTCTTGAAGGGGAAAGACTTGCCCCTCTTTTTAGACTTTTTCCAAGGGAATTTCCAATCTTCTTTGTCTCTTTAGTAAGCGCTGGGGAAAAAGCTGGATTTTTGGAAGATAGTTTTCTCATTCTTTCAGAGTTTTATCGAAGAGAAAGCGAAAGGCAACTTAAAGCTCTGCCCGCTTTGATTGAGCCAATTCTTTTGATCTTAATTGGGCTTTTTATTCTATTTTTAGCGCTTTCAATTATTATTCCTATTTACAGATTTGTTGGACAGGTGACTGCAAGACTAAGATGAAAGGATTTACTTTACTTGAGGTTTTAATTTCTCTTACAATTTTAACATTAGTTTTTTTGATAGCAATTCCTTTTAGTATTCAAAGCTATTTTCGCTTTATAGTTAATTTTGAGAGTCAAAAGCTTATTGAAAACTTGCGTCTTTTACAATTTATGGCAATGGTTCAAAAAAACGATACTTCCTTTGGAGTTTATTTTTTGCCCCAAAAAATAATTTTTTTTCAAGGAGGCTCATTTGAGGAGCGAGATTCAAGATACGATGAGGAAATCCAAATTCCTTCGTTTCTTAAAATTTCCTCTTCTTCCAAAGAAATTATTTTTTCAAAACTTGAGGGGGAGCCCAAGGAGCCATTTTTTATTTCAATTGAGGCAGGAGACCAAAAAAGAGAAATTGAGGGAAATAGCTTTGGAATAATTGATTTCAAACAATGAGAGGTCAAAGTTTAATTGAAATAGTCTTAGCTTTAGGAATTTTGGCAACTCTTTTGCCAATAATTTCTATTTTGATTCTTGAAGGTTATCTTTCATGGATAAAGACACACCAGTTTTTTCAGGCAATTTTCTTGGCAAAGGAAGGAATTGAAGCAAGCCTTTTAATTGGTCAAAGAAATTGGGAGGAACTTTTGGCGGGAGAGCACGGGCTTAAATTAGAAAATGGAACTTGGATTTTTTTTGGAAAAGAAGAGGAAATTTCTTTTTTAAGAAATGGAAGGCGCAAAATTTTAATTGAAGAAATAGATCCATGGCACAAAAAAATTACTTCAAAGGTTTTTTTTGAAGATCAAAGAGGCCGAAAAGAAGAAATTTCTTTTTTTGTGTATTTCACTTCTTGGCAAAGATGAAAAAGGCAATGACTTTAGTTGAAATTATAATTTATCTTGGAATTTTAAGTTTAATTTTATTCCCCCTTTCTTTTGGTTTTTTCAAAATTTATTTTAACTGGCAAATTTTGAAAAATTATCAGGAACTGAGTCAGGTGGCGAATTTTTTCATTTTAAAACTTGAAAGGGAAATAAAAACCTCCAAGGAAATTGTTTTTCCAGAAATTTCTCAAAAAAGCTCAAAACTTTCATTGATTAATTTCTCAAATTCTCAAGTTGATATTTTTTTTAATGAAGGGAAAGTAATTTTTGAAAAAAATGGGCAAAAAGAGGAACTTTTTTTTAAATCCTTTCCTTTTCTAAGTCTTAATTTTTTAAACATTGAGGGCAAAGGAGTAAAAGTGGAATTTGAAATTGGTTTTGAGGAAAGAGGCGAAATTTGGGATCAATTTTTCACCACCACTTTTAATTTGCCACCAAAAAATTTATGAAAAAAGGATTTACTGCAATTTTGACCATTTTTTTGGTTATTTTCTTGACCCTTGCTCTTGCCTTAAGCTTTGTGAGTTTGGGGAACACTGGGTTGAACCTTGGAGTTTCTTTAGCAAACTCAATTCAAGCAGATTTTTTGGTAAGAAGTTGTGCCTTTGAAGTTCTTTTAAAGTTAAAAAACTTTCCAGAATATCAAGGGGGAGAAACTTTTAATTTTGATCAGGGAAGATGCACTATTTTTCAAAAAGAATCAAATCTTTTTAAAGTTGAGGGAGAACTTCAAAAATATTTAAGAAAAATTAAAATTGAAGTAGAAGATTCAAACTTTAAATGGGAAGAAGTAGCAGATTTTTAAAAATTTTATGCTTTTCAAGTTCAAAAGAAAAGAAACTTTGGGGATAGACTTTTCGGAAAAATCGTTGAAGATAGTTTCTCTTGGCGGAGATGAGACAACTCCAGTGCTTTTTGGTTTAACAAAAGAGAACCTACCTCAGGGGGTGGTTTTGCGAGGAAAGATAATCAAAAAAGATGAGTTTAAAAAAATCTTAAAAAAAACAATAGAAAAACCCCAATTTGGGGAATTTAAAACAAGATTGGGAATTATTTCTCTACCAGAAGTGGCTACTTTTTCGCATATTTTTTTAATTCCTTCAAATCTTTCTACAGAAGGAAGGAAAAAGCGAATTATAAATGAAATGGTTGAAGTTTTCCCATTTTTACCAGAGGAACTTTATTTTAGTTTTGAATCAAGGGGAGTTTTTGGAGAAAAAGAAGAAATTTTCCTTTCAGCTTTTCCAAAAGAAAATTTGAAAAGCATCATCCAAGTTTTTAAGGAAGCTGGCATTGAAATTTTGGTTTCAGAAAGCGAAGCCCAGAGCCTTTTTCGAGTTTTTGGCGATCAAAATAATGTTTTAATCATAGATATTGGCTTTGAGAGAACAAATTTTATAATTTTTGATCAAAAAGGAATAATTTTGAGTTTTGTTTTTGAAACTGGAACTTTAAATTTTATTAAGGGGCTTCAGGAAAAATTTAATTTAAGCTTTGAAGAAAGTGAAAAGCTTATTTTTGAATTTGGTCTTGATTTTAATTTTCAAGGGGGAAGGCTTTTCTTGATTTTACAAAAGCCAGCCCAAGAAATTATTTGGGAAATTAGAAAGATTGAGGATTACCTTCAAAGAAAAAGAGGAAAAAAAATTGAAAAAATTTTACTTACCGGGGGGGGAGGAATGATTCCATTTTTGAAAGATTATTTCGAAGAGAACTTAAAAGAGAAAGTTGAGATAGGGGATCCCTGGGCAAAAATTAATATTGAGATTTTAAAAAAGAAAGAATATTATGAAAAAGCACTTCAAATTAACCCATCAGCTTACAGTGTTGCTATTGGAGCTTCTTTGCGCGGACTTAAAAAAAATATAAAAGAAGGCATCGGCTTTCTTGGATCTTGACTTTTTTTAAAATAATCCTAAAATAGTTTAGACAAATAAATAAAGGTCGAGTTTCAAAGTAGTTTTTAAATTTCATGCAAAAAGGTTTTACTTTGATTGAACTTTTAATTGTCATTGCCATTGTAGTTATTTTGATGACTGCCACTTTGGTTGCTTTGAATCCTTTCAGGCAAATCGCTCAGGCAAACAATGCAAACAGGATGGCAGGCATTAATGCAATTTTAAATGCAGTTTCGCAAAGAATCGCTGATCAAAGAGGAAGGTTTCCTCCGGTAGGAACAGAACCCGTCACTGATTGTCCTACTGCCGGGGATGTTTTGCCTACTACTGAGACAATCATTGGCTCGCAAAGCGGCCAATTTAATTTAGCCCAGTACGTGGTGCCAGATTATATTGGTCAAATACCCGTAGATCCTCAACATGGATATTACAGATCTGCTACAGATTACGATACTGGAGGAGATAATGGTTACTCCATTAAGTGCGAAACTGGTGGTAGAGTTACCGTTTGCGCCAGGGGTACTCAACTTATTCCCGGGATAGTTGATCAGGATTTTTGCGTTTCAAGGTAAAATCTAAGTCTTAAAATCTACAGTGATTTTAAATGAATTGAACTCCCCAGGAGTGGGGGAGTTTCTTTTCAAAGATATGACTAAGTTTTATCTTACCAAAGAAGGATTAAAAAGAGCAAAAGAAGAACTTGCGAGATTGAAGAAGGAAAGAAAAAAAATGATTGAACAAGGAGTTCCTAAAACCTCAGGTTCTACTGAGAGAGACGTTGAGTATTTTAATTACCAAGAAGAACTTTCCTATCTTAACTCAAGAATTAACTTTTTGGAGAGTGTTTTGAAGGAAAGCGAGATAATAAAACCACCAGCAAAAGAGTTCCAAAATCAAGTTTTTCTTGGAGCTAAAGTTACTCTCGAAGATAGTGATGGAGAAATTAATGAATATTTAATTGTCGACAGTTTTGAGGCAGACCCCGCTCAGGGAAAAATCTCTTGTCACTCTCCTATCGGAAAAGCCCTTTTGCAAAAAAAGGTAGGAGATGAAGTTATCATTACTTCTCCAATAAAAATAGTTTACAAAATTAAAAAAATTGAGTATTAAATTAAAAGGTCTGGTTTTTTAAAAAAAATGGAGCAAGAGGAACAAAAACCAAGAACTAAAAAAGATATTAGTTTTATTTTGGGCACTATTTTGCTTATTATCTGGGCTCTTTGGACCTTATGGCTTGCTTTTAAGGTAGCCCAGTGTGGCGTCTCTTTTTTAAGATAAATTCCTCTTTTTATGCCACTTTCTTTTGGAGTTCTGGGAGTTAACTCTCGCAATTTAAAATATCTTTCACGCAAGAATAAAACCCTCCTTGATTCAAAGCTATCTACAAAAAAAGTACTTCAAAAAGCGGGACTTCCAGTTTTAAAAACTTTAGGAATCATTCAAAACCAAAAGGAACTTGAAAAATTCAATTTCGAAAGTTTGCCCCCCTCCTTTGTCTTAAAGCCAGATAGAGGCTATGGAGGAAGCGGTATTTTAGTTCTTTTTAGTAAAAAAGAAGGACCAATTTGGATTAAAGCAGATGGGCAAAAAGTAAACGTTCAAGATCTAAAGGAGCATATTCTTGAGATTTTGGAAGGTCGCTTTTCTTTAAAATTTCTTCCAGATATTGCATTTTTTGAAGAAAGGGCAAAACTTATAAAAGAACTTAAACCTTATACCAAAAGAGGAATTCCAGATATTAGAGTTATCGTTTATCAAAACATACCGGTAATGGCAATGCTGAGACTTCCAACAATAATGTCCCAAGGAAGGGCAAATTTGCACCAGGGAGCAATTGGCGTTGGCATTGATTTAGCTTCTGGCAAAACTACTCATGCTATTTGGCTTGGAAAATTAATTAAATATTTGCCAAATACAAAATATTCACTTGAAGGAATTCAAATACCTTTTTTTAAAGATATTTTAAAGTTGGCTATTCTTGCTCAAAAAGCTCTTGGAGTAAAGTTTGCTGGGATTGATATTGCCATTGATCGCGAAAAAGGACCGGTGGTTTTTGAAGCAAACTTAAGACCAGGACTCTCAATTCAGCTTGCCAACATGGCTCCTCTAGAAAAAAGACTTAAAATGGTTAAAGATTTAAAAGTTAATTCTGAGAAAAAAGGAGTTAAAGTAGCCCAGGAGCTTTTTGGGAAAGAAATTGCAGAAGAAATAGTTTCAAAGAAAGTTATCGGAGCGGTTGAGCCAGTTGAGATTATTTTTAATAAGGGGGGAAAAGAGGAAAAAATTAGAGTCTTGGCCAAAATTGACACTGGAGCTTGGCGGACAGCGATTTCCTTTGAGCTTGCTCAAAAAATTGATCTCTCACCAGAAAAAATGATTGGAGTAAGAGTTGTTCGTTCAAGCCTTGGAGAGGAAATAAGGGGGGTTTTCCCTTTAACCTTTATTTTGGGAGGGGAAAAGATCGAAACTGAAGTTTTTGTTGCCAGAAGAGAAAAGATGCAATATGAAATGATTGTTGGTCAAAGGGATCTCAAAAAATTTTTAATCGATCCTTCTTTAATTAAAAAATGGTAATTAAAGATTTTGTTTCTCTTAAAAATTTTTTTTCAAAAGTGAAAAAAAATGTCATTGGCGCAGGTGTTTTTGCTTTCTCAAGACTTGGACCAGAATCTTTTTTAAAAAACTATAAAATTTTTTCCCTTTACAATTCAAAGGAGACAAATTTTATTGAAAAAAAAGTTAAAGTTTTTTGCCTTGAAAAAGAAATTTCTCAAAAGCTAAGACCTAAAAATGCAACCACTTTACTTTCTCATCCCAAAACTTTAGATTTAATTAAAAAATTTAAAGAAGCGACCATTTTGGTTTATAAGTCCACAAGAAAACTTGAAAAGTTAGCAAAAAAAGTTGGATTTACCTTAGCAATTTCTCCTTCAAGATTTGGGAAAAAATTGCTTGAGAACAAAGCTGAGTTTCGAAAAATTTTAGAAAAACTTAAAATTGAGGCAACTCCAGGCAAAGTAGTATCTTTTTCTTATTTCTTTCGCAAAACCTTTTTTGAGCTAAAAAAAGAACTTGGTTTGCCATTTGTGATTCAACATCCAACAAGTGGAGGGGGAAAAGGAACCTTTTTTATCTTTGAGGGAAAAGATTTTTTAAAAGTAAAAGAGCATCTTAAAAAAAATCCTCCCCAAAAACTTATTTTGGCAAAATATATTGAAGGGCCAACTCCAAGTATTACAGGTTGCGTTACTTCCTTTGGAATTTTTTCAACCAGACCTCAATATCAAATATGTGATGCAAAAGTTTTGTATCAAAGAGAGCTTGGTTCAGGAGTTTTTTGTGGCCATGACTTCTCTTCAAGTGATTTTTCGCAAAGAATTTTAAAACAAGCGAAAGAAATAGTCGAGAAATTTGCGAGTTACTTAAAAAAAATTGGGTATCGTGGAATTTTTGGACTTGACTTTGTTTTGGACAAAAAAAACGAGAAACTTTATTTAACCGAGTGCAACCCACGGCTTCTTGGTACTTTCCCCACTTTAACAATGGTTCAAATTGAAAATGGGGAAGTACCCATTTTGGCTTTGCATCTCTTGGAGTTTTTAAAACTCCCTTGTCAAATTGATCAAAAGAAAGTAAACTTTTTGATGTGGCAAAAGAAAGAAGGGAGCCAGATGATTTTGCACAACAAAAACGAAGTTTTTTCTTTAAAAAAGGAAATTTTGCCCGGTACTTATCAACTTAAAAAAGGGAAAATTTTACATAAAAAAGAAGGATTTGAATTAAAAAACATCCAAAATAAAGAAGATTTTTTAATTACCGATGGAATTCCATTTGCTGGTGAGAAAATTTTGCCATATCAAAGGATTTGTAGGATTTTGAGCAAAAAAGGAGTTCTTGATTGTTCAAAGAAAAAACTAAATTCAAAAGCCCAAAATTTTATTTTAAAATTCAAAAAATTATTTTTATGAAAGGATTCACTTTAATGGAGCTTGTTATTGTTGTTAGCATTCTTGTTTTGCTCTTTTCTTTTTTAATTGTTGCTATAAACCCAATTGAAATGCTAAGAAAGGGAAATGATACCCAGCGCCTTAGCAATGCCAACGATTTGGTAAATGCTCTTTCTGCTTATGTTATTGATAAAGGAGGATTTGGAGAAATTCCATGTGGGACTTTTGAAAGTCCTTGTGATTCAAGATGCTGCGTTATTGATGGAAATTATGTTTGCAGTTCTCAGTGTTTTGAAAAACTTCCAGATGGAATTTTAAGAGCTGAGGCAATTGATGGAACTGGTTGGATTCCTTTAAATTTCCAAGATTTAAAGTTTGGAGCACCATTTTTAAAACTCCCCCTTGACCCACTAAACAAAGGAGGATTTTTTTACCGTTTTGGAAAAGAGGGTGTAGATTTTGAAGTAGATATGGCTTTTGAAAGTCACGATTTTAATAATATAAAAAAGCTTCCAGAAAATGATGGGGGAAATGCTCCGGGTCTTTATGAGAAAGGGACAAACCTTGAAATTTTGGGCCGAAGGATACCTGCTGAAAGTGAACTTGTTGTTAATTTTTCAGAAAATCCTCAAATAGACACAAGCGAAGATATTGTGATTCAGGAAGGAGCGGTTCAGCTTGCTCCTGGGACACCATGAAACTTGAGGATCTTGAGAAGAAAAAACTTTTAATTCTTGGTTTTGGGAGAGAAGGGCAAAGCACATTGAAATTTTTGAGAAAAATTTTTCCTAAAAAAGAAATTGGGGTTGCTGATAAGAAAAATCTTTCAGAGTTTCCTCAAAAAATTCAAAATGTAATCTTAAACGATAAGAATTTAAAATTTTTTTTGGGGGAAAATTATCTTTCGCATCTTTCTCAATTTGATTTAATTATAAAAACTCCAGGGATTTCTCTAAACTTTTTGAAAAAATATCTTAAAAAAGAACAAAAGGTTACTTCAGCGGTAGAAATTTTTCTTAAAGCTCACAGGAATGAAACCATTGGAGTTACTGGCACCAAAGGAAAAAGTACCACTACAAGTCTTATTTTTAATATTTTAAGGCAAAGATTTAAAAATGTGTTTTTGGTTGGAAACATTGAGAAGCCTGTTTTGGATTTTTATCTTAAAAAAGGAAAATTTGTTTGCGAGCTTTCCTCCCATCAACTTCAAAATTTAAAAATAAGTCCAAGGGTGGCGGTGTTTTTAAATATTTTTCCTGAACACCAAGACTATTATAAAGACTTTAATGAATATTTTTGCGCAAAAAAGAACATTTTTTTGTGGCAAAAAAAGGAAGACTTTTTAATTTACAATTTTGATGACCCTCTTTTGAAAAAAGAAGCAGAAAAAGCCAAGTCAAAAAAGATTGCTTTTTCTTTAAAAAACTTCCCCCAGTTTCTGGATGGTGCTTTCTTTAAAGGAAAGACCATTTTTTTCAATTTTTTTGGAGAAAAAGGGAAAATTACTTTGTCTTCGCTACCTCTTTTGGGTAATTTTAACAAAAGAAATATCTTGGCTGCCTTTTGTGCTGCTAAGATTTTTGGTCTTAATGGTGACGAGATCAAAAAAGGAATAGAAAATTTTAAATCTCTTCCCCACCGCCTCGAAATTGTGGGAAAGTTTAAAGAAATATTGTTTGTTAACGACTCTTTAGCCACTACGCCTCAATCTACCATTGAAGCACTTGAGACCTTCAAAGACAAAATTGACACTTTAATTGCTGGAGGATATGACCGGGGACAAGATTATAAAGAGTTAGCAAAAAAAATAAAGGAAATTGAAGTTAAAAACTTGATTCTTTTCCCAGATACTGGCCAAAGATTAAAAGAAGAAATTGAAAAAGATGGTAAATTTTTACCAAAAATCTTTTTTGTTTCCTCAATGAAAGAGGCAGTAAAAATAAGCTTTAAAGAAACCTCGAAAGGAAAAGTTTGTCTTCTTTCTCCCGCTGCGGCAAGTTTTAATTTGTTTAAAGATTATAAAGAAAGAGGAAACTTATTCAAAAAATGGGTAAAATTTTATGGAAAAAATTTTAGATTTTAAAAGTTCTTCACCAAAAGAAACCGAAAACTTAGCTCAAAGGTTAATAAAGACAATTTTTTCAAAAGAAAAAGATCTTTTTTTGCTTCTTTCAGGTCATTTTGGTGCTGGCAAAACCAAATTTTGCCAAGGAATAGGCAAAGCGTTAAAATTAAAAGAAAAAATTAGAAGCCCAAGTTTTGTGTTTGTGAAAAAATATCCCTTAAGAAATCAAAAATGGAAAAATTTTTATCACATTGATTTTTTTAGAATAAAATCTCAAAAAGAAATTCCAACCCTTGGAATAAAAGAAATTTTAAAAGAAGAAAAGCCCAAAATCGTTGCTATTGAGTGGCCAAAAGGTATTGAGAAGATTTTGCCAAGACCTTATTTTAAAATAAAATTTCAAATTATCTCAAAGAACCAAAGAAAGATTAAAATAGAAAAGATCTTATGAAGTGTCTTATCGTTGATAGCAATGCGCTCCTGCATCGAGCCTTTCACGCTCTTCCAAGGCTTTCTACGAAGAACGGAAAACCGACTGGTGGCGTTTATGGATTTTTACTTGCCCTTTTTCGCGCAATTCAGGATCTGAATCCGAAATATTTGATTGCCGCCTTTGATACAAAAGCTCCTACATTCCGGCACAAGAAATTTAAAGAATATAAAGCAAAAAGGAAAAAACCCCCAGAAGAGTTTTATCAGCAAATTCCTATTTTAAAAGAAGTATTGCTTTCAATGAAAATCCCTATTTTTGAAAAAGAAGGCTTTGAAGCAGATGATATTATTGCAAGTTTAGTTAAAAAAATTCCTCAAAATATAGAAGTAATTATTTTAACTGGCGATTTAGATACTCTTCAGCTTGTCAAAGAGAACGTGAAAGTATATACTTTTAAGAAAGGAATAAAAGAAGGAAGGATATATAATAAAGAGGAGGTGATAAAAAGATTTGGGATTCCTCCAGAAAATTTAGTTGACTTTAAGGCTCTTTGCGGAGATGTTTCAGATAATATTCCGGGAGTTCCAGGAATTGGAGAAAAGACGGCTAGTTTTTTAATTCAGAATTTCAAGACAATCGAAAATCTTTATCAACATCTTGATAAGACAAAAATCTTGCCAGAAAGTGTAGTTAAGACATTAAAAGAACACCGGGAAGAAGCTTTTTTCTCAAAACTTTTGGCAAAAGCTAGAGATGATATAGATCTTAATTTTGACCTCGAAGATTGCCAATTTGGGAAATTTGATTTGAATAAAGCGATAGAGATTTTCAAAAAATTTGAATTTTTCAGCTTAATTAAAAGGTTAAAAGAATTTAGCGGTAAAGAAAAAAATCTTTTTTGAAATGGACTCCAAAAAATTTTCTTTCGAAAAATTACCATATATCTTTGCTGTAGAAACCCTGGGTATTACTTTAAGTATTTTTTTAGCTTTAAGCCTTCAAAGCCCTTTTTCTCTGGGACTTTTACTCCTTTTAACTACAGGAATTGCTTCTAATTTTTCCTCCCAAAAAGGAGCGATTTTTATTGCTCTTTTAAATTCAATTTTAATTATTCCACTATCTTTGTTTTATTTTTATCTTGAAAAACAAATTTTACCCCCCACCCATTGGCTTGCCTCCCTTCCTTTATTTTTTCCGCTCTTTTTTTTTGAAGCGATAGCTATCGCCCGTTACCAGGAAATAAAAAATAACCTTGAACTGAAGGTTAAGGAGAGAACCCAGGAGCTTGAAGAGATGAGAAAAAATTTGGAGATGAAAGTTAAACAAAGGACAAAAGAACTTGAAGACTTAACTCAAACTCTTGAAAAAAAAGTTAGAGAAAGAACACGAGAGCTTCAAGTAAAAGTTGAAGAACTTGAAAAGTTTCAAAAGTTGGCTGTTGGTAGAGAAATGAAGATGCTTGAGCTTAAAAGAAAAATTAAAGAACTCGAGGAAAAGTTAAAAATAAATAACCATGAGACTTAAAGGAGACATCAATCAAAATTGTATTTTGGTAAAAATTTTAAAAACTCCAATTTCTCCAAGATGCCTTCAATGTAGACTTTCTCTTTTCCAGTGTCCTATTTTGCCTTATTTTTTTGTAAGTCTTGTTTTGATACTTCTTCCTTTAGTAATTATATTCATTACCAGAGATATTAATCCGACTACCATTTTTGGGATTTTGATTGTAGTTTTGGGTTTTGGTTTTTTTACCTCAAAGCTTGTTGAAGCAAATTATCGAGAAGAGCAGGTAAGAAAAGAACTTGAAGAAACAAGAAGAGTGTTGGAACTTAGAGCTCAGGCAAAAACAAGAGAGCTTGAGGAACTTACTCGTATTTTAGATGAGAAAGTGAGAATCAGAACAGAAGAACTTGAAGCAAAGACTCAAGAACTTCAAGCGAAACTTAAGGACCTTGAAAAACTTCAAAAGCTCGCTGTTGGAAGAGAGTTAAAAATGATTGAGCTCAAAAGCGAAATTCAGAGACTCAGAAAAATAATCGAAGATTACGAGAAAAAACTTAAAAAATAATATGCTCGAAATAGAAATTGGCAAAAGCTTTGGAAAAAATTCTTTGGAAGCTGCTACATCAGCAACGAGCGATCTTTTAAGGAAGTTAATGAGCGAACCTCAAATAGCTTTTCTTTTTTTGTCCGGATATGACGAAGATAAGGAAATTCTTGAAAAAGTAAAGGAGCAGTTGCCAAACACAATAATTCTGGGAGGAAAATTTACCTCTCAATCTTTTGGTAAAGACCTTCATTTTAAAGGAATAAGTCTTATTGGAATGAGATTTCACAAAATTTCGTTTGAGATTGAAGGAGGAGAAGTAGAAGAGAAAGAAGAGGTTTTTGCCCAAAAAATTGCCCAAAGTCTTAACGGGAAACTTCCAAATCCAAAGCTTTTAATTGTTTTTGTAACAAGTGCTTTTCAAAATATTGAAGGAGTGATTAAAAGCCTTCAGAGTGTATTTGGAGAAAATTGCCCAATAGTTGGACTTGTAAGCGGCGATGACTTTCTATTTGAGGAGCCTCCACTTTATTTAAACGAAAAGATAATTAAAAAAGGAATTTTAGTTTTAGGATTTTCTGGAGAGATTTTCTTTGAAATTGGTAGCAGTTTTGGATTTGAACCAATTGGAATGCCATTTGAGATCACCTCTTCTTTTCAAAAAACAATTTCGAAAATCGAAGGAATTGATCCCTTTGCATTTTACCAGAAATATTTTGACCAAAATGCTTATCTTTTGAAAGAGAAGCCTGTATCACCTCTTTCAACCAATTATCCGTTAGCGATGAAAGTTAACAATGAAAATTTTATTTTAAGAAGTGTAATTGGATGCAAAGAGGGAAAACTTTTCTCACTTGGCCAAATACCTCCAAAAAGTAAGGTTTATTTTGCAATTGGTGATGAGAAGAAAGCAAAAGAGGAGACTAAAAAGATAGTTTCTGAGATTGTTGAAAAAATGGCTCCAAAAGAAGCAAAAGTGGTTTTTCTTTTTGGATCTGCCCTGCGGCAAAAGTTTTTGGGGATTGAAACTTTAAATGAAATAGAGCTTGTCAAAAACTTTTTTGGAGAAAGCTCCCAGGTGATTTATCTTTCTGGGTTTGGAGAGGTTGGTCCCTTGCCAGGTTTTGGCAAAGGCAGTCCAAGTTTTTTGCATAATTCTTCGCTAATAATTTTAGCTCTCGGGTAAATATGGCTTCAAAAGATCAAATCATGGAAATTGAAAAAATGACCAAACTTATTCTTGAAAGAGATTTTGCTTTAAAAAAGTTAGTCGAAGAAGCAAAACTTCAAAAAGAGGAACTTGAGAAGACGCTAAAAGCGCTTTTCCGAAAAGATTTAGCGTTGAGTGAGGTTCGTGAAAAGAAAGATCAGGTTTTGAAGCAGATAAAAGAAAAAACTGAGGAACTTGAAACAGTAAGGAGTGCCTTAATTAATATGCTTGAGGATGCTGAAGAGGCTCGGAAAAAAGCCGAGGAAGAAAAGGAAAAAACCTTGGTAATTATTACTAATCTCACTGATGGGCTTTTGGTTTTTAGTAAAAATAATTTTTTAAGTTTGATCAATCCCCAAGCTGAGATTTATCTTGAAGTCAAAAAAGAAGAAGTTACTGGCCTTTTTTTCAAAGATCTTTATCTCTTTCCAAGATTTCGCCCAATTCTTGATTTACTTGGAGAAAAAATGAGAACTTTTTTTAGAAAGGAAGTGAAAATAGCTGAAGATTTAATTGTGGAAGTTTCTTCAATTCTCCTTTTTGGGGCAAAGAGAGAAAGAGCGGGATCTCTTGTAATTTTGCACGACATTACCCGAGAGAAGATGATTGAGCAAATGAAAACCGAATTTGTTTCAATAGCCGCCCATCAACTCCGAACTCCGCTTTCAGCAATGAAATGGAGCCTTGAGTTTTTGAAAGATCCAAAAATTTCTTTTGAAGAGAAGCGAAGTACTCTTGAGCAACTTTATGGATCAACAGAAAGAATGATAAAGTTAGTTAATGATCTTTTAAATGTTAGTCGAATTGAAGAAGGAAGATTTATTTATCAGTTTAAAGAGGAGGATATAATGGAAGTAGTTAAGGATGTTGTTGAACAAGTAAGACCGAATGCTCAAAAGAAAGGAATAAAATTAATTGTGAAATTTCCTTACGTTAAAATTCCCTTAGTAAAAATTGATCGAGAAAAACTCTCTATGGCCTTAAATAATCTTCTTTCCAATGCCATAAATTATAGTTTTCCCAAAGGAAGAATTTGGATAAATATTGAAGAGAAAGAAAAAGAGGTTTTAGTTTCGGTAAAAGATGAAGGGGCTGGTATTCCAAAACACCAACAAGCAAGGGTTTTTACTAAATTTTTTCGAGGGACAAACGTGATTAAAATGGAGACAGAAGGATCGGGTCTCGGGCTTTATATTACAAAATCGATTATCGAAGCTCACAAAGGCCGAATTTGGTTTGAATCAGAAGAAGGAAGAGGCACCACTTTTTATTTTACTCTTCCTCTTGAAAGATGAGTTGACAAAGTAAAAAAAGAAAGTAAACTAAAATAAAAGGTAAAGGTTAAAAAATAAGTTATGGCAAAAATACTTGTTGTTGAGGATGATAAATTTTTAAGGGAACTTATTTTAAGAAAGCTTAAAGAAGAGAATTACGAAACTTGCTTTGCTGTAGATGGAGAGGAGGGATTGAGTAAGATTCAGGAAGAAAAACCAGATCTTGTGCTCTTAGATCTCATTTTGCCGGGAATGAATGGATTTGATGTTTTAAAAAAGAAACAGGAAATTCCTGAAATTGCACAAATTCCAGTAGTAGTTCTTTCGAATCTTGGGCAAAAAGAGGATGTGGAAAGAGCTCTTAAGTACGGAGCAAAGGATTATTTAGTTAAGGCTCACTTTACTTTAGATGAAATTGCCGCGAAAATTAAAAAATATCTCCCTCAAAGTTAAGGTAAATTTTTCAAATGCATGCCAGAGCTACCGGAGGTAGAAACGACGGTACGCCAACTCAGAAAAGAAATTTTGGACAAAAAATTTACCTCCCTTTGGGTGGGCGACAAAAAAGTAATTAAAAAACCTTCTCTTGCTACCTTTAAAAAAAATTTTCTTTCAAAAAAAATTAAAAAAATTGAAAGGAGAGGAAAAAACATTCTTATTTTCCTTGAAGACGATAAAATTATTTTGATACACTTAAAGCTTACTGGTCACCTTCTTTTGGATAAATGGGAAAAAATAAATAATACTTGGAAACCTGCTTTAAATCCAAATATCTTTCTTGATCCAGTAAATAGATTTTTGCGAATAATTTTCTTTTTGAATGATGGCCGGGGACTTGCCCTTTCAGATTTAAGAAGGTTTGCGAAAATTGAAGGATGGTTAGAAAATGAATTTGAAAGAGAAAAGCCTCTTTCAAAACTTGGTCCAGAACCGCTTGAAGAGAAATTTGACTTTGAGGCTTTCAAAAAGCGGATCTTTTTGGCTCAAAAAAGACCAATTAAAGTAGCTTTAATGGATCAGGAAATTATTGCGGGAATTGGCAATATTTATTCCGATGAAATTTTGTGGCAAGCAAAAGTTCACCCCTTAAGGAAGGTAAAAGATTTAACACCAAAGGAACTCAAAAAAATTTTTTTAGCTACAAAAGATCTTTTATCAAAAGCAATTGAACTTGGAGGAGAAAGTATTTCTGACTTTAGGCACATTAACGGTTCAAAGGGTAATTTCGATGCTTTACGCAAAGTTTATCGCAGAGAAGGAGAAAAATGTTCACGGTGCAACTTTAAAATTTCAAGATTAAAAATTCTCCAAAGAAGCAGCTATTTTTGCCCAAACTGCCAAAGACTAAAATGAGAGTTAAAAAAGGAAAAGTTCTATTTGTGATTTTTGCTTTAATTCTTCCAATTTTTTTGGTCTTTCAGACAAGAAAGCTTTCAATAACAAATCCTCAAAAAGAGAGCATCAAAATCGTTTCAAATGAAGAAAACGAAATTCAAATCACCTCGCTTCTTTCTGGACTACCTTGTCAAAATTTTTCAAAAAGACCCTTTGCAATAGTTATCTCACAAGAACTTCAATCATTTCCTATTTTTGGAATTTCTGAAGCGGATTTAGTTATTGAGATGCCCTATGCCAATCCTCGAGGAGTTACCCGACTTTTGGCTTTTTTTCAATGCAAAGAACCACAAAGAGTGGGACCAATCCGTTCTTTAAGGCCCTATATGATTGATTTAGCCAAAGGCTTTGATGCCATTTTAGTTTCCTGGGGAGCTTGTGACAAAGCTTATCATCGAGCATTGTCTTTAAAAATTGATTGGCTAAGCCCAGTGCTATATGTTAAAGGCGCTGAAGCTTTTTTTAGAGATCCAAATCGTCGAGCTCCGCACAATAGCTTCACAAGTATTTCTTCTTTAAAAAATGTAGTCAAAAAAGTTAAGATAAGAGAGGAAAACAAATTTGAAGGTTACGTTTTTAAAAAAGAGTTTAAAAAAGATGATAAACCTTATGTTGCCCAAGTGGATCTGAGCGCCTACTTTTATAAAATAAGTTGGAGATTTGATTCAGAAAAAAAAGTGTATTTTAGATACTTTAGTGGCAAAGAGGTAGTTGATGCTTTAAATAACAAACCAGTTTTTGCTCGAAATCTTATTTTAATGAAAACTCAAATTGGGACTTTGGCTCCAGGGGTAGCTAATATTAAGGTAGTTGGGGAAGGAGAGGCAAGAATTTATATTGATGGTCAAATGATTGAGGGAAGATGGAAAAAAGAAGCTTTAGATAAAAAATTGACCTTTTTTGACAAAGAAGGAAAAGAAATCTCTTTTTTGCCAGGTCCTATTTGGATAGAAATAGTTGATTCTTTCTAAAATTTTTATGATTGACATAAAAATTATTAGGCAGTACCCGGAGAAGGTTAAAAGACTTTCTGCGTTGAAAGGCAAAGATGTGAAAGTTGAAAGAATTTTAGAACTTGATTTAAAGAAAAGAACTTTAATCCAAAGATTTCAAGACTTAAGGCATAAACAAAAAGTTTTGGGATTCAAAAAACCATTGCCTTTAAAAAAGCTTCAACAAATCAAACAAACTTTAAAGGAGGTTGAAAAGCAAATTAAAGAAATTGATCTTGAACTTTTGCCGTTGATTTTACAAATTCCAAACTTGCCTTTAGAGATCCAAGAAAAGGACGAAATTGTGAAAATCTGGAATCGGGCTTTCACAGTTAAAAATCCAAAAGACTACTTAGAAATTGCTCAAAAACTTGACCTAATAGATATAAAAAGAGCTTCTAAAACCTCAGGTACAAGGTTTGGTTTTTTAAAAAAAGAGGCAGCTTTACTTGAATTTGCCCTAATTTCCTTTACTTATGAGAGTTTAGTGAAAGAAGGTTTTGAACCAATTATTCCTCCGGTACTAATTAAACCAGAAATGGCAAAAGCTACAGGCTATCCTGAAGCATTTGAGGGAGAGGAGGCATATTTTTTGGAAAAAGATAAACTTTTTTTAGTTGGAACAGCAGAGCAAATAATTGCTCCAATGCATTCAAATGAGGTTTTTGAAGAAAAAGATCTTCCAAAAAGATATCTAGCTTTCTCTTCTTGCTTTAGAAGAGAGGCTGGTTCTTGGGGGAAAGAGACTTGGGGGATTTTTAGAGTTCACCAATTTGATAAGATTGAAATGTTTAGTTTTTGTCACCCAAACGAATCAAAAAAAGAGCACCAGTTTTTTCTTAGCTTGGAGGAAAAATTGATGCAAAGCCTTAAAATTCCTTATCGGGTTGTGAAAATTGCTACTTCAAACTTATCCTTTCCTTCAGCAGCTACTTATGACATCGAAGCATTTTTCCCCTCAAGGAAGGAATATCTTGAAACTCACTCAACATCGAATTGTACTGATTTCCAGGCACGAAGACTCAATATTAAATTTAAAGATAAAAATGGAAAACTTAATTTTGTTCACACAGTAAACGGTACTGCTTTTGCGATGGGAAGGATAATTATTGCCATCATTGAAAATTATCAAACAAGGGATGGGAAAATAAAAGTTCCACAAGTTTTAAGGAAATTTTTGAAAAAAAATACTATTGGCTAACTATTGGATAAAGCTTTGGAGATTTATAATTTGAAAAAAAGGTTTGATTTAAAAAAAGCTTTCCCTCTTTAAATACTTTGACATCGAGTCTTGTTTTCATTGCTCCATCTTTTTTGATTTCCAAAATAGTTGGTCCCTCAATTTCCACTTTCCGTCCATCGTCTTTGCCAAAGATTTCAAAAACAAGGTTTGTTCCTTCAATTCTTCCTTGAATAAAAATGTAACTTGGAGTGTTGTTTTTAAATTTTAAGTCTGGTGATGGAAAATAGACTGTGGCGTCAAACCCCGGAGTTCCATAGTATCTTAAAGCAAATGCATGAGGGACTCTTTCAACAATTTCAAGACCACTAAAAACCGCAGCTCTAAAAAGAGTTGTTGAAATTTGGCAAAGTCCTCCCCCATATTCTCGCACCATTTTTCCTGGCTTAATTACAAGCTCTGGCAAAAACCCACGCTCAGGCCCAATTTCTCCTAAAGTTTTAATGAGCGAGAAAATTCCATTTGGAGGAACTAAAGTACCAGAGACAAGCTCAACGCCAAGTTTAATATTATGGATTCTATTTTGAGGAGAAGAAGCAAAACTTGTTGTTGCCTTTCCAAGGATTTTGTTTATTTCAAAATCTTTAAGTTTTTCTTCGTTAATTTGAGGCTCAATTTTTTCAAGCACAAGTTTTGCCTCTCTTTCTTTCGTTTCAAAGCTTCTCTTTATTTCTTTAATGCTTTTTTCAATATTTAGCTCTAAACCTCCTTTGCCCGGAGTTTTAATTACCACCTTTCCTTCTTTTATTTCAAGAAGAGGATTTTTTGGCAAAATTTCAATTTCAGACCTTTTTCTTTCAAGAAAATTAACTAGGAGTTCCTCATTTAAAGTGAGGGAAAAATTGAGTCTATCGTTTTCTCTTTCAATGATTACTTCAAGCATTTCTCCAATTTCCTCCTTTTTTAAAACAATTTTTTTTGAAGGGGTAACAAGCGAAAACTTTTGATCTAAAATTTGTTTAGCTTCCCTCTTTATTGGAACTAAATCTTCTTCTTTGATTAAAGGTTCTTTTTCTTCAAGTTCAAGTTCAATGTGACTTGCTTGAAAAATAGAAGCATCTTTTTTTATTTTTTCCTCAATTTTTTTCAAATTAAAAATTTTTCCAACTCTGTGGGGCGAGATTTGAAAAGATAAAGATTCTTTATCAAAAACAAGTTTTGCATTTTGAGGCAGCGTTTCAAAAACTCCAAAATTTATTCCGATAAAATTTTCCAGACTTTCTTTATTTAAAATTTCAACCTTGGGAAGAAAATTATATTTACCTTGCAGAGCAAATACTTTTTCTTTCAAATTTGAAACCAGCCCCTTCCCTTTTCCAACAAAAAAAGCTTTATTTAAAGCTTCTTCAAAGTCAAACGCTATCTTCAAATTCTTTACTGGATAAGTTTTGGTGCTTTTTTGAAAAGAGAAAACCAAATTTTGATTTTCAAAGTTTTTTTGAGCACCAAAAAGTTTTTCTTGAGCTTCTTTTAAAGTAAGTCCTCCAAGGTTTACTCCAGCTACTTTTACATTAAAAAAAATTCTTTCGCCGGGCAAAATTAGAAATATTGCAAAAATAGCCAAGACACTTAAAAAAAGAAGGAGAAAAGCTTCCCATTTTTTCATTTTTCAACCTTATCGGTTAAGAACTAATTACTTTGAGTTTTGTAACTTTAACTTTTTCAGCTTTTGGAAGTTTTATTGTTAAAATTCCATTTTTGAGCTCAGCAGTTGCTTCTTCTGCTTTGATTTGCTCCGGTAAAATAATCGATCTTGAAAATGACCCCCAATAACATTCTTGATAAAAATAATTTTCAGGCGGAATATCCTGGGGTTTCTTCCTCTCTCCAGCAATAGTTACCATTTCGTTTTCAATTGTGATGTCAAGATCTTCAGGATTTACCCCAGCGATTGTTGATTGAATGACAATCTCGTTTTCTGTTTGGAAAACATCTACTGCCAGTTGCCCCTCTTCTTCAGTTTTGGAGACCGTTTTGAGGGGAATTTCTGGTTTTGCTTTGGGAGTTACCTTTTTTGATCCAGCTAATTTTTCAAAAAAATCAGCCATTTCTTTTTATTTTACAAACCGAAGGAACTCTTTTGACCTTTAAGATGAGAAAGATTATTAAAATTCCCAAAACCAGGACAAAACAAAATGGCCAAAAAGGGAGAGAAGGGATATTTAAGATATTTGATAAAGTTTTGTTTTTTATTAAAATTCCCTCTTTTTGCCATTTTCCAAGTCCGACTAATAAATTATATATTGCATGAGCAAAAGAAGCAAGAGTAAAACCTAAAAAGCAGTAAATTTTTTTGCCTTCTTTTATAGACAAAGCAATGAAAAAACCAAAAAGACCTGAAGCAAGTGTGTGCAAAAATATTGCGCTAATAAATCTAATTAAAGTTAAAACGAAAGCATCAGGAAAAATATACTCCTCCTTTAAGATAGCAAAGAGATTTTCAAGACTAGCAAATCCTAAGGAGGAAACTATCATGTAAAAAATAGCATCGAATGGTTCATCAAAATGAGGACTATTTAGGACTCTAAATTTAACTGGCAAAAGCTTCATTCCTTCTTCTATAATTCCTATTCCAATACTACATAAAAAAAGAGCAAGAAAGATACCTTGAATTTCGCAGATTGGATTTAATACGATTTCCAAGAAAAGAGCAGGTAGAATGGTTAATCCTCCAAGAAAATAAACTTCCAAAATCTTGCTTATTTTTTCTGGATGCGGATCTTGACTTAAATAAAAAAGAAGCCACACAATGCATGGCATCACTCCAATAATTATAGAAGCGATGGCTTCAATCATTTTAAGTTTGCTTTAGGGAAAAGCTTTTTCCAAGAAATAGCTTTTTTTCTTTTTAAAAACCCAACAAAGGCAACCATTATTCCATTATCTTGAGTTAAAGATTTATTTGGAAAATAAATTTTGAAGGAAAGCTTTTCTTTTTTGATTCGTTCTAAAAACTTTTTTCTTAAAATTTCATTGGAAAAAACGCCTCCCCCAGTAAGTATTGATTTAACTTTGTAAACTTTTGTTGCGTTAATTGTTTTTTGAATAAGCGTCTCAAAAACAGCCTCTTGAATTTCCCTGGCAATTTCTGGCAAAAACCTTTCTTTAAATTTTTTACTTTTTTTTTGAAGAAAATAAAGGACCGCAGTTTTCAGCCCTGAGAAACTAAAATTAAAATTTTGTGAAGATATGAGAGGTCTTGGAAATTTGAAGGAAACTTTGCGACTTGCCCTTTGAGCTAGTTTTTCAAGATTTGGACCTCCAGGATAGGAAAGACCAAGCATTCTTGCAGTTTTATCAAGACACTCTCCCGCTGCGTCATCTAATGTTTCGCCAATTTTTTTAAAAGAAAGATTTTTGCTGATAACATAAAGTTCGGTGTGTCCTCCACTTGCTACAATTCCAATTGCTGGAAAAATATCTTTGTCTTTTATCTTAAAAAGATTGATTAAAATATGAGCCTCAAGATGGTTTACAGGAACGATTTTTAGCTTCCAAAAGTATCCCAAAATTTTAGCAAAATTTATCCCTTGCCAAAGACATGGCTCAAGTCCTGGACCTTGAGTTACTGCCAAAAGGTCGATTTTCGGAATTGGATAATTTTTCAAAATATTTTTAAGTTTTTCAAAAAAGTCTTTGTCTTGAGCCCTTCCAAAAAAAGTATCTTTCTTTAAATCTATTTTTTTCTTCGTGAATTCTATTTTTTTTAGAGCCTTTTTAAGGAAAAGTGGTAAAATTTCCTGGTGAGCTCTTTTAGCCAAGGAAGGAAAGACCCCTCCATATCTTTGATGAATCTTTATTTGAGAGAAAAGGAAATGAAAAAGAATCTCTGGCTCTTTTTTGGGAGGAAAAGAAAGCAAGGCTAGTGCAGTTTCATCGCAAGAAGTCTCAATGCCAAGGATTTTCATAAAGACCATTTTAACTTAATTTGCTTTTTTTAGCAAATTTTGTTATCATTTTGGGAATCTATGGAAGATCTACTTTCTCAAGCGAGAAAACTTGACCAGCATCTCAGAGCGATAGATCAAAAAATAGCTGAGCTTGAAAGAGCAAAACAGACAGCAGAAAAGACTCTTCAAATATTTTCTCAAGAAAGAAACAAACTTCAAGCAAGACTAAAGGAACTTGATAAAGCGGTTTCCCAAATTTTAGCAGAAAAAAATGCCATCAATGCAAAACTGAAAGAACTTGAAAATAAAACTTCTCTGGCTTCTCAAAATCTTCGTTCAATTGAGGCGCAACGTAAAACTCTTTTTCTTGAGAGAAAAAGAGCTGAAGAGGAAATAAAAAAAATTAAAACTACCCATCACTTTAAATGAAAGGGTTTGAGCTTGCCGAAAAATTTTTAAATTTTTTTGAAAAAAGGGGTCACAAAATTTTGCCCTCTTTTTCATTAATCCCCGATGACCCAAGTTGTCTTTTTACCACCGCGGGGATGCAGCCATTTAAAGCTTATTATCTTGGCAAACCCTGCCCCTGGGGAAGAAGAATAGCTACTTTGCAAAAATGCTTTCGCACTTCAGACATCGAATCAGTTGGAGATAAAACTCATTTGACTCTTCTTTTGATGCTTGGTAACTTTTCTTTTGGAGACTATTTTAAAAAAGAAGCAATCACTTGGGCAAAAGAGTTTTTGTTTGACAAACTTAAACTTTCAAAAAAAGAAGTAAAAGTTACTGTTTTTGGCGGAGAGAAAGAGATTCCCTTTGATAAAGAAAGCGTTGAAATTTGGGAAAGTTTGGGTTTTAGGAATATTGAGAAGAAATCTAGGGAAGATAATTTCTGGGGACCAACTGGAGAGGAGGGGCCATGTGGAAGAACTACTGAGATTATTTTTAATGATGTTGAAGTTTGGAACTTAGTTTTTAATGAGTATTATCAAGATAAAGAAAAAAAACTTCATTTGCTTTCCCAAAAAGGAGTAGACACTGGAATGGGACTTGAAAGATTAGCAATGATTGCTCAAAAAAAGCCATCCATTTTTGAAACCGATCTTTTTGAGAAAATTGTTAAGGAGCTGGTTTTAAATTCTCAAGTTTCTTATAAGGAAAATCCAAAAGTTTTTAGGATCTTGGCCGACCATTTAAGGGCTGGAGTTTTTTTAATTGCTGAAGGAATTTATCCCGGGAACCTGGAGAGAGAATACGTTTTGAGAAGACTTTTAAGGAGATGCTTCAGGTTTGAAAAAGTAATTGGGCTTTCTCAAAAATGGTATTTTGCTGCAATAAGAAAAGTAATAGAAATTTATTCCGCTTTTTTCCCCGAAATTCAATCAAAAAGTGAGGAAATTTTTACCGTCTTTGAAAATGAGGATGAGAAATTTAAAAAGACTCTTGATAAAGCCTTAAAGTTTTTAGAAAACCTTTTTTTAAAAAAGAAAGAAAAAACAATTTCAGGAAAGGAGGCATTTGATCTATATCAAAGCTATGGCTTTCCTTTAGAGCTTACCGAAGAAATCGCATTTGAGAAAGGGTTTAAAGTGGAAAAAGAGAAATTTTTTGAGGAACTGAAAAAGCACCAGGAAATTTCAAAAAAAGGACAGGAAAAGAAATTTGGGGGAGGAGGATATCTTTCACCAAAACATCACACAGCTACTCACCTTTTGCATTCGGCATTACGAAAAATCTTGGGAGAAGAGGTTAGGCAGATGGGGAGTGACATTACTAAAGAAAGGCTCCGTTTTGACTTTACATTTTCTGGAGAAATTCAAAGGGAAGATATTTTAAAAATAGAAAACTTGGTTAATCAAAAAATAAAAGAAAGTCTTTTGGTAAAAAGAGAGGAAATGCCACTAAAAAAAGCGATAGAGAGTGGAGCGCTGGCTTTTTTTAGAGAAAGATATCCAGAACAAGTTTCTGTTTATACTGTTTTTAATCCTAAGACTGGTGAAGTGTTTTCAAAAGAAATTTGTGCCGGGCCTCATGTCCAAAACACAAAAGAACTTGGCATCTTTAAAATAGAGAAACTTGAGAAAAAAGGAGTGAACATTTGGAGAGTGCGTGCAAAATTAATTTAAATGACTTTAGCAAACAAAATCACTCTTGCAAGGACAACTCTTGGACCTATATTTTTCCTTGGAGAGTTTTTAAAATTCAAATTAATTTCTTTCCTAGCGATTCTTTTAAATATAGTTGGAGATTTTTTAGACGGATTTTTTGCTCGCAGGAGAAAAGAGACTACCAAAACTGGGGAAATTCTTGACCCTGCAGTTGATTTGCTTTTTTTTGCTTTTGTTTCTTTAAGCTTTTGTGAAAGATATCCGCCGATTAATTTGTTTTTATTTCCAATTTTATTTATTTTACTCTCTTTTTTATTTCCAATTTTATTTAAAAAAAGGGTTCATGTTTTTCATACAAAAACAAAACTTTTTCACACCCCCCTCATTTACTTTGTTTCAATCATTTTGATATTTAATTTTTGGGGGAAATTTTTTACTTTTATGTTTTTGCTTGCCTTTTTAATTTTCTTCTTCGGTGCTTTTGAAAGTTTTTTTCAATCTTTAAAATTTATTTTTAAAAGCAATGGAAAGTGATCTTTTCAAAACCATTTTTCAAAGCATTTACTTTTTTTTGCCCGCTTATTTTGCCAATCTTTCTGCCTCTCTTTCGCGAAAACTTAAATTTTTAGATTTTTTAGCAAAACCTGTAGATGGTGGAAAACTTTTTCAGGGCTATCCGATTTTTGGAAATCATAAAACCTGGAGGGGAATAATTTGTGGAAGTGTTGTGGGAACTTTGACTGCTTTGGTTCAAAAATGGCTCCATCTTTCTTTTTCATTTTTTCAAAATTTAAGTTTCGTTGATTACTCAAAATTAAATATTTTCTTATTTGGTTTTTTACTTTCTTTTGGAGCCCTTTTTGGAGACCTGCTTTTTGCATTTTTTAAAAGAAGGCAGGGAATAAAACCTGGAGATCCTTGGATTCCATTTGATCAGATTAATTTTTTAATTGGAGGATTTTGTTTTATTACTCCCTACGTTTGTTTACCAATTAAAATTTGGCTTACTTTATTAGTTTGCACATTTTTTCTGCACATTTTAGCTAATAGACTTGGGTATTTTCTGAAATTACAAAAAGTAAAATGGTAATTGACTTCAACTTTAAGGTAGGTTAAAATCTAAAAACATGTCAAAAAAGAAAAGAGAAAAAGGAAACGATCTTGAGGAAACTTTATCAATTCTAAAAGAGAAATTTGGCGAAGGAGCGATAATGAAGCTTGGAGAGATAAAACCAGTAGATGTGGAAACTATTCCCACCTCTTCTTTATCTCTAGACCTTGCTTTGGGAATTGGAGGAGTTCCCAAAGGAAGAATTGTTGAAATTTTTGGGCCGGAAAGTTCTGGGAAAAGCACTTTAGCTTTACATATTTTAGCTGAAGCTCAAAAAAGAGGAGGAATTGTGGCTTTCATTGATGCAGAACACGCTCTTGATCCTGAATATGCAAAAAAACTTGGAGTTAAAGTTGAAGATCTTTTAATTTCTCAACCAGAAAGCGGAGAGCAAGCTTTAGAAATTGTTGAAAGTCTTGTGAGGACTGGGAAAATATCAGTAATTGCAGTTGACTCAGTAGCAGCCCTTGCTCCAAGAGCAGAAATTGAAGGAGAGATTGGTGAGCAACAAATTGGACTTCAGGCAAGGTTAATGAGTCAAGCATTGAGAAAACTTGCGGGGCTTGCTGCTAAGGCGAATACAACGATTATTTTTTTGAATCAAACAAGGATGAAAATTCAAACTTTTGGTTTTGGACAACCAGAGACAACTCCAGGAGGACTTGCTTTAAAGTTTTACGCTTCAATTCGAATTGAGCTAAAGCCTATAGCTAAAATCAAGAAAGGGGACCAGGTAATTGGAATAAGAGTAAGAGCCAAAGTTGTTAAAAATAAAGTTGCCCCACCATTTAAACAAGCAGAATTTGATATTTTTTACAATGAAGGAATTTCCAAAGAAGCGGATATTTTAAATACTGGTCTTCAATATGGAGTGATCGAGAGGAAGGGGCAGACTTTCGAATTTGAGGGGTTGAGACTTGGTGCAAGTACTGAATTAGCAAAAAAGTTTTTAAAAACAAACCCACAGATCTTGGAGAAAATTGCAGAGAAAATTAGAGAAAAGTGGACTAAGGAAATTCTTGGAAAATGAGAATTTTTGACCTTATTGTTGTTGGAGGAGGACCTATTGGGCTTTTTTTGGCTTCTCTTTTTAAAAAAAGAGGATTTGAAGTCCTGGTTCTTGAGAAAAGAAAAGATTTAGAAACTACCAAGCCTTGCTCCTCTCTCGTTTCAAAAAATTTTTTTGAATTTTTACCAAAAGACTCTTCTTTTTTTGAAAAGGAATTCTCAAAAGCTCGAATTTGGATTTCAAATTCTTTTTTCGATTTTAATGGCAAAGCCTATCTCTTAAATCGCCAAAAGCTTGAAAGATTCCTTTTGGAAAGCGCAAAAAGAATTGGAGTTTTAGTGCGCTTTTCTTCAGAGGTCCAAAAAGTAAAAGAAGGAGAAGAATTTGTTGAGGTTTTTTTAACAAAGGAAAGGTTTAAGGCGAAAATAGTTGCTGGCTGTGATGGTGCACTTTCAAAGGTAGGAAAAGAAATTGGCTTTTCTCACAAAACCCTTCTTTTCGGTGTAGTTGCTTATTTAAAAGAGGACAGCCGTGGAGATTTTCCAGAACTTTTTTTTCAAAAGAAATTTCCAAAATTCTTTGCCTGGCGAATTCCAAGAAAAAATAAAACTGAGTGGGGAGTTGCTCTTGAACCAAAATATTTCCCAAAAGAAAAACTCAAAAGTTGGCTTTCAAATAATCTTGTTGATGTAAAAAAAACAGAATTTTTTGGTGCTCCAATTCCAGCATCACCACTTAAGAAATTTGTTTCAAAGAGGATTTTTCTTTGTGGGGATTCTGCGGGTCATATTAAGGCTTATACTGGTGGAGGGCTTGTTTATGGGATGATTGCAGCAAAACTTGCAAGCGAAACAATTAATCCAGATTTTCCAAACCTCTGCCTTTTTGAAAAGGAATTTAAAAGAAAAATGAAAGCAGAATTTTTTTGGGGGAAATTAATCAAAGCATCATATTCCCTTCCGGACTTTATTAAAAAAACAGCTCTTTGCCTTTTAAGTAGGTTAAATAAAAGAAAACCTTTTGATCAGGATAGGCCGACAAGTATTTTTAAAACCTTGCTCTTGAATTTTAGTGAAAATAATATAAAATGAATCTCTTATGGAAACTTTAAGGGGAAGAAAACTTTTAGTGTTTATTTCCCTTTTAGTCTTTTTAATCTTATTTCTGGCCTTTTTTCTCCAAAAAACTGAAAAAAAAGAAGCTACTTTAACAATAGATTTTGGCGGAAATAAAATAAGAACTTTTCAGGGAGAAGTAGTTGAAGGAATGACTCTCTTTGATGCTCTTTTGACTTCAAGTCAAAGTGGCAATTTTGAATTTGAAGCAAATGGTGGTATTATCTCAATTGGCGGTTTACAAAATGAGGGAGGAAAGAAGTGGGAGTGCTTTTTGAACCAAAAAAAGGTCGAAGGGAACCTCAATGAAATTCTTATTTCGCCTGGCGATAAAATTCTTTGTAAATATCATTAAATCATGGAGATTTTAGTTTTTGTTGAAATTCCGAAACTTTCTTGTGTCAAATATGAATTTGATGAAAAATTAAAATCACTTAAAGTTGATAGGTTTCTTTATGGACCAAATTATTTTCCTTTTGAGTATGGTTTCATTGTGGGAACTGAAGGAGAAGATGGTGACCCGCTAGATTGTGTTTTGATCACGTCCTTTCCCACTTTTCCGGGGTGTTTTATTGAAGCAAGACCAATTGGAATGCTTGAAATGATTGATGAAGAAGGAGTAGATCATAAAATTTTAGCAGTGCCAAAAGAAAAAGTTGACCCACGATTTTCCCATCTTGATGATATTTCAGATCTCCCCGAATCCTTAAAAGATGAGATAAGAGATTTTTTTGAAACTTACAAGCGCCTTGAGCCTGGCAAATGGGTGAGGGTAAAAAACTTTAGAGGCAAAAAAGTTGCTCAAAGGATCATCGAGAGAGCAAAAAAAAGGTTTAAGGTAAAGAAGGCAAGGAAGGAGGAGGGGGCGGAGGAGGAAGTGGAGTAAGTATTCCTTTGTCAAGCTCTTTTTTTAATTCTTCTTCAACTTTTTTTGTCCACTCTTCCAAGCGCTTTCTCTCTTCAGGAGGAAGCTTTTCTGGATCGATTTTTGGCGGGGGTTTTACTTCTTCTTCGAAGTTGGGTAAGTCTGGCTCTGGAGTAGTAGGAGTAATAGGAGGCGGGGAAGGTCTTCTTTTCAAAAATAAAATCCAAATGAAAATTACAATCAAGATACTTAAGATCCACACCCAGAATCTCCAATTTAAAAATAAAGAAGAAGCTTGCGATATTGGCATTTTCTTTTCTTCTGGCATTTTAAAAAAGATTAGCATTTTATTTTACTAAGTCAATCCCTTAAATGAAAAAAAGAAAAATAAAAAAGGCTTTTTTGAGGGGAGACAAAGAAAAGGTTAATTTTATTCTTGAGTTTAGAGCGCTAAAACATTTACCCCGGGCCTGTTCTATTTTTTTAAAAAATGTTTTTCCAGAAAATGTTGCTGAGCACACTTTTTTTGTTTGTATTATAAGTTGGCTTCTTTCGAAAATGGAAAAAGCTGATGAGAACAAAGTAATAAAAATGAGTTTGATTCATGACCTTGTTGAGGTAAGAGCTGGAGAAAGAAATTTAATTAATAAATTTTACAGTCCCGCTCCCAATGAAATTTTGATTTTTGAAGAAATTATTAAAGATTACAATCTTGAAAATATGGGTCTTTTGGAGCTTTTTAAAGAATTTTCTCAAGAGAAAACCCCTGAGGCGAAAATTGTGAAAGATGCTGACATTTTGGCTCAGATGCTTCTTGAGAAAGAATCTTTTGATCTTGGAAATTTTAAAGCAAAAAGATGGCTCTCAACTTCTTTAAAAAGACTTGAAACAGAAAGCGCTAAAAAATTGGGAGAGATTTTATATCAAATTGACACCGATGAGTGGTGGCTCAAAGTTGTCAAAAAGTATATTTTATTTACTAAGTTTTTGAATCCAAAAGAGCCTTTTTTCCATCTGTTCTAAAATTTTTCTCTTATTTGCCCCTATTTGCTTTTTTTGCTAAAATATCTCTAAAATTTATGCTGGATTTTTCTAACCAGAAAGTTGGCATTTTTATTGATGTTGAAAATCTTTACTACTCAGCAAAAAATCTTTATAATGCAAAAGTCAATTTTAGGACTCTCTTGCCAGATATCGTTAAAAGTAGAAAACTTATTAGAGCAATTGCTTATGTAATAAAAACTCCTACTGGAGAGGAAAAACCTTTTTTTGAAGCCCTTTTATCCCAAGGAATTGAAATTAGGGCTAAAGATCTTCAAATTTACAATGAAGTTAAAAAAGCTGATTGGGATGTTGGGATTGCTGTTGACATGATGAAAATGATTCCTTGCCTCGATGTTTTTATTTTACTTTCTGGTGACGGAGATTTTTTACCTCTTGTTGAGTGCCTTCAAAATCATGGGAAAATAGTTGAGGTAGTCGCATTTGAAAAAACAACTTCTTCAAAACTTAAAGAAAGAGCAGATAAGTTTTTTGACATTGGGAGTTCAAAAAAATATCTTACTTTTCAAAAAAGATCCCCAAAAAAGAAGAAAATAAAAATTAAAGTATGGAAAGTTTAGTTTTCAAAACTGATTTTTATGGAAGAGAACTTGAGGTAGAAATTGGAAAATTTGCCCCTCAGGCTTCAGGAGCAGTCCTGGCTAAATTTGGGAAGACTACGGTACTTTGTACTGCTACTTTAGCTCAAAAAGAGTCTGAAAGCGATTTTTTGCCACTTCTTGTAGATTATCAAGAGAGATATTATGCAGCAAGGAAAATTATTGGTTCAAAATATATAAGAAGAGAAGGCAAACCGACTGATGAGGCAATTTTAACTTCAAGACTTATTGATCGGGCGATAAGACCATATTTCCCCCAAAACTTAAGAAGAGAAATTCATCTTGTAATTACCACTCTCTCTTATGACGAAGAAAATGATCCAGAATTTCCAAGCCTAATTGGATCTTCTTTAGCCTTGCTTATTTCGGAAATTCCTTGGAAAGGCCCGGTAGGAGGGGTACGGATTGCATTTGACGGCAAAAATTTCACACCTTTTCCAACAGTTACTCAAGCTTCAAATTCAAAAATGAACCTTTTTGTGTCAGGAGTTGAAGGTGAAAACGGAGAGATTTTAGTTAACATGCTTGAGGGGGAGGCGAAAGAAGTGAAAGAAGAAGAATTTTTAAAGGCAGTTCAAGCATCAAAAAAGGAAATTAAAAAGTTAATTGATTTTCAAAAGGAAATTCAAAAAAAGGTGGGCAAACAAAAAATTTTAGAGGAGCTTTTTTTAAAACCTGATTTAAAAGAGCTTGAAGCACTTTTTGAAAAATATTACTCTCAAATCAGGAAGAACCTTCTTTTAATGAGAGAGAAAGAAGGCAAGAAACTTTCTTCTGCTTTCCAGGCGAAGCTTCAAGAGGAACTTGGCGTTGATAATTTTACTTTCGAAAAGTTAGTTTCAAAAGCTCTCTCTTATTTGATTTTGAAGGAAAATTTAAGGCCGGACGGGAGAAAAGAAGATGAGATTCGAGAAATTGAATGTCTCGCTGGAATAATTCCTTGGACTCATGGATCAGGTTTTTTTAGAAGAGGACTCACTCAGGTACTTTCAATATTGACTCTTGGCGCTCCAGGAGATGAGCTTTTACTTGAAGGGATGAAAATTAGCGGGAAAAAAAGATTTCTGCATCATTATAACTTCCCTCCTTATTCTGCTGGAGAGACTGGAACCCTTAGGGCTCCAAGCAGAAGAGAGATTGGTCATGGAGCTTTAGTAGAAAAAGCTTTAAGACCACTGATTCCTGAAACTACTGATTTTCCATATGCCATTCGGGTAGTTTCTGAAGTTCTTTCTTCAAATGGTTCAACCTCAATGGCTTCAGTTTGTGCTTCAACCTTGGCTTTATTTGATGGAGGGGTACCACTAAAGAAAGCAGTAGCGGGTATTTCCTGCGGACTTATCCAGGAAGGGAAGGAAGAAAAGGTTTTAGTCGATATTCAAGGCCCTGAAGATCAACTTGGAGGAATGGATTTTAAAGTAGCTGGCAGTAAAGATGGAATTACTGCAGTTCAACTTGATGTAAAAGTGAGAGGTCTTTCAGAAAAGCTTATCGAGAAGACATTAAAAGAGGCGTTTAAGGCAAGAAGTTTTATTTTAGAAAAAATGGAAAGTGTTTTGCCAAGACCTCGATCCTCTCTTTCGCCTTTGGCGCCAAAAATTCTTTCTCTTGCTATTAATCCTGAAAAAATAAGAGAAGTTATTGGTCCTGAAGGCAAAACAATTAAGCAAATTATCAGTCATACCAACACTACCATTGATATCGAAGAAGATGGACAAATATTCATCACTGGAGAAACATGGGAAGGTGTAAAGAATGCGGCCAAATGGATTAAAGATATTACAAGAGAAATCAGAGAGGGAGAGATTTTTGAGGGGCGAGTAAAAAGAGTGATGAATTTTGGAGTTATTTTTGAACTTTTTCCAGGCCAAGATGCTCTTTTGCATATTTCAGAGATTTTTCGAAAAAAAGTATCTCCAGAGAGTTTAAAGAAATATTTTCATCTTGGAGACGTGGTTTCAGTTAAAGTAAAATCGATTGACGAAAATGGAAGAGTATTTTTAACCCTTCCCAAAGGAAAACTTCGCTAAAAATCATGCCTCAGGAGATCTCTCCTTTTAAATCTCAAACCAGCTCGGAGGAGGCATCTTTACCCAAGTCCTTTAAATTTATTGAAGTAATGGAAGAAGATATTGCAAAGATGAGACTTCAAGAGAAGTCTCCTCTCCAAGCTTCAAAATTGCCAAAACGATACGTTCTTTTTGAGAAAATAAGATACGAAAAGAAAGTTAAAGAAACACCCCCTCCAGCAGTTCAGATTCCTACCGTTATAAAACCTCCCAAAGAAATAAAACCCAAGGAAGTAAAACCGAAAGAGATAAAACCAAAAGAGGTATCTTCAAAGTTAAAACTTGAAGAAGAAATTGAGAAGATTCGCCAAGAAATTGAAAGCAAGGAAAGAGAGAAAGGGGAACTTGTTTTAAAAATTGAAGAAATGAAAAGCGAAGTTCAAAAGATTCAAAATCAAATAAAAGAAATAGAAAGCCAGATTGAAAAAGAAGAGTTAAAATTAAAAACACAAAATAAACTTCTCGAAAAAATTTTCTCTCTTGAAGAGGAGCTGAATAATTTACAAAATGAAAAAAACAAACTTGAGAGCGAACTGAATTCAACTTCAAAAGAAATTGCGAGTTTAAAATCTCAAAAGGAAGTTCTTTCAAAAGAAGTTGAGGAGATTCTCTCTCAAAAAAGTATTAACGAAACCAAAATTCAGGAACTAGAGAGAGAGCTTCAAAAGAGAGAAGTTTCTCTCAAAGAAGATATTGAGGAGAAAGCAGAACTTATCGAAAAAAATTTACCATTTTTGCAGACAGAAAAAGAAAACGTTGCCAGTCAGCTTGAGAAATTTAAAATGAGTCTTCAAAAAGAAGAAGAAATTTTAGAAGAACTATTGAAAAGGAAAGAAAAACACCAAGCTGACCTAGCACGTCTTTCCTGGGAAAATGAAAATTTAACAAAATCAAAAAAAACTTTAGAAGAGGAACTTAAGGAACAAAGAGAGCTTTTTGAAAGGGTAGGGAGAGAAAGAGAGGAAACCGAGAAAAAGTTTACTAAAATCAACGATGACGTTTTAGTTTTAGGACACCTTCTTCAAGCAAAAAACGAACTTTTAGAGAAAAGAGAAGTTTTGTTTTTAAAAAGAAAAACCCTTGAAGATGAAAATGCAGTTTTGGAAAAAAATTTGGAGCTACTTTTAAAACATAAACAAAAAATCCAAGAGTATCTTTTCAAAATTAAAGATATCCTCAAAAAAAGTGGTGAAATTTTAACTGAAGAGGAAGAGGAAGAAACGGAAGTAGTATCTGAGTTAAAAGCAAAACTTGAGAGCTTAACTGAAGAAAGGGAAAAGCTCCAACAAGTTTTTAATCAGCTCCTTTCTGCAAAAGAAGATGAGCAAAATAAGTTAAGTGGTTTAAAAGTAAGATTGACCCAAATTCAGGGGGCGAAGCTTGAAATAGAAAGAAAACTAAAAGAACTTAATATTGATGTTGAGGATCCGACTTCAATTTTAAAGCGAGAAAAAATTCTTAAAGAAAGGTTAGAGACTTTACTTAAAGAAGTAGAAGAAAGCAAAATCAGAAAAACGAACCTTATAGAAGAAAAGAACAAAATTGAACTTGCAATAAAAGAAATTTTAGCAAAAAAAGAAAGACTCACTTTTGAGAACGAAGCACTCTTGCAAAAATTTGAAAAACTTAACCTCCAAAAGATAGAGAAAGAGGCTAAGGAAAAAGCCATTTTAGATCGATGGCAAGAACTTTTTTCTGTAGTTTCTTCAATGGACCAGGCAATTGTTTTAAGAGAAAAACTTTACTCGCAAAAAAAGATAAATGAAAGGAAAAGAAAGAAAATTGAAGAGGAACTTAGAAAACTTGAGGAGCAAAAGAAAAATATTTTGGACCAAAATGAGAAGCTTCTTGAGGAAATCGAGAAAAAGAAAACTGAGCTTGAAAGATATAAAAAAGACACTCAGAAGGCAAAGGATAGTATTCAAAGAATGAAGAGCGAAATGGAAATTACTTTAAAGAAATATCCATTTTTGAGCGAGAAAATAAAGCAGACCTCTCAGAGAATTAAAGAACTTGAAGGAGAAATCAAGGAAATTCAAAGCGAGATTGAAGAATTGGAAAAAAAGAAAATTTCTCTTCAAAGAAAAATTGCCGAGGTTCAGGCCCAAGGGGATCTTTTGCGCGAAGAAAGAATTTATCTTGAGAAGATGGCAAAAAATATTCTGCCACAAAGAAAAGAAAAATACGCTCTGTTGCTTAAAAAATTAGATGGGGAAGAAAAAAGCTTAAATGCAAAGCTTCAAAACTGGATTCAGATAAGGGAGGAAAAAGAACGCGAACTTTTACCCCTCGAAGAAGAAAAGGAAGGAGAAGAATCTGAGGCAATAAAACTTAAAGCTACTTTAGCTCTTTTAAAAGATGAATTTGAAGCACTAAAGAGTAGATATAAGGTAATAAAGATGAAGGAAGAAAAAGAGAAAGAATGGCAAAAAGCTTTCCAGAAAAGCTTTTCGCTTTTTCTTGAGAAATTTGAGAAACTTGAGGAAAGAAAAAAAGCCTTGCTCTTAAATTATAATATTTTGCAAAAAAATCTTGAAGACATTTTAAGTCAGGAAAAAATTATTCTTGAAAGAAAAAAGGAAATTGAGAAAAGAGAAAAAGAAGCGCCACTTGAGCAAAAAAGGATCTTTGAAAAAGAAAGATGGAAAGTAGAAAAAGAAAGGCAAATGGTGGAGAAAGAGAAGTTAAAAATTCTTGAGTCGATCGAGAAAATGGAACAAGCTAAAGCAAAGGTTGATGAAATTTACCAGGAAATGCTCGATCTCATTAAGAAAAAAGAATCCCAAGAAAAAGAAGAAAAAGAACTTGATTTTTTAGCTACAAAACTTGAGATGAAAAGAACAGAGATAAAAGAAGAGGCGGAAATTTTCCTTGGAAAAAAACTACCAGGGGTTCAACCAAAGCCTTCAGAGGAAGCAAAAAAAGACAAAGAGCAAAAAGAAGAAGAGATAAAGAAAGAAGAGGTGAAAAAAGAAGAGATAAAGAAAGAAGAGATAAAGAAAGAAGAGATGAGGAAAGAAGAGGTAAAGAAAGAAGAGACGAAGAAATCGAAAGAAACGGAGGAGAAAATTAAAGCAAGCCCCTTAAAAGAAAAAGTTGATCAGGAAATACAAAAAAAGGCTTTGCTTGAAGAACTCAAGAAGCTTAAAGAAGAGGAAAAGAAGCTTCAAGCCATGGAAGAAAAATTAAAAAAATACTACGAGGAAGAAGAGGAGGAAGAAGAAAAGATTATCCTATGGGATTCAAATAAAATGAAGAATTTTTTTGAAGAAGAGCTTCAGACAGTTCAAAAGTTTTTTGAAGAGGTTTTTCGTACAAAAAGCGAAATTGAAGATTTGGTTCAGAGGGTAAAAGGGAAAAAAGAGGCAATCAAAAAACTTGAGAAAGAAATTGAGTTGACAAAATTAGCAAAAGAAGAAATTGAAAAGAAAATTCAGGAAAGACTAAAGTGGAAAGAGAATTTAGCGCTTGCCATTCAAAAGCAAAAGGAAGCAAATGAGAAGCTTAAAAAAGAGCTTAAGAATTTGGAAGAGGTCTTTGAAAAAGCAAAAAAAGACAAAGAGGTTAAGGAAAAGATGCTCAAAGAAGAGGAAACTCTTTTTTTGGAGCTTAAAAAAATGGAAGAAAAGTACCAAAAAGAACTTGAGAAAAATATCGCCCAAAAAGAAACCCTGATGGAAGAATATAAAAGAATTTTGGAAAAGGAAAAAGTGATTGAAAATTTAATCTCCCAACTTGAGGGGAAAGAAAAAGTCACCTCTCCAAAAGAGAGTATTAGGCTTACTCGCGAGAGGTGGGAAAAAGAGAAAGAAAGAGAAAGTATTGAGGCAAGAAGATGGGAACTTGAGGACCAAATAAAAACTCTTGAAAGTCAGATAATAAAACTTGATGAAAGAATTAAAAAAATAAAAATGCTTACAGAGGAAAGAAAAAATATTTTGGAGAAAGAAAAGGAAGTTCAGTTCAAGAAAGAGAAACTTAAAGAGGCAAAAACTTCACTTCAAAATAGAATTGATCTTTTTTTGAAAACCAAAGAAGAGGTTAAGATTGAAGAAGAAGAAGAGGAAGAGGAGGAAGAAATGGATCTTCAAGAGCTAAAAAAGGAAATTGAGATAAGAAAAAAGCTTCTTGAAGAAAGAAGAAGAAAAATTGAAAAAATGATAAAAGCACTTGAAAGCAAGAAAAAGCCATCACTTAGAAAAGTTCTTTTTGAAAAAAAAGAGATAAGACAAAAAATTTCTCCGCCGTTAATTCGACGGCCTCCTCCCAAAGTATCACGCCCCCCACAAATTCCTCCCACTTTTAAGATTCCAATTTCAAAACCACCTCCAGAAAAATTATCTGTCCCACCAAAAGTTTCATCTCAAATAAAACCCAAAACTGCAGAGCCTTTAAAACCAAAAGAATTTAAGCTTGATTTCCAACCAAAATACTCAAGTCCAATTTTTCAAATTATTTTTAGCCTCCTTCTGCTTTCTAGCTTTGTAGGAATAATATTTTTTTCACAAAAAAGAGAAAAAATTATTTCACCACCTCCAGAAGCTAAAGTTTTCACCCTGCCTGAGGTAGAGCTTTCTCCACCAGAACCTCAAAAGCCCGAACCAAAAAAATTTGGAGTCTGTATTGCTCAAAGATGCGTTGTTTTTGAGGGCGAAGGAGAAAGTCAATGTGAAAGTGACAGTCAGTGCCAATTTTTACCTTCCTTTGAGAAAAGCAAAGAAATAGAGATTGGAAAACTTGATCTTGGCGAGCTTCTTTCAAAGATAGACCAAGAAATTCAAAGAAAGGATGTTTCCCAGGGAACTTTTTTGGAAGTTCTTTTAAAAAAAGAAGGGAAAATCATCGCTCTTGGAGATTTTAAAAAGCTCTTTCGCTTAGATTTTTTGGAGAACCTTCAAGACTACACGGTTTTTGTTTATTTTCAAAAAAGCAATGAGCAAAAAAATGGAAGGCTTGGAGTGGCGTTTCTAATTGAGAAAGGAAAGGCTCACTCTCTAAAAAGCACCTTGAAAGAAAAAGAGGAAATTTTGCCAGAAATTTTCTTTCCATATCACAAACTTCATCAAATAAAAACCCCCTTATCAAAAAATTTTCAAAACACTACTTTGCCCAAGTATAAAAATCTTCCGGTAAGATATGTCAACTCAGAAAAAGGAGATACCCTTTCTGTTGACTGGGCGATATACGATGATATACTTATTTTCACTACCTCAAAAGAGTCGATGCTTAAACTGGTAGACAGAATCTTAAAATGAAAAAAGATTTTATTTCAAAAATTGAGAAAAAACTTAAAAAAGAGGAAAAACATCTAAAAAAACTTCTTTCTTCCTTTGCCAGACAAAATCCAAAACTTTCTCAAGATTGGCAAACAAAATTTCCAGATTTCACCCAAAGTCTTGAAGAAAGTTCTGAGGAGGTTGAAGAATATTTAAATCTTTTACCAGTTGAAAAAAGGCTTGAAATTAAGCTTTTAGATGTCAAAAGAGCTTTGGAAAAAATAAAAAGAAAAAAATATGGTTTTTGCGAGATTTGTGGAAAAAAAATTTCTCAAGAAAGACTTAGAGCCCTGCCTCATACAAAATTCTGTTTAAAGTGTGCTAAAAAAATTTTATATTGATCTTAACTTCCCTTTTTGTTAAAATATTCTTTTGCCCTCATAGTTCAATGGATAGAACACGGGCCTTCTAAGCCTGGGATCCAGGTTCGACTCCTGGTGAGGGCATTTGGTGGCTATGGTGTAGTGGCAGCACGAGAGTCTGTGGAACTCTCAGGGAGGGTTCGAATCCCTCTAGCCACCAAATCTCTCTCTTTTTTTAATTCTTTTATGGAAATTTCCTTTTTAAAAGAAGACTTACTTAAAATTAAAGGCAAAGCCAACGATAAAAAAGTTGAAGTGATTGTTGATTTAGAAGAAAGTAAACCCTGGAAGGGGAAAATTCCAAAAGGGGATATTCTCATTAGTTCAAGAATTGAGAGTGAGACTACCTCACCTTTTTTGATTAATCTTCAGGGAGAGTACGAGAAAAGCGGAGTGTTGGTAAAATTCCTTACAAAAAAATCTCAGAGAAGTTTTGAGATTAAACTTGAAAATATAAAAGTAGTTGGGATTTTAAATAAAGGAGAAAAGTTTGAAGAAGACAAAAACTTATTTTCGGGAGACATTTTTATTTTAAAAGGGAAAAAAAATATTTTGAAGAAATTAATCCAAGAACTTGAAGGGAAAATTTTTATTCCAATTTTGGAACAGAAGGAAAAGAACGCGTTTTTAAAAGAATTGAGGATTAAAAAAGAAAATTTTTGTCCAAAACTCAAAATAAAAAAAGAAGAACTTTTAAAAAAGAGAAAAGAGGTTATTTTACTTGTATGACATTAAAAAACTGGCATTTTTTTCAAGATTTTAAAACAAGACAAATAGTTTTTATCTGCATTTTAACAGTTTCTTTTGTGTTTTTATTTTCTTTATGGATTTTTCAAACTAGCAGGGTTTTAGAAAATTTCAAAAAAGAGTTCCCTGGAGCGAAAATTTTTCCTCAAAGCGAGCTTTCTTATTTCAAAGAGGAATTTTTGAAATTTCGCCAGCTTCTTGAGCTAAACATTAAGGAAATTCGAGATCTTAAAAGTAAATTGGAGCAAAATTTAAAATAGAATATGTCAGAGAAAAGGGAAAAAAGAGAAATAACCGAGGAACTTAAAGATTCTTATCTGGATTATGCAATGTCGGTAATTATCTCTCGAGCAATTCCTGATGTGAGGGATGGACTTAAGCCAGTACAGCGAAGAATTCTTTATACAATGTACGAGGATGGATTAAAGCATGATGCCAGATTTAAAAAATCAGCCCAAGTAATCGGATCAGTTCTTGCAAGATATCATCCGCATGGAGATATGGCTGTTTACGAAGCTTTGGTAAGAATGGCTCAAGATTTTACTCTTCGCTACCCTTTGGTTCAAGGTCAAGGGAACTTTGGTTCAATCGATGGAGATGAAGCAGCAGCCTATCGATATACCGAATGTAAGCTTTCAAGAATTGGCGAAGAGATGCTTAAAGATATTGAGAAAGATACTGTTGATTTTATTCCAAATTATGACGGTACAAGAAAGGAGCCTCAAGTTTTACCATCTCCACTTCCTCAAGTTCTTTTAAATGGCTCTCTTGGGATTGCAGTAGGAATGACCTCATCCATTCCCCCTCATAATCTTTCTGAAGTATGTGATGCACTTTTCTATCTTTTGGAGAATAAGAATGCCAGCACTGAGGAAATTTGTCAGTTCATTAAAGGACCTGACTTTCCCACTGGAGGAATAATTTATGGCAAAAAATCAATCCTGGAAGCTTACGAAAAAGGGAATGGAGCTATTTTAATGAGAGGAAAAACCCAAGTGGTTGAGACAAAAAAAGGATCTTTTGAGATCCAAATAACTGAACTTCCTTATGGAGTTTCTAAAAGTAGTTTTTTGCAAGAAGTAGCCAACTTAATTAAAGACAAGAAAATTAGCAACATAAAATATCTAAGAGATGAGTCTGATAGAAAAGGCATGAAAATTTCCTTGGGAGTTAAAAAAGGCGGAATTCCTTCTCAAATTTTAAATCAGCTATTTAAATGGACCTCTCTTGAAAAGAAATTTTATTTAAATATGGTAGTTTTGGAGAAAGGGATTCAGCCCAAGACTCTTTCTTTAAAAGAAATTCTTTGGCAATTTTTAAATCATCGAAGAGAGATTGTCCGAAGAAGGACCGAATTTGAGCTTAAAAGAACGAAAGAGAGACTCCATATTTTAGAAGGGCTAAAAAAAGCAATTTTGCATATTGACGAGATAATTAATTTGATTAAGAAAGCGAAAGATACAAACGAAGCAAAAAAAGTTCTTCAAAAAAAGTTTAAATTTACTCCTTTGCAGGTGGAAGCTATTTTGGAAACAAAATTAAGATCTCTTGCCAGACTTGATAGAATGAGCCTTATTGAGGAGTACGCTCAAAAACTAAAGCAAAAAAAGGAGCTTGAAAAAATTCTTTCAAGTGAAAAAGAGATTGAAAAAGTCATTAAAGATGAGATCAAAAATCTAAAAGCAAAATTTGGAGATGAAAGAAAAACCCTAGTGGTTCCAACTTTACCAAAGACTTTTGAAGAAAAGGAGCTTATTCCAAAAGAAGGCAATATTCTCATTTTAACTCAAAATGGTTATTTAAAGCGCATTAAAGCTGATGAATTTGAGGTACAAAAAAGGGGAGGACGTGGTAAAACGGTTGAGATAAAAGAAGAGGATTTAATTGAAAAGTTTTTATACTTAACGAGCCATGACGAAGTTTTGTTCTTTACCTCAAGAGGGAAGGCTTTTAAAATTTTTGCCTACGAAATTCAGGAGAGTTCAAGGAACCAAAAAGGAGAGCCAATTAAAACTTATCTTCCGCTTGAGGAAGGCGAAAAAGTTACTTCAATTTTGGCCGGCTTTCCAGAAAATGGATTTTTTTTGATGGTTACAAAAAAAGGGAAAGTTAAAAAGCTTCCAATTGAGTATCTTTCAAAATTAAGATCATCAGGAGTTAGAGTGATAAATTTTGAGAGCGGAGATTCTTTAGAATTTGTTCAAAAAGTGAACTTTCAAAATATCTGTATTTTGGCTTCATCTTCTGGAAGGGCAATCGCATTTCAGGAAAAAGATTTAAGATCGATGGGAAAAAGTGCTTCTGGAGTGAAAGGAATGAAACTTAATGGCGAAGAAATCGTTGGAGTTGAAGTTTTATCAAATGAAGATTTGAGAAAAAAAGATCAATTTTTGTGTCTCCTTTCTGAGAAAGGTTTTGCTAAAAGAATTAAAACGCAAGAAATTTTGTTGCAAAAAAGAGGAGGAAGAGGTATAATTGTAATGAAACTTAGTAACGTTACTGGCAAAATGGTGGCGATGAAAAAAGCAAGCCGAGATCAGGAGATCTTAACCATTTCTCGAAAAGGGAGAGCTTTAAGGACTCAAGTAAGCGAAATCCCTCTTCTTTCACGATATTCAAGAGGAAACAAGATTTTAAAGCTTGATCCTGAGGACAAAATTGCTTCAATGGTGGTAATTTAAAATTTTTTATGACTATTTTTCCGCCCGGTACTGGAGGATTTTTAAACCCCAAAAATATTGTTGAGAGTTTTGTGTTTTTAGAACCTCAAATGAAAGTTGCTGATTTTGGATGTGGTCATGGATATTTTGTTATCCCTCTAGCCCAAAAGTTGACCGAAGGGAAAGTTTTTGCTCTTGATATTTTGCCATCAGCTCTTGAGGCGGTAAAATCCAAAGCAAGAATGGAGGGACTTCAAAATATTGAATACCTAAGATGCGATCTTGAAAAAAAAGCAAAGCTTGAAGATGAATCTTGCGATGTCGTTTTGATTGCCAACCTGCTTTTCCAGGTGGAAAACAAAGAAAACGTAATTCAAGAAGCAAAAAGGGTGACAAAAAAAGGAGGAAGGATAATTTGTATTGAGTGGCTTCCAAACTTACCTTTTTCTCCTCAAAATGCAGTTTCTCCTCAAAAAGCAAAAGAGCTTTTTTTAAAGCACAACTTGACTTTAGAAAAAGAATTTGCTACAGATAGATATCACTATGGACTTATTTTCAAAAAGTAAAATTTTTTACTTACTAGATGCTTTAGCCCAAGATGAGCCAGTCGTGATTCCGCCACCGGGAAGGGTGAGAACTATTCAAGAACTCCTTTCAGCGATTGCTAATTTTCTTTTTTGGCTTGGAGTTGCTATTTTTCCAATTGTTGTTATTATTGTTGCTTATCTTTTTCTAACAAGTGGTGGAGATCCAAAAAAAGTTCAGCAGGCAAGAACATTCCTGCTTTGGAGCTCAATTGGCCTTGCCATCTTGCTTTTGTCTCGTGTTTTTGCTAATTTATTAAAAAATATTCTTGGTGGGTAAAGGTCGAAAGCTAAAAAATTATGGCAAAAAAAGTAATTTATTTGTTAAGTTTACTTCTTTTAGTTCTGCCCCTATTTTTAACTTTTGCCCAGCTAGAAGAAGGTCCGCAAGCTTGTTGCAAGTTAGTTAGAGATTTCAAAAATGTAAATATGCAGTGTACCAAAGGTACGGTAGTTGGTAATCCTGATGAAGGTCCATGTACTTTGGGATCAGTTGTGAAAGTTGATGAGTGGGGCGTTTGTTGTACTTTGAACGCTGTTGCCAAAGTGACAAATTATATCTTCTACTTTTTTATGCTTTTGGCGGTCGCCTTTGGGGTGTATGCAGCTTTTTTATTTTTGACTGCGGGAGGGGATGAGGATAAAATTAAAAAAGCTAGAGGTACCCTTCTTTACATAGTGATTGCAATCGTAGTGGCAGTTTTAGCAAGGTTCCTTCCAACATTTGTTGGGGGAATTCTTAGGTAGTCAAAGTTTTGTCCTCGTGGCGGAATTTGGTAGACGCGCAGCGCTTAGGACGCTGTCCATTTTTGGGTGTGGGTTCGAATCCCACCGAGGACAATTCCTCTTGACAAAAAAAGGTTTTTGATTAAAATGGAAAAGTGGGTTTATGAGAAAAATATTCTTCGGAGTCCTTCAAGGAAGCGGATAGAAAGCTGCTAGCGTTCATTTTTCAGGGCCGCTTCCTTGAAGCGGCCTTTTTGCCCTTTAAAAATTTAAGGAGAATGAAAAGAAGATTTTGCTCTGTTTAGAGGAAGGGAAGGATAAGGTCCTTGGTGGATGCCTCGGGAGGGGGAGGCGACGAAGGGCGTGGCCAAGCTGCGATAAGCCCGGGGGAGCTAGCAGGCAAGCGTTGATCCCGGGATTCCCGAATGGGGAAACCCAGCACGGCTTAAACCGTGCTATCCAGCATCAAAATAATGCTGGAGGCGAACCCGCCGAAGTGAAACATCTCAGTAGGCGGAGGAAAAGAAACCAAAATGGTAATTCCCTGAGTAGTGGCGAGCGAAAGGGGAAGAGCCCAAACCCTATACCATTTTGGTATGGGGGGTTGAAGGAAAAGGAGCAGGGAAAAATTTCCCGGGAAGTTACAAAACCTTTGGTTAGCCGAAGAGCTCTGGAAAGAGCCGCCAAAGAAGGTGATAGCCCTGTAGGCGAAAACCAAAGGTCTTCCTGGCTCCTTTTTCCTGAGTACCTCGAGGAACGAGCGCCTCGAGGGAATCTGCCGGTACTATCCGGCAAGGCTAAATACTACCCCCTCACCGATAGCGCACAAAGTACCGTGAGGGAAAGGTGAAAAGCAGGGGGGTGACCCCGGTGAAATAGAACCTGAAACCAAGGACCGACAAAGACTTCGAGCCCAAGTCCAAAATTTTGGTACTGGGTGAGAAGGTACTTTTTGCAGAACGGCCCACCGAGTCTGTTTCCAGGGCAAGCCTAAGCTCTACGGAGCGGAGGCGTAGGGAAACCGAGTCCTAAAAAGGGCGCCAAGTCCTGGGAGCAGGACCCGAAGCCGAGCGATCTTGCCATGGGCAGGGTGAACTTCGTCGAAAGACGGAGGGAGGCCCGAACCCGTCCGCGATGCAAAACGGTGGGATGACCTGTGGCAAGTAGTGAAAAGCTAATCGAGCTCGGGAATAGCTGGTTCCTCCCGAAATAGTTTTAGGACTAGCGTCCAGCGAAAACCTTGGTGGAGGTAGAGCCACTGGAAAGAGCATCTTGGATTTTCCGGGTGCTCTTACCAAACTCCGAATGCCACCAAGGATTGCTGGATAGTCAGACTATGGGGGCTAACCTCCATGGTCGAGAGGGGAACAACCCAGACCGCCGTCTAAGGCTCCTAACTTCAGGCTAAGTGCTCTTTTGAAGGTAGTCCTTTCTCAAAGACAGAAGGGAGGTTGGCTTAGAGGTAGCCATCCTTTAAAGAGTGTGTAACAACTCACCTTTCGAGAGAAAGGGCGCCGAAAATTCTCGGAGCTTAAGCCTGAGGCCGAAGACGCGGAACCAGCATCAATCTCTTTGATGCTGGTTGGTAGGGAGGCGTTCTCTTGGCGGCGAAGTCTTGGCGAAAGCTGGGATGGAGCCAAGAGAAGTGAGAATGGTGGGATGAGTAACCGCAACTCGGGCGAGCGACCCGAGGGCCGAAAGCCCAAGGTTTCCTTGGCAACGGACTTCAGCCAAGGGTTAGCCAGGAGCTAACCTTGCACCAGAAATGGTGCTGGGGATGCACAGCCGGTTAATATTCCGGCGCTCTAGCCTCTTTCCCCGATGGGGTGACAAAGCTCAGTACCTCAGGCGGAGCGATGGAGATGCTCCGTTTCTTTCCCAAAGAAGGTGGTCTAGGTAAAATCCGGACCACAGGCCTTTTTGGGCCACTTCAAGGGAGAGAAGAATCTGGCTCAAGGGCTAGAAACCTGAGGGAGCGAGCTTTCTAGAAAAACCTCTCAGGGATTTAAAAAGAGGCTAGACCTGTACCGCAAACCGACACAGGTGGGCTGGCGTAAGTGCGCCAAGGCCAACGGGTGAGATCTCCTCAAGGAACTCGGCAAAAAAGCGGCCGTAAGTTCGCGATAAGGCCTGGCTACCTTTATGGTAGCCCGCAGCGAAAGTCCCTCTGGCGGCTGTTTATCAAAAACACAAGTCCCTGCACAAGCTGTAAAGCGATGTATAGGGGCTGACGCCTGACCAGTGCTAGAAGGTTAAGCCTGCTGCTTTCCAGGATTTTTCCTGGAAGGTAAGTGGGTTAAGCCCTAGCGAACGTCGGCGGTAACTCTGACCGTCCTAAGGTAGCGTAACCCCTTGCCGGGTAAGTTCCGGCCCGCATGAAAGGCGTCACGACCAGAGGACTGTCTCGAGGAGATGCCCGGTGAAAATCCAATGGCCGTGAAAATGCGGCCATCCCGCAGCAGGACGGAAAGACCCCGGGAGCTTTACTGGAGGCTCTTATTGATTTGACTTCCTGAATGCGTAGCGTAGTGGGGAGGCTATGAAGCCCTGCTTCCGGGCAGGGTGGAGCCGCCAATGAAACACCCACCTTTCAGGAAATCAAGTCTAACCCGATGAGGGGACAGTGAGAGCCGGCCAGTTTTGGTGGGGCACCATTCTCCTAAAGAGTAACGGAGAAGTTCAAAGGTCGGCTAGCTCCGGATGGAAACCGGAGTGGTCGTGCAAAGGCATAAGCCGGCTTTACTGCGAGGCGGAAAAGCCGAGCAGTTGGGAAACCAGGACTTAGTGAACCGACCGGTCTTCATAGGAAGCCGGAAGATCAACTGATAAAAGTTACCCCGGGGATAACAGGCTGGTAGGGCCCGAAAGTTCCCATTGACGGCCCTGATCGGCACCTCGATGTCGGCTCTGCGCATCCTGGGGGTGTAGCCGCTCCCAAGGGTAGGGCTGTTCGCCCTTTAAAGCGCCTCGTGAGCTGGGTTCAGACCGTCGTGAGACAGGTCGGTCCTCTATCCGCTGCGGGCGTTGGAGTCTTGAGGGAAGTGGTCCCTAGTACGAGAGGATCGGGACCAGCCAACCTCTGGTGTACCAGCTGTCATGCCAATGGCATCGCTGGGTAGCTATGTTGGTAAGGGATAAGAGCTGAAAGCATCTAAGCTCGAAGCCCCTCCCAAGATAAGGACTCCTTGAGGCCCCTGGGAGACTACCAGGTTGATAGGCCACAGGTGGAAGCCGGGTAACCGGTGGAGCCAAGTGGTCCTAATTGGCCGACTTTCCCTTCCTCTAAAGAGGGCAAAATGTGGATATTATAAGGGAGCTATACTGGGAGTGTTCCACCTGTTCCCATTCCGAACACAGAAGTGAAATCTCCCAAGGCCGATGATAGTGGGCTTCCGCCCGCGAAAGTAGGTAGCTCCCTTATAATGTCCATAAATCTTGCCTCTTTTTTAATTTTAATTTTTTATTTTATAAATGAGGAAGATAAATTTTGATCGAAAAAGAGAAATTGAACCCGAAGAAGTTCTGTTTGAGGCTCAAAGAAAAAAAGAGGAGGAATTTAAGTCAAGGCTTGAAATAAAAATTGAGAAAAAAGTTTTTGATTTAATTTTTATTTTGACCCTTTCTTTAACTCTTGCCTTTTTTTGGAGGCAATTTTTTTTATTTCTTAAAAAAGACTTTTGGATAAAAGAAAGTCAAGCAACTTTTACTCGAAGTTTTCCAATTATTCCACCTAGGGGTTTAATTTTAACCAAAGAAGGCGAGGTTTTGGTAGAAAATGTTTTTCAAGAGGTTGTTCTGGAAGGTGGAAAATTTAAAAAGCAAGTGATAAAAAGACGCTACAAGGATCCTCAAATCTTTTCACCGGTTTTGGGGTATCTTGGGGAAGTAAGCAAAGAAGAACTTTTAAATGATCCTTATTACACTTTTGGTGATTCGATTGGAAAAAGTGGCATTGAAAAGAGTGCCGAAAAATACTTAAGGGGAGAAAAAGGAAAAGTTGAAAAAGTGGTTAACGCATTTGGAGAAACTTTAGAAGAATTCACTCAAATTTTTCCACCAAAAGAAGGCTACAATGTTATTTTAAACATTTCTGGCGAAGCTCAAAGAAAACTTTATGAAATTATTCAAAGGAGAGTGCCTCAAAAAAGGGTTGCCGCTTTAGTTTTTAATCCCCAAAATGGGAAAATCTTAGCCTTAGTTTCTTTGCCATCTGATGATACTAATGTTTTTTTAGAGGGCGCTCTTTCGCAATCAGACTTTCAAAAGCTTCAAAACGAGAATAAGATTTTTAATTTGAATCGAGTACTTTCGGGTCTTTATCCCTCCGGCTCTACGATTAAACCTTTAATTTTGCTCTCAGCTCTTGAAGAAGGAATTGTTTCAAAAAACACTTGGATAAATTGTACAGGTTTTATTGAAATTCCAAATCCTTATGGACCTTCAACTATTAAAAGATGTTGGAGAACTCATGGCAGGGTTGATATATTTAAAGCAATTGCTGAATCCTGCAACGTTTTCTTTTTTACTATTGGCGGGGGGACAAAAGAATTTCAAGGGCTTGGGATAGAAAAAATCAAAAAATATCTCCAAAAATTCTTTTTAGAAAAGGAACTTGGAATTGATCTTCCGGGAGAAAAGGTTGGTTTTGTTCCAACTCCAGAATGGTTTGAAAAAGAGAGAAAAGCTATTGAGAGAAGGAATTGGTCAATTGCTGATGTGTATGATGTCTCAATTGGTCAGGGTTATTTTCTAACTACTCCCCTGCATCTTGCTTTTGCTACAGCAAGTATTGTAAATGGGGGTAAAATTTTAAAGCCTCAAGTAATTGATAAGATAGTTGATAAAAACGGAAAAGTTATCAAAGAATTTAAGCCCCAAATTTTAGCTGAAAATGTTGCTAAAAAAGAAAATCTTGAGATAGTTAAAAAAGCTATGGAAGATTGTGTCAATTTTCCATCAGGAACTTGCCATAAACTCAAAGAGCTGCCCGTGTTAAGTGGTGGAAAAACTGGAACTGCTCAGTCTTCAGTAAAAGGAAAATATTTTTCTTGGTATTTGGGTTTTGCTCCAGCAAAAGATCCTGAGGTTTTTATTCAAGTTTTAGTTGAAGAAAGCGAAGGCGGGGAAAGAGGCGCCCTGCCGATTGCTAAAGAATTTCTAGATTGGTATTTTAAAAACAAAATTAACCAAGGCTAAACTTTTCTTTTATTTTTTCAACTTCTTTTTCTAAATAAGGAAAATTTTTAAGCTCTGGATCTTTCTTTAAGGTATAAATTGCCCATTTTTTTGCTTTTTCTAAAATCGGGAGGTTCGCTAAAGCCTCCATTACTGTATCTGGAATTCCTGCTTGCCTCTTTCCAATAAAATCTCCCGGACCTCGAATTTCAAGATCGTATTGAGCAACCTCAAAAGCATTTTTTGAAGAAAGCAAAGCCTTAAGCCTTTGCCAAGTTTTTTCTCCTTCGCTTTCGGTGAAAAGAAAACAAAAACCAGGGAAATTCCCCCTGCCAACCCTTCCTTTGAGCTGATAAAGCTGAGCAAGTCCAAACCTTTCAGCTCCTTCAATAATCATTACCGTTGCGTTTGGAACATCAACTCCTACCTCAACCACTGGAGTAGCTACAAGTATTTGAATTTTTTTTGCTAAAAACTTTCTCATGATTTCGCTTTTTTCTTCTTCTTTCATTTTCCCATGCAAAAGCCCAATTTTAAACTCGGGAAAAACTCTCCTTTTTATTCTTTCGTATTCCTTCTTTGCCGCCCTGACCTCAAGGTTTGGCGACTCTTCCACTAAAGGACAGATGATAAAAGCTTGCCTTCCTTGGTTTATTTCATTTCGCAAAAATGCATAGACCTCTCCTTTTTTTGATGGCGGAACAATTTTAATTTTTACTTCTTTTCTTCCTTTTGGAAGTTCTTTAATTTGAGAGATAGAAAGATCACCATAAAACGCTAATGCTAAAGTTCTTGGAATGGGAGTTGCTGTCATTGAAAGAAAATGGGGGATTAAATTTCCAATACCTTGAGCACAAAGTTTTGCCCTTTGTTCAATTCCAAACCTATGCTGCTCATCAACGATTACAAGACCAAGTTTTTTGAATTTCACTCTTTCTTGAATGAGGCTGTGAGTTCCAATTAAAATATCAACTTCTCCTTCAAGAACTTTTTTTAAAAGTTTTTTTTGAGAAATTTTTCCCTCCCAAGTTAAAAAGGCAAGCTCACTTGTTAAAAGTCCAATTTTTATCCTCTTTTCATAGTAATTTTTTAAACTTTTAAGCCTTTTTTTAAATTCATTGAAATGTTGCTCTGCTAAAATTCCAGTTGGAGCCATCACTGCTACTTGATAGCCATTTTTTACTACAATATACGAAACGAAAATTGCCACAATTGTTTTCCCAGAACCAACCTCTCCTTCAAGAAGTCTTGACATTGGTGAAGTTTTTTGGAGATCCGCAAAAATCTCTCTTAAAACCTTTTTTTGATCCTCGGTTAATTCAAAAGGCAAACTTTTTTTAAAAGTGTGAATTTCCTCTGGATAGGGCAAAATTTTTGGCGCAAGTTTTTTTTCAAGTTTAAGTTTTTGTTTTTGAAGCACAAGTTGAATTAAAAAGATTTCCTCAAATGCAAAGCGATCTTTGGCTTTCTTTGCATCTTCTTTCGTTGCTGGGAAATGAATGTCAAAAATTGCCTTTTTTATTGCAGGAAAGCCTTCACTTTTTAAAATTTCTTTTGGTAAAAATTCTTCAAATTTTTCAAGATACTCCTCAAAAAGCAAATTTAAAATATTTCTTAACCACCTTGAAGAGAGCCCCTTTGTTTCAGGGTATATTGGAACAAGACCAAAAGTATGTAAAAGCCTTCCTTCTTTTATTTTTTCATAAGTGGGATTGGAAAGAAAAATTTCTCCTCCTTTGCTTTTTACCTGCCCAGCAAAACTAACATTATCACCAACTTTTAAATTTTTTTCAATAAATGGCTGATTAAACCAAACCGCTTTTAAAATTCCACTTTCATCTTGAATAATCGCTTCTGTTAAAACCATTCTTTTCTTTGGAGAAGTTCTTGTTAAGATCGATTTTATTTTTCCTTGAATGGCCACCTCCTCCCCAATTTTTACTTGGCTAATTTTTTTTAAATTTGAAAAATCATCATATCTGTGAGGGAAATGATAAAAAAGATCTTTTAGCGTTTTAATTCCAAGCTTGCGAAGCCTTTTTCGGTAAACTTTTCCAATATATTTTATCTTTTCAATTGGCAATGAAAGAAACTCCATAACTTCTATTTTACTTTATCAATAATCCTAACTCAACTCTCATTTTCTCCTTGACAAAAATTGCTTTTGAAATAAAATTTTAATTGCAAGGAGGTGTCCGGTGTTCCTTAACAAAGACGTTATAGCTAGGGGGCCTCCCCTCAATGGCCAGGGTCGCCCCCCCAGGATTCACCTCGGAGTAGTTTTTCGTTGGCTCCGCCGCAACTACTCTAACTACTCTCGTGGTGTTCCTCCCTCAAAGTTAACTTTCTTCCAGTTCGTGGAAGAGATAAAAGAAGAGTTCTCTTTTGATATCGACGACCTTGCCACTCGTGCTCTTATTCTCTTTGCCTGGGCGGTGATCCGAGAGCAAACGAGGAAAAACCAATACGGTAGTGCCTGGTATGTCACAGACGACGAGGATGGACTTCGCTTCTATCTTTTCTCTCAACCTCACCTTTCTCATGGGATAAAGACAAAAACGGAGGAAAGAGTGAAGAAACTTACAAATCTTGATCCAGATAAGATCTTCCATGCACGGTGCTCTAGGTGCGGCACCCTGATGCCCCTAGTAGGCATTGCCGCGATGCGACCTGCTTTACGTGGACACCTTTTTATTGAGTGCGGCATGCCCGGGGTGGAGCGGGTGGATATGGAAAAGCTTAAGATTTTAGTAGACCGAGCCTGGGAAGCTCAAAAAGGAGGGCAAGATGTCCATCTGGGAAAGCTACAAAAAACCGGTTGAGGGGAGGGCAGTAAGTAGTTGCCCCTCGATCCTTCTTTGGAGAGAGGGGCTTTTTTGTTTTTTAAAATTTTGTTAAAATCAAAAGTTATGAGTTTTGAAATTGACAAGTCAAAAATGAGAGAGAAGATTTTTGACTTTCCAAAGCAATTTAGAGTTGGAATAAACTTGGCAGAAAAAGCAAAAAAAATTAACTTTAAAAAACTTCCTTCAAAAATTTTGATTTGTGGAATGGGGGGTTCAGCTCTTCCCGGAGAGCTTCTTTCATTTTTTGATAAAAAACTTTCAATTTTAAAAGTACCAATTTTTTTGCACCGCGACTATCTTTTGCCAAAAAATTTACCAAAAGACACTTTAGTTGTTACAATTTCTTATTCTGGGAATACCGAAGAAACTTTAGATGCTTTTTTTGAAGCAAAAAGAAGGAAACTTAAAATTTTTTCAATTGCTTCTGGGGGGAAACTCGAAGAGCTTTCAAAAAAATTTAAAGCCTCCTTTGTAAGAATTCCTGGTGGAATCCAACCTCGTCTTGCCCTTGGCTATCAATTTTCAGCTTTAGTGTCTTTATTGGAATTGCATGGGTTTTTGAAGCAAAAAATTACAGATGAAATTTTAGAGCTTGAGAAAAAACTTTTGCCAGCTCTTTTGGAAAAAAAGGGTAAAATTTTGGCAAAAAAAGTTTTCAAAAAAATTCCTTTGATTTATTCATCTTCTCAAAATGAAGTTTTAGCAAAAATTTGGAAAATAAAATTTAATGAGAATTCAAAAGTGCCAGCATTTTTTAATGTTTTTCCCGAACTCAATCATAATGAAATGACAGGAATTGGCGAGTGCACTAAAAAAATTCTTTGGAAAAACTTCTTCTTGATTTTAATTTGTGCTAAAGATGACCATCCAAGAGTGCAAAAAAGAATGAGAGTTTTAAATAAAATTTTTAATCAAAAAGGAATAAAAAGCTCCTGGACTTTTCTTGAAGGAAAAGATATTTTCAAAGAAACCTTTGAGAATATTTTACTTGGAGACTTTACTTCTTACTTTTTAGCAATCTTAAATAAGGTCGACCCAACTCCGGTAAACTTAGTTGAAAAATTCAAAAGACTTATAAAATAAAAAAATGCAGAAAGAAATTACATTTTGGGCCTGGATTTTTTTAATTATTATTTTGGTAGTTTTCATTTTATATTACATTTTAAAGGCTAAAGAAAAATGAAAGGACGAGTCTTAGCCTCCAAAATTTCAAATTTTTTGGAAAAAGAGGTTATTGTTGCTGGATTCGTTCACTCTTTTAGAGATCATGGAAAAATTATTTTTCTTGATCTGCGAGATCAAAGTGGGGTTTTGCAAATTCTTTTTCCAGAAAATCTTTACCAAAAAGCTAAAAAGATAGTTCCTGAGTCGGTAATCAAAGTTGTTGGGAAAGTAAAGGAGCGTCCCAAGTCAAAAATTAATCCAAAGATTCCAACTGGGAAATACGAAATCGAAGCAAAGAGTTTTGAAATTTTATCTTTGCCAAAAAAAATTCCCATTTTTCCAAAAGAGTTAGCCTCTTCAAAAGAAGAGATCCGCTTTCGCTATCGGTATCTTGACTTAAGAAGAGAAGAAATAAGAAAAATTTTCGAAATCCGCCATAAGGTTAATAATTTTTTAAGAGAATTTTTAACTCAGAGAGGTTTTATTGAAATTGAAACGCCAATTTTAACAAAGTCTACGCCCGAAGGCGCAAGAGATTTTTTAGTTCCTTCACGCCTTCACCCAGGAAAATTTTACGCTCTTCCCCAAAGCCCACAACAATATAAGCAAATCTTAATGGTTGGGGGAATTGAAAAATATTTTCAAATTGCAAGATGCTTTCGGGATGAGGACCCAAGAGCTGATAGACAGCCAGAATTTACCCAACTTGATATTGAGATGAGTTTTGTTGAAAATGAGGAAGAAATTTTGGAGATTGTTGAAGACCTTGTTTTAAATTTAGTTAAAAAGTTTTTCCCTCAAAAAAGAATTACCTTTTTACCATTCCCAAGACTTGATGCTATGGAAGCTATAAAAAAATATAATACAGATAAACCCGATTTAAGGAAAAATAAAAACGATAAAAATGAACTAGCTTTTGTCTTCCTTTTAAATTTTCCAATGTTTGAGTGGAAAGAAACGGAAAAAAGATGGGATACGGTTCATCATCCCTTTACCTTGCCAAAAATTAAGGATAAAAAGGAACTTTTCAAAGATCCTTCAAAAATCTTTGCTCATCAATACGATCTTGTTTTAAATGGATATGAAATTGGAGGGGGAAGCTTGAGAACGACTGATACAGAAATTCTTGAAGCAGTTTTTGAAGTTTTAGGTCATAAAAAAAAGGAAGTGAGAAAACAATTTTCTCACCTTATTGAGGCTATGGAATGTGGAGTGCCGCCCCATGGTGGGATAGCTTTAGGTCTTGATAGGCTTCTGGCGATTTTACTTGAGAAAGAAAGCATTAGAGAAGTAATTATTTTTCCAAAAACTGGAGACGGAAGAGATTTCTTAATGGATTTGCCAAGCGAAGTTGAGAAAGAAAAACTTCAGGAACTTCATCTTAAAATTATCAAAAAGAAAAATGACAAAAGTCACTCTTGATGTAATTAAGATTTTTACTTTGACTACTGTTTCATCAGCTTTTGGAGTTTTTTTAACTCCAATTTTGACTCACTTTCTTTATAAATATAAACTTTGGAGAAAAAATTCTCGCCAAAAATCGATTGATGGAAAAGAAATTCCTGTTTTTTTAAAATTTCATAAAACAAAAGAAGTTTCAACTCCTCGTTTTGGCGGGCTTATTATTTGGTTAACCACCATTTTTGTGACTTTGATTTTTTATTTCATCTCCCTTCTTTTTCCTCAAAATTTTTGGGCTCAAAAATTGAATTTCTTTTCAAGAAATCAAACCTGGCTTCCCCTCTTTGGTTTAGTTAGCGCTGGACTTATTGGAATTTTGGACGATTTTTTGCAGGTTAAAGGAAAGGGAAAATATGTAGCTTTGGGACTTACTTTTTGGCAAAGATTTCTGATCGTTTTTTTAATTGGACTTATTGGAGGACTTTGGTTCCACTTTAGACTTGGTTGGGAAACAATTCATATTCCAGGAAATGGGGATATTAAAATCGGCCCTCTTTATATCCCATTTTTTATTTTGGTTATTCTTGCCTGCTGGTCAGGCGGCGTGATTGATGGACTTGACGGGTTGGCTGGAGGGGTTTTTGCAATAATTTTTTCTGCCTATGGTGCAATTGCTTTTTTTAGGAACCAAATTGATCTTGCCTCTTTTTGCGGAGTGATTGTTGGAAGTACCTTAGCTTTTTTGTGGTTTAACATCCCTCCCGCAAGATTTTACATGGGAGAAACTGGAAGTCTGCCATTAACGGTCACTCTTGGGATTGTTGCTTTTTTCACTGATTCAGTTTTAGTTTTACCAATTATTGGAGGACTTCTTGTAGTTGAGTCCGGATCAGTTATTTTGCAACTTCTTTCGAAAAAGATTAGAAAAAAGAAACTTTTTTTGGCTGCTCCAATTCACCATCATTTAGAAGCAAAGGGTTGGGGACAAGAGAAAATTGTTATGCGTTTTTGGATTTTAGGAGCGGTTTTGGCTGCTATTGGTGTGACTATAAGACTTCTTGGATAAGTTTTGTGTTTTTTGATAAAATGAATTTTCTGCCCGGGTGGCGGAATTTGGTAGTCGCGCACGACTCAAAATCGTGTGGGGATTTTCCCCATGAGGGTTCGAGTCCCTCCCCGGGCACCCCAAGTGGCGCGAAACAAAACGAAGCGAAAATAGAACTTAGAAGCTAAAATAAATTGTAGAAACGATTATCTCATTTTTGGAAATGCCATTTTGGCATCTGTTGCTTCAAATTCAGCTTTTTAAAAACTGTTTTAAAATTGACAAAAAAAACCCTATTTTTTATATTTAAACTATGGCAGTTAAAAATAAATTTCAGACATTTTTAGATGAGCATCCCGATTTAAAGCAGAAGATTAAACCTCCAAAAATTGGAGATTTAGTTGAGGGAGAAGTCGTTGAGAAAATGAAAAATGGAGTTTTGGTTGAAATTCCAGGTTTTATTTTTGGCTTTGTGCCAAAAGAAGAACTTGAAGGAGAGATGCCCAAGGTAGGTGAAAAATTGTTTTTGATACTTAAAAAATTCTTTCCCAAAAGAGGAATGGCGCTTTTTTCTGCAAGGGAAGCTAAAGAAAGACTTTTTTGGGAAGATTTGGCCAAAAGAATGAGTTCTCAGGAAAAATTGAAACTTAAGCCAGTTGATTTCAACCGTGGAGGACTTTTATTTGAAATTTCAGGAATGTCAGCATTTCTCCCCTGGTACTATCTTTCAAAAGAGCATTTACCTTCTTTTGAGGATTTAAACTCGGAAAAACTTCAAAATATTCTTAAAAGCCTCATGCAAAAGGAACTTGAGGTTAGAATTGTTAAGATTAATCAATCTCAAAAGAGTATTATTTTAAGCGAAAAATAAACATGGAAAATAAGGGACTCAAAGAGTTAATTTTAAAAGGATTCTATATCTTTTCTATCTTGCTATTTTTAGCATTACTTTTCTCATCGTTTTCTCCTTTTGGGACAAATAAAAAAGAAGGTTCGGTAGGAGAGTTCATTAGTTTTGTTCGAAGAGGAGAGGTTGAGAAAGTTGATTCTTTTCCTGAAAAATTTGAATTTACTTTAAAGAGCGGAGAGAGATATTTTGTTACTAAAGATCCAAATATTTCGCTTGAGGAATTACTTTTAAGCTATGGACTTTCATCTTTTGAACTTCAAAGCTTCAAAATTTCCCACCACTCTGGGACAAATTTTCAAATTTGGCTTTTTGCTTTGACCTCCATTTTGCCGTTTGTTTTTATTATTTTGTTTTTTTGGCTCCTTTTCAGACAGACAAAAACAGGAACCGCTCAAGTTTTCGAATTCACACGAGCAAGAGCAAAGCTTTTTGGGGTTGGGGGTTTACCAAAGGAGAAAGTTACTTTCAAGGATGTAGCCGGACTTAAGGAAGCAAAACAGGAATTAATGGAAGTTGTTGATTTTCTGAAAAATCCCAAAAAATATTTACAACTTGGCGCCAGAATTCCAAAAGGTATTTTGCTTGTAGGACCTTCAGGTTGTGGCAAAACCTTGCTTGCAAGAGCAGTTGCTGGTGAGGCGAACGTCCCATTTTTTTCCGTAGCTGGATCTTCTTTTGTTGAGCTTTTTGTAGGAGTTGGTTCTGGAAGAGTGAGGTCACTTTTTCAAGAAGCTAAAAAACATCAACCTTGCCTAATTTTCATAGATGAGCTTGATGCAATTGGTAAAGTAAGAGGGCCGGCAATTACTGGAGGGCATGAAGAAAGGGAGCAAACCTTAAATCAACTTTTGATTGAAATGGACGGTTTTGAGCCAAATGACAAATGTGTGGTTCTTGCAGCTACAAACAGACCCGATGTTTTAGACCCAGCACTTTTAAGACCTGGAAGGTTTGATCGAAAGATAGTTTTGGACCTGCCTGATGTGAATGAAAGAGAAGAAATTTTAAAAATCCACTGCCGAAACAAACCTTTAAATCGAAATGTGAATTTAAGAGAAGTAGCTGAACGTACTCCTGGTTTTTCTGGAGCAGATTTAGCAAACGTAGTTAATGAAGCAGCTATTCTTGCTGCAAGAAAAGGAAAAAACCAAATTTTTCAGGAGGAACTTTTAGAGTCTATCGAAAAAGTCCTTCTTGGACCCGAAAGAAAATCCCACATTTTGTCTAAAAAAGAAAAAGAAATTGCTGCTTATCATGAAGCAGGACATGCTTTAGTTGCCACTTTTTTGCCTGAAGCCGAACCTGTTAGAAAAATCTCAATTGTTGCTAGGGGTCTTGCTGCCGGATATACTTTAAAAACTCCAAAAGAGGAAAAAAGAATAAAGACAAAAAAAGAATTTCTAGCTGAAATGGCTACTTTACTTGGAGGGTATGTTGCTGAAAAAATAAAATTCGGGGATATTAGTACCGGAGCTTCAAATGATTTGGAAAATGCCTCAAGGATTGCTAGAAAATTGGTTAAGGAATACGGAATGTCATCTCTGGGTCCAATTGTTTTTGGAGAAAAGGAAGAACTTGTTTTTCTGGGGAGAGAATATGAGATGGCAAGAAACTATTCAGAAGAAGTGGCTCAAAAGATTGACAAAGAAGTAGCGAAGCTTATTAAGGAAAGTGAAAAAAGAGCAACCCAAATTTTGAAGGAAAAATTAAACCTTTTAGAAAAACTTGCCAAACTCTTGATCCAAAAAGAAACTATTGAGAAAGAAGAGTTTGAGAAGATTATTGAAGAAGAGAAAAAGAAGCTTCTTGCCAACTCCGAAAAATCTAAATAAAATGCAAAAATGGGGGCGTCGGTTAAGTGGTAAACCACTGGTCTCCAAAACCAGGACTGCAGGTTCGAGTCCTGCCGCCCCTGCAAATCTTCTCTAATTTTTTCTCTTGACAAAAATTTAGGATAAAGTAAGATAATATAAGGTAAAATCAGAAATTTTTATGAAAATTACTCTTTCTCTTATTAAAGCAGATATCGGTTCTATTGGAGGCCACATAAAACCAAGCGAAAAGGTCATTCAAAGAGTGAAAGATTTTATTTCTCAGAGCAAATTCGTTATTGACAGCCATGTATTTCACACAGGCGATGACATTGCTATTTTGCTTTCTCACAATTTTGGACCTGACAATCCTAAAATTCATAAACTTGCTTGGGATGCTTTTATGGAAGGTACAAAGATCGCTAAACAGCAAGGACTATATGGAGCAGGGCAAGATCTTCTAAAAGACTCATTTGCTGGTAATGTTAGAGGCGCAGGACCAGCAGTAGCTGAAATGGAATTTGAAGAAAGACCTTCTGAGCCATTTTTAATATTTTTAGCCGATAAAACAAATCCAGGTGCTTACAATTTGTTTTTCTATCTTGCTTTTGCTGATCCTTTTTATAACTCAGGACTTATTTTGAGCCCTGAAATTGGAAGAGGGTTTAAATTTGTAATTGTGGATGTAAAGTACAAAAGAGGTGACAAGATAATTGAGCTTTTCACTCCTGAGGATATATATGACATCGCTGTGCTCTTGCGAGAAACAGGAAGATATTCAATTGAAGCCATTTTTACCAGGGACGGAGAACAATGTGTAAGCGTGAGTACTACAAGACTCCACAACATTGCTGGAACATATACAGGCAAAGACGATCCAGTAGCCATTGTGAGGGTGCAGAAAAACTTTCCAGCTACCGGAGAAGTTTTAGCTCCTTTTAAAATTGCTCCTTTTGTTGATGGCTTTATGAGAGGAGCCCATATTGGTCCATTGATGCCTGTAAAATTAAATTCTTCTATTTCCTATTTTGATGGACCTCCAATTGTAAGTTGCGCAGCGCTGTGTGTTCACAATGGACGATTTACGGAAATGGTTGATGTATTTGATCATCCTTTTTGGGATTTTATTCGAATCAAAGCCGCTCAAAAAGCGGTTGATATTAGAGAGCAGGGATTTTTTGGTAATGCAATGCTTTCAATGGATGAACTTGAATATGGAGGAATAGTTAAAAGACTTGAAAAATTAGCTCCAAAGTTTAAAATTAGAAAGAGGAGAAAATGAGAAGGCAAAAAGTTACATTAACTATAAGAGAAGATCTTTTAAAAAGAGTCGATGAGATTATTGACAACACTAAGATAAGAAATCGATCTCATGCTGTTGAGTATCTCTTAAATGAAGCCTTAAAACCTAAAGTAAAAAAAGCCTACATCTTGGCCGGAGGAGAAGGCGTAAAAATGAGACCTTTCACACATGAGATTCCCAAAACTCTCCTTCCGGTCAAGGGAAAGCCGATTTTGGAATATCAAATAGAACTCTTAAAGAATGCTGATATAAGAGAAATTTTTATTTTAGTTGGACATCTTGGCGAGAAAATTAAATATCACTTGGGAGATGGAAGCAAATTTGGGGTCAAAATTAGTTATCTTGAGCAAAAAAAGAGAACAATTGGCACTGGCTACGCTCTATATTTAGCAAAAAACTTTCTTTTCAAAGAAACTTTTTTAGTTTTTTACGGAGATGAATTAATCGAAATCCATTTAAAAGATTTTATTGATTTTCACCTTTCTTCAGGAGGAGTGGCTACCCTAGCATTGAGCTCAATTGAAAAGCCCTCTTTAATTTTCTATGGCGTGGCAAAATTAAGAGGAAGGAAGATTGTTGAATTTCTGGAGAAGCCTCAAAAGAAAAAAGGAATTTCTCAGGTTCTTAGTGCAGGAGTTTTCTGTTTTGAACCAAAAATTTTTGATTACCTTTCGCCAAAGACAAATTTAAGTCTTGAAAAAGACATTTTTCCTCGCTTAGCGAAAGAAGGAAAACTTTGCGGTTATTTATTTGAAGGAAAATGGTTTGATGTTGGAACTCCAGAGATTTACGAGAAAGCAATAAAGGAGTGGTAATGGTTTCAAATTAAACGAAAGCTCTTTCGTGAAATTTGTTTCTCCTCAAATTTTCTTGACAAATTTTATACGATAGTATAAGATATTATCGGATAAAATCTGAAGGAGGTGATATTTAATGATCGGGAAACTTGGAACGGTGGTGGCTGATGTTGGAGGGATTTTACGGGAGGACAAACTTCCTCTTCCAAAAGAGATAGAAGAATGGTTGAGGAAGTTTGTACAAAGAGGAGGTGAGTTTGTTTGTATCACTGGGGCTCCTCTTTCCCATATCCCGAAACCTCTCTTTGAGATTGCAAAAGTCATCTTTGCTGAAATGGGAGGAGTGAGATGGGAAGGAGGCAAAACTACCCTTTATGGAGCTTCGGAGGTCGCGGAACTTCGTTCGCTCCTTAACATCCAAGAAGAAAGTGGTCCTACGATGGTAAAAGGAATAGGAGAAGTGATCATCGAAGGTCCCAGGGAGGTTAGTCTTACCTTTCTTTTCGGCGCTCCACCACACTATCCAGGGCTGGTGGTCGATGCAGATTTTCATCGAGCAAGAATTCTGATTGAACATCTTATTAGAGAACACGACCTTGCTTTGTATGTGATCCCGGGACAGGGCGAGGGATATTCCTGGCTTGACATCGCACCAGTGACAAAAGAAAAGACAGTCGCAAACTTTTTAACTTCGAGAAATCCTCATGGCCGTTGTTTCTATCTTGGTGACGAAGAAAATGACATTGCTCCTATGAAACTTCCAAGAGTGATTCCAGTTGGATTTCCCAACTGCCACTCTGAAATTCAAAAGCTTGCTAAAACACGAGGGATTTTTATCAACATTCCAGCTCCAAAAGGGGTAGTTGAGTTTCTAAGGCTTCTTGTCGGGGAGGAATAAAACCTCCCCGATTTTTTTAAAATGGAGGCCAAAACACAAGAGCCGCTGCCCCCAAAAGGCAAATATTTTCTTTAAGTGGAGTTATGATAATTTTTGGGACAGGTAGATAATTTTCAACCCTTTCAATAATTGGTTTTAAAATCAAATCTTGATTATTTAAAACCACAGCTCCTCCAAGGGTAATAAGCTGAGGCGCAAATGCCACAATGACATTTGAAATTGCTCTTGCATTAATTTCGCTAAGGACTTTTAAAAATTTTAGAGCTATTTTATCTTTATTTCTTGCTCTTTCAAAAATTTCTTTCGCTTCTTTTGGAAGTTTTGTTTTGATTTTTTCTTTTTTTGCCCAAATCTTGAAAAATTTTGGCAAATTAGTTCCTGAAGCATAACCTTCCCAATGATTTTTTCTTTGGCACCCACATTTCAATTCGTACTCAGTTTTTATATTCATGTGCCCAATCTCAACTGCGTTACCACTATGCCCTATCAAAAGATGCCCATCAACTATTGCCCCTCCTCCAATACCACTTGAAATTGTGATGTAGACAAGATTATCTATTTTTTTGCCCGCTCCAAAATGTTTTTCACCCCAAACAGCAGCGCTACAATCATTAAGTAAAATAGTTTTGAGTCCAAAAGCTTTTTTTAGAGGCAAAACTACTTCAATTTTTTTAAAAGGAATGTTTGGAGAATTAATTACTTCTCCTTTTTTAAGATCAAGAGGCCCAATTGATGAAATCCCAATTCCAATAACTTTATTTTTCTTTAAGAACTTTTGGGCTAGCCTCAGAATTTGCGAAGTAACTACTTTTCCTTCCTCCCCCCTTTTTTCCGTTTTCTCTTCAATTTTTTCTAAAATTTCGCCGTTTTGGGACACTAAAGCTACTCTTAAATTCGTTGCCCCAAGATCAATGGCTAAAGCTAACTTTTTTCTCATAATCTTCTTTTCATTATAGAAACTTTCTTTTATAATTTAAAGACTATGAGCCTAGTTAATTATTTGGTTTCCATCGGATATCTTAAGACCCCAAAAATAATTGAGGCATTTTCTAATATAAAAAGAGCAGATTTTTTACCAGAAGATCTTAAAGATCTTTGCGACATTGATGAAGCTCTACCTATAGGTTTTGGTCAAACGATTTCACAGCCATCAGTTGTGGCTTTTATGCTTGAGCTCTTAAGTCCAGAGGAAGGAGATAAAATTCTTGATGTTGGTTCAGGATCTGGCTGGACGACAGCACTTTTAGCTTATTGCGTTAGTTCAAAAAGAAATTCAAAGAAGGGAGGTAAAGTAGTTGCTATAGAAAGAATTCCAGAATTAAAATCCTTTGGAGAAAAAAATGTAGCTAAATACAATTTCATTGAAAAAGGCAAGGTTGAGTTTGTCCTTGGGGATGGATCAAAAGGCTATTTAAAAGAAGCTCCATTCGATAAAATTTTAGTTTCTGCATCTGCAGACTCCCCTCCAGAAGCTCTTAAAAAGCAACTTAAGATTGGAGGAAGACTAGTGATTCCCATTTTAAATAGTATCTGGCTTCTTGAAAAAAAGAGTGAAAAAGAGTTTAAAGTCCACAAATTTCCTGGATTTGTTTTTGTTCCATTAATCGAGGACTGAAAATTATGCCCAAAATTCTTTTAATTTTTTTAGCTCTAATCACTCTGCTATCCTTTTTTCTTGGATTTTTTTATGTTTATCTTAAAAAAAGTATTGAAAACCCTTTAAAATTGACAGCTTCGTTTGAAGTGTTTGAAATTAAAGAAGGTGATAGGACGCGGGACATCGCAAAAAGACTTAAAGAGCAGGGGTTAATCAAAAGCGACCTTGCCTTTATTTTTTATGTTTTTAAGTCAAATAAAGGAAGAAATCTTTTGCCCGGAAAATATTGTCTTTCTTCTTCTCAAAATATCCCTCAAATTTTAGAGAGTTTAATTCATGGCCCCGCCAAAGAAGAGATCAAGCTTACTTTTCCTGAGGGGTGGAGGATAGATAAGATTGAGGAAAGATTAAGTAAATACGGTTTAATTAAAAAAGGCGAGCTCACTGCAATAAAAATTAAAGAAGTTAAAGAGAAATTTACAATTCTTAAGGACTTTCCTTCAGAAGCTTCCTTGGAAGGAGCTTTATTTCCAGATACTTATATTTTCCCTTGCCCAAACCCTGAAATTATTTGCAAAAGCAAAAAACCAGAAATAGTTTCTTGTCAAAATATATCAAAAGAAATTATTTTGGGCAAATTTCTTTCAAACTTTGAAAGAAAAATTACCCCTCTCCTTCAAGATATCAAAAAGCAAGGAAGGAATCTTTTTGAAGTTATTACCTTAGCAAGTATCGTCGAAAAAGAAGTTTCTGATTTTGAAGAGAGAAGAATTGTTGCTGGAATCTTTTTGAAAAGAATAAAAGAAGGAAAAAGACTCGATAGTTGTTCAACTATTGCCTACATTCTAAAAAAGGAAGGTTGGAGCTTTGAAGAAATGAGAAAAGAGATTGCTCAAGCCAAAGAGATAGATTCTCCCTATAATACCTATAAATACTCTGGACTTCCCCCAGGACCTATCTCAAATCCAGGTCTTGAGGCAATTAAAGCAACAGTTTATCCAAGAGAAACTGAGTTTTATTATTTTTTAACTGATCCTCGGACCGGAAAGACAATTTTCTCAAAAACGTTGGAAGAACAAGAAGAAAACGCATTAAAATATTTTGGTAATGAAGCAAGAAGATGAAAAATCTTTTCTTGACAAAAGAGTTTTTTTCAGGCTAAAATTAACCAAAGAAAAGTTAAAATCGCATAATCATAAATCATGAAAGAATTAGCTACTCAAAGCGAATTACAAAAATTCAACTCACAAGAGAAAAATCCTTTAAAATCACTTTTTGTAATTGCCTTTCGCAATTTTAGAGATCCCGAGTACTTTTTACCACGAGAGCTTCTTGCGGAAAATGGTGTTGAAGTTAAAACCGCCTCAAATAAAAAAGGTGTTGCTATTGGAGCAGAAGGAGGAGAGGTAGAAGTTGATTTTTTGGTAGAGGAAGTGAATCCAAAAGATTTTGATGCTATTATCTTCGTTGGAGGACCAGGTTGTCTTGAATCTTTGGATAATGAAAAATCTTATAATCTAATTCAAAAAACAGCTGAGCTTCAAAAAATTTTGGGTGCTATTTGCATTGCGCCAGTAATTTTAGCTAAAGCTGGAGTCCTTGAGGGGAAAAAAGCTACCGTTTGGTCAAGCGCTTTTGATAGGAGCCCAATTAAAATTTTAAAAGAAAATGGCGCAGAATTTTTAGATGAAAAGGTGGTTCAAGATGGAAAAATTATTACCGCCAACGGCCCAGAGGCAGCCAAAGAGTTTGGGAGAAAAATTCTTGAAGCATTAAAAGGTCGTTAGGTTTTTAGGATTTTATGAAAAAAAATTTTTTAATCCCGGTTTTAATTTTATTTATAGCCATTTTTGGAGGTATCGGTTTTCTACTTTTAAAAAAAGAAAAACCCAAAGAGGTTCCTGAAGAAACCATATCACCTTCTTTCAATCTTTCTCTTAAAAGCCCCGCTTTTGAAGACCAGGGTTTTATTCCTTCAAAATATACTTGCGATGGAGAAGATATTAACCCACCGCTTTTAATTGAGGGTGTACCTCAAGAAGCGAAAAGTTTGGTTTTGGTAATGCAGGATCCAGATGCACCTGGAGGAACGTTTTTACACTGGCTTTTATGGAACATTCCACCAGAGACAAAAGAAATTAGTGAAGGAAAAATTCCATCAGGAGCAATCGAGGGGAAAAATGACTTTGGAAAAATAGGTTATGGTGGTCCTTGCCCTCCCTCAGGGAGTCATCACTACATTTTCACTTTATACGCTCTTTCTCAAAAGCTTGATTTCCCTCAAGATCTTTCTTGGAATGATTTCAAAACGCTTATTAATCCACATATTTTAGCTCAAGCAAAACTTACTGGAGTATACTCACGAAAATAAAACAAAGAGCGCACCAAGTAAAAAACTTTTGGCACTTTTTTGCTTATGAATCATCTTTCCACAATCAAAAAAATGAGAGAAAAGATTACTCAAAATGAAGGCTTTGACATAGTAATTGTCGTTACTTCGCCAGGAAATTTTCCTTATTGGCAATGGAGACTTCAAAAAACAAGAGACAGGATTCTTTCCCCAAAAACTGAATTAATTGTCGTCGAAGAAGATTGGGGAGAAGGAGGAGCAGGGCAGCTTTTGGGAACACTTTATGGGATAAAAAAAGCCTCAAAAAAAGTTGATATAATCAAAGCTTTAGATCAAAACAAGTCGGTTGCGGTTTATCATACGGCAGGTTATGGGAAAAGAATGGCACCTTTATGTGGCACTGAGGGGAACAATAAACCCGGAATAAAACTTCCTTGGCCAGTGTTGATTGAGGGGAAAAGATCATTTTTTACACTACTTGAAGGTGTTATTTTCACAACTCAAGGTTTTGCAAAAACTCGGGAAGGAAGAGTTTGCGTTTTTTGGACAGACCAGATAATTGTTCCCTCCCGCCCCTTTAGAAGAGAAACAAATTTACCAGTTGAGATTTTTGCTATCAAACTTCCATTTTATCTAAACCCAAATGAGTGGAAAAGAAAGTGGCAAAGATATGGAATTTTAATTAAAAGGAGGGGCCTTGGAGTAGTCCAGAGAGAAAAATTAAGTTGGAATCAGTTTAAAAAATTGCTTGAAAAACTAAAAATTAAGCCAGATTCTTCCGGTAGAATTTACCTTTACAAAAGCCTTGGCTGTTTCTCGATTGATGGTAATCTTTTAAGTTTTTTGATGAAAGAATTTTCTCAAGAGCTTGAGGTTAAAAAAAGAAATTTGGAGACAGATATTCATCTTTGGATGCCACTTACTACAACAAAAAAGGAATACGGAGAACTTGGCCAGAGCATCATTTATTGGCAAAGAATTAAAAATTTGAAGCTTAAGTTTCAAAAAGAATTTGGGAAAAAATTAGTTCTGGGAGAAAAGAATGTTGGTGAAAATACTCTCTGGTGGGATTATGGTAATTTATCTTCTTATCATGAGAGTATTTTGAAATTAATCTCTCCTACTGAAGAAGGAAAAGTAGCTCGAGAGCTTTTTGAGATGAAGCCCTATTTTATATCAAAGAAAAGAGAAAAAAAGCTTACTATAAAGAATTCAATTATTTTTGAGAGTAAAATTGAAAAAGGTCAAATTAAAAATTCAGTGGTTTTATCTTCCGATTTAAAACGAGCGTTTATTGAGAGAACAGCAGTGATTAAGTCAAAGATTAAAGGAATTCAAGGGAAAAATTTGCTTTTATACTATGTTGAAGAGGATAAAAAACTTAAGGTCCAAGATAGAGAAGTATTAACAGATATTGTTATCCCTGGAGGTACTCGAATAAGAATGCGAACCACTCTTTTGAGAGATAGCAAAAAAGACTGGACAGTAAGACTTCCCCAAAACCCATTTTCTTATAGCGAAGTTGAAAGATGTCTAGCAAGGCTTGCTAATGGAGCTTTTAAAATTAAATTAGCAAGATTATGAAAAAGATCATAATTTATTCAACACCATCCTGTCCCTATTGCGTAGCTTTAAAAGAATATCTTAAAGAGAAAAATTTTGAATTCATTGATTTTGATGTTTCTAAAGACACAAAAAAACTTGAGGAAATGGTTGAAAAATCAGGACAGATGGGAGTTCCAGTGGTGGATATTGATGGTCAAATAATCGTAGGTTTTGATAAAGAGAAGATTGACGAAATTTTGGGTATAAACTAAATTTAAAAAGGTCAGGTACAAACTTTTTAAAGATGGTCAAGGTTAATAAAGACAAATGCATTGGATGTGGATATTGCACTTCTGTATGTCCAGATGTTTTTGAACTTGGAGAGGATGGAAAATCACAAGTGAAAGAAAACGCTGATTTAAAGAAAAACGAAAAATGCATCAAGGAAGCAAAGGAGGGATGCCCTGCTGGGGCCATTGAGGAATAAATAAAATTAAAACAACTTTAAACAATAGGGAAAGGAGGTGATAGAGGTGAAAAGGGAGGTAAGGTGTCCGGTATGTGGTGAGGTACTCGGATATATCGAGTTTGTTCATTCCGACAAGAAAATCCCTCAAGTTTCGGATACAGATGAGAAAGTGGGATTTCCTTTTGAAACTACCCTTTACTGTCCAGGAGGGCACCTTCTTGGGCTCAAGATAACCTCTCCTAGGCCTCCCGTCTTTGTTCTTGCCACATGAAGCAAGGGGGCTTTTTAGCCCCCTCTTTTATTTTTAAAGAAGCTTGACAACTTTTTTGCAAATGCTAAACTAAAAAAACCGACCTAAATAGTCGGATTTTTTTATGAAAGTTTTAGCAAAAACACAATATGGTCTTCGGGCAATGATTTATTTAGCAAAATTTAGAGACAAAAACACTCCCCTTTCTTTGAAAGAGATATCAAAAAAAGAGGGCATTCCTTTTGATTATTTAGAAAAAATAATGACAAAATTGAAAAGAGGAAACTTAATTAAATCAAAAAAAGGATCGCAAGGTGGCTATTTTTTAGCAAAAGCTCCAGAAAAAATAAAAATTTCACAAATAATCGAAGCTTTAGAAGGAAGACCAAAACTTGCCAAATGCTTTGAAAATTTTTGCCAAAGATCCAAAAATTGCAAAGCAAAAATTTTATGGAGCAAACTTCAAAGGTCAATAAATTTAACCTTAGAGTCAATCACTCTAAAAGATCTAATTAGATAATATTATGCCAAGGAAAATTTATCTTGATTTTGCTGCAACAACACCGATTGACCCCAGGGTAAAAAGGTCAATGGAACCATTTTTCTCAAAAAAATTTGGCAACACAATGTCGCTTCATTCTTTTGGCCAAGAAGCAAAAGAAGCTTTAGAGGAAGCAAGAGAGATTGTGGCAGATTTTATGGGAGCAAAACCTGGCGAAGTGATTTTTACTTCTTCTGCAACCGAAGCTAACAATTTTGCTTTGAAAGGAATTGCTTTTGCAAACAAAGATAGGGGAAATCACATTATTATTTCTTCAATTGAGCATCCTTGTGTAATGGAGAGCGCAAAGTGGCTTGAGTCTCAAGGATTTGAAATCACAAAATTGAAAGTTAATAGGCAAGGAATAGTTGATTTAAAAGAATTGGAAAAATCAATTAAAAAAGAGACAATTTTAGTTTCAATAATGCATGCAAACAATGAAATTGGAACAATTGAACCAATTGAGAAAATCAGCAAAATTATAAAAACTCAAAACTCAAAACTCAAAACTCAAATCTATTTTCACACTGACGCAGCTCAAACTTTTGGTAAAATTCCAGTTAATGTTCAAAGACTTGGAGTTGATTTAATGACTGTTTCTGCCCATAAAATGTATGGCCCAAAAGGAGTTGGGGCTTTGTATATTAAAGAAGGAACAAAAATTACTCCGCTTTTACATGGAGGGGGGCATGAAATGGGATTTAGGTCTTCTACAGTAAATGTTCCCGGCATTGTTGGTTTTGCTAAAGCTTGTCAAATTGCACAAAAAGAGATGGAAAAGGAAGCAAAAAAATTAAAAAAATTAAAGGAAAAATTAATAAAGGGAGTTTTAAGCAAGGTTAAAGACTCTCATTTAGTTGGCAGTTTAAAAAATTCATTGCCAAACATTGCTAATTTTTGGTTTGAAGGAGTAGAAGGAGAGTCAATTGTTATTCAACTTGATCTTTTAGGAATTGCAGTTTCAACTGGTTCTGCTTGTTCTTCAGAAAAACTTCAAGCAAGCCATGTACTTTTAGCTTGTGGATTAAAACCTTGGCAAGCTCACGGATCATTAAGAGTGAGTCTGGGTCGCTGGACAAAAGAAAGCGACATTGACTACTTTTTGAAAGTTTTGCCACAAGTGATTGAGAATTTAAGAAAAATTTCACCGTTTAAAAAAACATGGAAAAAATAGGGCTTTACACAAAAAAAGTTATTGAACACTTTAAAAACCCTCACAATATGGGAAGAATAAAAAATCCTGATGGAGTTGGAAAAGTCGGTAATATCGTCTGTGGCGATGTGATGTGGCTTTATATTAAAATTGGAAAAGATAAAAAAGGAAGAGAAATCATAAAAGACATAAAATTTGAAACATACGGTTGTGTAGCAGCAATTTCTACTAGCTCAATCATTACAGACTTGGCAAAAGGAAAAACGATTGAAGAGGCTTTAAAAATTGACAAAAAAGAAATTGTTAAAGCACTTGGAGGATTGCCTCCTCTGAAGCTTCATTGTTCAGTTTTAGCCACCGACGCGCTTTATGAAGCAATTTATGATTATTTGAAAAAGAAAAAAAGAAAAATCCCAGAAAAATTAGAAAAAATTCATCAAAGAATTGAAAAAGAAGAAAAGTTAATCGAAGAAAAATACAAAGACTGGCTAAAACTCGAAAACGAAATAAGGTCCAAAACCCGACATTAGTCCAGGCCTTATAGGGAAATGTTTTTTTGAGAAACAAATCAACCATTTCATATTGTGTCGAGAGCTGTTGAGGAATGAAAAATTCTCAAAGAGGAAGGAGACAGTTATCGTTTTATTTTTCAAATTTATGCTGCAAATGTTGGAAAATCAGCTTTTAAACTTTGGCGAAAAGATGTGATTAAAGCATCAAAAATTCTACTGGCAGGAGAAGATATTTCTTCAAAGTTTATCATAAAAGAGCACCCTTCTTCAGTTTGGATTTTAGATTTTTCTTTGGTAATGGCTCACTTCTATTTTTATTTAGTGTCAAAGAGGAAAATCAAATTTGTATTATCTCGAGCGAAAATAAAGGTCTAATGTCGGGTGTTGGACCAAAAAATATGAGAGCGAAAAGCCAAAAAGTGATCTGTGCAATGTCAGGAGGATTGGATTCTTCAGTTGCTGCTGCTCTTTTAAAAAGAGCCGGTTTTGATGTTATTGGAGTTTTTATGAAGTTTTGGTCGCCTCCTCAAAAAAACGGATTGATTGGAGCCCCAAATAGATGTTGCTCACCAGAAGCTGAAATTAGAGCAAGAAAAGTGGCAAAAATTTTGAAAATCCCATTTTATGTTTTTGATTTCTCAAAAGAGTTTAAAAAAAGAATTGTTGATTATTTTTTAAAAGAGCATAAAAAAGGAAACACCCCAAATCCTTGCGTTGTTTGCAATAAAGAAATAAAATTTGGACTTTTGCTAGAGAAAGCTTTAAGTTTGGGCGCTGATTTTGTAGCTACAGGGCATTATGCGAGGAAAGTTCAAGGTTCAAAATGCAAAATGCAAAATGACAATTCAAAATTCAAAATTTTTAGGTTATTGCGAGCAAAGGATAAAAACAAAGATCAGTCATATTTTTTGTGGATGTTAAATCAAGAACAACTAAAAAGAATTTTATTTCCGATTGGAGATTACAAAAGAGAGGAAGTTGAAAAATTAGCAAGAAAGTTTAAACTTCCAGTTTTAAAAGCAAAAAAATCAGTTGAAATTTGCTTCATTCAAACAACGATTAACGATTTTTTGAAAGAATATCTGAAAGAAAAGCCAGGTTTAATTGTTGAAAAAATCTCAGTTAACAGGGATAAAAAACATTCTAATTTCAAGATCTTGGGAAAACATCGGGGTTTGTGGTTTTATACAATTGGTCAAAGGAAAGGCATTGGACTTGCAGGTGGTCCATATTGGGTTTTGGATAAAGATGTAAAAAATAATCTTTTGATTGTGACAAAAAATGAAAAGGATTTGCTAAAAAAAGAGTTAATTTGCAAAAATGTCAATTGGATTTCTGGAAAAGAACCAGCCCTTCCTTTAAAAGTAAAAGCCAAAATTCGCTACCGAGTTCAATTAGCTCCAGCTACTATCTACAAACTAAAACCTAAAACCTACAAGTTGATTTTTAACCTTCCTCAAAGAGCCATTACTCCTGGTCAATCAGTAGTTTTTTACAAAGGCCAAGAAGTTTTGGGAGGAGGAATAATTTGTTAAAATAGTTTTTCTTGACAACGCTTTTTGCTTAGTATAATATTATAAAATACCCCCCGTGGGTGGGTTTTAAAGAAGCATGAAAAAATATTTTAAGAAACAAGTTTTAAATCGAATGAATTATCTTATAGGCCATCTCGAAGGTATAAAAAAGATGATTGAGAATGATGAATATTGTATTGACATTATCAAACAAAACAAAGCAGTAATTGCAGCAATTGAAAAAGTAAATGAGATGATTTTGGAAAATCACCTAAATACTTGTGTTACCAAAGCCATTAAAGGAAAAAGCGCAAAAGAAAGAAAAAAGAAAATTAAAGAAATTTTAGAATTATTTAAAAATTCTGAAAAAAAATAAAATGGAAAATTTAAACGATCAAAAAAGTTGTTGTTTAAGAACCGATTCAGAAAAGAGCAAAAAAGGGCTTTTCGCCGGGCTTTTGTGTGGTTTAATTCCCCACACTTTTTGTATTCTATTTATTATTTTTAGTATCCTGGGAGTGAGCACCGCAACTTTTCTTTTGAAGCCCTTATTGCTTAACCCTTATTTCTTTTATATTCTGGTAGGCCTTTCAATTTTTCTTGCTACAATTTCCGCGATAATTTATCTCAAGAAAAATGGAATTTTGTCACTTCAGGGCGCTAAAAGAAAGTGGAAATATCTCTCAACACTTTATGTAACAACAATTTCTGTTAATTTACTTTTTTTTACGGTTATTTTTCCTTATCTAGCAAATCTAAATCAGAGCAAACCCACGGTTTTTGTTGAAACTGTTCCTTTATCTTCCATTACTCTAAAAGTTAATATTCCCTGTCCAGGCCACGCACCTTTAATTATCAACGAGCTTAAAAAAATTGCGGGAGTTGAAAATGTTCGATTTAATTTCCCCAATTTTTTTGAGGTTAAATATAACCCTTCAAAAACATTAAAAGAAAGAATACTTTCTTTGGATGTTTTTAATACTTATAAAGCTGAAATTATAAAAGAGGAAAAGGAGAATTTCCAAACAGAAAGAGAAAAATTATTGTCCCAACTTTATTCAACTATTGAGAAAGCCAAGATAGAAGGAAAGTATAAATGTTGCATAGAACCCCCTTGCACGATGTGTTATCTTGGTGAGTGGATATTTGAAGATGGAACTTGCAATTGTGATGGAATGATAGCAAAAGGTGAATGGGATAATGTTTGCCCTCAATGCATAAGAGGAATCAAAGAAGGAAGGTGTAAATCAAAAATTGGTACCTGTCCTATTTTATAAATTTAACACAAAAAAGTAGATATGAAGAAAGTTTATTTATTTGTTTTAAGCCTCGCAGTTTTAGGAACAGTTCTATTTTCCGTTTTTTATTTTTCAGGCAAGCGGGAAATGGAGGGTGAGTGCGAAGTTAACAAAATGATTTTTTATTACACCGATTGGTGCCCTTGGTGCAAAAAAGTCAAAAGCGAAGGAACGATTTCAAATTTAAAGAAACTTGGCGTTGAAATAACTGAAATTAATGTTGATAAAAAAGCGCCAGAACATCAAATCCGTGGAATTCCAGCTTTTGTCATTGGAGAGAATATTTATGAGGGCTACAAAACTTTTGAAGAGTTAAAAAAATTGCTGAATTGTAAAATATTACAGTAAAAAGGTTCTACCTTTAACAAGCTTGTCTTTGAAAATTTTTAAATTTCTTGAATTTCCAACAAATTTATCGTTTTTTGTTGACAATATCACTAACTAGGATATTATTTAAAAATAACCCCCCCATGGTGGGTTTTGGAAAGGTATGAAAAATTTTTTAAATAAATTCTAAAATGAACTGCTGCCAAAAACCAAAAAGAAAGAAAAGAAAAAGGTTATACCAGTGTTCAGAGTGCGGTCTTTGGTATAAGGAAAAAAAGTGGGCTAAAAAATGTGAAAATTGGTGCAAAACACACAAAAGCTGTAATTTAGAGATTATCAAACATGCAATAAATAAAAAAATATGAAAGAAATAATTTTAAAAATTTCAGGGATGCATTGTGCTTCTTGTGCCAGAAACATTGAAGCTCGAGTAAAAAAGCACCCTGGCGTTAAATCAGTTAACGTTAATTTTGCTACTTCTGAGATGTTTGTTGAAGCTGAAGAATTTGTTTCTGAAATTGATTTGAAAAAGATTGTTGAGGAATTGGGATACAAAGTTGTTGGAAAAGTAAAAGAGCAAGAAATTGAAGAACAAAAAGAAATTCAAAAAGCAAAATTGCGGGCAATTTTTGCTTTAGTTTTGAGCTTTCCTTTAATGGTGACAATGGCTCTGATGTATTTTGGTAGAAAGATTCCAGGTCAAATTTGGTTTGAAACCATTTTATCTTTTATTGTGGTTTATGTTTTGGGATGGAAAACTCACCTTTCAGCTTTAAAAGCAATCAGAAGGTTTTATGCCAATATGGATGTTTTGATTTCTCTGGGAACGACAGCAGCTTTTTTGTTTGGAATAGGAGCTTTTTTTGCTGAATTACCAGTCTTTTTTGAAGTTGCTGCTTTTATTATGGCTTTTCATTTGCTGGGAAGATATTTGGAAGCAAGAGCTAGAGGAAAAACCTCTGAAGCCCTTCGTGAACTTTTAAAATTGGGAGCTAAAACTGCCAGAATTTTAGTTAACGGCAAAGAAAAAGAAATTCCAATTGAGGAATTAAAAGTTGGAGATATTATGATTGTCAGACCAGGTGAGAGGATTCCAACTGATGGTGAGGTAATTGAAGGACAATCAACAGTTGATGAATCAATGGCAACTGGAGAATCCCTTCCTGTTGAGAAAAAAGTTGGCGATAAAGTAATTGGGGCAACAATTAATCAAGAAGGACTTTTAAAAATTAAAGCAACCAAAGTTGGTAAAGATACTTTTTTGGCTCAGGTGATAAAACTTGTTGAAGAGGCTCAAAGGTCAAGAATTCCCATTCAAGAATTTGCAGACAAAGTTACTTCTTATTTTGTTCCAGCAGTTTTAATCATTGCTCTATTCACTTTTTTTGGCTGGTTGATTTTAGGGAAATGGTTTACTGCAGTGGTAGCAGCAATTACTGTTTTAATTATTGCTTGTCCTTGTGCTCTGGGTTTGGCTACTCCGACTGCTTTAACTGTCGGAATTGGCCGGGGAGCAAAAGAAGGAATTCTTATTCGCCAGGGAGAGGCAATTGAGTTGATGGGGAAAACAAAAATCATAGTTTTGGATAAAACTGGTACTTTAACAAAAGGAATTCCAGAAGTGACAGACATTATAGAAATTCAAAACTCAAAACTCAAAATGCAAAATGACAATTCAAAATTCAAAATTTTACAAATTGCGGCCTCGGTGGAAAAAAACTCAGAACATTCTTTAGGAAAAGCCATCGTTAAGGAAGCGGAAAAAAGAAAAATCAAATTATTGAAAACAGAAAATTTTAAAGCCATATTTGGCAAAGGGGTGATGGCAGAAATTAATGGCAAAAAGATTTTGGTTGGGAGGAAAGAATTAATGGAAGAAAACAATTTAAGTGTCTCAAGTTACCAAGAAATGGTAAGCCAACTTCAAGAAGAAGGGAAAACTGTGATCTGGGTGGCTCAAGAAAATAAGATATTGGGTGCAATAGCAGTGGCTGACACTTTAAAAGATGAAACAAAAACTGCAATAGAAGCTCTTCATAAAATGGGATTTAAAACAATAATGCTCACTGGAGACAATCAAAAGACTGCCAAAGCAATTGCCAAAAAAGTTGGAATAGATGAAGTAATTGCTGAAGTTTTGCCAGATGAAAAAGTGAAAGCAATAAAGAAATTACAAAAAGATGGGAAAGTAAAAGTAGCAATGGTGGGCGATGGAATCAACGATGCTCCAGCCTTAACTCAGGCAGATGTAGGAGTTGCCATTGGCACTGGAACAGACATTGCCATTGAAGCTGGCAAAATTACTTTAGTTAGGGGAGATTTAATTTCTTTGGTAAACGCTATTTTATTGAGCAAAGCAACTTTTAAAATTATTCGCCAAAATTTATTTTGGGCTTTTTTCTACAATACTGTTGCCATCCCAGCTGCAGCTTTTGGAATCTTAGCTACGATGATTGGCCCTGTTATTGCCGCAGTCGCTATGGCTTTTAGTTCTTTATCTGTGGTTTCAAACTCCTTGCGATTAAGAAAAATGAAATTACAATAAAAGAAAGGAAAAAGAGTTAGAAAATTTTGAACAGAAGAATAATTTGTTAAAATTTAAAATATGATTTTAAAAGATGAACTTGGTCCAGAGTATATTGTAAAAGTTTACGATCCAAAAATTGGTTTGGAGGGGTTTTTGGTTATAGACAATACTGTTTTGGGACCAGGAAAAGGAGGAATTAGAATGACACCAGATATAACTGAAGAGGAAGTCTTTAGATTAGCGCGGACAATGACATTCAAATGCGCTTTGGCTGATTTACCTTTTGGCGGTGCAAAAGCTGGAATTGTTTGGAAAGGAGGAGACGATAATTTAAAAAAGAAATTTATTCAAAGCTTTGCTAAAAAAATAAAAATTTTTACCCCAAAACTTTATATTGCAGGACCTGACGTTAACACAGGAGAAAGAGAAATGAAATGGTTTGTTCAAGCAACTGGAATTTTTGATTCAGCTACTGGCAAACCAAAACATCTTTGTTGTGTTAAAATTTCCAAGAAAAAGAAAAAATGCGGAATTCCTCATGAAATAGGCTCTACTGGTTTTGGAGTGGCTCAAGCTACTAAAGTAGCTTGTGATATTTTAGGTTTGGATATTAAAGGAGCTAAGGTTTCAATTCATGGATTTGGGAATGTTGGCTCTTTTACTTTCAAATATTTAACTCAAATGGGAGCAAAAGTAATTGCTATTGCTGATAAAAGCGGAGTTATTTTTTCAGAAAATGGTTTTGAGGAAAAATTAATCAATGAAATTATTGAAAAGAAAAAAGAAGTTGTCAGTTATCGAGGAGAAGCTCAAAAACTAAAATTAGAAGATTTTTGGTCAATTCCAGTTGATATTTTAATTCCAGCGTCAGTAACTGATGTGATCAATGAAACTAACAAAGATAAAATTCAAGCAAAAATTATCGTTGAAGGAGCTAACATTCCAATGAGAGAAAATATTGAGGAAGAATTATTTAAAAAAGGAATTTTAATTGTTCCAGACTTTGTTGCTAATGCTGGAGGGGTAATTTCTTCATTTGCCGAATACAAAGGGTATTCTTTAAATAAAATGTTTGCCTTGGTTGAAACAAAAATTAAAAAAGCTACAGAAACGGTTTTAAAAGAAAGTTTGAAGAAAAATCAAAATCCTCGAAAAGTGGCTATAAATTTGGCTAAAGAGAAGATTTTAAGGAAAAAACTTAAAAAATAGAACTTTGAAACTTTGACAATCATGAAAAAAGGAATTTTAATTGCTTTTGGAGAAATTTTTTTGAAATCTCCAGGGGTTCAAAGAATTTTTAAAAGAAAACTCATAAATAATCTTTCTTTCTTTTTAAAAAAGAGTGCGATTAATTTTAAAAGTTTTCCTCAAAGAGAAAGAATTTTTTTCGAGGTAGAAGACTTGAAAAAAGCAAAAAAAGTAGTTAAAAGCGTTTTTGGAATTTCTTGGTTTTCAGAAAGTTTGTTTTTTGAAAAAGAAAGTTTAAAAAAAATTTCAGAATTTGTTGCCAAAAATTATAAAGATTGGATCAAAAAAAAGGAGAGTTTTGCGATTAGATTGAAAAAGGGAGCTGAAATCAGAGAAAAAAGAGAAAAAATAATTGAAGAAATTGCCAAAAACATAAAAAGAAAAGTAGATCTTGAAAAACCAAAAAGAGAAATTTTTATTGAAGCAAGAAAAGAGGGGTGGTATGTATTTTTCAAAAAAGAAAAAGGAGCTGGCGGGCTTCCAGTTGGAGCTTCAGGAAAGGTTTTGAGTTTAATTTCAGGAGGAATTGATTCTCCGGTAGCAGCATATTTTATGGCAAAAAGAGGAGCAGAAAATGTTTGGCTTCACTTTCACTCCTTTCCACTGGTTTCTCAAAAATCAATTGAAAAAGTAAAAAAATTAGCTCAAGTTTTTTTGAAATTTCAGCCAAAATTGAAAGTTTATCTTTTTCCTCTCTCAAAAATTCAAATTGAAATTAGAACAAAAAGTCCTCCAAAATACAGGGTTTTGCTTTACAGAAGAGCGATGATAAAAATTGCTGAAAATTTAGCCAAAAAAGAAAATTGTTATGCTTTAGTTACTGGAGAAAGTTTGGGACAAGTTAGTTCTCAAACTTTGCCAAATTTAGAAATAACAGAAAAAGCAGTTTCAATTCCAGTTTTAAGACCTTTAATTGGAATGGACAAAGAAGAAATTATAAATTTAGCAAAGAAAATTGGAACTTATGAAATTTCAATTTTACCTCAAGAAGATTGTTGCACTTTGTTTACTCCAAAACACGCCACCGCCAAAGGAAATTTAAAAGAAATTGAGAAAATTGAAAAAAATTTAAAGCTCAAAAGGATAATCAAAGAAGCACAAAGAGAAATTGAGATTTTAAACTATTAATTTCGTGAATTTGACTTTGAGTTTTAAAATTCTAAAATAACTACAAAAACATTAAAAAAAATGAAAAAAATTGATGAAAACACAACTTTAAAAGAAATTTTTGCTATCAAGGGCGCTAAAGTGGTTCTGCAAAAACACAATTTACCCTGCCCTTTTTGTCCCATGGCTTCTTTTGAAATTGAAAATTTAAAAATTGGCGATGTTTGCAGGCTTTATGGGATAAACGTAAAAAAGATTCTAAAGGATTTGAACTCCTTGATTTCAAAAGAAAAATAAAGCAAAAGGTTTTTTAATCAAAACTGCTTTATAATTTAAAGTTCACTTTTTATCATGGCAAAAATCCTAAAGTGCAGAATTTGTCAAAAAATAAAAGAAGGAATTCATTTGAAGAGTTACAATTTAAAGATTTGCTTTGAGTGTTTTTTGGATTTCTTTAGAAAAAGAGTAAAGGAAACGATAGAAAGGTTTAAAATGCTATCTCCAAAAGATAAAATCGCAGTGGCAATTTCAGGCGGCAAAGATTCTACTGCTTTGGCAAGGGTTTTGAAAGATTTAGGCTACAATATTACTTTATTTCACATTAATTCTCAAATAAAAGAAAATGAGTATTCAGAAAAATCACAAAAAGCAGTTGAGGAATTTGCAAAAAGAGAAAATTTACCATTGAAAATCTTTAACTTTAAAGATGAGATTGCAATTGATATAAAACTTGCAGCTAAAATTTCAAAAAAGGAAATTTGTGCAGTTTGTGGAATGATAAAAAGGTATTTGTTAAATAGAGAAGCAAAAGATTTTGATGTAATTGTTACCGGTCATACTTTAAATGATGAGGCAGCTTCTCTTTTGAAATCTTTAATTTTTTGGCAAGAAGGATTTATAAAAAGACAATACCCAGTCTTGAAGGAGGAAGAGTCATTAAAAAGAAAAGCAAAACCTCTAACTCTTTGTTTTGAAAGAGAAACAAAACTTTTTTGCGATATTTTAAATCTGCCCTATCAAAAAGATCCTTGTCCTTTAAGAGGTGGCACTTATGTTTTTTTCAAAAAAATCATTGAAGATTTGGAAAATGAGATGCCATCTTCTGTTTTGAATTTTTATAAAGGATTTTTGAAAAGAAAAAAGATCTTTGGAGGGGAAGAATTTGAGAAGTTGTTTCCATGTAGAAATTGTGGTTATTTGACGGTGGGAGAAATTTGCAATTTTTGTAAATTAAAGGAGAAGATTAAGGTATTAATGCAAAAAGCGCAAAAATAAAAGAGTCGCTTACGTTAAATTTTTAATAATTTTTTAAAACGTCAATGAATAGAGAAGATTTTATCAAAAAGCTGATAATTGAGGCTGGAAAGAGAGCTTTAAATTTTTTTCAAAAAGATAAGTCTTTAATTTCTTTGAGAGGACAAAGTAAAGAAGTGGCGACAAAATACGATAAAATTTTAGACCGATTTATTATAAAAGAAATTGAAAAATTCTTTCCCCGAGATTCAATTTTGACGGAAGAGTCAGGATACGTTAGAAAAAATAAGGAAGATTTATGGGTTGTTGATTCTTTAGATGGTTCTTCAAATTTTGCCAATCAAAATCCTCTTTTTTCAATTTCCATTGCTTACTTTAAAAATAAAATTCAAATTTTAGCAGCAGTTTTTGCTCCAGCTTTAAATGAGTTTTATTTTGCGAAAAAAGGAAAGGGCGCTTTTTTGAATGGGAAAAGGATTTTTGTTTCAAAAGTGAAGAATTTAAGTGAATCTTATATTGTTTATTGTGAAGGAGGGGAGAAAAAAAGGGAAAGAGTAGCAAAAATTTTGAGTAAAATTTTTCCCAAAGTAAAAGATATAAGGAAAATTGGTTCTGCTGGAATTGAAAGTTGTTGGGTGGCTGCAGGTAGGGTAGATGCTTTTTTCACAACTCAAATTGAAATTTGGGATGTTGCAGCTGGAATTTTAATTGTAAAAGAAGCAGGAGGAAAAGTAACCGATTTTTTTGGCAAAAAATGGAAATTAAAAAAGCAAGATCTTTTATTTACCAACAAATTTTTGCATCAAAAAATTCTCCCCTTCCTTACATAAAGGGACTAATGTCGGGTTTTAGACCTTGACAATTTCTTCTTTCAGTTGGATTTTGAACTTTTTTCTTACTTTTTTCTTGGTTAGTTCTATTAATTTTAAAACATCGCTTGCTTTTGCATTTCCCAAATTTACAATAAAGTTTGCATGTTTTTCTGAAATTTTTGCGCCCCCAACTTGATAACCTTTTAAATTTGCAGCCTCAATTAAAGCACCAGCTGGCAAAAATCCATTTTTTATTCTTTCTTTGAATTTCTCTTGGATTTTTTTTGGAACTTTTTCTATCGGGATATTTTTAAAGATAGAACCCGCACAAGGAAGCTCAAGGGGTTGTTTTTCTTTTCTCAATTTCAAAATCTCTTTTATTCTTTCTTCAATTTCTTTCTTTTCTCCTTTTTTTAGTTTCAAAGTCGCCTCCAAAATTACCCAATTTTTTCTTTTTTTAAAAATGCTATCTCTGTATCCAAATTTACAATCGTCTTTTTTTAATTTTTTAATCTCTAACTTCAAACCCCGAACATCCAATACCTTCACCTCTTCTACCACATCTCCAATTTCTCTTCCAAAGGCTCCAGCATTTCCCCAAATTGCGCCTCCCAAGGTTCCTGGAATTCCTGCTAAATTTTCAAGCCCAGTAGCTCCAATTTCTAATGATTTAAATACTAGTTTCGATAAAGACAACCCAGCTCCGCAAATAATTTTGAATTTTGAATTTTCATTTTGAATTTTGAGATTTGAATTTTGAATTTTTATTACAAGACCTCTAAAACCCTCATCTGAAAACAAAACATTACTTCCTCCACCCAAAATAAAGAAAGGGATTTTTTTATTTTTTGCCCATAAAATTGCTTTTTTTAAATCTTCTTTATTTTTTGCAACAAAAAAGTACTTAGCTAACCCCCCAATTTTGAATGCAGTATAT
>Ga0197143_1000068_pt1 | contig 106878 bp, 90 predicted proteins | sample GBS70_MetaG_FD_148603 | JGI IMG/M metagenome (GOLD analysis project Ga0197143, IMG submission 148603) | Sediment microbial communities from Great Boiling Springs, Gerlach, Nevada, United States - GBS 70_MetaG | ecosystem: Environmental > Aquatic > Thermal springs > Hot (42-90C) > Sediment... | reverse complement strand
GTTCAGATATGGATGCAGGATAGAAAGGGCGCGGATTCCGATTACCGGGTACCTGGCAACCGTACCGAATCCCGACACCGGAATGGAAAGCCGGGACCTCGACAGAATTGCCCGTTCATGTTCCGAATCCTGCATCTTCCCTAACAGGGAGTGAGATGCAAGACCGACCGGAACTCGTAGGGATAGCCCGGATCGCTCCACCCGAAAAACTCTGGGCCATCATCCAGCAGGCGACCGAGGAAGTCCTGCTGGCCGTCCTGGAAAACCCAGCCTGTGAGCCCTTTCACGTGATCGCCATCTTGCGGAGCCCCCGGGTCACGCCCACCGTGGCCGAACGGGTCTACGCCGACAGCCGGTGGCTCCGGCATTACCGGGTCAAGGTCGCCTTGGTCCACTGTCGGGCGATGCCGTATGTCCTCAGCAGTCAGGTGATCTACGAACTGTTCTGGTACGACTTGGCTCAGGTCGCCCTGAATCCCCGAATCGACCCCCGTCTCCGTCAGATGGCCGAGCGGTTGGTCATCCAGAAGTTGGAGGAAATGGCCGTCGGCGAGAAGATGGTCCTCGCTCGGGTCGCCTCCCGGAACTTGATCGTCCACATCCGGAATACCTGTCGGGAAGCCGGTGTCCTGCTCAACTTGCTTCGGAATCCTCGCCTTGTCGAGGAAGACCTCCTGGCCCTCCTCCAGGTGCCTCAACTACCCGTCGAGTTCATCCGGGCCCTGGCGGCCCTGCCCCAGTGGTGCAACCGGCCGGCTGTCCGGATGGCCCTCCTGCGGCATCCCCATACGCCGGTCCATGTCGTCGCCCAGCTGATCCCGCGGCTTCAGCCGTCGGAGGTCCTTCAACTCCTGCAGGACTGTGCGCCGCGGCCCATCGTTCGGCGTCTGCTCCGGGAGCTCAGACGGATTCCGACCTGAAGCCTGGCCGGTCCGGGGCCTCAGGCGGTGGTTTCCTCGACGGGCGTGACGATCAGCATCAGGACGGTGCTCCCGACCCGGAACTCGCTCCGGTCTTGGAGATAGGCCATCTTGATCGGCTTCTCGTCCACATAAGTCCCGTTCGTGCTTCCCAAGTCCTTCAGCACAACGCGGTCCCTGTAAACTTCGATGGCAGCGTGGATACGGGAGACTTCCAGGTCGGAAAGGACGATGTCGGCGTCCCGTCGCCCGATTGTCATGCGCGGGCGGTCGATGGGATAGACGCGCCCGACTTCCTCACCCCGTATGACGGCCAGGGCGAGACGGCGGTCCTCCGGGAGGGCCAAATCCCGGCTCTGGGCCGTACTCAAGAGAGTCGCCTCCCCTGCTTCCGAAGAGGCCAGGCGGAAGGGGTTCGGCGTGTGGACCGCCGTAGGCGCTTGGGAAATAAGAGGGGGGTTCTTCACACCGAAGACCGTCCCACACGCCGGACAGCGGAACTTTACTTCCAGACGGCCAGCCAGCCGTGACTCATCGAACTGGTATTTCCGCCGGCATGTGGGGCACTGGACGATCATCCCCGGAACCCCGTCGGCCTTACCTTGGACAATGGGGCCTCCGCTGCGCAAAAGAAAAGAAGAAGAGCGGCAGGATGGGATGTCCCATCCCCCGCCCCTTCTAGCCCGACTGCCGATTCCGATTGCCCAAAGACTGAATCGCCGGACTTGCCGTACTGCCAATCAGCCATCTTCTTAGGCCGGTCGGCCGTCATCCCCGGCTCAAGACGATGGCTTACCTTCCAAAACGTCGTCGCTCCAATGGTCGGGACGAGAGGATTCGAACCTCCGACCCTGGCGTCCCGAACGCCATGCGCTACCAAGCTGCGCCACGTCCCGACCTATGAACGTAACTCAGTCCTCGACGGTCGTGCTTATTATAATAGTCCTGTCCCCCCGGTCCTTACAAGGGGCATCCTTTCGCCCCCCATCCGGGGGATATCCCATCCGAAGACTCAGGTCCCAGTCGTATTGCCCTACTGCCCTTAAACAACCCACTGCACTGCCCTAGTTGGGCACCACCCCTTAACGTAAGGGAGGTTGGCTCATGCCGGGTCATTTCCGATGGAACGGCGTGGACGTCGCCTTTCACCGACCGGCCGTCGTATTCCTCCATGCGTTTCCCCTGAACCGTCATATGTGGCGCCCCCAGCTGGAGGCCCTGGCCGACTCGGGCATTCCCTGCATCGCCCTGGACTATCCCGGCTTCGGCGAGGCCCCGCCGTGGCCGTTCCCGCCGACGATCGACGACTACGCCCAATACGTCCTGGACGTCTTGGAGGCTTGCCGAGTTCCCCAAGCAGTGTTCGTGGGGCTGAGTATGGGGGGATACGTCGCCCTGGCCCTCTACCGGCAAGCCCCGGCGCGGTTCCGGGGCCTCGTCCTGGCCGACACGCGAGCCACGGCCGACACGGAGGCGGCCCGGGAGCGCCGGCTTCAGCTTATTGAGGCGACCCGCCGGGCACGGTCCGTCGAACCCCTCGTCGAGGCGCACATCGACAAGTTCTTTACACCCTCCACGAGACAGGAGCGACCGAACATCGTCGAGGAGGCGGAACGGCTGATGCGGCAAACCTCTCCCCTCGGCGCCATCCAGGCCCTGTGGGCGATGGCCGACCGCCCGGATTCGACGGACCTGTTAGCCCAGATAGACTTCCCCGTCCTGGTCGTCGTCGGGGCGGAAGACCCCCTCACGCCCCCGACCGAAGCGCAGGCCATGGTCGAACGCCTCCCCCGGGCCGACGGGGTCGTCCTTCCCGGAGCCGCCCACCTGGCCAACATGGAACAGCCGAAGGCTTTTAACGAGGCCTTGCGGAAGTACCTGGCGACCGTCCTGTGAAGCGTCCCCACCCCTGTTCGTACCGTGCTTCCGCCGATTCCACCAAAGGAAGCCTCATGGGTTGAAGGGTTAAAGACGGCCGACCGCCGGGGGTCAACTCAATGGCCTGGCATACTTCATAGGGAAGGAGCGTGTATGTCGCGCCGCTGTCGACCAGGAAGCGGACGGGAGCCTCTTTCCCGGTCGGACCTCGGACCGTTCCCTCGATGTACGTGATGCCCCTAAGCCGGGTTCCCAGGAAGCGTGCTCAGAATTTGGATGAGATCACAACCGTCGGAGCAGGCCGATAGCAATGCCGTGGATGCGGACTTTGTCGGGCGGCAGGATCAGGGGAGCCATCTCCGCATTGGCCGGCTGGAGGACGACGTGGTTACCCCGCGTGTAGAACCGTTTCAGCGTGACCTCGCCGTCGACCTCAGCGACGACAATCTCGCCGTTATGGGCCACGGGCCGGTCCTCGACGATGATGTAGTCCCCATCCAAGATGTGGTCTTCAATCATCGAATTGCCCCGTACCCGCAAGACATAGGCCCGCTTAGAGCCCCCGATCATCAGCCGAGGAATGGGGACGGTCTCCTGGGTCGGGATTTTCTCGATGGGATGGCCGGCGGCGATATAGCCCATCAGAGGAAGTTGGACGACCTCGCCCTCGGTCCAGCCCGCATACGGCGTGAGCTCGATGCCCCGGTGGCGGCGGGGAAGGCGGCGCAGGAAGCCTTCCCGAGCCAATCGGTAGACGTACTTGTGCGCAGAGGCCGCAGACGTGAAGCCAAACTCCCGCATGATGTCCCGGTAGGTCGGGGCGTACCCGTGCTGTTCATAAAAGCGCAGGATATATTCGTAAACCCGTTTCATCTTGGGCGTCATCACGCTCATGGCCCCCTCCGAGACTCACCGTTATGCCCCTGGCCGATTCCAAGGTGCCCGTCTTTTTCACCTTGAGTTTAAGACTCTTTCACAGGACGATCAACCAGGAGTTAATCCGACGCGGCCCCTCGAGTGGATGGGCGTACGGGCGGCCGGGACCTCAGTGGAGGTCCCGACGAAGCGTCAGCCCTCCGTCCAGGAGGAGGACCTGACCCGTCATGTAGAGGTCCGGGGCCATCAAGAAGACGACCGCCCGGGCTACGTCTTCCGGGCGTCCGTACCGGGGGATGACGCCCCGCTCGACGTAAGGCCGATACTTGCCCCGGGCGATACTCGCCAAAGCCATCCCGGCCTCTGTGACACCGGGAGCGATGACGTTGACCCGCACCGGCGGCGGCGTCCCCAGTTCCCTGGCCAGGATACGGGCGCCATGGACGAGGGCCGCCTTGCCCAGGGCATACGGCAGGCTACCTTCCATAGGGTACACGGCCTGCATACTGGCAAACAGGACGGCGTTGCCCTCGTAGCCGGCCGCCTTCATCCGGTGAGCCCAGTCCCGCAAGGCCAGCAGAGGAGCCGCCGCATTGACGGCAAAGAGCCGGGCCAAGTTCGAGACCGACCAATCGTCCGGGGGGAGTCGGCCCGGGTCCCCGACCAGGCAGACCCACCCAAAGGGCCGCCCCGGAAGGGCCGTCCCGGCCGTCCAGACCCGATCCCAGGTGTCCGCGTCTTGAATGTCTCCGACGACGACCTGCACGGCCCGACCCCAACGTTCCCGAACCTGACGGGCCCTCTCTTCCAAGACCTCTCGACGGCGACCCATCAAGACGAGATGAGCACCCCGTTCGGCCAGCGCATGAAGACTCGCCTCGGCAAGACCCCCACTGGCACCGAGCACGGCGACGACAAGACCCTCCAGCATGAAACGCTCCCTACTGTCCAGCGGCCCCTTTACCTACCTGCTTCCGCATTGGGGGCAAGGCCCGTCGGATCCGCCGGACGACCGTGTCCCGACCCAGGACCTCCATCAGCTCAAACAGACCCGGACCGACCGTGCGGCCTGTCAGGGCTACCCGCAGGGCATGGATGAGGACGGCCGGCTTCATCGAAACCTGCTCGGCGGATGTCCGGACCACGGTCTCAATGGCCGGCGCCGTAAACTCCGCCAGCCCGGCCAGTCGGTCAGCCAGCGTTTCCATCAGGTCCGGCAGACGGGGGTCGGTCCACCGCTGAGCGGCCGCCTCGGAGTCGATGGAGTAGTCTTCGGTAAAGAAGGCCTCACCCATCGTCAGAAAGTCGCTCAGCAGGCGGGCGCGGCTCTTCAAGAGGCCGACCCGGCGTTGATATTTGGCGGGGTCGGCCTGCACGTCGGCCCACCAGCCCCGGCGCTCCAGGAAGGGCCGAAGGCGCTCGAGGAGCACGTCGTCCGGGAGCCGGCGGATGTACTCCGCATTCATCCACTGGAGTTTCTGGACATCAAAAATGGGATTGGCTCTATTGACGTCCCGGAGGTCAAACAGGCGGATCATGTCGTCCAGCGAGAGGATTTCCTGGCCGTCGGGAGGATACCAGCCCAACAGGGCCAGGTAGTTCCGCAGGGCCTCCGGGAGGTAGCCCTCGTCCCGATAGGCCAGGACGGATACGGCCCCATGCCGCTTGCTGAGCCGGGAGCGGTCAGGTCCCAGGATGAGAGGCACATGGGCAAAGGCCGGCAGGGGCCAGTCCATCGCCCGGTAAATGAGGATCTGCTTCGGCGTGTTGGCGATGTGGTCGTCGCCGCGGATGACGTGCGTGATGCCCATGTCGTGGTCGTCGACGACGACGGCCAGCTGGTAGGTCGGATAGCCGTCGGAGCGGAGGAGGACGAAGTCCTCGACGTCCCGGAGGGCAAACTCAACGGTCCCGTGAACACCGTCTTCAAATCGCAGGGTGACGTCCTCAGGGACCCGGAACCGCAAGGCATAGGGATGACCCGCCTGGACCCGACGCGCCTGTTCCGACCGATCCAGACGGTCGCACCGCCGGTCGTACTTCCAGGGACGACCCTGAGCCCGGGCGGCCTCCCGTTCCTGCTCCAGGACGGCCGGGTCGCAAAAGCAGGGGTAAGCATAGCCCCGCTTCCAGAGGGCGTGAGCCGCTTCCCGATAAAGGTCCAGACGTCGAGACTGATAGTAGGGACCCTCGTCCCAGTCCAGACCCAGCCATCGGAGCGCTTCCAGGATGCCCTCGACCATCTCGGCCGAGGACCGCTCGACGTCCGTGTCTTCGATACGCAGAACAAATGTACCGCCGTGCTTTCGGGCAAACAGCCAATTGAACAGCGCTGTCCGAGCCCCCCCGACGTGCAAGTAGCCCGTCGGACTGGGGGCGAAGCGCACGCGTACCGTCATCCGTCTTCTCCAGACCCCCGACGTCGGGCCCAGGATGCAAACCCCGTGTGCGCGTTCTCCAGCGGCCGGACTCGACCTTCGGTGCTCGGCGTCGATTCAGTACCGGGTATCGGGTTCCAGGTGCCAGGTACCTGGAACCTGTCCTCGAAAAATCCGCCCACGGAATATGCAAGATACAGGATACAGCCTACAGGATGCAAGACATGGAGGCAGGACACCCGACCGGCTTGCATCCTGCGGCCGTCTCCCTGTATCCTGCCCTCCCTATCGGGAGGTGGCCGATGGAGCTGAAGGTCGTGCGCATTGAGAAGCCCGACGACGTGAACTTCATCCTCGGCCAGGCTCACTTCATCAAGACCGTCGAGGACCTCCACGAGGCCCTCGTCGGGGCTTTTCCCGGCATCCGCTTCGGCCTGGCCTTCTGCGAGTCGTCCGGCCCGGCCCTCGTCCGTTGGTCTGGCAACGACGAAGAGATGGTCGAGCTGGCCAAGAAAAACGCCCTGGCCCTGGCCTGCGGGCATGCCTTCATCATCTTCTTGCGGAACGCCTTCCCGATCAACGTCCTAAACGCCGTCAAGATGGTCCCCGAAGTCTGCCACATCTTCTGTGCCACGGCCAACCCCGTCGAGGTCATCGTCGCCGAGACCGACCAGGGACGGGGCATCCTGGGCGTCATCGACGGCCTGAAGTCCCGGGGCGTCGAGACGGACGCCGACCGCCAGAAACGCTATGAGTTTCTCCGGAAAATCGGCTACAAGCTCCCGCCGATCCCGTGAGTACCGGGACTCCAAGACGGGGCCGCGTGGGGTCCGGCGTCCCTTGGATGGGGCCTCGGGCTGTCAAAGTTCGCAGGATGTCGGGCGGCATCTCACGGGCCGTCTAATAATAAGTGACGGGGTGACGAAGTGACGGAGTAGCGATGCGTCATCGGTTCAGGTCCGGGAGACGCTCAAGACGGGTGCCCGGATAGTAGTGTCCCAGGATGGCCCGATAGTCGAAGCCCCGGAGGGCCATCCCGAAGGCCCCCGTCTGACAGAGGCCGACCCCGTGACCCCAGCCCCGTCCGACAAAGACGACCCGCCGGATTTCACCGTCCGGACCTTGCATCGGCCACATCCGAAATCGGAGCTCCCGTAAACCCAGGACGGTCCGAATCCCAAGACCCCGCAGTTCACACGCCTCACCCGTAGCGGACACAAACCGCAGGTGGACAACCCGGCCGTAAGGCGTCGTCTGAAGAGGCACGACTTGCCGAAGGGGTCCCTCCCACGAGGGACACACCGACCGGATGCGCCGGACAATCTCCGGGCCGTCGAGTTCGACTGTCCACCAAGCGTAGGGGGAGTTCCGGTCCGCCGTCCCGACCCATCCCGTCGGACGGGCATTCTCGACGTAATCTACGTGGTCCCCATGAAGGACGACCTGAAGCCGGTCACCGGGTCCGAGGAGGGCCCACCCGCCGACCCAGGTTTCGCCCCAGCGCTGGAGGACGACCGTGAAGGGGCCCCAGGCGACGTTCCATAGCCGCCCGCTGGGGTCCTGAAGCCGAAGACGACCGGCCTCGACCCCGAGGACGACGGCCTCGGACACCTCCGGTGGAGTTTGGAAAGAACGCCACCGACCGTAGACGCGAAGCCATTCGTCAAAGCGGACTGGTCTCTGCCAGTCAGGGCCGCCGTCCAGCCATCGGACCGCCAGGTCAGCGTCCATCAGGAGAAGCCACAAGAGGCCTCGTCGGAAGTCGCCGTCTAAGTCGCCCCGGAGACCTTCGGCGAGGCGGTCCAGCACGCGTGCGTCCTGGGGCAGGAGGAGATCGTCCCAGCGGGGGTCCCGGAGCTGGCGGCCGAGGGCCTGAAGGAGCTGGCGACGGGTCGGCGGCTGGAGAAGCGGGTCGGTCGGTCGACGGGGGTTTCCCCCGCCCAAGGCTTCAACGGCTCCGGCGGGAAGGCCCATCTGGAGAAATTCCCTGAGGACTGGCGTCCAGTATTCCCAACGGGCCGTCTCCGGGAGCGTCCCATCGACGGGCCACCGGCGGGGTTCGTGAACCCATGAGACGAAGCCCCGGGCCACCGGCGGAGAAGCCCACAGGTCTGCCATCGGGGCACCCTCGACGACCCAAGCCGACGAGCCGGCGTCATCGGGGCAGGGGACGCCCTGCAGGTAGTGAGCCGCAAACCGCGGAAAGATGAACTCGGCCGAGTCCGTATGACCCCCACAGGTGCTCGTGTAGAAGGCCTGGATCGGCTCACCCCCGTAAGTCAAGACCTCTCCCCGGGTCTCTGCAACGGCCGCGTAGGCCAGGGGGGCCTGATCGGGTTCGGGGACGCCCGCATAGACCTGACAGGCCGGCGTGGCGCAGAGGTCGTAGCCCCGACTGGCATAGCCGTTCCGATTCCGGACGGCGTACGTCCGAGCGGCGACCGCCTGTGCCTTGAGGGCCTCCAGGGCCGGGAACTTCTGGGGGTTCAACTCCTGAATGAGCACGCCGATAAGATAGTCCTCCAAGGGGAGGACGTTTACGAGGGCGACCTTTCCGTCCGGAAGGGGCACGAGCCGTAGGGTCCCGGGGTAACGCTGGCCCCGCCATAGGAGGGCCGACTCGGCGACTATCTCCAGGGGTCCATCGGCCGGCACGGTCGCTACCCACGAGCCGCCGACGACCTGGAAGGCCGCCAAGGTCGGTTGGACCGGTCCGGCATTCCCGCGGTCCAGCCAGCCCTCGTAGCCGTCCTGCCGGAGGCGTCGGAGAAACGATCGGGCAGAGGCTTCGTCCGTCCAGGGTCCGGCCCGGACCCGCCACCGGTCCTGAAAGGCTTCGACCCGCCATCCAGGCCCGTCGGGAAACCGCTGGCGGAGCCGGTCCCGCAGGGCCTCGGCCTGAGTCCGGTCCCGCAGGGCGGCGACCTGAATCCAGACGCCGGCCGACGTCTCTGGCGTTCCGTTCGAGTCCCGCAAGATGGGCACGACCCGCAGGGTTTCCCCAGCCGCCAGTCTCCGAACCTCCGAGGTCCCCCGCCGGACTCCACAGCCCCGGGGACACTGGACTTCGATGGGGTCCGTCGTCTCGACGAGGCCGACCCGGATCATCGAGGCGGGCAAAGCCTCTTCCCGCCGGACCTCCGACGGCGCCGTCTTGGGATATCCCGGAGGCCGGGCCGTCCGACAGGCAGGAAGAAAAACCCAGAGTATGATGACGAAGACGACGTAAGTACGATGGGGAACCCCAACGCGGCCCTGCAAATACCCAGGGCCGGAGCCCCCAAGCCCCGGTGCGCAGTCCCGATTCCGTCTCCAGTTCCCTGTACGGTCCATCCCGCCACCCCTATCAATGCGCCTCGTCCACCGCAGGGACGGCGACTCCGAGGACTTCCGAGGGTCGGCGCCAGTCGACCGACCGCCAGGTCCCGGACCGAAAGAGACGGTCTAAGAAGGCCAGCGTGGCCGGGTACGGATGGGCGATGACGACGACCGGCCGGGAGTCCCGACGCGCTCGGACCACGATCTGCCGCCACCGAGCAGGCAACTCCTCGGGCGAGGCGTCCGCATCGAAGAAGAAGGTCCGACGCAAGCAGGGGATACCGAAACGGTCGGCCGCATCGCAGAGGTAGGAGCGGGCCGCCGTCCGGCTGTCGATGAAAAATCGCAAACCCAGACTCTGACCGGCTTGGACGACCCGAACCATCGTGGAAAACTCCTGCGACGCCCGGGAGCCCATGTGCTGATTGAGGCCCTTGGCACAAGGCAGGATGCGGCGCGCATGGGCGAGGATGCGGTAAACGTCCGAAGCCGCCATAGAGGTAGAAACGGCCATCGGACCGGGGTCGGCGTCGGGACGGATGGAAGTCATCGGCAAGTGAATCAAAACGTCCCGGCCCTGGCGACAGGCTTCCCGGCCCAGTCGCTCGGCCACGGCCCCATCGGGGAGGACAGCGATGCTCACGAAGGGGGGCCACTGCAGGATGGTTTCGGCGGTGACAGCATCCCGACCCATATCGTCCATGACCCAAACGACGGAGGCGCCCGACGAGGGCATCCGGCCCGGACCCGGGCTATGCCCGTCCGAGCGGGGTCGCTCCGACGGCTCGGGGAGATACACGATGGGAGGGCCCGAAGGACGCCGGGGCGGGGAAGAGGGACCGACCGGAAGGGACGGCAAAGGTCGATGACCCTCCAGGACGATGACCCACAGGGCCAGTGTCACCCAGACCGTGCTGACCAGGCTAAGGCAGAAGGCACCGGTCGCCCGACGGCTCATGCGGCCTTACTGGAAGAGAGCTTCTGAAGTTGTTCCCGGGCAAACTGCACGACCGCATCCCCACGGATGAAGCCCGTTTCGGTGTCCCAGCCCTCCTGCTGGTAAGGAACGGCGGGCGGCAAGCCGTCAGGACCCAGCCATGCGCCCTGGATGCGGCGGTAACGGGCGACCGGAAGCCATAGGAAGAGCTCCGCATTCACGGGCACTGCGTCATACGCCGCGGCCGTCCCCCGAGAGCGCTCGCCGACCGAGACGGCCCGCCGGTGGTCCTGCAAGACCGCCGCTAAGACCTCGCAAGCCCATCCGGTGCTCCGGTCCTGGATGACGACGAGGGGGCCCCGATAGACGACGGCTTCTCGCTGAAAGGTGTAATTCTGGTCATAGACCCGCTGAGACCCCTGGAACTGACCGCCGCTCCCCTCCGCCAGGAACAGGTTGGCCAGCCGCCAGGCCACGACGGGCTGAAGCTCCGTGCAACCGCGTAGGTCCAGGATGAGACCGTCCAGCCCGCGGGCTTGCCACGCGCGCAGGTGGTCCCGAACGGCCCGGTCGCCGACCTCGCCGACCTCGTACAAGCGCAGATAACCGACCCGCCGGTCGGCATCATATTCAGCCTGCAGTACGACAGGCGGCAGGACCTTACGCACGAGGTCGACGTACTCGGGCCGGTCGGCCCGCCGCCGCCAGACAGCCAGGCGGACCCGAGTCCCGGGTGCCCCCCGCAGGCGGTAGTAAGCCTCGACGGCCGTCATCCGGACGGCCGGGGCATCGTCGATGGCGTAGACGGCGTCCCCAGGGGTCAGGCCGGCCTCGGCCGCCGGACTCCTGGGCCACACGGCCAGAATCAAAAAAGCGGACCGCCGGTCATCGATCAAGCGGAGGCCTACGTCCCCCTCAGGGGCATGATGATGAACCCAAAAGTTGCGGATCTCCGGAGTCAGGACGGACGTATTCTGACCCAGGCCCTTGGCCATCCCGACGAGGGCTCCCCACCGGACTGTCCCGTAGTCGGGGGGCTCCACGTACTTCTGATCGATTAAATAAAGGACTTCAGTGAAAATCTTAAAATACCGATACGGCGGCTGGGCCTTTGTGTAGCGGGCCCATAACTGAAAGCCTACGGCGGCCCCCGCCAGGAGGACCCCGCTTCCCAAAAGCCACCACCGCCATCGACGCATCGACCCACCTCCACTCCTAGAATACAGGGGGTGGGATCAGGAATGCAAGATGGAAGTGCCGAGTGACGGGTGACGGGGCGATAATCCGGTACCAGGTCTCGGGGACCGGGTATCGGGCCCCGGTCTCGGTCCTTGGTGCTCGGTGTCCGGCCCCCGGCGCGAATCAGGTACCGGGTATCCGGTACCTGGCACCCGATACCTGGACGAAAGACCGGGACCTCGACAGAATTCTCGATTCATATTCCGAAAAACGCGCACATGGGTATGTAAAATGGAAGTGACGGGGGGGAAGGACATCATCCGGGTCATTCTATCCCCCACTTCGTCACCTTGTCACCGGAACCCGAACCCCACGCGGGCGTGGGGTAGTGTCTCGGCAAGCGTGTCCAATGGGGCCATACGGCAATAGGGCAGTAGGGCAATGATTTATTACCCGTTACTCGTCACCTCGTCACTCCGTCACTTCCCTCATCCCAACAGGCCGAGGAGACGTCGGATCCAGGGGAACTGGAGGACCGACTTCAGTAAGTTCAGATGCCAGTCGAAGTGGGCTCGGGTCTGGACGAGGCCCAAGACGCCGTCCCGCTGGACGAACCGGAGGAGCCGTTCGATCTGCCGGTCGTCGAGCCGGGCAAACATCTTGCGCAGGGTGTAGCCGGCCTGAATCTCCGGCCCCAGGACCTGCCGAACACGGCGCTCGTAAGGCGTCAGGTCGACTCGGCGGAGGGCATCCCGACGGAGGCCTTCGGCGATGACCTCGGCGGCTATCTCGGCCCCGACCATGCCGTAGTAGATGCCCCCGCCCGTCGTCGTCTTGACCTGGCCGGCCGCCTCTCCCACGGCCACGACCCGGTCGGCCACCATTGGGCCCTGCCAACCCTGGGCGATGGGCTTGTAGTCGACGGGAATCCGGCGGCGGGGGTCCAGGGCCCACGTCGGGCCGTACCGCTCCAAAAAGCTCCGGACTAGGGGTCGGATGGGAGCCTCGGCCATCAGACCGGCTCGGACCATATCCGGTCGAATCGGCACGACCCAAGCAAAGGCGCCGGGGGCCACGAAGCGGCCGATGTAGCAGGTCGTGGAATCCAGGGGTCGACGAACGGGGACATGGGCCTGCGCCGCCCGCAGAAAGTCCAAGGGTCGTCCCAGGCCCAGCCGCCGGTGAAACCGGAAGTTGACGCCCGTCGCCAAGACAAGGAGTCGGGCCTGTTCCCGAAAGGGTGCGCCGTCGGCCCGCCGGAAACCCTCGAGGGTGACGCCTCCGGACTCGACGTGGAGTGACTCGACCCTATGGCCCGTCCGGACGACGACGCCCCGGGCGGCGGCCTGCCGAGCCAGGGACTCGTCCAGTTGGTCCCGACGGACGGCGTAGGCGAGGACCGTCGGGTGGCGGTACACGAAACCCGTATCGTTGGGTCCGACGAAGCGGATCGTCTGGATCTCCGCGACGACGGTCTCCCGGGGCAGGTCCCAGCGTTGGAAGGCTTCGGCACCCACGATCCCCGTGCAGACCTTACCGGATCCGATGGACGGACGGTTATCCAGGACCAGGACCGCAAAGCCCGCCTCGGCCAGCCGTTCGGCCGCGTGCAAGCCCGCAGGGCCGCCCCCGACCACGACCACGTCCCACCGCTCCAAGCGGTACCCCCGACAAACTGGCGTAGATTCGGAGCGCTTCTACCTGAAGCCGGGCTTCCATTTTGACGGAATCCCGCGGGAGATGGCAAACTGAGGGTGGCGAAAAGTGACGAGGTGATGATTCGGCGCGGGTATGGGGCCCCGGACTCGGTCCTCGGTGCTCGGTATCCGGCCCCCGGCTTGCCGACGCCGAGGATCGAAGGCCGAACACCGAACCGGGTACCCGATGCCTGGAACCCGATACCTGACCTCCTACCGAACCGCCGGACCGCGCCGAGCCGGTGCAGAAGCCAGACGCCGACGGCGGCGACCGCCCCCAGTTCCAGGCTCGTGAAGACGAGACCCGGCAGTCGCACGAGGGGCCGACCGTCTCAAAGGGCAGAAGCAGGGCCAGAAGGACGGCCCACCGGTAGACCCACCGGCCGCCATCGCCGTCCGACCCATTCTTTCGGAATCCCATGTCGATCCCTGAAGCGACGGAGTAATGAAGTGACGGAGTGATGATTCGGTACGGGTATTGGGGCCCGGCTCGGTCCCCGGCCATGGAGGGATGAAGGGTGCGACCTTTCCGCGCCCCTTCTCCAGACTGAGGGCCGAGAACCAAAGGCCGGACACCGAACCCGGTACCTGGTCCCCGATGCCTGGCGAAACGCCTGGCTCATGCTTCGAAAAACGTGCACATGGGGTTAGCGTGGATCCGTCACCCCGTCACTCGTAACTCGTCACTCCGTCACCCCCTACATGACATCACTACGTCATACTGACAATTTGGCCGGAGCTTGACGTCCACGAGAGAATCCATATATTTAAGACGGTAATATGACAAGGTCCACGGAGCGATGCGACGGGCTCCCACGGACTCGACGGGACATTCGACGAAGTCAGAACGGGGCGATCGCTCGTAGGTAGAAGAGGTATGAGCTGGGCTGGTTCGTACTCTAAAGCGTATGGAGGCGCATCATGAAAGACACGTGGACCCGCAAAATTGGGACCGTGCTGACAGGGCTGGCCTTCGTGACTCTGTGGGGCGTGGCCTTACGGGGCTTGATTTCGACCCCCCAGGAGTCGGTCTATGCCGCTGATACCGCTACAGTCGACGTCACGGCCACTGTCGTCGGCACCTGCCAATTCCTAGAAGACGCCACCCTGGATTTTGGGTATCTGGATCCAGCCTCCGGAGCCGACGTTGACGCCACGACTTCCCTGACCTTCTGGTGCACCAAAAACGCGACTTACACAATCACCGACGACGATGGTCTTTACGAGACGGGACCTAACCAGAACCGGATGCGACACACCTCATTAACAACTGAATATATCCCTTATTCCTTCAGCTATAGCCCTACATCAGGTACTGGGCAGGGAAAGAACTCTTCCATCACGCTCAACATCTGGGGCACCGTCCTGGGGTCTGACTACATCGACGCTTCGGCCGGTTCTTACAGCGACACGGTCACGCTGAGTATCACCCCGTAGTAGGCGGCCGACTCGCCAGGGGCGGGCCGAAGCTCGGCCCCGCCCCTGGCGCCCGGCTTCCGGGTGGTGCCCCATGCGGCGCTGGCCCCTCCTCGGTGTTCTGACCCTCCAGGTATGCCTCGGCTTACAATCCCCGGCCCGGGCGGCCGATACGGCGACCGTCGCCGTCTCGGCCCTCGTCGTCTCGGACAACGACTGCCGGTTTCGGCCCCCGTCGCCCACGGTGACCCTGGATTTTGGGACGCTGGACCCGGCGAACCCCGTCGACAAGACGGTCAGCACGACTTTGACTTTCCGATGTCGGGGCCGGGACCGGACCGTCGTGTGGGCCATCGAAGACGACGACGGTCTTTACGAGACGGGACCTGACCAGAACCGCATGCGGAATACGGTGTTTACGACCGAATACATTCGGTACTCCTTCGACGTCGTTCCCCGGACGGGGACGGCCCGCCGCAGGGAGGACGTGACGGTCACGCTCACGGCCACGGTGCGGGGCGTGGACTACCAGGACGCGGCCGTCGGGAATTATTCGGACGTCGTGACCCTGACGCTCCTGCCGTAAAAAAGTGACGGAGTGATGAAGTGATGGAGTGACGGGGTGATGAAGGGACGGAGTGACGAAGTGAGGGAGGTGCTTCATCCCAGGCCCGGGCGTGTAGAGTCTATCTAAGCCCCGCCCGCCCATGGGGGGGTGTTCCATCCCTCCCCGCGTACCGGGTAGCAGGCTCGGTGTCTGGACGAGGGGCCAGGGAAGGTCGCACACTTTTTTTAAGTAGGAGTTACACAGTTGAATAGAATCGGATCCAAGCCATCCGTCGAGCCAGGTACTCAAATCATCGCCGTACTGCCGTAAAAAGCCCCTGCCAACTGCGTAAGTCCTATAAGGATTTAAGCACTACCCACGCTTTTACCCCTCATTCCTCAGAGCCGATACTTGTTGTATCCTGGGCTTGCATTCTGTATACTGCACACCTCAAGTCTCCAGCGGGGCGGGGATGAAAGGAACCCGACTCTAGCGAGCGGGTCTTGGATAAACCCCGCCTGGGTGAACGGGGCCGGGACCGGAATACCGAGCACCGGGGTCCGGCTGGGTTGGCCGATGGAATCCTCCAAATCCCTGAAAACGGTCCTGCTGGCGCTTTGGGTGGGTCTCCTGGTGGTCTCCGTCTCGGTGCGTTCGGCCAGGACGTGGCGGGTCACACCGATCCGGGTCGAATTGGACGCCCGGACGCGAAGCGCCACCGTGACGGTCATCAACGAGGGCGACGAGCCCCTGCATCTTCAGATGAAGGCTTTTGAGTGGACGCAGGATGAGAAGGGGAATGACCAGTACCATGAGACGGACGACCTCATCTTCTTCCCGAAACTCCTGGAGGTCAGACCCAACGATGCCCGCATCCTGCGGATCGGCCTGAAGGCGCCGGCGGTCGCCCGGGAGCGGACGTACCGCCTATTCCTGGAGGAAATCCCGGCCCCCCGCAAGCCCCGGGAAGAACGAAGTGCAGAGGTCGCCATCGCCCTCCGCTTCGGTTTGCCGATTTTCGTGAAGCCGGTGAAGGAAGAGCCGAAGGGGACCCTTGAGGGCGTGACCCTTTCGAACGGCCAGTTGAACGTCGTCGTGCGCAACGTCGGCAACACGCACTTTTTCATCGAGTCCATCTCCGTCCGGGGCCGAGACGCGAATGGGCGGGAGGTCTATACGCAGGACCTGAACGGATGGTACCTGCTCGGCGGGGCGACCCGGACCTACACCGTGAAGGTCCCGGCCGACGTATGCCCCAAATTGAACCGGCTGGACGTCGGTGTGAAGACGGACCGGTTCGAGATGAAGGGGGGCCTCGACGTGCGGGCCGGCATGTGTACGGGCCCGGCGGCCCCTGCGTCGGCTCCCGAACCGGCCAGGCCCCCGGCGCCATCCCAATCGCCTCCGACTCCCCCGGCGTCTCCGCCTGCACCGCCGTCGCTCCCCCCGGATATCCCGGCCCCACCCACCGGTGCGGGGCCATCCATCCAAGCCCCGCCCGTGAGTGCGGGGTTATCCCTTCCAGGCCCGCTCACCCAAGACATCCCCGCCCCGCCCGCCGGCGGGGCCTCGGTCCTTGCCCTCATCCGGGCTTGGCGTTTCGACGAAGCCGTGCGAGTCAGTCTGGAACGTCTCCGTCAATGGTCGGGTCCGGGATGGCTTCTGCAAGTCGAGATTGCCTGTCAGCCGCAGACGATCGTCGAGGACGCTTCAAAGCTTCGGCCGCCGGAACGGATTTATCTACTTCCCCGTAGGGTCGGTGGTCGGTCGTGTTATGCCTTGGCCTACGGTATCTTTCGGAGCGTCTCGGAAGCCCGGCAGGCCATCAAGGCGATGGATGCCACCGCCTTGGACCTGACGTCCGCGCCGTTCCCGGTCTCGGTCGCCGACGTCCTGAGACGGGCAGGGTAGTGCTTAAGATGCCGTTTGGGAGGACCCACCCCTGGGGACCCCCTTTATCCGGCGTCTTGGGTCTTGTGGCCTTCATCCTTCCGGCCTTTTCGGTCTCCCATGCCCAATCGGCCCTTGAGCCCATCATCGTCGCCATCGTCCTGAATCAGGAACCGAAGGGGGAGTTCATCGTCTACATGACGCCGGAGGGGGATTTTCTGGTCCGGGTCGAGGACCTCGCCGGCATGGGCATCCAGGTCCCACCGGGTCCGGTCACGGAAATCGAGGGTCAGGCTTACCGGTCTCTGCGGTCCATCCCAGGGGTGACCTTTGAATTTGATGAGAGGACGTTGACCCTGCATATGACAGTGCCTCCGGCCCTCTTGCCGTCGCAGGTCTTTGATTTTCGGCCGCCGCGGCCGCGTGGCGTCTACTATCCCCGAGACTCCGGGGGTTTCATCAACTACGACGTAGCCTACACTGTCGGGAACGGCTTTCAGTTTCATAGCCTGAGCGGGGTCGGCCAGGTCGGTCTTCGGCTTCGGGACGTCCTGTTCTTTTCGGACGTTTCCTATCTACGGACGCCGGCGTTCCGTCGGTGGGTCCGGCTGACGACCCAGGTCGTTTACGACGACCGATCCGCGATGAACCGGCTCGTCGTCGGAGACTTCCTGGGCAGTTCCGGGGAGCTGGGCGGGGCCCTTTCGTTAGGCGGCGTGAGTTTTAGCCGGGTCTATTCGATCAATCCCTACCTCATTCGATTCCCGACGTGGTCCTTTGTCGGAACGGCGGACCTGCGTTCGACGGTGCGGGTTTTCATCGACGGCCAGCCCGTCCGGACCGTGGAGGTCGCTCCGGGGGTCTTTGAACTTCGGAATCTGGCCTACTACGGAGGATTTCACACTCTAGAGGTCGTGGTCCGAGATGCTGAGGGGCGGGAGCGGCGGTTTCGGGATGTCTTTTACTTCACCGACGCCCTGCTGGGACGGGGCAAGCAGGAGTTTCATTACGGCGTGGGCTTCATCCGGGAGGCCTTCGGCGCTGAGAGTTGGCAGTATCGGGACCTGGCGGCCCTGGCCTTTCATCGGGTCGGCCTGACCGACGCCGTGACGGTGGGTCTGCGGGCGGAGGGAGTCCTGGGTGAGTTTTACGGCGGAGGCCCGCTGTGGGCCGTCCGGGTGGGTCCCCTGGGTGTCCTGGCGGGAGCGGCCGCTTACACCGTCCAGACCCAGGGGGACCGGAAGCCCGGATGGGCCGGCAGTCTTCAGTACTTTTACCAGACCCGACCCTTCGTCCTGGGGGGCTTCTTTCGGCACTTCAGTCGGGACTATGCGAGCCTGCAGACCCGACGCTTTCCCGAACGGCCGCGGCAGGAACTGGGGTTCAACTTGAGCTGGGGGTCTTCCGTCGTGGGTTTCCTCTCCGTGGGGGGGACTTGGGTTCGGCGTTGGACAGGGCCGGACCGTCAGGCTTGGACGGCGACCTACAGCCGGACCCTTTTCCGACGGCTCAACGTCATCGTGAACTTTCAGCGAGTTCGGGAGCGACGAACCTTCTGGCAGGTCCTGGGGACATTGAACCTCTACGTGGGGCCTCGGCTCATCGCTACGGCTCGGTATGAGCGGGGCTCGGCCGGGACGGGCCTGGGCATACAGGTCCAGAACATCACGCCCGTGGGGGAGGGCCTGGGGTTTCGGGCGTCCGCTCAGCGGACCGAGACGGGTGGAGGCGTCCTATACGCCGGTGAGTCCTTTTTACAGTGGAATACGCGGTACGGGACCTACAAGGGGTTCCTGCAAGGCTTCTGGGGCGACCTGGGGCGTCAGTACACGCTCCAGCTCTCGGCGGCCGGCTCGCTGGCCTATGTCGGTGGCACGTTCGCCTGGGGGCGGCCCATCGTGGACAGCTTTGGCGTCGTCCAGGTCGGGGACCTGGCCGGCGTGCGGGTATACGTCAACAATCAGGAAATCGGGCGGACGGGGCGTTCGGGGAAACTGTTGGTCCCCGTCCTGAGTTCCTACTTGGACAACCAGGTCTCGATCAACGACAAGGACATCCCCCTAAACTACCGTGTGGGGGAGGTCGTGCGGTACGTGTCGCCGCCGCTTCGGAGCGGTTCGGTCATCCGCTTTGACGTGCGGCCCTTCCAGGCCGTCACGGGGGTCCTAAAGGTCCGTTTCGACGGGCAGGTCGAGCCGGTCGAGTTCCGGGAGGTCTCGATGACCGGCGAAGGCGGGACCTTCGCCGTCCCGACGGGCAAGGGGGGAGAGTTTTACGTCGAAGACGTCCGACCCGGGCGGTATCGGCTGTCTTTGGAGCACCGGGGCCGCACGTGTATAATCGAAGTCGTCGTCCCGAAGTCAGCGGAAGTCATCGTGGACCTGGGAGAGGTCGTCTGTGAGGTTCAGTATAAGAGTAACGGGCAACGAGTGACAGAGTAGGAGTAAAGGATGGGTGGGCCGCCCTGAGCCGGTCGGGATCGGAAAGGTCCGAGGGGGGAGTTACTCGGTTCGGGTCCCTACCCAGTGTGGCCGTAGGGAAGCGGTGGATGGACGGATTCAGCGAATCTCTGGAGGTCTAGCCCCCCGGTCCTCGCTGTACGGCCTTGTGGCCTTACTGTCTTATTACATTAAAAATTCGAAACATGAGCCAGGCATTCCGCCGGGTATCCGGTACCCGAGATGGGAGAGGGCGTGGGTGAAGTTCAGTAAGCCTGGGGCTCTAAGCGTAATTTTCGTGTTGGGCTTAGGGGTCCGAACGGTATTAGCCCAGTGCTCGGTCATGGCGACCCCTATCGATTTTGGGGCCTATGACGTCTTTCGTTCTACACCTCTTACGGCCACGGGGACGATCACGGTCGACTGTGACGCGGCTCCGCCCCCAGACGTCGTCATTCAGATCGGGCCGAGTGCGAACTCAGGGGGCTTCCATCCTCGGCAGATGAAGCACGTCACCGGTCCGGACCGACTGAATTACAACCTGTTTACGGACTCTACGATGACGACCGTCTGGGGGGACGGGACACCCGGGACGGCGACGGTCACCTGCGAGCAAGTCGTGAAGCCAAAGCCTTGCGTCCGGGTCGTGTATGCCCTGCTCCCGGCAGGCCAGGACGTGGCCGTCGGACCGTATCAAGACGTCGTGACGGTGACGATCCTGGTCGTCCCGAAGAAGTAATGCCGGTATCGGGTTCCGGGGGTCGTCCCCAGCCGATACCTGGGATCCCAAGGCCGGACGGCCGACTTCACTTCAGAAGTGGATTTACGATGCGGGCAGAAACGGACATTTCGGCCTGCCTGACCGACGGGTGTGACCCACGGGCCTGGGCCTCCCGGGTCTATCATGCCGACTATTTGTCTCCCTCGGTGGCCTATGCGTGGGTCCGTACCCAGACGGACCCACCCGTCTTCCTCTTAGAGAGCGCCGAGGGTCCCGAAAAGATCGCCCGCTTCTCGATCATCGCCGGAGACCCCCTGACGACGGTCATCGGGTCCTTTGAGGCCGACGACCCGGCCTGGCCCCAGTTTGAACGGGCCTGCCGGCAGTGGTTTGCGACGGACTTACCCGACGAATGGCCGACCCGTCCCTTCCTGGGTTGGTACGGCTACGTCGCCTACGAGATGACCCAGCGGTTTGAGCGTATCGCTTTCCGGCATCCCCGGGACCTGGCCATCCCCGACTTCGCCTTCATGTTTCCGGGCCAACTCGTCGTTTTCGACCACCGCCAGCGGACGATGCACCACTGGTGGCATCGGAGCCGCACGCCGTGGACCTGGCGGGACCCCTGGTCCCGGGTATCGCCGCCCCTCCTTTTGCCCCGCCGAGAGCCCCGTTCGGACTTTCGGGCTGAGCCGACCCTGAGCATGGACGAGTTTGCCGAGATGGTCGGACGGGCTCGGCAGTACATCCGGGAGGGCGACATCTTTCAGGTCGTTCTCTCCCAGCGGTTTGAGCGGCCCTGGTCGGGGGACCCCTGGCCCGTCTACCGGGTCCTGCGAAACTGGAACCCGTCGCCCTACCTGTTCTATCTGGACTATGGGACCTTCGTGCTGTTGGGGAGTTCCCCGGAGATGCTCGTCCGGCAGGTCGGCGATACGGCCTGGATCCGGCCCATCGCCGGGACCCGCCGTCGGGGCCGGGACGAAGCCGAGGACCAGCGGCTCATTCAGGAACTCTGTCAGGACGCCAAGGAGCGGGCCGAACACGTCATGCTTGTCGACCTGGCCCGCCACGACCTCGGCCAGGTCGCCGTACCGGGAACCGTGCGGGTCACCCGCCTCATGGAGGTCGAGACGTATTCCCACGTCTTTCACCTGACGTCGGAGGTCCAGGCGACGGTCCGACCCGACGTGTCGCCCCTGCAGGTCCTGGCGGCCGGCTTTCCGGCCGGGACCGTCACGGGGGCCCCAAAGATCCGGGCCATGGAGATCATCGACGAACTGGAGCCCGTCCGACGACAGTTCTACGCCGGCGGGGTCGGGTACGTCGGGGCGAATCGGCGGATGGACTTCTGCATCACGATTCGGACGGGCCTCGTCACGGACGGCCGTCTCATCGTACAGGCGGGCGCCGGTATCGTGTGGGACTCGGACCCCCGACGGGAGTACCGGGAATGCCAGCACAAGGCGGGCGCCCTGCTCCAGGCGGCCGAAGAAGTGGAATGCTTATAGCGGGTACCGGGTCCCAGGCAAGGACTCAATACATGCACCATGACGTAGCGCCTCAGGGGGTTTCAGGAATGTGCATGGAAAGGAAAAGCATGCTTGGTCCGGAGACCTATAATGAGAGCCCCTATCCGGGATTGGCAGGACTTGGACGTCTGGCAAAGGGCGCACCATTTGGCCCTCCAGGTCTACCGTATCGTGGAGGGGTTCCCGGCCCTCGAACGCTATCGACTGGCAGACCAGTTATGCCGAGCGGCGGTCTCGATTCCGGCTAATATCGCCGAGGGAAAAGGTCGGGGCTCTTTGCGGGAGTACTTGAAGTTCCTTACGATTGCTCGAGGGTCCATCGAAGAAGTTCGATATCTACTCCTTTTAGCAATAGATTTAGGCTATGTAGCAGAGTCTGTTTACACTGAAATTGCTCACGAACATCGGATCGTGGGTAAAATGCTGAACGCCTTGATGAAGGCCTTACGGGCGCGTCTACCTACGTGAAGGTCTCGGATACCCGGGACCTGGGACCCGGTACCCGAAACCCGGCGGAGTCGAGTCATGATCATCCTCATCGACAACTACGACTCGTTTACGTACAACCTTTACCATCTGCTCGTACAGATGGACCCGGACGTCCGGGTCTTTCGGAACGACGCCATCTCCGTCGGGGACGTCCTGGACCTCCGACCCGACGCCGTCGTCATCTCGCCGGGCCCCGGACGGCCGAGTGAGGCGGGCATCTGTATCGAACTCATCCGACGGGCCGGGGGCCGCATCCCGATGCTGGGCGTGTGTCTCGGCCATCAGGCGATGGCCGAGGCGACGGGCGGCCGGGTCATTCATGCCCCGACGCTCCTCCACGGCAAAACGAGTTCGATCCGGCACGAAGGCACTCCCCTGTTTCGGGACGTGGCGAACCCCTTTGAAGCGACGCGCTATCACTCCCTGGCCGTCGACCCCGACGCCTTGCCGTCTGACTGGGCCATCTCGGCCTGGGCCGACGACGGGGTCATCATGGCCATCGAACACCGGCGGTGGCCGATGGCCGGCGTCCAGTTTCATCCCGAATCGATTCTGACTCGGGAGGGTCCCCGCATCGTCGAGAACTTCCTGCGGCACTACGCCGGATGGCCGTGGAAGCGGGAATGAGGGTTCGGTGTCCGGCCCTCGGCCTGGACGCAGGATGGGGGAAGCCCCTCATCCCTTCATGGCCGAGGGTCGGATACCGGGCCCCGAAAACGTGCACATCGGGTATGCATCCCGTTTTTATGGCGAATCCCCGGGATTCCACACCCGAACCATTGCCTTACTGCCCTACTGCCCCAATGCCCTATTCCCTACACATGGAGAGCCGTGTCATGACGGAACTGCGTATCGCCCTCATCGGTCTGGGTGCCGTCGGTCGGGCCTGGGCCCGGCTTGTGACGGAGCGGGCCGAACGGATTCGCCAGCTGTACGACGTCCGCCTCCTCGTGACGGGCATTTTTACGGCCCGTCACGGAGCGGCCATCGACCCGCGGGGCCTGGACTTACCGGAGGCCCTTCGGGCTTACGAAGCGGGGAGCCTCCGGGCCTTGAGCACCCACCCGGCGCCGTCCGACGGCGTGGCCTTTGTCGAGGCTTGCCCGGCCGACGTCCTCGTGGAACTCAGTGTCCTGAATCCCCAGACGGGCCAGCCGGCCCTCGACTATGTCCGGACGGCCCTTTCCCGGGGCCTTCACGTCGTGACGGCCAACAAGGGTCCCATTGCCTTGGCCTATCGGGAACTCCGAGCCCTGGCCCGGGCGCAAAACCGCTGGCTCCTCTTTGAATCGTCCGTGATGGACGGGATTCCCATCTTCAGCATGGTCCGGTGGGGCCTGCCGGCTGCCGAAATCCGGGGCTTCTACGGCATCCTCAACAGCACGACCAACCTGGTCCTGACCCGGATGGAGCAGGGCCTTTCGATGGAGGAAGCCATCCGCCAGGCCCAGGCCATCGGGATCGCTGAGGCCGACCCCTCTCACGACATCGACGGCTGGGACGCCGCCGTCAAGGTCTGTATCCTCGCCAACGTCTGGATGGACGCCGACCTAAAGCCGACGGACGTGGAACGGACGGGCATCCGGGATGTTCGCCCCGAGGACCTGCGGGCCGCCCTGGACCGGGGCCACCGTATCAAACTCGTGTGCCGGGCCCAGCGGCAACCGCACGGGACGCTCCGGGCCACCGTCCGACCCGAAGAAGTTCCCCTCTATGACCCCCTGGCCCAGACGAAAGAGACGGAGGCGTTTCTCTGCATCGAGTCGGACTCCCTCGCCCCCCTGGCCCTCGTCGAGCGGGCCCGGGCGACGCCGGACCATACGGCTTTTGGCGTCTTGGCCGACGTCCTTCAAATCGCCCGTCTTCCCCACCCCGTTTGGTAAATCCCCGATAGGGAGCAGTAACCCCCACTGCCTTCCCTTCTGGGATATACTTCAGTACGGGTGCCGGGTCTCGGGTACCCGGCACCTGGGACCCGGGACCGGCTCAACGCCGAGGGCCGGAGACCGAGGCCGGCCACTGGAAAAACGCGCCCATTGGGTATGCATATCCTGCATTCATATTTCCCATGGCGCGCGCGGGTGTCGCATGGGTGCTTATATCTGTAGGGATTTGGCCGAAGCCGTCCGTCTGGTCCGACGGTGGCGGGCGGCGGGGCTCCGCATCGTGATGGCCAACGGTTGCTTTGACCTCATTCATGGGGGTCACGTGGCTTACCTGCGGGCGGCCGCCGACCTGGGAGACCGTTTGATCGTGGCCGTCAACGGTGACGCTTCCGTCCGTCGGCTGAAGGGGCCCGGCCGGCCCGTGTTTCCCGTGGAACGGCGCCTCCGCATGGTGGCGGCCATCACCGGCGTGGCGGCCGTATTTCCCTTCGAAGACCTCGATGTCACTCGAATCCTGGCCCGACTGCGGCCCCACGTCCACTGCAAGGGAGGCGACTACGTAACCCCGTCCGCCATCCCGGAGTATCCGATCGCCCTTCGGTTGGGTATCGAGAGCCGCATCGTGGGGGGACCGAAGGTCCAGTCTTCCCGACGGCTGGTCCCGCTCTTTCTTCGACTTTCTGGAGTGGTGGGGACATGAGGAGCAGACCCCTTCGGTCGGCTTCTGCCCAATGTCCGGCACCCTTGAAGGTCCTTGTCGTTCGGATGAGCTCCTTTGGGGACATCGTTCACACGGTTCCCGCCGTCGTCGTCCTGCGACGCTACTTTCCGGATGCCGTCGTCGATTGGCTCGTCCAGGAGGGGTACGACCGCCTGGTGATGTGCGTCGGGGGGCTTCGGCGGGTATGGACTCTGCCGGGTCCGGTCTTGCGCCGACACGCGTCGGTCCAGAGGGCTCTAAGGGCTGAGCGATACACGTGGGCCATTGACTTTCAGGGTCTTTGCAAGAGCGCCCTCTGGACTTGGCGGAGCCGGGCGGCCCTCCGTCTGGGGTTTCACGGGTCGGACCTGTGGGAACCCGTCGGTGGGGTCTTTTACAACCGCCGTCCGCCGCTTCATTCCCTCGAGCGGGCCCGTCTCCACGTCATCGAGAAAAATGCCCTGCTCCTGACGGGGATGGGTCTGGACGCCGAGGCCGTCCGGGAGGCCCTTCGGGACCTGTCGGACTCGACCCGACGTCTCGGCTGGCTGAAGGTCTCCTCAGAAGCCGCCGAGCGGTCCTGGGCATGGCTGAGGGCTCAGGGTCTCCGGCCGGGTTCCTTCTGGGTCTTTCAAAGCGGAGCCGGTCAGCCTGCGAAGCAATGGCCCCTGGAGGCCTGCCGTCAGCTCGTCCGAGACGTATACGAGCGAACTCGACAGCCCGCCGTGATCCTCGGTGGGCCTCAGGAGGTCGAACGGGTCCGAGCCCTCTCGGAGGCCGTCCGACCGGCCGATGTCCGGGCGGCCCCGCCGTTGGATTGGGGTGAGCTGGTCGCATTCCTGCAGGCGGCGGCCGCCGTCCTCGGACCCGACACGGGGGTTCTCCACCTGGCCGACTTTCTGGGGACTCCCGTCGTGATGGGGATGGCTCATGAACCGGCGTATCGGAACGGGCCGTTCTTTACACGCCCCGTCAGCCACGCCGTCGAGGTCGGGACTCGGCCGGAGCGGATGGACCCAACGGACCTGGCGGCCCTACGGGATGCTTTGATCCGGATCCTCGACGCCGGGTCGGGCGGCCCGTAAGCATGGGTCGAGCCTTGCGTCTCGTCGGGGGGTCCTGTATCTTGGAGTCCGACCTCCTGCATAAGACGGGACCGGACATGCGGAAGGTACCGGCCTCCTTTCGGGTGAACGGTCGGGTCTATGAAGTCCTGATCCCGCCCAACCGTCTGTTGGTGGACCTCTTGCGGGAGGACCTTGGCCTGACGGGTACGAAGGTCGGCTGTGACGATGGCTCCTGTGGGGCCTGCACGGTCCTGGTCGGCGGCGTCCCGATGCAGTCCTGCATGATGCTGGCCCTGTGCTATCAGGACGTCGAGATTACGACGGTCGAGGGCCTCGTCGATGGGACCGAGATGGACATCGTGCAGAGGGCCTTCCTCGAGATGGGCGGATCCCAGTGCGGATTCTGCACGCCCGGCTTGGTCCTAAGCGTGCGGGCCCTCTTGAATCGGGTCGAGGCCCCGACGCCGGAGGACATCCGCCAGGCGATCGCGGGGAACCTGTGCCGTTGTACGGGCTACACCAAGATCTTGGACGCCATTGCGAAGGCCCTGGAGTGGGCACGCGAGCGTCGTCGGACCGAAACCGTCAGCTCGACGGCCTGACCGGTCCTACGTCCCGGCGGGGGACGGTTCCTCCAGCACGGCCTCGGCAATGCGGTGCAGGGCTCGTTGAATCTCCTCGAATCGCTCCGCCGGATAGCACCGCTGGAGGAGGTTGACCTCCTGGTCGATCAGTGGCTCCAGGCCTTCGTGATACTGACGGGCGCCGTAGAGGAGCAGGTTCTGGGTCAGCCGGTCCCAAGAGAGTTCTCCCTCCCGGTCACAGGTCACGTCCATCCACAGCCAGGGATAGGTCTCCTGCAGGGTCTCGATGATGGTCTGAATTTCCCGACACGCCCGCTCCGGACTTAAGACTCGGGTCAGCAGGTGCCAGGCGTAACGGTGGCGGCATTGGAGGGAAAGGACGGCTCGATGCGGGGGCTGGACCTGAGGTAGGTAACGAAGCGTCTCGACCCGGAGGTCCCCCTGGTCGGCCAGGTCGGCCAAGTCTGCAAAAGAAAGGTCCAGGACCGGCGCTTCGACAGGACTCCAGACCTCCTCGGAGACCGGAGGGCTGAGGGCCAACTCCGGCGTCCAGGGCGGGGTGACCCGCCGGACGACGCCGACGGCCATGAGGGCGACCAAGAAGCGGCAGGTCTCAAAGTCGGAACCCGGGGACCGAGCGCAGAGAGACTCGACCGTCTGGGGCGTTTCCATGGTCTTGAGGAAGTCCTCCCACTCGGGTGCGATCGCCAGGTCCTGAATCAGGTCGGCGGACTCCGGGATTCGCTGAAAAGTCGTCTCGAATCCGAGGACTCCCCGCTGGAGGATCGACCAGTGGGGGATCTGCAGGATGGCCGTGGATAACAGCCGGTGCATCGGGATGTTCAGCGTGATGACCTCCTGGGGGATCGAAGGAGTGGCCTCAAAAGACCAGCGGCCTTCGACCCAAGTGAAGGCGTGAAAGACGATGGAGCGGACTTGCTGGAGGACGGCCTGCACGAGCTCTTCCGGCGTCAAGAGACGGCGCTCGACGAGGACCATGCCCAGGCGGCGGCCGGGCCGGATCTCCCGAGCGGCCTCGGTCAGGTCCCGGTACCCGAGCCGGCCCTGGCGGAACAGGAACTCCCCCAGGCGGTCGTCGAGGGCGTTCGATCGGGCAAAGACGATGCGGCCGTTCTGCAGGTAGAGGACCCGCCGCTGGCGACCCTGCTCACAGGTCACGATCCCGGTGGCCCGGCGGTGGAACAAGCCGGCCACTACTTCCCACAGGGGGACTTGAGGGATGGTGCCTTCTATCATCATTCGGTTAAGGGGGAAGGGACGTGGAGCAGGCCGTAAGCCGGATTCTGTTCGCGCCCGAACCCGGACGCGGACCGTCATTCATCTCCGCGGCCTACCCGGACGCCCGACCGCTCGGTGGCGGTCTTCGGGCGGGCCACCCTTCCGGCGTCCCTATTCGGCCTTGCTCCGCATGGGGTTTGCCGTGCCTCAGCCGGTCACCCGGCGAGCGGTGGGCTCTTACCCCACCGTTTCACCCTTACCCGGCCCCGGGAGTTCTCACCGGAAGCCGGGCGGTCTGTTCTCTGTGGCACTTTCCCTGGGGTTACCCCCGGTTCCCTTACGGAACCATGCGGCCCTGTGGAGTCCGGACTTTCCTCCCCGGCCGAAGGCCGGAGCGACGGTCTCACCTACTCCACGTCCTTCCGGATCCTAATATCGTACTTTTCCATTTTCTTGTAAAGGTTGCTCCGGGGGACCCGGAGTCGTCGGGCCGCCTCGGCCACATTGCCCCCCGTCTGTTCCAAGACCCGCTGGATGTACCACTTTTCGACCCGCTCGATAAGGGCGTGAAGCGGACCCTCCGGCTCGACGGGAATCCCTCCGGGTCGAACCGCTGGGACCTCGGGCCGGGACCCGCCGACCCGCCGCCGAATGTCCGCCAGGTAGGCCTCGACATCGGGACCCGTGACCTCCGGCTGGCTGTGTAACGTCAGGCAATACTCGACGAAATTCCGTAATTCCCGGACGTTGCCCGGCCAAGGGTAGGCCTTCAGGCGCTCCAAGGCCTCCGGGGACCACCGGACCGCCGGCAGACCGTTCCGACGGGCATACTGTTCGGAAAACCACTCGACCAGCTCCGGGATGTCCTCCCGATGCTCCCGCAGGGGCGGGACCCGAATGACCAGGACCGTCAATCGGTAGTAGAGGTCTTCCCGAAAGAGGCCCTGCCGGATGCGGGCCGCCAGGTCTTGATTCGTGGCGGCGATGACCCGGACGTGGACAAACCGGGACTGCCCCGCTCCGATGGGTTCAATCTCTCCCGTCTCCAGGACCCGCAGGACTTTGGCCTGAGCCTCCAGGCTCATGTCCCCGATTTCGTCCAGGAAGATCGAGCCCCCGTCGGCCTGCTCGAATTTGCCCCGATAGTCCGAAACGGCCCCCGTGAAGGCGCCTTTCTTGTGGCCGAAGAGTTCGCTCTCGATCAGCTCCCGGGGGATGGCCGCACAGTTGACCCGTACGAAGGGCCGATTCCGACGGGGTGACCGGTGATGGATCTCCCAAGCGACCAGCTCCTTGCCACTTCCGGACTCCCCGACGATGAGGACGGTCGCATCCGTCCGAGCGGCCCGCTCGATCTCCTCCCGCAGACGCTCGATAGCCGGACTGTGCCCCAGCAGACGGGGCGGCGCCGCCCAATGCTGAAGCCATGCCTGGGTCCGTTTGAGACGGTACTGCTCGACGGCATTCCGGACGGCCGTCAGGACCCGCTCCCGATGGAGGGGCTTTTCCAAGAACTCAAAAGCACCCTGGCGGATGAACTCGACGGCCGTCGGGATGTCCCCGTGGGCCGTGATGATGATGACGGGTAGGTCTGGATAACGGCGCCGGATACGCTGGAAGACTTCCCGGCCGTCCATCTGGGGAAGCCGCAGGTCGAGGAGGACGGCGTCGGGCTCTTCCTGCTCCAGGTGGGCCAGGGCCGTCAAGGGGTCCCGGGCCGACCGACAGGCGTAGCCCTCGTCCTCCAGGACCTCCGTCAGGGCCTCGACGATGTCGGGCTCATCGTCCAGGACGAATACGAGGCCTCGAGATTCCGGCATGGCGGAACCGTCCGGAAACGGGCTGGTCCTCACGGCCGCTTCTTCCGGCAAAATAGGCGGGCCCCTACAGGTTGCGTCCCGACCCACACGGGGTCAAAGTGGACCTGACACCGACTCCAGCCCTCCGTGGGGATACGGAAGAGCAGGAATCGCTCGGTAAAGTGGTTCGGCGGGACGTAGACGGCCTCGACCGCCGTATGGGACTGAAACCACCGGCCTTCGGGCGTCTGGGGCAGATTCGGCTGGTCCAGGAGGCCCATCAGGTCTTCCCATTGTAGGGGGCTGAGGGGTCGTTCCGATTGAAGCCAGAACCACACGGCCGAGGGCTCGATGACCAAGGCCTCCGGGGACCGGTTGATCCACCGGACCCGTAAGACCAGGAGGGTCTGGTCCCGCCGCAGGGTCGTGACCCGTTGGAAGACCCGATACAGGGGGGGCCAGGTCGAGAGGTCGGCGTCCCGGAGGACCTGTAATTCAAAGCCCCACTGATTTCGACGGCATTGGACGGGTGTCTGAAACTGGCAAGTCACGCCCTGGGCCGCGCTCCACTGCAAGTCCCACGGGAAGGCCCATAGCACCAGGACACTGAAGACGGCGACGTGCATCGAACCCCCTGGGGACGTATCTGGAACGGAGCGGCCATTGTAGCCGTATCGCGCCAACGTTGCAATACGCCGGGGCCTGGGCTGCCAAGAATTGGGAAAGAAGAGATGAAGGGTGAGTCCCAGAAATCGGGGTCATTCGCCGAGTTCAAACCGGACAAAACGCCGGACGACGATGTTTTCTCCCAGGCGGGCGATGGCCTCCGTGATAAGGTCCCGGACCGTTTGAGTCTGGTCCCGCACCAGGGGCTGGTCCAAGAGGCAGTGTTCGGCGTAAAACCTCTCCAGATAACGCTCCCAGGCCGAGTCCCGGGTCTCCGGCGGTAGGGAAGCAGCAACCGTCTCCTCGAACTCTTGACGCAGGCGGTGGACCTCCTCTTCCGGAATCTGGTCCCGCGAGACATACCGGGGGTTCATCCCGGCGACCTGGAGGGCGATCTCCTGGGCCAGCCGCTTAAATTCCGGCGTACGGGCCACAAAGTCCGTCTCGCAGTTCACTTCTACCAGGGCCCCGAACCGGCCGCTGAAGTGGATGTACGCCTCGATCAGGCCCTCCCGAGCCTCCCGGTGTGCCTTCTTTTGGGCGATCTGGACGCCCTTCGCCTTGAGGATCCGGCGCGCCTGCTCGAGGTCACCCTCGGCTTCCTCAAGGGCCTTCCGGCAGTCCATCCAACCGGCACCGGTCTCCGCCCGCAGTTGTTTGACCTTCTCGATAAGGTTCTGCTTGTCTTTGTCCATGCGGCTCTACTCCGGGAACAGCGCGAACGAATAAGAAATGGATGCATACCCCGTGGGCACGTTTCTCGAAGCATGAAAGGTCCAACTTTCCATTCAAGCATCCGGTACCGGGTTCCGGGTACCCGGCACCTGGGACCCGATGCCTGGCACCGAATCGACGCCGAGGACCGATCCGGGGACCCGCCGATGGAGTCGGATGGAGCCTTAGATCTCCTCCTCTTCCTCTTCTTCCTGATAAGCCTCTTCGTAAGCTTCGTAGCGTTCGATCTCCATCCCAAAGGCCCCCGTCGCCTCGGGTTCTTCCGATGTGACTTCGGCGGCCTCGGCCAGGTGGGCTTCGTAAATGCCTCGACCCTCTATGACGGCGTCGGCGATCCGGGACGTGAACAAACGAATCGAGCGGATGGCGTCGTCATTGCCCGGGATGGGGTACTGAATCGGTTCCGGGTCGCAGTTCGTGTCCAGGATCGCCACGACAGGGATGCCCAGCTTGTTGGCTTCCCGGACGGCCGTCGCTTCCTTTTCGGAGTCGACGACGAAGAGAGCACCCGGCAGGCGGTCCAGGCTCAGGATACCCTCATAAAGCTTGGCCTTTCGTTGGATGTACTTTTCGATACGGGATTGTTCCTTCTTCGGCAGACGGGACCACCGTTGGGGGTCCTCCCGAAGGGCCTTCAGGCCCGTGTATTTCTCGATACTCCGGCGGATCGTCTCGAAGTTCGTCAGCAGGCCACCGGGCCACCGGTAGATGACATAGGGCATGCCACACCGTTCCGCCTCGGCCTTGACGATGTCCTGGGCTTGGCGTTTGGTGCCGACGAACAGGATTTTTTTGCCCTCGGCTACCGTCTGGGTCACAAAGGCGACGGCTTCCCGGAAGCGAGTCATCGTCTGCTGGAGGTCGATGATATGGATACCGTTCCGTTCGGTAAAGATGAAGGGCCGCATCTTGGGATTCCACCGGCTGGTCCGGTGACCGAAGTGGACGCCGGCTTCCAAGAGCTCTCGCATATTCAGTTCAACGGCCAAGGCGCAACCTCCAGATACAAAGGCAGTAAGGCAATAGGGCAATGAGGCAGTAAGGCCATCGGACAGGGCGGCCCGCCTCGGTCCTCGGCGTCAGACCGAATCAGGTATCCGGTACCGGTCGCGGCGATGGCCCGCCCACTCCGTCCCTGCCCAGAACGTTACCGCTTGTGGTACTGGTACTTCTTCCGACGCCCCGGCTGACCGTACTTCTTTCGCTCGTGCCGTCGCGGGTCTCGGGTCAGAAGGCCATTTTTCTTCAGGACGGGCCGGAGCTCCGGATTGTAAGCCAGGAGGGCTCGGGCGATCCCCAGACGGATCGCATCGGCCTGTCCCGTCAGGCCACCCCCGCGGGTCGTGATCAGGGCATCGAACCGCTCCGCCAGGTTGGTCACGACCAGGGCTTCCCGGGCCCGCAGGCGGTGCCACAGCCGGGGGAAGTATTCTTCAAAGTCCCTTCCATTGACCGTGATTTTCCCCGAGCCGGGACGCAAGAACACACGGGCCACGGCTTCTTTCCGGCGGCCCGTACCGTACCATTGTATGATCGAGGTCGTCATCGTTCCCCCGTCCGGTAATTAGGCAATCAGGCTACCAAGGGAAGAAGGCTAAGACGGCAGGAAAAAACGGCATCTTCTCCTGTAGAAATGGGGCACGGGTCCCAAGTACCCGGGTACCCGGCACCGGAGGCGAATCGACGCCGAGGACCGAAGACCGAGCCCGGCCACCGGAAAACGCGTACACCGGGTATGCATCCTGTATCCTGCATCCGTCTGTCCGTCACAGGGGATAGGGAATCGGTTGCTGGGCCTGATGGGGATGCCGGTCGTCGGGATAGACCTTCAGCTTTCGTAGATAGACCTTCCGGAGACGGTTCTTCGGGAGCATCCCCGAGACGGCCCACTCGATCAGGCGTTCGGGATGGGTCGCTCGAAGTTGAGCCGCCGTGACAGACTTCAATCCACCCGGATAGCCGCTGTGGCGATAGTAGACCTTCTTCTCTTCCTTGCGTCCTGTCAGGACGACCTCCCGGGCGTTGACGACGATCACGTAATCGCCGACGTCCATGTAGGGCACATAGTCGGGCTTGTGCTTGCCCATCAACAGGATAGCCGCGCGGGTGGCGACCCGCCCCAGGACTTGACCCCGGGCGTCGATGATCCACCAACGGCGGCGGACGTCTGCCAGCTTTGGAACGACGGTCTTCATGAGTCCGTGCCTCCAGACACAGGGACACCGCCGGATACACACCCCACCGGTCGCGAAAAACCGTTGAATGGGAAACTGCCGGTAGGAACACGCCTTACAGTATAATTCGTCCGACCGGGCCTGGCAACTGCCCGTCATACCGGTGAACCCCGCTCTTGCGAGGTTGGCCTATTACCGAGAGACCGATACCCCTTGGAGGTAACGATGCACCACCGACCCGACCGGACAGCCGCCTCCGTGATTTATGGCGTCAGTCGGCTGACGGACTATGACGTATACCTCTTCCGGGAGGGAAAGCACTTCCGGCTTTACGAGAAGCTGGGAGCGCATCCCATGGAGGTAGACGGTACGGCGGGTACTCTCTTTGCCGTGTGGGCACCCAACGCCGAGCGGGTCTCCGTCATCGGCGACTTCAACGGCTGGGCCCCCGAGGCTCATCCCTTGGCCCCTCGGTGGGACGGTTCCGGGATCTGGGAGGGCTTCATTCCCGGCGTGGGTCACGGAAGTCTCTACAAGTACCACATCGTGTCCCGGTACGGCGGTTACTCGGTCGATAAGGGCGACCCCCTGGCCTTTTTCTGGGAGACACCGCCCGGAACGGCCTCTATCGTATGGGACCTCCGGTACGATTGGCGGGACGAGGCTTGGCTCCGGACCCGCCACCGGGCCAACGCTCGGGAGTCCCCGATGACCATCTACGAGGTCCATCTCGGCTCCTGGCGGCGGGTTCCCGAGGAAGGCCACCGCCCCTTGACGTACCGGGAGATGGCCGAGGCCCTAACCCAATACGTGAAGGAGATGGGCTTTACGCACGTGGAGTTCTTACCCGTGATGGAGCACCCCTTCTACGGGTCCTGGGGCTACCAGACCGTCGGCTACTTTGCCCCCACAAGCCGATATGGAACCCCCCAGGACTTCATGTTCTTGGTCGACACCCTGCACCAACAGGGTGTCGGCGTCCTCTTGGACTGGGTACCGTCCCACTTTCCCGGCGATGCCCACGGCCTGGCCTTCTTCGACGGGACCCACCTCTACGAGCACGCCGACCCCCGTAAGGGCTTCCATCCCCACTGGAACAGCTACATTTTTAACTACGGCCGTCTCGAGGTCCGGTCTTTCCTCATCAGTAGCGCCCTTTTCTGGCTGGATGTCTACCACGCCGACGGTCTGCGGGTCGACGCCGTCGCCTCGATGCTTTACCTCGACTATGGCCGCCCCGAGGGGGCCTGGGTCCCCAATGAGTATGGTGGGAAGGAGAACCTCGAGGCCATCGCCTTCTTGCGGTGTCTGAACGAGGAGGTCTACCGGTCCTTCCCGGACGTTCAGACCATCGCCGAGGAGTCTACGGCGTGGCCGATGGTCTCTCGGCCGACCTATGTCGGTGGCCTCGGCTTCGGCCTGAAATGGAACATGGGGTGGATGCACGACACGCTGACCTATTTCTCCAAGGACCCCATCTTCCGCAAGTATCATCACGACCAGCTGACGTTCAGCATTTGGTACGCCTTCTCGGAGAACTTTGTCCTCCCCCTGTCCCACGACGAGGTCGTTCACGGGAAAGGTTCCCTACTGGCCAAGCTTCCGGGTGACGATTGGCAGAAATTCGCCAACCTCCGGGCCCTCCTGGGCTACATGTACGGCCACCCGGGCAAGAAGCTCCTGTTCATGGGCAACGAGTTCGGTCCGTGGCGAGAGTGGAACCACGACGAGAGTCTCGACTGGCACTTGCTGGCCGATGCCCGTCACCGGGGCCTTCAGCAGTGGGTCCGGGACCTCAATGCGCTGTACCGCCGCGAGCCGGCCCTTCACGAAGGCGACTGCGACCCCGCCGGGTTCGAGTGGGTCGACTTCCACGACTGGGAACAGAGCGTCATCAGCTTTCTCCGGAAGGCGCTGTCGTCGGACGACGTCGTCCTGGTCGTCTGCAACTTCACCCCGGTCCCCCGGTTCGACTACCGGGTCGGCGTCCCCCGGCCGGGATACTGGCGGGAACTCCTGAATAGTGACGCTTCGGTCTATGGAGGCGCCGGCTACGGTAACCTGGGCGGCGTCGAAGCGGTCCCCATCCCCTTCCACGGACGGCCTTATTCCGTCTCGCTGACCCTACCCCCCCTGGGGGTCCTTTTCTTGAAAGGGCCGGCGGAATGAAGGCGAACGGGGACGGGTGCGTTGACGCCGGGTCTCGACGGTCGGTATCATGCCTCTCGGGGGTTGCCCTATGGATCGGCGGTACGTATGCATCCATGGCCACTTCTACCAGCCCCCCCGGGAAAACCCGTGGCTCGAGTGGGTCGAGCTCCAGGACTCCGCTTACCCCTATCACGACTGGAACGAACGGGTCACGGCCGAGTGCTATGCTCCCAACACCGCCGCCCGGATCCTCGATCCCGAGGGTTACATCGTCGCCATCGTCAACAACTATGCCCAGATCAGCTTTAACTTCGGACCGACCCTCCTTTATTGGATGGAGGCCCATCGACCCGACGTCTACCGGGCCATCCAGGAGGCCGACCGTATCGGACAGGACCGATTTTCTGGACACGGTCCCGCCCTGGCCCAGGCTTACAACCACATGATCCTGCCCCTGGCCCACCCCCGGGACCGGCGGACTCAGGTCCTCTGGGGCCTTCGGGACTTCGAGCACCGGTTCGGCCGCCCTCCCGAAGGCCTGTGGCTCCCCGAGACGGCCGTCGACATCCTGACTTTAGAAATTTTGGCCGAGTTTGGCCTCCGGTTCACGATTCTGGCCCCCCATCAGGCCCGCCGGGTTCGGCGCATCGGCGAGCCCCAGTGGCACGACGTCAGCGGCGGTCGCATCGACCCCACCATGCCTTATCTCTGCCGTCTGCCGTCGGGTCGGACGATCGTGTTGTTCTTCTACGACGGCCCCATCGCCCGGGACGTGGCCTTTGGCGACCTCTTGCGTAGCGGGGAGGCCTTCGCCCGCCGCCTCCTCGATGCTTTTCCGGCCTCCGACGACCGGCCCCGCCTCGTGCACATCGCCACCGACGGGGAGACTTACGGCCACCATCACCGCTTCGGGGACATGGCGCTGGCCTATGCCTTGGACTTCATCGAGAAGCATGCCCTGGCCCGCCTTACCGTCTACGGGGAGTTCTTGGAGCGGTTTCCCCCGACCCACGAGGTCGAAATCATCGAGAATACGTCCTGGAGCTGTGCGCACGGCGTCGAGCGGTGGCGGTCGGACTGCGGGTGCCGGACCGGTGCCCATCCCGAATGGACGCAGGCCTGGCGGGCACCCCTGCGGGCGGCCATGGACTGGCTCCGGGATACCTTGGCCCCCCTCTACGAACAGGCCATGCGGGCTTACGTTCGGGACCCCTGGCAGGCCCGGGACGACTACATCGACGTGATCCTGGACCGGTCTGTCGACCGCGTCGAGGCCTTCCTGGCCCGTCACACCGTCCGCGAACTCGACCGGGACGAAAAGGTCCGGGTCCTGAAGCTCCTCGAGCTTCAGCGTAACGCTATGCTCATGTTTACCAGTTGCGGCTGGTTTTTCGAGGACATCTCGGGCCTCGAGACGGTCCAGGTCCTCCTGTATGCCGCCCGAGCCATCCAGCTCGCCGAGGAGGCCTTGGGCGTATCCCTCGAGTCCGACTTCTTGGAACGCCTCGAACGGGCTCCGAGCAACGTCCCTGCCTTCCGGAATGGGGCGCGTGTCTACGAGACCCTCGTTCGGCCAGCCCGTCTGGACCTTCTTCGGGTCGGGGCCCACTATGCCATCGCCTCCCTGTGGGAGGAGACCTCCGAAGCGACCTCGACCCTCTACTGTTACACCGTCGAACGGAAGGTCTACGACCGGCGGACGGCCGGTCGACAAACTCTGGCGATCGGCCAAGTTCGGCTGACCTCTCGGGTCACTTGGGAAGAGGGCCTCATCAGCTTTGCGGCCCTTTACCTGGGCGACCACCACCTGAACGGAGGCGTCCGGGCCTCGATGGACGAAGCGACCTTTGCGGCGATGCATCAGGAAACCCGGGCGGCCTTCGACCGGGGGGACCTGACGGGGGTCCTGCACCTCATGGAGAAGTACTTTGGGTCGCACCATTACTCCTTGGGACACCTCTTCCGAGACGATCAGCGGCGGATCGTCGGCCGGATCCTCCAGACGACCATCGAAGAGGTCGAGCAGACCCTCCGGCAGGTGTACACCGACCATCGTGGCCTCATGGAGTTCCTCTGGAGCCTCCGGATGCCCCTCCCCCGCGTCTTGGCCGCGACGGCGACCTTTGTCCTGAACCGGGAGATCCGGTCTGCTTTGGAAGACCCCGATCGCCCGTGGGACGACCTCGAAGCCCTCATCGAGGAAGCGCACCGTTGGGGTGTGGACCTCGACCGACCGACTCTCGGCTACTTGGCTTCTCGACGGCTTGAGTCGATCATGGAACAGGTCGCGGCCCAGCCGGGGGACCCAGCCCCCATCGAGCAGGCTGAGCGGGCCCTGGTTCTGTTCCGCCGGCTGGCTCTGGACTTAGACCTCTGGAGGGTCCAGAACATTTACTTCACCGTGGCCCGACAGGGCCGGCCGGCGGTCCGGGAGCGGGCAGACCGGGGGGACCCCCAGGCCCGCCGGTGGCTGAACGGCCTGGATCGGCTGGGGGAAGCCCTGCGGGTACGGGTTCGGTGACCATGCGGCGTCGGGCCAGCGGCATCCTGCTTCACGTCACTTCGCTCCCGTCCCCCTTTGGAGTTGGGGACTTGGGCCCTGGGGCCTATCGGTTCGTGGACTTTCTGGCCGAAGCCCGACAGAGTCTCTGGCAGGTCCTGCCCCTGAACCCGACGGGTCCCGGCCGGGGCGCTTCTCCCTACAACGCCATGTCGGCCTTTGCGGGCTACCCGCTCCTCATCAGTCCCAAACGCCTCGTCGAGGAGGGCTGGCTGGCACCGGAAGACCTGCCGCCTACGCCCGACCTGCCCGAAGACCGGGTCGACTATCCCCGGGCCCTCGCCCTCAAGCGGAGCCTCTTGGAGAAAGCCTTCGAGCGGTTTCGGCAACGCCGGCCGGACCCGGACTACCGGCGGTTTGTCGAGGCCCATGCGGCCTGGCTGGAGGACTATGCCCTCTTTGTAGCCCTGACCGAACACTTCGGGGGGCGCTCCTGGGACCAGTGGCCCCGTGCCCTGCGGGACCGACATCCGGCGGCCCTGGAACGGGCCCGCCGACGCCTCGGCCGTCGGGTCGCCATGGAGAAGTTCTGGCAGTACCTGTTCTTCCGCCAGTGGCATGCCCTCCGAGCTTACGCCCGGGACCGAGGCATCCAGATCATCGGCGACCTGCCTATCTACGTCGATTACCATAGTGCCGACGTCTGGGCCCATCCAGACCTCTTCCAGCTAGACGACCAAAAGCGGCCAACCCACGTCGCCGGCGTCCCCCCGGACTACTTCAGCGCTACGGGCCAGCGGTGGGGTCATCCCGTCTACCGATGGGACGTCCTTCACCGGCGGGGCTACGACTGGTGGGTCCGCCGGGTGGCCCATAACCTGAGCCTCTACGACGTCATCCGGATCGACCACTTTCGCGGTCTCGTGGCCTACTGGGAGATTCCGGCCCATGAACCGACGGCCGTCCACGGCCGCTGGGTCACGGCCCCGGCCGAAGACCTCTTCCGGACACTGCTGAAGCGGTTCCCCTGCCTACCCATCATCGCCGAGGACCTGGGTGTCATCACGCCGGACGTTCGGGAATTCATGAAACGGTGGAGCCTTCCGGGCATGCGGGTCCTGCTCTTTGCCTTCGGGGCGGACATGCCCACAAACCCGTATGCCCCCCACAATCACGTTCGACACTGTGTCGTGTACACGGGGACCCACGACAACAACACGGTCCGAGGCTGGTTCGAGCAAGAGGCGACCGATGAAGACCGCCACCGCCTCTTTCGGTATCTGGGCCGGACGGTGACGGCCGACGAAGTCGCCTGGGAGATGATCCGCCTGGCCATGATGTCCGTTGCCAACTGGGTCATCGTCCCCATGCAAGACGTCTTGGGCCTGGGAGCCGAGGCCCGGATGAACGTCCCGGGGACCCCAACGGGCAACTGGGAATGGCGGCTACGTCCCCATTCCCTCACGCCGGAACTCGCCCGCCGCCTGGCCGACATGACCGAGACGTATGGACGGGCGTGAAGGGAGGATTCAAAGGGCAGAAGGCAGTAGGGCAGTAAGGCAATACGGCATACGGCAATGGGGCAATGAGCCGGGCATTCCGCCTTATTGGCCGATTGCCCTGCTGCGTCCCGGGTACCTGGCACCCGGGACTCGGTACCGAATTGACGCCGAGGGTCGAGAACCGAAAGCCGGGCACCGAATCTGGTGTCATGGAGGCCAGATGCAAAAGACCGGGATAAGAAGGTATCATGAAAGGAGCTTTTCCCAGGGGGGCTTTGTCCAGCCGTGCATGGAGGTTTGCTATGACGGTCAAGACCGAAGCCGAAGTCACACTCCCGCGGGGAGCCCATTTCCTCATTCAGGACCTCCCCCCGGAGGCCGTATTCATCCCGGAAGACCTTTCCGAAGAACAGCGCATGATCAAGGCGACGGCCTACGAGTTTATGGACCGAGAGGTCTTCCCCTACATCGAGCGCCTCGAGCATCAGGACTGGGACCTCTTGCGTCAGATCATGCGCAAGTGTGGGGAGCTGGGCCTTCTGTCGGTCGACATCCCGGAAGAATACGGCGGTCTGGGCTTGGACAAGGTCAGTAGCGCCGTCGTCGCCGAGGCCGTCGGACGTTACGCCTCCTTCGCGGCGACCCACGGGGGTCATACGGGCATCGGGACGCTTCCCATCGTCTTTTTCGGGAATGAGGCCCAGAAGCGCCGGTACCTTCCGAAGCTGGCCTCGGGGGAATGGATTGCCGCTTACGCTTTGACGGAGCCGAATGCCGGTTCCGACGCTTTGGCCGGTCGGGCCTCGGCCGTACTCACACCGGACGGACGCCACTACCGGCTGAACGGGACCAAGATTTGGATTACCAACGCCGGCCTGGCCGACATCTTCATCGTGTTCGCCAAGATCGACGGGGAGAAGATGTCCTGCTTCATCGTCGAGCGGGGCTTCCCGGGCGTCTCGACGGGTAAGGAAGAGAGAAAGCTGGGCATCAAGGGCTCGAGCACCCGGTCCCTGATCCTGGAGGACGCCCTGGTCCCCGTCGAGAACCTCCTCGGCGAGCCCGGCATCGGCCACAAGATCGCCCTGAACATCTTGAACCTGGGCCGCTTCAAGCTGGGGGCCTCCTGCGTGGGCGGTTGCAAGGAGGCCATTCACCACGCGGCCCGGTATGCGGCGGAGCGATATCAGTTCGGCCAACCCATCGGGCACTTTGGGGCCATCCAGCACAAGTTGGCCGAAATGGTCGTCCGGGCCTGGGTCGGCGAGAGCATGGTCTACCGGACGGCCGGCCTGTTAGACCGGGCCCTCCAGGGGAGCTCTTACGCCGACCCGGCCGACATCCTGAAGCGGATCGAGGATTACGCCGTCGAGTGTTCTATCATCAAGGTGATGATGAGCGAATTCCTGGACTACGTCGTGGACGAGTTCGTTCAGATTTACGGCGGTTTTGGTTATAGCGCCGAGTATCCCCCGGAGCGGGCATACCGGGATGCCCGAATCAACCGGATCTTTGAGGGCACCAACGAGATCAACCGTCTGGTCGTCATGCAGATGATCATGCGGAAGACCTTACGAGGCCAACTGGACCTGGTCCGGGCCGTCGCCGAGGTCCAGAAGGACGTCCTGGTCCCCCTGCGTGCCGGCTTTGACACGGGACCTTGGGCGGCCGAACGGGCCATGCTCCAGCAGGCCCGAAAGATCTTCCTCATCCTGGTTGGAAAGGCCTACGAGCGGTTTCTGGACCAACTGGCGGACCAGCAGGAGATGATCTTCATCCTAAGCGACCTGGCGATGGACATCTATGCCATGGAAAGCGCCCTCCTGCGGGCGATGAAGCTGGAGGCCGCGGGTCGGTCCATCGACCTCGAGCGGGACATCGTGCAAGTCTTCTTCCAGGACGTATGGGCCCGCCTGGACGGTTACATCCGGGAGGCCGTGCCCCTGCTGGCGGAGGGAGACGACCGACGGGCCCTGTGGGGCGCCCTCCGGAAGTACCAGTGGGCGGAGCCCCGGAACGCCATCGCCGCCCGTCGGCGGATCGCCCAGGCCTGCCTGGCGCAAAAGCGGTATCCCCTGGCCGTGTAAGCCGGTTACGATGGACTTCAGGCGCTGGGGACTGTCCCTCCTCGTGGCCGTCCTATTGGGGTTCCTGGGATTCTCGGGGGGACCCGACTACCGACGGCGACCCCTGCGAGTCCTGTGTATCGGAGACGACTGGGTCGCCTCGGAGGTCCCGTTCCGTCTGTGGCAGTTGCTTCAAGCCCGGCTCGGGACTGTCGAGGTCTTCAACGAGGGCCGCCTCCAACACGGTGCCTATGACCTCCTGCAGTTCGTCAAAAACGACTATGACCGGCTGGCCGACCTCCGACCGGACGTCGTTCTGCTCCTCATCGGCGTCCAGGACGGCTTGCGGGGATATGCCGCGCCCTACCGGTGGTGTAACGACGTCTGGCGGACCGTCCGGCTGGCCAAGACGTGGCAGAATCCGGAGGGCTTCCCGACCCTTGTCGTCCTGACGCCCTTGCCGGCCCCGGTCTTACCTGGAGGCGCTCCGGCACCCACCGAATTTGCCCGCCGAGTCCGGGCCGAGATGAACCCCTGCTTGCAGGACATCGCCGACCGGGAGGGCATCCCCCTGGTCGACCTGGGGGCCATACCCATCCCCGACGGCCCGACGCCGGAGGCCCTCTCCCGCTGGCTGGCCCGGACATGGTTTCGGACCCTGATGCCCTATACGGGCCTTCGGAGCCTGCCGGAATGACCGGTCCGGCAGGCGGGGAAACGGTAGTCCACCGCCGATCCCCCGGAGCGATGGAATGTTCGAGCGACAGCCGTTCCCCTACGTGAAGGTGTGCGGTATCACCCGGCCCGCCGACGCCCGGGTGGCGGCCGCCGCCGGAGCCCACTTCATCGGCCTGGTCTTCTACGAACCGAGTCCCCGCCATGTCACCGACGTTCAGGCGGCCGCCGTTCTGACCGCCCTGCCGGGCTCGGTGACACCGGTTGCTGTCCTCGTGGACCCCCCGATGGAACGGGTCGCTACCGTCTACCGCTTAGGGATCCGGTGGATTCAATTGAGCGGTCACGAGCGCCCCGACTTCGTGAAGGCCCTGCGGGACCGGTGGCCGGACATCCGAGTCTTGAAGGCGCTTCACATCGCCACACGGAGCGATGCCGAGCAGGCCGGAGACTACGTCGGCTTCGTCGACGGCTTTCTCCTCGACGCCCGGCGGGGGAGCCAATATGGCGGGACGGGCACGTCCTTTGATTGGAACCTGGTGGCCGACTGGCCCTACGGCCCCTATCTCCTGGCCGGCGGCCTCTCGGTCGACCTCTTGCCGGAGGCGTGGGCCTGGTGGCGGGACCATCCGCCCTGCGTCGGGTTGGACCTGTCGAGCGCCCTGGAAGCCCGGCCCGGCGTCAAAGACCCGGCCAAGGTCTGGGCATTCTTTCGAGTATACGACCGTCTACGGCTCCGTCGGGAATAGGGCAGTAGGGCCATGACGCATCTCCCGTCCCTTGAAATCTTCAGAAACCTACCGCTTATGCGTGTGCCATGACGGATGCTCCGACACCGATATGGGTCGAAGCGTACGTCCTGGAGGGCCGGCCGACCGGTACGGGCCGGTTCCTCGGGAATGTCCTGCGGGCTTGGAGTCAGGCGCCAGAAGTGCGGTCCCGTGTCCGCCTCGTCCTACGGGATCGGCTGGCACCCCCCTGGGACGGCCTGGCTGAAGTCTATCCCGTCCAGCGGGTCGCCTCCCGGCGACCGTCCTTCTTTCTGTGGCAGCAGGGAACCGTCCGGCGGTGGCTTCGGACCCAAGCGGGAGGCATTTATCTGGCTCCGAACTATACGGCCCCCCTGAACGTTTCGATTCCACGAGCCGTCATCGTCCACGACGCCTCTTTTTTCCGGTACCCCGAGGCCTTTCCGTGGTACAAGCGGGGTTTCCAGCGGCGACTGTTACTTCGGTCCGTCCGGGAGGCAGGGCTCGTGTTCGTACCCTCCGAATGGACGGCCCGAGAAGTCGAATCCTTCGGCGGGGTCCCGTCGGACCGGGTCGTCGTCACCTACGAGGGGTGGGACCCCCGGTGGCTCGACCCGCCGACGGTTTCTCGGACCGACCTGTTCCGGCCATTCCAGGTCGACTCGGACGCCTTCGTGTTCCTGGCCGTGGGGTCCCTGTTTCGCCGTCGGCACCCGGAACTCCTGATTCGAGCATGGGCCGAGATGCGCCGCCGGGGTTGGACCGAACGGCCGGTCTTGGTGTGGATTGGGGAGAACCGCTCTCACCCCTTTGTGGATTATGCCCGAGTCGTCTGCCGACATGCCTTGGACCGATGGGTTCGATTTCTGGGGTACCAGCCGGAAGACGTCCTGCACGCCTTCTATCACCATGCCGATGCCGTCGTGTACCTGTCCGAATACGAGGGCTTTGGCCTGCCGGTCCTCGAGGGTTTGGCCGTCGGCAAGCCCGTCGTCGTCAGCGACATCCCCGTCTTCCGGGAATTGTACGGAGACTTTGTCGTGCGGACGTCGATGAACGTCGAGGCTGTCTTGGACGCCCTTCGGGCCGTCCTTCAGGGATATCGACCCCCTCGGGCCGAACCCCTCCTGCGGCGGTATACCTGGGACCGCACGGCCCAGACGATCGGAAACGCTCTCCAGGCGATGACGGCGTAATACCCTACGCGCACGGTCGGGTGCAGGTACCTTCGGCTCGGTTCTCGGTATTCAGTATCCGGCCTTCGGCGTCGGAACGGCTCAAATGCCAGGTCCCAGGTGCCCGGTACCGGGCACCTGGCATCCGGTACCTAAATGGAAGGCCTGCCATGAAGACTTCTGTCTGGACCCTCATCCTTTGGGTGTCATGGGCCCTCTTGGCCCTGAGTCATCCGAGCCAGGTGAGCGAGGACGAGGCTCTCTGGCAAGCCCTCGTCGAGACGCCGGCCCCTTCCGGCCTGGAATGGGACCTGGCCGACCGGGTTCGGACGGCCCTAACGGACATCCCCCTGGAAAGCGATAACCTCGGAAACCTCTGGGTGACCTTCGGGACGGGCGACGAGACGTGGGTCGTCCTGGCCCACCTGGACGAGCCCGCGTGGACCGTCGGGGAAGCCCGTCCGGACGGCTTCCTTCGGATGACGCCCGTCGCCCTAAGCCACACGCCGGCCCGGCTCCACGGCTTCATCATCGGCCATCCCGTCTGGGTCGGGCCGCCGTGGACGAACGGCGTCGTCGCCTTACCCTCGACGCACCTCCAGCGGGGCACGGGCGAGCGGAGTCGTCACTACAACGACCTCGGCCCCAACGACCTGTATGTGGACGTCGGGGCTGTCTCGGCGGCCGAACTCGAGCAGGCCGACCTGGGCCCCCTCAGTCGGGTCGTCCCCCAGCGGGCGATGGTCCGGCTTCACGGAGACCGCCGCGCCGGATGGCATGTGGCGGACCGGGCTTTCGTCGAGGTCCTGGTCCGACTCGCCCATGCCCTTCACCGGAACCCTCCGTCCGGTCGGCGGGTCACGGTCGCTTGGGTTACTCAGGAACTCTACGGGGCCAAGGGTCGACTCCGGTTGGCGACCCGATTCCCGGCCCGACGGGTCGTCCGGCTGGACGTCGTCGCCCCCTTCTCCCAGGACGGAACATGGGTCGAGCCCGACGTCGTCCCCGGTCAGGGCGTCCTCGTCGGCACGGGTTCCGGCTACGCCGAGGCCCTGGCCCGGTCCGTCCTGGACGTGGCCCGACGGGTCGGTGTCCCGGCCCGGTCCATCCCGGCCCCGCCCCCGCCACCGGCGACCTATCCCCCGGCCCGTACCCGGTGGGACGATGCCGAGGCCGTCCTGATGAGCCTCCCGACCCTGTATCCCCACACGGCCGTCGAGACGGTATCGGCCACCGACCGCCGCCACCTCCTTCGGCTCCTCTACGCCCTCCTGGTCGGCCCCGACGCGCCCCTGATGGAAACACGGCTCCCGACCGTCGCCGCCTCCCCGACCCGTCCGGCCGACCGCCATCCCGCCGAGACCCTCCTACGGACCCTGACGGAGACTTACGGCGTGTCCGGCCATGAGGGTCCCGTAGCCGACGAGATCCGGAAGCGCCTCCCTCCGTGGGCCCAGCCCCAGACGGACGGCATGGGTAACCTGTGGATTACGTTCGGACCGGCCCAAGGTCCCCACTGGGTCTTCGTCGCCCACATGGACGAAATCGGCTACCGCATCCGGCAGGTCCTCCCCGACGGGACGGCGACCGTCGAGAAAGTCGGCGGATTCTACGACGAAATCTACGAGGCCCAGCCGGTCGTCGTCGTCCGACCCGACGGGACACTTGTGCCCGGCATCATCCGCCCCCGGGACGGTTACTGGCGGGAAGACCGGGCGAGGGCCGATTACACGGAGGCCGACGTCCGAGTCGAATTCGGGACGGAGACGGCCGAGGAGACCCGTCGGCTCGGGGTCGAGCCGGGACTTTCCCTGACGTTTGTCAAGCGGTACCGGCCCCTCCTGGGCCTCCGGGCCAATGCCCGCTCCTTCGACGACCGCGTGGGATGCGTGGCCCTGCTTCTGGCCCTGCAAGACCTCCGACCGACGAACCTCAAGAAGCGGGTGACCTTCCTGTGGAGCGTCCAAGAAGAGGTCGGCCTTCGGGGGGCCATCGCCTTCGCCGAGAGCCATCCGGCCGACGTCGTCGTGGCCGTCGATACGTTTGTATCGGCCGACTCGCCGGTCGAGCCCTACCCGTACGGACGGGCCCGGCTCGGGGCCGGGGCCGTCCTGCGGGCCATCGACTCGTCGAACCTGGCACCGGCAGACCTGGTCCGGTCCGTCCGGGCGGCCGCCCGACGACGGGGGTGGCCCCTTCAGTGGGGCATCACCCGAGGCGGCAACGACGGGGCGGCCTTTGTTCCTTACGGGGCCCTCGACTTCCCCATCGGATGGGCCCTGCGGTACTCCCACTCCCAGGCCGAAGTCATCGACCTCAGGGACGTCGAGTCGCTCGCCCGCTGGGTCACCTTCCTCGTCGAGACGCCCCCCTGAGACGGGGTCCACCGGCGGGGTCCAGGGCGGACGGCGGGGCTGTAGGTCGGCGTTGGGCCTCCCGGACTTCCCGAATTCGGCCCAGGGCCTGCTGGATGCGCTCGGCCCGCACGGCCCAGTAGCCATGAACGACTACGTCCCGAAGGCCGGCCATCCCTTTCCATGGGACCTCCGGATACGCGTTCCGCAGTTCCGCCGGGACCTGCCGGGCCGCCTCTCCCAGGACGATAAGATTGAACAGAATCTGGACCCAGCTGGCCTCTTCCCGACTCACATCGGAGAAGGCCCGCCCTTCCGTTAACCGAAGGATCTTTTCGCAGGCGAGGACCATCTCCTCGATCAGGGCCTGCGGTTCACGCGGCACGGACGGCCTCTCCCTCGATGCGGGTCCGGACGTCCGGCGGCAGGGCCTCCCGCTCGACGAGATCGACCCGCCGACCCAAGAGTTCCTCCAAACGGGACTTCAGGCCCATGTAGTGATCGAAGAAGTCCAGGGGACCCGGCTCGAACTCGACCATCACGTCGATGTGGCTTCCCTCGAGAGCATCGCCCCGGGCGACGGACCCGAATAGCCAGAGTCTCCGAACTCGGAAGCGCCGCCGCAACTCGGCCGCATGGTCTCGGAGGACCCGAAGGACCCGCTCGCGGTCGGGCGGAAGACCCAGGACCGTGGCGGCCAGGTGGATGCAGGCCCGGAGGAGTTGGCTGGTCGTCCATGGGAAGGGGAAGCGGTCCTGAAGGGCCGTGAGGACGCGGGCGAGGGCTTCTCGGTCTTCGGGACGGAGGCGCAGGTGAACGACGTCGGGGATCGGCGAAATCGTTCTTGTCTTGACGACGGCCATCCCTTTGTTCCCTCTCGACCCTTTCTCGTTCGTATACATTGTATACGACTAAAGACCCGCCGATCCACTCTCCCTATGCCCTAAGTGAAAACTCGGGTAAAGAGCCCCGTAGGGGGCATAAGAGACCAGATACGGGGCCTCTCTCCGGGTCTCAGCCCGTGGGCAAAACGGCGTGACCCGAGGCCGGCCTCCCCTGAGCGTGTCGGACAGGATGAGAAACCCCGCTCTGGCGTATGGGGCTCCGTATGACACCCCGGGGATCGAGGACTACTCGACCCCCAGGGGTTTTCGACCCTATCCAAGCCCCGCTCGCAAGAGCGGGGTTACTTATAGGGTGACAAGTGACGAAGGGACGGAGTAACGAAGTAAAATGACTGTAGTCGAGCACTACGCAAGCATCCTGCGTCCACGCCAGGATTTGGGGTAAAGGCTTGCCTTGGGGACCAGCTTGTGTCACTGTATAGACACCCGAGGCGAAGTCGGGGACCGGGAGCCCTCCTTTCTATGGACCCCTGGCCTGGAGGCCTGGCATGGTGACGGACGCGGAAGTCCTGGAGCGTATCCGGCAGGGCGGTCTCATCGAATCTGTCGACGAAATGAGCGAGGCCTATCGGGAGGCCCTTCGGGTCACGCTCATCGTCTCCGGCGATACGGAACTCCTCAGCGCACCGGCGTACTATCACGCCGCCCAGCAGGCGCCCTCGGTGAATGCCTATATCTCCCTGATGGCCATCATTCAGGACGAACTAGGCCACGCCCATATCGCTTACCGGATCCTGGAAGACATCGGCGTGGACGTCGAACAGCTCATCTACGAGCGGCCGCCGTCCCAGTGGAAGTACCCCTATGCCTTCGATGTCCCCCTGGAGTCCTGGGCCGAGATGGTCGTCGCCAACGCCTTCTACGACCGGGCCGGGTACAAACTCTTGGGCGACGTCTACCATCACACGTCTTACGGCCCCTGGAAGCGGGCCCTGGCGAAGGTCGATAAGGAGGAAATCTTCCACGTCCGGCACGGGGAAATGTGGATGCGCCGCCTGGCCCGGGACCCCGACGGACGGGCCGAACTCCAGCGGGCCGTCGACTGGATGTTCCCCCTGACGGTCGAGTGGTTCGGTCTGCCGGACGACCTCAAGCGGCATCCAGCCCAACTGACGTTCCGGATTAAGGGCTTGAGCAACGACCAGCTTCGTCAGTCGTGGCTCCGGGAAGTCGTCCCCTTCTGTGAGTCGATCGGGATTCGCGTGCCGGCCCATTATGACCCCGCTCAAGACAAGTACGTCCTGGACTATCCCCTGCCGTGCGAATTCGATCCCGAGGAAAAGCGCTGGCATTTCGACCGACCCTGCACGTGGGACGACGTCCTGCGCCGCTGGAAACAGCGGGGCCCTTACAATGAAGTCTTCGTCGAGCAGGTCCGGCGGGGGTACCGTCAGCTTCGGACGTGGCAGGCGGCGGCTCAGGAGCGCTTCGAATGGGCGTGACGGTCGAAGAGGTCTGGCAGGCCCTGCAAACCGTCGAAGACCCCGAACTCCCCGTGTCCATCGTGGACCTAGGTCTGGTCCGGGGAGTCCGAGTCGATGGGGACGACGTGACCGTCGAGGTCACCTTTACGGCGATGGGCTGTCCCTGTATAGGCTGGATTCAGGAGGACATTCGGACGTGCCTGGCCCGACTCCCCGGCGTCGGCCGGGTCGAGGTCCGGGTCGTTTGGGATCCTCCGTGGACACCGGCCGACGTCCGGCCGCCGGCTTGGGAAACCCTCGCCCGATATGGAGTCGTCGTCCGTGCCCGTACTCGACCACGTGGAGGTCTATGAGGTCTTTGCCCGTCACCGACGGGAAGAGCCCCTGCGGCATGTCGGGACCGTGACGGCCCCGAATGCCGAGATGGCCCGACTCTATGCTCGGGTCATTTACGACGAGGACATGTGGGACGCCATGGTCGTCGTGCCCCGTTCGGCGATGCTCCCCGTCGAGCCTCGCTACGGCGGGTCGTCCCGGAGGTCGAGCGGTGAGTGAACCTCAGCCCGACGTCGAAGTTCCTATGCCGGCGGAGCTCCCGGCGCTGGTCCATTCGTTGGCCGAAAACAAAAAGCTCCTCGGCCGGCGCTACAGCGAGTGGGCCGTCGGCGGACCGACCTTGGAGGCGGCCATCGCACTTTCGGCGATGGCTCAGGACGAGCTGGGTCATGCTCGCGTCCTGTACGGCCTCCTGGAAGAACTGCGGGGGCTCCCGGCGACAGGTGACACGGACTGGACGATCGAGGGCTGGGGCCTCTCTGTCGCCCGCCGGCCCTTTGAGACGTGGGCCCATCTGATCGGGGCCGTGGTCTTCCTGGATGCGGCCCTGACGACTCTCGTAGAAGCGGCTACGACGTCCGCCTTTCTGCCCCTCCGGCGGCGTACCCGAAAGATGGTCGAGGAGGAGCGGTATCACGCCCTTTACGGACTCCATTGGCTGGAACGTCTGGCCCGTATAGCCTCGATCCGATCGGTCCTGGCAGAATGGGCCGGCCGAGTCTTTACCAACACGATGGCCTGGTTTGGACCCCCCGGCGACCTGGCTCCCCTGCGGGCAACGGGCGTCCTGAATGCAGATGCCGACGGACTTCGAGAACGGTATCTCCAGAGGGTCCGACCGGCCCTGGAGGCACTGGGTCTGCGGCCGACGGCGTTTGTCGTCCCCTGGGACCGGTGGGACCCGGCGTGGCGCCGGTTACGGTTGGATGATGAATAGGGCAATCGGGTAATAGGCGGTACGACGATGGGTGCGGGATCCCTTGGACTTGCCGTATTGCCCTATTGCCTTCCTGCTCGAAAACATCTTGCCCCCTGTGTCCGTAACGACTTGAACGCTACCAGCCCTATTGGCTTAGGTTATATGATGGAGAGGGGGAGCGGTATGACGACGGCGGGGCCGGAACCGGAGGGGTCCCTTGAAGGGGACCGGGACGCTCGGGTCGTCTGCCCGTGGTGCCGTCGAGACGACACGGAACGTCTGTCCCTTTGGGGTCCTTTCCTATCCGTGGCCCACTATTATTGCCGGACTTGCCGGACCGTCTTTGACGTCGTTCGGGACGATGAGGGGTAATGCCTTGTTAAGAATTGTTTGTGGGATATGGGGCAGGGGTGCCAGGTACCAGGTTCCGGGTACCCGGTAACCGGAATGCGAGCCCTTTCTATCCTGCATCATGCATACCCGGTGTGTGTTTTTCAGTGGCCGGCCTCGGTCTTCGGCGTCAATCTGGTCCCGGGTGCCAGATACCCGGAACCTGGAACCCGGTACCTTGTACCTGTCTTCGAAAAACGCGCGCACCGGGCCTGCATCCTGCATCTTGCATCCTGCATTCTGTATCTTGTATCCTGCATCCTGCATGCTGGGAGTTCACGATGGCGGGTCATTCTCGATGGGCTAACATCCGCCATAAGAAGGAGGCGCAGGACCGGAAGCGGGGCAAGATCTTCGGCAAGCTCTTCCGGGAAATCGCCGTAGCGGCCCGCTTGGGTGGCGGCGACCCGGCTTATAATCCCCGTCTGCGGGCGGCCATCGAGAACGCCCGGGCTTTCAATATGCCGATGGAGAACATCGAGCGGGCTATCAAGAAGGGGACCGGGGAGCTGGCCGATGAGTCGGCTTCGCTTCAGGAGGTCGCCTACGAGGGCTACGGCCCGGGAGGCGTAGCCATATACGTCGAGGCCATGACGGACAATCGGAACCGCACGAGCTCCGAACTCCGGCATCTGTTCTCGAAACATGGGGGGAATCTCGGCGAAGCGGGCTGTGTGGCCTGGATGTTCCAACGGCGGGGTTTCATCCAAATCCCCAAGTCGGCTGTGTCGGAGGACCGACTGTACGAGATCGCCCTGGAGCTGGAAGCCGAGGACGTTCGGGACGAAGGCGATTCATGGGCGATTTACACGGACGTCGAGGACTTCTGGCGTGTCCGGGAAGGCTTGGCACGCTATTCGATCCCCGTCCAGCACGCAGAGCTGGCGATGATCCCCCAGAACTATATCACGCCCCCGGTCGAAGAGGCCCTGAAAGTCATGCGGTTGGTCGAGGCCCTGGAGGACCACGACGACGTCCAGCGGGTCTGGACGAATATGGAGCTGACCGACGAGGTCCTCCAACGGGCGACGGCGGCCTGACATGCAGATCCTGGGCATCGACCCGGGCACCGCCTGCACGGGCCTGGCCCTCTTGAGGTGGGACGGCTCGGTCGGACGGGTCGTCGAGTTGGGGTATTGGCGTCCTTCGTGTACCCCGCGGACGGAACGGATACGGGATTTATACGATGCCGTGGAGGTTTGGCTCCTGACCTACGGACCGGACATCGTCGCCGTCGAAGCTCCCTTCGTCCATCCCCGGTACCCCCGGAGCGGGCTTCGGGTCGAGCACGTCGTGAGCGTCGTCCTGACGGCCGTAGTCCAGAATGGCTACCGGTGGGCGGAGTATCCGGCCTCGGTCGTCCGACGTTCCGTGACGGGCACCGGGAATGCCGACAAGGAGACCGTCCGACGGTATCTCTACGCCCTCCTGCCGGAGGCCCGCCGGTGGGCCTTTATGCCGGATGACGCCTTCGATGCCCTGGCCGTGGCTTACTGCCATGCCTTGAAGGCCTTCGACGACCGGCGGATGGCTCGGCGATGATCGGATACTTACGGGGTCAAGTCCTTGAACGAGAACCCACACGCCTCCTGCTGGACGTGCAGGGGGTGGGCTATGTCGTGTATGTCCCCTTGACCCTCCATGCGGCCGCCGGCCAGACGCTGGCCCTGCGGGTATACACCTACGTCACCGATGGGCAGGTCACGTTGTATGGCTTCGAGGACGAGCGTCAGCTCCGCCTGTTTGAATCCCTCTTGAAGGTCCAGGGCGTCGGTCCCCGTATCGGGATGAGCATCCTATCTCACATGACGCCGGATGAGTTTGTCGAAATCGTCCGCCGGCGGGACGCCCGACGCCTCCGGGAGATCCCCGGTGTAGGTCCTAAGGTCAGTGAACGAATCGTCGTAGAGCTGGCATCGGTTATGGAACGGTGGTGGGTGCCCGCCGAAAAAGCACCCTCCCCGACGGCCCCTTCGGAGGAACGGTTTCAGGAAGTCCTCCGGGCCTTGGAGGTCCTGGGCTACGGCCGGCGAGAGGTCGAAGCCTTGGTCCGGGACGTGCTCCGGCAATCTCCACCGGACGAGCCCATCGAGGACGTTCTCCGGAAGGTCCTCCGTCAGAAAGCGGCCTCGTGAACGGGGGTATGATGCAAGCCCGAACCCATCCCATGCACCGCATTCCCGAAATGGGCTACGCCCTGACGGCAGACGTCCTGGTCATCGCCCGAGCGCCGTCGCTTCAGGTCCTGTTGATTCAGCGGGGTCGCCCCCCTTTTGAGGGCACTTGGGCGATCCCGGGGGGATTCCTGGAGCCCCATGAGCGGATCGCTACCTGTGCAATCCGTGAGCTGGCAGAAGAGACGGGGATTCGGGTCCAAGAGTCGGACCTCATACTGGTCGGTATCTATGATGACCCGGATCGGGACCCCCGGGGGCGGGTCATCACGGTCGCCTACGCCGTAGTCGTTCCGGCACCCCTCGAGGTCCGGGGCGGTGACGACGCCGCTCGAGCCGCCTGGTTTCCGGTCGAGAGTCTGCCCCCCTTGGCCTTTGACCACGACATCATCGTTCGGGATAGTCTGGTCCACTTACGGCGGTTGGGGTTTCTGGCCTGAGTTGGCTGTTCCGGTCGGCCCAACCCCGGCGCTCGACATCGACTTAGGGCAATACGGCAATACGACTCGTTCAAGACAAAGTTCACCCATCTAAGCCCCGTTTGCTAAAGCGGGGTTACTCAGAAAGTGACGGGGTGACGAAGTGACGAAGGCTTTACTACTCAGAGCTAAGCATTACTCCCAGTCATTATCGCGGTCGTGGATCACAAATTTCAGTGAACCCAACGCTGGGAAAGTCATCGCTCAGGCCATCGATGGCAACGTTACCCTCTGGAAGCTCCTTATTATTATTCCGTCACTTCGTCACTCCGTTACTCCGTCGCCTATCCTGCATGCAGGCCTCGATGGAGGAGTCTTCCGTGCGTCGGAGGTGGCTCTGGGGACTTTTCATGGGCGTGGCCCTGGTGGGTATCGCCGTCGGCCTGGAGCGACTCGGCGTGCTCTCCCGACGCGGTCGGCCGAAGATAGAACGACGCCCCGTCGCGCCGGCGGCTCCCGGTGAGGCCGTCCGGATATGGGTCCAACCCACGGGTCGTCTGGAGGGACCCCCGCCGGACCGTCTCGTGTTCCATATGACCGGACCCGTGACCGGAGAGCCGGACCTGGAACTCCCGGTAGAACAGGTCCGTACGTGCATTCGACTGGACCCTACGGCGCCGGGGCGGGTCGTATGGACATCGGGCCGCACCTTTGAATACCGCCTGGAGGCACCCCTGGAGCCGGGGAGGTCCTACCGTCTAACGGTCGCCTGCGTGCCCCTGCGGCCCGACCGGTCGGTGACGGCCATAACGGCCCAGAAGTTCGAGATCGTGCCGCCGGCCCCCGCGGTCCTTAACGGGTATGTCCACCGGTGGGACATGGCCACCGTCACGGCCCGTCTGACGGCGAACTATCCGATTCAGCAGGTGGGTGTCGAGTCGTTCATCGCCGTGGAGGATGCTCAGGGGCGGTCCGTGGCCGTTCGGAGTGTTGAGCCGGACCCCCGGCCGGAGGCGATTCGCATTACCTTCGAAAACACGGGTGCCGACGTTTACCGGGTCGTCCTCCGGAAGGGCTTTCCGCTGGCCCGAGCCGGCCTACAGATGCCGCAGGACGTGGTTGTCGAAATCCGTATTCCCCGGAAGGAGGTGTACGTATCGTCCGTGCGACTGCGGGAGGGTTCGGAGGGCTTTGCGCTGGAGGTCCGGTGTAGCGTGCGGGGGGAAGAGGTCTGCCGCCTGGATGCCCAGACCGTACGGTCGTCGATTCAACTGGACCCGCCGGTCCCCTACCGGTTTGTCATCACGGTCGGCGGCGTGGACCTCTTTGCCGAATTCTTCCCGCAGCAGACTTACCGGGTTTATGTCCGAGCCGGATTGGCGACGACCGACGGAGCGGTCCTCCCGGAGGACCAGGAGTTTACGGTCCGCGTCCCGCAACCGGCCCCGCGGGTGCGGATCGCCGTCCGGGGGCGGTACCTGGGTCGCCAGGGCGGCGTTAAGCTACCGGTACAGGTTCGGCAGGCTTCCCAACTGCGGGTCTCGGTCTACCGACTTCCACCCGAGAACCTCGTCCCCTGGTACAAAGCCTTCTATGCAGGGGAGTACGGCTTCCGCGGCCTGAGCGAGCCGGTCGTCCGGGATCAGACCGTCTCCGTCGAGACGTCGGAGAAGAGCCCCCTGACCTGGCTGGACCTGGACCGGTTGATGGACACCCGTGAGCCGGGCCTGTATGAGGTCGTCATCGAACTCCCCCGACCCCCAAGGGCGACGGCCCCATCGGCTGAGGAAGAAGAAGACGAGTCTTACGATGAATATGACCTGTACGATGAGAGTTCGCCTCGTCGGGACTCGGCCTATGTCGTTATCTCCGACGTGGCCCTCATTGCCAAGACGGTCCCCCGGCGGGTCTACGTATGGGCCGTGAGTGCCCATGCCGGTCAGCCCCTCGACGGCGTAGACGTACGGGTCCTGAGCGACCGCAACGTCATCATCGGCCACTGCGTAACCGACCGACAGGGCTTCTGTGAGGCCCCCTACGAAGACGTCCGGGACCGGCGACCCTACCTCCTGATCGGCCGTCGGGGCTCGGACTGGACGTTTCTCCACTTGGAGACGTCCACCCTGTCGATGGAGCCCTTCGAGGTTTCGGGTCCCGACTACTGGTCCATCAACTACGTGCCCTATGTCTACATGGAGCGAGACCTGTACCGGCCCGGCGAAGAGGTACACTTTGCCGTCGTCTTGCGGGAACGGGGAAGCTTTCGGGGCTTGGCCCTTCCGGTCACCGTCCGGGTCAAGGACCCGCGGGGACGGCTCTTTACAGAACTGACCGGCACGACCGACGCGGCCGGTATGAAGGCATTCGCCTTTCCGACGCCTCCCAACGCCTTGACCGGCCGGTACGCCTTAGAACTCTGGGTCGGCGAACGACTGGCGACGACGGGCTTTGTCTTCGTCGAAACCTTCGTTCCGGAACGAATGACCGTCCGGCTCACACCGGACAAGCCCCGATTTGGGGCTGACGAGGCGCCGAGCTTTCGGGTCCAGGCCGATTACCTGTTTGGGACCCCGGCCGCCGGAGAGACGTATAAGGGGACTTGTAACTTCACGGAGGCGCCCTTCCGGTCGCCGGAGTTTCCGGACTACAGCTTTGGGTATGTCCGCGGCCCCGAGGAGGAGGCACCGACCGCTCAGGTCGAGGTCGAGGGCCGACTCGACGAGAAGGGCGCGACCGTCGTGACCTGTCGTCCGCCGGACCTTCAGCGTTTTCTGAACCCGGTCCGCCTGACCCTCCAGTTGGACGTCTTCGAGGCCGGCAGTGGCCGCTCGACGAAGGGCCGGGCCGAGACGACCCTCTACCGGTTCCCCCTCTGGATCGGCTTGAAACCGGTCACCCGGCGGATCCTCCCGAACCGACCCGTTCAAGTCCAGGGCGTCGTCGTCGACCTGGACGGCCGGCCCGTCGCCGGGGAGACTCGCCTCACCTACGAGATCTACCTGGTTTCCCGGGACTACGTCCGGGTCTATGACCCCCACCGCGGCTTCCGATGGCAGTGGACCCGCCAGGAAGTCCCGATGACGGGGGCAACGCTCGTGGTGGCCCGGGACGGCCGCTTTCAGGTCCAGTTCACGCCGACCGATTACTGGTACGACTATGTCGTCCAGGTTCAGGCGCCCGACACCGGGGCGACGGCCCGGGTCTGGCTGACCGGCTGGGGCTGGTGGGGCGAGGCAGAGCGGCCGGACTCGCCGGAGGTCCTGCGGATCCGACTCGACAAGCCGGAGGCCGATTATGGGACGACCGTCGAGGCACAGGCCCTTTTGCCCTTCGAGGGCCGTATCTTGTGGACGCTCGAGACGGACACCGTCGTCCAATCCCAGTGGCAGGACGCCCAGGGTACGACTGCCTCTTGGAAGTTTCGGGTCCCGACGGGCGTCCCGACGATTTATGTATCCGCCCTCCTCTTTCGGACAGGTCCAAATTACGTCGTCACGCGGGCCTTCGGTGTCCAGCGCCTGCCCGTACGTCCGACTCGGCACCGACTGAACCTGTCCGTCGAAGCGCCCGACCATGTCCGGCCCGGCACGGACTTGAAAGTCCGCATCCAGGGCGACCGGCCCTTCCAAGCGACCGTCGCCATCGTGGATGAGGGGATTCTCCAGATTACCCGCTTTGCCACGCCAGACGCTTACGGGGCCGTGTTTGCCCCGTGGGCGGCCGTCGTCCGCACGGCCGAGACGCTCGGCTGGGTCATCCAGAAGGTCGCCCAGGCGACCGGCGGCGGTGAACGGCCCGTCCTGGCGCCGACGCCGACCTTCACACGCTTGGTTTCTTACTGGAGCGGCCTGGTCCGAAGCGATGACCGGGGACGCTTGGAGGTAACGTTTTCGGTCCCGCCGTATCAAGGACGGCTTCGCGTCATGGTCGTGGCGGCGGAGGTCGAGCGCCTGGGGGGTGCCGAGAAGTCCGTTCGGGTCAGCTCGGACATCGTGGTCCTTCCTACGTTACCCCGCTTCGTTCATGCCGGTGACACATTCCGATTTCCCGTGAGGCTGACGAACACGACGACCCGCCCGGCGACGGTCCGCCTCGATGTCGAGGCCGACGGCGCCGAATTCTCGGACCGACCGCCGCAAACGGTCGAGCTCCCGCCTCAGGGGACCCATACCGTCTGGGTCCCCCTGCGGGTGACCCGACCGATGGGGACCTTAGAGGTCCGCATCCAGGCTACGGGGCTTGGCGACCGATACGCCGACACGTTTCGTTTGGATGTGCTACCGGACCGGCCTTACGAACGGCACGTCACCTACGTCGCCGTGCCGCCCGGGGAGACCGACCTGCGGCCGTACGTCCGGGATTGGCTTCCCTCCATGCAGAAGACCCGCATCCTCCTGTCGCCCCTGGCGGGCCTTTCGTCCCTGATGCACTGGAAATACCTGGTAGGATACCCATACGGCTGTGTCGAACAGACGGCCTCGTCGCTTCTGCCCCTCCTGCGGCTTCCGTCGATCGTCGAGTTCTTGGACCCCGACTTCGCCCGGAGCGTAAACTGGACGGACCGAGTCCGGAGCGGCATCGGACGGCTGATCGCCATGCAGACGCCCTCAGGCGGCTTTGCCTTCTGGCCGGGTGGGACGGAACCCGATCCGTGGGCATCGATTTACGCGACCTTTGTCCTTCTCGTCGCCCGGCAGGCCGGCTATCCCGTACCGACATCGACGCTGGAAGATGCCCTCCGCTACATCGAGGGTCACGCCCGGGCTCGACCCTTCGGCTATTACGTCCTGGCCCTGGGACGTCGGCTCCAGGGGTCCGACCTGGACCGCATCGCCCAGCTCCTCGACCAGAAGCTCTCTTTTGAGGACCGGCTCTTCCTGATCGGGGCCCTCTACCACGGCGGTCGTACGGCGACGGCCGAACAGGCCCTTCAGACGGTCCTCCGACAGCGACCCGAGGCCGGCCACCGTCTCAGCGGGGACTTCTACTCGCCTCTGCGAGCTCTGGGAGTTCAGCTCTACATCCTGGAAACCCTTCATCCCGGAGCGCCCGAGCACGAGGGCCTTGTGCGCACGTTGGTCGAGCGTCTTCGGAAGCCCAGCGGCTTTTACAGCACTCAAGAACTCGCTTGGGCCATCCTGGCCCTGGAGCTTCGTCTCCGTCACGTGCGGTCCGCCTCCCCGCCGGAAGCCGATCTTCGGGCCGACGGCCGTTCGGTCCGGGCCGTCTCCACGCCCCAGGGCTTGGCATGGACGGTCGAACGGGCGGCCGACTTGGAGACTCTCGTGATCCGGCACTCAGGCCCGGGAGACTTGTACTTGACCATCGAGACGGAGGGCTTTCCCGCTAAGCCGACGATGTCGGCTGAATCGGCGGGTCTCTCCGTCGAACGCCGCTACTGGACACTGGAAGGCCGTCCCGTTCAGAATTTCCATCTCCGGGACTTGGTCGTCGTCGAATTGGCCGTCACTCCGACTCAGAACGTCGTCCTGGACAACGTGGCCGTCGAGGACCGGCTCCCGGCAGGCCTAGAAATCCAAAATCCCCGCCTCGGTGAGGGTCCCCTGCTGACCTGGATAGACCGCAACCGCCGGTGGACCCCGGAGTACGTGGACGTCCGGGACGACCGAATCGTCGTGTTCGGCCGCCTCCCGGGGGCTGGGACGCGTTCGTATTACTACCTGGTCCGAGTCGTGACGCCCGGCGAATTCTTCCGGCCTGCCGCCTCGGCCCAGACGATGTACCGACCGGAGATTCGAGGTCAGACCGACGTGGGTCGCCTGACCGTGAGGGAAGCCCCCGGAAGGGTGGAGTAAAAGGCTCGAGTCGGGTCCAGGCCTGCACCCGTAGGTCCGTCATGAAGAAGCGTCGCCTCATTCGGGAATTGGCTCGCATCGTCGGGAAGGACGGTGTCATCGCCGACCCCGTCGAACGGCGGGTGTACGAGACGGACGGCCTGACCGTGTTTCAGGCCGTGCCGGACGTCGTCGTTCTCCCCCGGACGACAGAGCAGGTGGCTCGTATCGTGCAGGTCTGCGCCCGTGAGGGAATCCCCTTCGTCGCTCGCGGGGCCGGGACAGGTCTTTCCGGCGGAGCCCTGCCTTTAGCCGGTGGCGTGCTGATTGCTCTGAACCGGATGGATCGCATCGTGGAGGTCGACTATCCGAACCTGCGGGCCGTCGTCGAGCCCGGCGTGATCAACGCCCGCCTCAGTGAGGTCTTAGCCCCCCGGGGTTATTACTATGCGCCGGACCCGGCCAGTCAGACGGCTTGCACGATCGGGGGCAACGTGGCCGAGAACTCGGGCGGTCCCCGTACGCCCAAGTACGGCGTCACGACGCATCACGTCCTGGGTCTCGAAGTCGTCCTGCCCGACGGGGAGGTCGCCCTCTTCGGGGGAAAGGTCCCGGACGTCCCGGGCTACGATTTCGTGGGTCTCCTGGTCGGTTCGGAGGGCACGCTGGGCATCGTCACGAAAGTCATCGTGCGCATCTTGCGGAAGCCCGAGGCGGTTCGGACGCTGATGGCCGTGTTCGATACGGTCGAGGACGCTTCGAACACCGTGTCGGCCATCATCGCCCGGGGAATCCTGCCGGCGGCCCTCGAGATGATGGACCACCTCAGCATCCAGGCCGTCGAGAAGGGCGTGGCGGCCGGCTACCCCCTGGACGCCGGGGCTGTCCTCCTTATCGAGCTGGATGGACTCCGGGAGGAGGTCGACGCCCTCGTCGGGCCGATCCTGGAAGTCTGTCGTGCCTGGCGGGTCCGGGAAGTCCGGGTCGCCCGGGACGAGGAGGAGCGTCTCCGCCTCTGGAAGGGCCGGAAGGCGGCCTTCGCCTCGATGGGTCAGCTCAGCCCGGACTACTACGTGCAGGACGCCGTCGTCCCCCGGACCCGACTCCCGGCCATCATGAGGCGGGTCGAAGAGTTGGCCCGTCAGTACGGCCTGCGGGTCGCTAACGTGTTTCACGCCGGCGACGGCAACCTCCATCCCCTGATCCTATTCGATGCCCGTCGGCTGGGAGAGCTTCAGAAGGCGGAGGCCTTGGGGGCCGAAATCTTGCGGGTCTGCGTCGAGGCCGGTGGGAGCCTCACCGGCGAGCATGGAATCGGCCTCGAAAAGCGGGACTTCATGCCCCTCATGTTCCGAGACGAAGACCTGGCCATTATGCAAAGGGTCAAACAGGCCTTCGATCCCCAGGGTCTCCTGAACCCCGGTAAGATCTTCCCGCGGGATTACCTGCCGGACCCGAGCCGGGAGCCCAAGCCCTCTCCCCCGCCCGTGAGCGTCATCATCGAACGCCTGACCAGCACCGACCGACTCGCCCAGGAGTTGGGACGGATCATCGGCCCTGAGCGTGTGGGAAGCCTGCTGGAGGCGGCTCGATACAACGTCGACGGCCAGACCCCCCGGATCATCGCCTGGCCTCAGACGGTCGAGGAGGTCTCGGCTGTCCTGGCCTTTGCCCAACGTCACGACCTCAAGGTTATTCCCTGGGGCGGTGGGACGATGGTCGGCCTGGGCCGTTTGCCCCTGCAGTATGACCTGGCCCTTGACTTGTCCGACTGGACCGGTGTCGTCGACTATGAGCCGGCCGACATGACGGCCTCCTTCTGGGCCGGCACGTCCCTGCAAGAGGCTCAAACCCGATTGGCGGCTTATGACCAATGGATTCCTCTGGACCCCCCGTGCGCCGACCGAGCTACCCTCGGGGGTATCCTCGCCACGGCCGCCAGCGGCCCCTGGCGCCACCGGTACGGAACACCCCGGCACCTCGTCCTCGCCGTCCGAGTCGTCCATGCCGACGGGACGGTCACTCGCGGCGGGGCAAAGGTCGTCAAAAATGTCGCCGGCTATGATATGCCTAAGCTGTATATCGGGTCCTTGGGCACGTTGGGCGTCATCGTAGAGGCGACCTTCCGCGTCTATCCCCGGCCGGCTTTCGAAGCAACGTGCCTGATGGCCTTCGACGACGTGACGGCGTCCCAAGCCGCCGTCGCGGGCCTCTTGGACGCTCCCCTGGAGCCATCAGCCGTCGAGCTCTTGAACCCGACGGCCATGCGGACCGTCGCCGATCCGATCGGCCTTCCCTGGCCAGACGGCCGATATGGCCTGGCCGTCGCCTTCGGAAGCCCCTGCGCCCCGGCGGTCACCACGCAGGTCGACCGGACCCGCTCGATCGGCCGGACGGCCGGTAGCCGGGCCGAAGCGGACCTGACGGGCGAACTCCACGACCGCTTTTGGCAGGCCGTTCGGGATTTTCCGTGGAACCGTGGGGACGTCGTCCTCAAGGTCGGTGTTCCCATCGCCGAGGTCGGCTCGACCGTCGCCCTGGCCGAAGAGATGGCGCAACGGGCGGGTCTGCGGCTCGGCGTCGTCGGGGAGGCTGGCGTGGGCATACTGCGACTGTACGTACCGGCTGACCCGGAGGACCCCGAGGGATTTCTCTCGAAGGTCGCCCGTCTGATAGGATCCCTCCGAATTCGAGCCGTGTCGTCCGGTGGCTACTTGGTCGTCCTGGCCGCCCCCCCGGCGTTGAAGGTGCGGGTCGACGTGTGGGGCCCCGTCTCGGACCCAGTCTTGCGGCTGATGACTCGGTTGAAGAAGGCTCTGGATCCTTACCAGATCCTGAATCCGGGTCGGTTCGTCGAAGGCATCTGACTTTTACGGCCGCCTGGGGCCTTACGGACTCCTTGAATGGACCCCTCCACTGCGGAGTGTCCACCGAACACGCCCCGTCGAGGAAGATGCGGATGTCCGGAAAGAAACCTGAGTTCCCGGAGGAAATCCTCTCCACGCTCAACCCCTTCGGCGAAGACCTCTCCCCTGAAGTCTCGCCCCCGGCCTCCTCGGACCTGAGTCTCGGTCCCTGGGACCGCTTATACCGGGATTGCGTTCACTGCGGGTTCTGTCTGCCGGCCTGTCCGACCTATCGGGTGATCGGTCATGAAATGGATAGCCCCCGGGGACGCATCTGGCTGATTCGGTCGGTCGCCGAAGGGCGAGCCCGGGCGGGTCCGTCCTTCGTCCGACATATGGACCTCTGCCTTCTATGTCGGGCGTGTGAGACGGCATGCCCATCCGGCGTGCAGTTCGGCGCCTTGATGGAAACGGTCCGGAGTCGCCTGGACCGGGACCGTCGCTATCCCCCCGTCGAGCGGGCCTTCCGGCATCTTTTACTGAGGACCCTTACGGACGTCCGTCGATTGGGGATCCTCATGGGGGGGCTGTGGCTTTACCAGCGTTTGGGCCTTCAGAAGCTCGTCCGGCTCTTGGGAATCCTGCGTCCCCTAAAACGCCTCCGGGCGATGGACGACCTCCTGCCAACCGTGCCGATGCCCAAGTCCCTGCGCGCGTGGCCGCAAGTCGTGCCGGCCCAGGGCGAGCCTCAGGGACGGGTCGGCCTGCTGATGGGCTGTGTCCAGCGGTTTTTGTTCCCCCATGTCCATCAGGCGACAGTGCGAGTCCTGAGCACGCTGGGCTACGAGGTCGTCATCCCCCGGGACCAGACCTGCTGTGGCTCCCTACTGGTTCATGAAGGTATGCGGGCACAGGCTCAGGCCCTGGCCCGACGGACGATCGAGGCCTTCGACCGAGCCGGTGTCGACTGGGTCGCCGTCAATGCGGCCGGCTGTGGTTCGGTCATGAAGGCGTATGGGGAACTCCTCCGGGACGACCCGGCCTATGCCGACCGGGCTGAAGCCTTCGCCCGTCGGGTCCGGGACGTCGCGGAGTTGGTCGTCCGTGTGCCCCTGGACGGACGATTCCGCCGGCTTGACCTCACGGTCACCTATCACGACGCCTGTCACCTGGTCCACGCCCAGCGCATTCGCCGGGAGCCCCGGGACATCCTGCGGTCCGTCCCCGGCCTGCGCCTTATCGAACTTCCCGAGTCCGATGTATGCTGTGGGAGTGCCGGTATTTACAACCTTCTTCACCCGAAGACGGCCGAGGCCTTGCAGACCCAAAAGGTCGAGCGTATCCGTCAGACGGGCGCGACTGTCGTCGTCAGCAGTAATCCCGGGTGCACGCTTCAGATCGAGCGGGGCCTTCGGGAGCGGGGCCTCGCCGTGCGCGTCGCCCATCTCATGGAGGTCCTGGCGTGGGCCTGTCCCGAGACCTAAGAATTCGATGGACCGGCAGACGGAAAAAGCCGGCGACCAAAAACGACGGCGGGGCCGGTGCCGCCCCCCTATTTCGGGAAGTCGACCTCTCGCGCGCCGTCCCGCCCTATACGGTGCGGGTGACCTTCGGCTATCGGGTCGTCCGTCCGCCGACGGGCCGGCTGGCTCGGGTCGGGCTTGCCGAGGACCCCGAGGGGCGGAATGCCCTCTGGCTGACCGACGACACCGGGGTCGTCACCGTCCGCCTGCAAGTCCCCTCGCGCGTTTACGTGGCCCTGGAGGACCCCCGCCTACACTTGAACCTTTGGGTCGTCGAGTGCGTGACCCTACGGCGCTTCGGGTGTGGACCGTTCCCTCCCTATCCGAACGATGAAGCCTTACGAGGCTCGGGCCAGGACCTCCCGGAGAGCGCTCAAGAAGTAGGCCACGTTCCGGGGATGGCTCCCGTAGCCCATGAGGCCGACCCGCCAGATGCGACCGGCCAGGGCGCCTAAGCCGGCCCCGATTTCGATCCCGAAGTCCTCCAGGAGACGCTGGCGAACCCGGGCGTCGTCCACGCCCTCGGGGACACGAAGGGCGTTCAGGTGAGGAATCCGGTCGGCTTCTGAGGAAACCCAGTATGTAAGGTCCATGGCTTCGAGACCAACCCGGAGGCGGCGGTAGTTGTCCCGATGCCGGGCCCACGCGTTTTCGAGGCCCTCCTCCCGCAGGAGGGTCAGGGCCTCATGGATGGCGTACAGCAGGGGGATGGGGACCGTGTGGTGGTAGGTCCGGGAGGCATTCGGGACACAGCAGGCCGAGCCAGTCGCATGGGGCGTCGCCGGTCCCGGCGACCGACCGATCCAGTAATCAGCCAGGGCCTGCACGTCCAAAAAGAAACTGGCGACCGGGGTTTTCCGACGCCGGATGACGTCCATCGCCCGATCGCTGAAGGTGACCGGTGAAAGGCCCGGCGGTGCCGAGAGGCATTTCTGACTTCCCGAGTAGACGGCGTCGAGGCCCCATTCGTCGACCTTCACGGGTACGCCGCCCAGAGAGGTCACCGTATCGACTAAGGTCAAACACCCGTAGCGGTGGGCAATCTCGGCCAGGGTGGCCGCATCGGAGAGGACCCCCGTCGAGGTCTCGGCATGGACGAAGGCGACGACCTTCGTGTCGGGATGGCGTCGGAGGGCGTCTTCCAGTTTTTCGGGGTCGACGGGCCGGCCCCACTCGTCCTCGACAGGGACGACGACCCCGCCGTGACGTTCGACCATCTCCCGAATACGGCCGCCGAAGAAGCCATTCTGACAGACGATGACCTTATCGCCCGGCTCGACCAGGTTCGCCACACAGGTCTCCATGCCGGCCGTGCCGGGGCCGGAAACGACGAAGGTCACCTCGTTACGGGTCTGGAAGACGTACTGCAGGAGGGCCCGGATTTCGTCCAGCAGGCGGAAGCAGACGGGGTCGAAGTGGCTGATGAGGGGTCGGCTCATTGCCGCCAGTACGCGGGGATGGACTTCCGAAGGTCCGGGCCCCATCAGGACCCGAGGAGGTGGATGAAGGGATGCTTCACTCATGGGGAGCCTCCCCTCAAGGGGTATGGGGCGGTTCGACGCACGCGCCGACGTTCCCCATCATACTCGAAGCACCGGTCGTCTCCAAATTTCCGGCTCGCCGGCCGAGATGCTGTTCCGACGAAGTCCGGCGAGGAATCTTTTGGGATGTCCTCCGTTGAAACTCTCCGGGCCGCCCACCGACTTGAGGACATACACGGAACGGAAGTTTTTGATCTGACGTCGGCGTTGTGCTAAACTGAAGACCTCGACTCAGGAGCCAAGTAGCGAGGGACTTCGTTGGCGGCTTCCAGGTCCGACCGGAACATACTCGCCAGCCCGTCGGTCGTCGCCTCCCGGGACCTCCCGCAGACCGTCTCCCCCGACGAGGCCGCCAGGGGAGAACCGGTATCCGGCCGGGACAGCCGATCCACCTATGATGAGCGGAGCCGTCCGGGACCGCTCATGACCGAGCAACAGACGCTGGAACAGCTTCTCGAGTACGTCCGGCGGCTCATCAAGAAGTACCAGGCCCTGGAGAACGAGAATCAAGTCCTGCGGCAACGTCTGGACGACCTCCAGCGTAGGGCCGAAGCGGCGGAACAGGAGAATCAACGCCTGCGCGCTCGCCTGGAGACGCTGGAAGCCGAGCGGGACGCCATTCGTCTCCAGGTGGCCGAACTCGTGCGGGAGCTCGAGACCCTCGAGTTGGAATGAGGCCCTATGCCGATCCGGGTTCAGATCTTGGGTGTGCAACTCCAACTCCGCACCAGTGTCCCCCACGACGTCCTGATCCAAGTTCTCCAAGACGTCGAGGCCCGCGCTCGCCAGATCATGGAACTCACGGGGGAGACGAACCGCGCGCACGTGTTCCTGATTACGGCCCTGAACCTGGCCCTGGAGCTCTATGAGGCCCGCCAGGGCTACCGAGCCCTCTCCCAGACGGCCGGTCACCTCCTGAAGGAACTCCAAGCCTGCCTTCAGGAAGAGGCTCGAGAGGCTTCCCGCCTGGACATCTTGGCGACGCCCGAAGAGCCGACGGATTATTGACCTTCGTTTTGAAAAAGTTCTGGGGGCTCTATGGTAGAACGCACTCCGGGCATCCCAGCTCTTCATCGTCACTCCGTCACTTCGACTATGGGTGGCCGGTAAGATACCTCTCGACATCTTCGAGCAGACCTTACGAACTTTGACAACGCGAAGGTCGATAGACGCCCGGAGGCTTCTCCGATGGACGTAGCCTCCTACCGCCTGTGGGAATGGCCGTGGCAGTGGGTCCGGGACCTGGTCCCCGAGGTGTTCGATACGGTCCTCTTGCCCGTCGGAACGATGGAGGCTCACGGCGTCATCCCCTTAGGCACGGACACCCTTGTCCCCCTGGCCCTGGCCGAGGCGCTGGCACCCCGCCTGCCGGCCGTCGTGGCGCCCCCCATATACTACGGCCTGACGAGCTCCTTCCGGCGGTATCCGGGCTCGATGACCCTGCCCCGCCGGCTGTTTACGGCTTACGTGAGCCACGTGCTCGCCGAGCTGGCCCGGATGGGCTTCCGGCGTCTGGTCGTCCTGAACGGCCACGGCGGGCAAGCCGCAGAGGTCCGGCAAGCCGCCCGCCGGGTTCATGAGGCCACCGCCTGCGGGGTCGTCGTCTTAGAATGGTGGGAGCATGCTCCGACCCCCGATTTCATTGAGAGGCCCGGAAGTCACGGCGGGACGGCAGAGACGGCGGCCATTCAGGCGATCCGGCCGGAGTGGGTCTATCGGGACCTCTGGCGGGAAGACCTTCAGGCACCCATCCGACCGGGCCTACAGGTCTATCCCTTTCCGGGTCCCGTCATGCAGGTCGGAGACGAGACGCTCCGGTTTCTCTCGGAGGCCGAGGCCCGGGCGTACTGGGACGGTGTCGTGGCCGCTGTGGAAGCGATCCTCCGCCGGGTCTTCCGCCAGTGGTCCGACCTGGGGCTCGGATGCTAAGCCGCTTCCGTCGATTGGACGGCCTTGGGTTTTCGACGTTTCCCCAGTAGGCGGGCGACCAAGGTCGCGGGCATCAGAGCGGATAAAACCACGTGGCCGGTGTCCAAGATCAGGACGGAGCGGGTCTGGCGGCCCTCCGTCACGTCGATGATTTTCCCCATCTGCTTGGCTTCCTTACGAAGCCGCTTGATGGGAGCCGAACGGGGAGACACGATGGCGATAATGCGGTTGGCGACCACGGCATTGCCGTGACCCACGTTCAGGATCTCTCGCATATCCCTGTCCTCTCATTCATCAGGATCTCATCCTCCCTCACGGGCCTGTAGCCCCGTCAGCACCGACGGGGTGTTCCCCCCACCGTCAGGTACCCCGCGGTCGGTATATACTGCCTTGTTAAGATTTGAGATGTGGGAGTTGGATCAGGTCCCGAGTACCCGGCACCCGAGACCCGGTACCTAACCCCCCGTGGGATACGTATCCGTCTGTAGTTTAGTCCTTTCGAAGCCAAGCGCAAAGGGCTTCGGCCCGTCGGCGACCGATGACCCGAGCGACTTCCTCAACCCGAGCCTGCCGCAGGGCGTCCAGACTCCCAAAGTGCTCCAGGAGTCGACGGGCCAAGCGGGGACCGATACCCGGGACCTCCGTCAAGGCCAACTGAAGCTCGGCCCGCCGGTGGAGGCGGCGGTAGTAGGCGATGACCCATCGGTGGGCCTCGTCCCGAACGTGCTGGAGGAGCCGTAGGGCCGGCGTATGCCGAGGCCATCGGAGGGGCTCTGGCGACGTAGGGACGTAAATGACCTCCTCCCGCTTGGCCAGGGCGATGGCGGGAATGTGGCTACAACCGGCCTGGGCCAGGGCCTCCAGGGCCGCATGGAGTTGACCCTTCCCGCCGTCGATGAGGATGAGGTCCGGGAGGGGCAGGCGGTCCCGCAGGGAGCCGGCATAGCGCCGATAGACGGCCTCCCGCATGCAGGCGTAGTCGTCCGGACCCTCGACGGTCCGGATGCGGAATCGCCGGTATTCCGACTTTTTGGGCCGGCCGCCCTCAAAGACGACGACGCCCCCGACGTTCCACTGGCCCTGGATGTTAGAGATGTCGAAGCCCTCGATGCGGTACGGAAAGGTCGGCAGGTTCAACATGTGTTGAAGCGCCCGCAGGGTCGCGTACTCATCGGCGGCTTCCCCTTCGGGTGCGCTCTGCAGGAGCTGACGGGCGTGATGGCCGACCCACTCGAGACGGTCCCGGTCCGCCTCCGAATGATCGGCCGGGACCCGAAGACGGACGGGACGGCCAAAGTGCCGCTCGAGCCAGGCTTCCAGCTCGGACCGCTCGGTCAGGGCCACGGGAAGCCAAACCTCATCCGGCGGCTGGGTGACCGTCAGGTAAAACTGGGTCAGGACTTGGGTCCACCATTCTTCATCGACGGGGACCGCCGTGTCGGCCGACGGCTCAAGACCGGGGGGGTGGTCCCAGACGAACTCCCGGCGGTCTACGAAGAGACCGTGCCGGATGAGAAAGACGACGAGGACTGTCCGCCCGCCACCGGTCGCATGAGCGACAAGGTCGATGGACCGGCCGGCTGGGTCGACGACACGGGACGTCGGGGTCCAATCCCGAAGGGCTCGAATGGCATCCCGGTAAAAGGCGGCCGCTTCAAACTCCATCCGTCGGGCGTGCTCCTGCATTCGCCGCTCCAGCTCGGCCAATACGCCCTCTCGGTCGCCTTCGAGGAAGCGAGCGGCCGCCTCGGCGTCGGCCCGGTAAGCGTCTTGGGCGATGTGGTGCATACAGGGACCCGAACACCGCCGGATGTGATACAGCAGACACACGGGATACGTTCGGGTGCCGTCTAAGGGGAGGTCACAGGCCCGGATCCGGAAGATGCGGTGGACGAACTGGAGGACCCGTCGGGCATGGCCGACCGAGAGGAAGGGCCCAAAGTAGCGAGCACCGTCGTTTTCGATGCGGAAGGCGACCTCGGCTCGGGGATAGGGCTCCTGAAGGGTAATGCGGACGTACGGGAGATGGCGAGTGTCCTTCAAGAGGGCATTGTACCGGGGCTGGTGGCGGCGGATGAGTTGGGCCTCCAGGATAAGGGCCTCCAGGGGCGTTCGGGTCGTGACCCAGTCGATGTAAGCCGCCTCCCGAAGGAGGTAGGGTACCATCGGCCGAGTGTCGTGGCCCGAGAAGTACTGACGGACCCGGTCCCGGAGGGCGTTGGCCTTCCCGATATACAGGAAGCGGCCCCGACGGTCCTTAAAGAAATAGACCCCCGGCTGATTCGGAATATTGCGGACCTGCGCGACGAGACTCTGTCGGACGTTACGGACAGGCATGGGTCATGAAAAAATGACGGAGTGAAGAAGGGAAGACAGGGAGAGACCGCTCATCGGTTTCGCCCCCTTAAGATGGGGGAGGAACTCTGCCCTCCCCATCCGCCCCATCCTGCATCAGGAGCCCTACGAGTCCCAAAACGCCTGAGTAGGGCTAACCCCAGAATCCCAAGATTTCTTCTACGGGCCATGCGGCCCCGGCCAGAAACGTCGGCCCCAGGGTCTCCTCCCGCCGGACGACCCGCACGTTCTGATATCCGGCGGGAGTCGGCTGACGGAAGACCTCGACCCGGTCCCCGGCCAAGTCCACCAGCCAGACCTCCGGAATTCCATAGCGCCCGTACAGCGGTACCTTCACCTGCCGGCCCGAGTCTGCCGAGGTCTCGGCCACTTCTACGACCAGCAAGACGTCCCCCGGGCCGGGATGACCGCCCCCATAGAAGTCGGGTCGGTACCGGAGGAGGGCCAAGTCCGGCTGGGGCTCCGAATGTTCCCCCAGCCGAATCGGGCTCTGCACCCAGACGATCCCACGCCGCCGGATCCGAGAAAACAGGGCCGTCAGTCGCGCCACACACGCCGCATGTCGACTCCCGATAGGACTCATGGCCACGACTTCCCCCTCGATGAGTTCGACCCGCTCGTCTTCGGACAAGATCCCGGCCTCCACCATCTTGTGGTACTCGAACACGGTGAACCGGCGTTTCGGAAGGGCGATGGCCATGACGTCCCTCTTCGGGAGTCTCAACTCCGCTCATTCGGTGAAGGTCTATGACCCTGTTTCAGGGGTCCGTGACGCACCGTTTTCCTGAAGAACCGGGTTACCCGGGCTCTCCTTCATCACTCCGCCCCTCCATGACTTCCCACCATCTGCCGCAGTACATAGGGCAAGATTCCCCCATGACGGTAGTAGGTAACCTCGACGGGCGTGTCGAGCCGGGCGATGGCCGAGAACGTCACCGCCGTCCCGTCCGGCCGGACGGCCCGGATTCGGACCCGGGCCCGGGGGTGCAGACCCCCGGCGATCCCCTCGATGTCGTAAACCTCGTCGCCCGTCAGGCCGAGCGTCTCCCGGTTCTGGCCCGGCTCGAACTCCAGGGGCAGGACGCCCATCCCGACGAGGTTGCTCCGGTGGATCCGCTCAAAGCTCTCCGCCAAGACGGCTCGGACGCCCAGCAGAAAAGTCCCCTTGGCGGCCCAGTCCCGGGAACTCCCTGAGCCGTATTCCTTGCCGGCGATGACGATGAGGGGCGTTCCGTCAGACCGGTAGCGCATGGCGGCATCATACACGGTCATGACCTCACCGGTCGGAAAGTACACCGTCCACCCGCCCTCGGGGAGAGACCCAGGGGGGTCACCGGGGACTCGAAGTAAGTTCCGGAGCCGAATGTTGGCGAAAGTCCCTCGGACCATAACCTCGTGATTGCCCCGGCGGGCCCCGTAGGTGTTGAACTCCGAGGGCGAAACGCCACGGGCGATCAGGTACTGGCCGGCAGGGCTCTTCTCGGGGATGGCTCCGGCGGGCGAGATGTGGTCGGTCGTGACCGAATCGCCGAGGAGGACCAGCACGCGGGCGCCGCGGATGTCCTGCAGAGGCGGCGGTTCCAGGGGCAGGTCCCGGAAGAAGGGCGGCTCCTGGATATACGTCGAGTCAGGGTCCCACCGGTAGAGCTCACCCCGAGGGACGGGCAGGGTCCGCCACCGGGCATCCCCCCGGAAGACCCGGGCATACCGCCGCCGGAAAACCCTCGGATTCAGGACTCGTCGCATGAGGGTCCGGACTTCCTCGTGAGTAGGCCAGAGGTCCCGTAGGTAAACGGGCCGGCCGTTGGGGTCCCGGCCGATCGGTTCATGCAGAATGTCGATGTCTATCGTCCCGGCCAGGGCATAAGCGACGACCAGGGGCGGTGACATCAGGTAGCTGGCCCGGACGTGGGGGTTGATGCGGCCCTCGAAGTTGCGGTTGCCGCTCAAGACGGCGACGACGACGAGGCCGTTTTCCACGATGGCCTGCGCGACCGGCTCGGGCAGGGGACCACTGTTGCCGATACACGTCGTACAGCCATAACCGACAAGGTGGAACCGAAGGGCCTCCAGGTAGGGCAGGAGACCCGAGTCGGCCAGATAGTCCGTCACGACCCGAGAGCCCGGCGCCAAGCTCGTCTTGACGTGGGGCGCCACAGTCAGACCCCGTTGGACGGCCTTCTTGGCTAAGAGGCCCGCTCCGACCATGACGGAGGGATTCGAGGTGTTCGTACAGCTCGTGATGGCGGCGATGACGACACTTCCGTGGCCGACAGTCGTCTTCCGGCCATTTAGGGAGACCTCCACGCGGCGGGCCAGAAGCGCCTCCACGCCGGCGACGGCCCCGTCGGCCGGCAGAAGGGTTCGCAGGGCTTCCCGAAAAGCCTGTCGGGCTCTCGAGAGGGGGACCCAGTCGTGGGGGCGGCGGGGACCGGCTACGGTCGGCTCGACAGTCGAGAGGTCCAGCTCAATGACGTCGGTATACAGGGGTTCGGGAGCGTCCGGCGTCCAAAAGAGGCCCTGTGCCTTCATATAGCGTTCGACCCGCTCGACATGCCGGGGGTCCCGTCCCGTCCCCCGGAGGTACTCCAGGGTTAGGTCGTCCACGGGGAAGAGGTTGACCGTCGAGCCGCACTCGGGGGCCATGTTGGCCAGCGTTGCCCGGTCCTCGACCCGGAGGCTTCGGACGCCGGGACCGAAGAATTCGACGAACTTGCCGACGACGCCCTTCCGGCGGAGCAGGTACGTAACCGTCAGGACGAGGTCCGTCGCCGTCGTCCCCTCAGGAAGCTCGCCAGTTAGGCGGACCCCGATGATCTCAGGGATGAGCATGTAGATCGGTTGGCCCAGCATGACGGCTTCAGCCTCGATGCCCCCGACGCCCCAGGCGAGGACGCCAAGGCCGTTGATCATCGTCGTGTGGGAGTCTGTCCCGATGAGCGTGTCGGGAAAGGCCTCGAGGACACCGTCCGGAGCCGACCGGACCTGGACGACCGATGCCAAGTACTCGAGGTTGACCTGATGGACGATGCCCGTCCCGGGCGGGACGACTCGGAAGTTGCGAAACGCCCGCTGGGCCCATCGGAGGAAGGCGTATCGCTCCCGGTTCCGCTCATACTCCATCGCCACGTTCTGCTCGAACGCATCGACCGTCCCGAAGAAGTCGACCTGGACCGAGTGGTCGATGACGAGGTCGACGGGGACGACGGGGTTGACTCGCCGGGGGTCTCCACCGAGGCGCTGAACAGCCGCCCGCAAGGCCGCCAGGTCGGCGACGCAGGGGACGCCTGCAAAGTCCTGAAGGAGGACCCGCTCGGGCCGGAAGGGGATCTCGACGGACGGGACAGCCTGAGGATTCCACTGGGCCAGGGCGACGATATCGTCCCACCGGACGACCTCACCGTCGTAATGACGCAAGAGGTTCTCCAGCAAGATGCGGATAGCGTAAGGCAGACGTTGCGTGTCGGCCAGGCCCGCCTCATCCAAATGACGAATACTGTAAATCCGCAGGCGTCCGTCGGGTGTGTCGAGCCATCGAACGGCTTGGGCAAAACCTCGGGGTCGGTCCGTCATGACGGCATCTCCAGAAGGGGTCGTACTGGATACTCTATCAGGCCCCGCATGCGAGGGCAGGCTTCCATCCCGCTTCACGGTAAGGCAGTGCGGCGGCTGACCATATCTTAACAGAGCACTACTTTGACAGCCCCACGTTCACTAATATTATAGGCTGGAGGGCCGCTGGGAGCCTTTTCCCTATGATGAACAAGGAACGTCGCGCGCAGGACGAAATCGTCCTCCTGGTCGATGAGAGAGACCGTTTCACGGGTCAGTACGCTTCCCGGACCGAAGCGCATCGGGGCGACGGACTCCATCACCGGGCCTTCGTTTGCGTGCTCTTCGACCGAGCGGGACGGGTCCTCCTCCAGCGCCGGCGTCACTGGCTGTGGGACGGACTGTGGGACCTGACGGCCGTCAGCCATGTCCTCTACCGAGATGGACGGCGAGAGACTTACGCTCAGGCCGCGGCCCGGGCCCTCCGGAAAGAGATGGGCATCATCGGCGTCCGAGTTCGAAAGGTAACCGGTTTCAACTACTTCGTGCGTCATCCTGAGGGGGACGCCTGTGAGAATGAATACTGCGCCGTCCTGGTCGGCTTTTACGACGGTCCCGTCCGACCGGACGTCGAGGACGTCTATGAGTACCGCTGGATGACCTGGGGGGACCTCTTGCGGGACATGGAAGCCCGTCCTGGGGCCTACACCCCCTGGGCCTGCCTGAGCGTCGAGGCCCTGGTCCGGGCTGGGTGGAGGCCCGGGGAGTAGGTGCCGGGGACGAGACGACCGGCCCGGGTCTCCGGGGCGAGGCGTACCGCCTGCCCCACAGCCCTACGGCCGACCCCGCCTCCGGCGAGACGTGCTTTGAATATTAATCTTCCATTTGAAAAATGTAGGATTCTCTATGGTAGAATGCATCCCTGACGTCCCAGCTTTTCATCGTCACTCCGTCACTTCCATTATGGGGGGCCGGCCCGACACCACCCGACCTCTTCGAGTTTGTTAAGACTGAAGTCCAATAAAACGGAGGCAGGGGGATGACCGATCGCATCGGACGAACCCAGCAAGCCTTGAAGACTATCATGCAAGGGGGAATCCTGGATGTCCCGACGGCCCGTCAGCTCGGTGAGGACATCGCCTCTGGTGAGCTCCCGCCCGAGCTGGCCGGGGCCATCCTGACGGCCCTGGCCATGCGGGGAGAGGCACCCCCGGAGATCGCTGGCCTGGCGGATGCCATGCGGTCGCAGGCTCGACGGGTGGAGCACCCCCTGACGCAGAAGGCCGTAGACACGTGCGGCACGGGCGGCGACGGTTTCCATACGTGGAACGTCTCGACGGCGGCGGCCTTCGTCGTGTCCTCACTCGGGGTCCCAGTCGTCAAGCACGGCAATCGGGCCGTCTCCTCCCGATGCGGGAGTGCTGACGTCCTGCAGGCCCTGGGGATCGTATGGCCGGACACGCCGGAGAAGGCCGCCCAGCTCCTTCAGGACACGCACTTCACCTTTCTCTTTGCTCCCTATTTCCATCCGGCTATGAAGGCTGTCGCTTCGGTCCGGCGGAATTTAGGTATCCGGACCGTCTTCAACGTCCTAGGACCCCTCACAAACCCGGCCTTCGTGCGGTATCAAGTCATCGGCGTCTTCCGACGGGACCTCCTGGAGCGCCTGGCTCCCGTGTTCGCCCACCTGGGCCACGAGCGGGTCCTGCTGGTCCACCACGAAACCGGTATGGACGAGGCCGCTTCTTTTGGTCAGACATACGTCGTCCGGGTCGAGCGGCGGGGGACGGACGTTACGTTTCAGGAGGATTGCCTGGACCCCCGTGCCTGGGGCTTCGGTTCCGGCTCCGTCGAGGACCTGCAGGGGGGTTCGCCCGAGGAGAACGCCCAGATCATTGGAGACCTCCTGCGGAATCAGGACCGGGGACCTCGACGGGACACCCTGCTCGTAAACTCGGCCCTGGCCCTCTGGGTCGCCGGTCAGGTTGCCACCATCGAAGAGGGTCTGGCCCAGGCTGAGGAAGCCCTGACCAGCGGACGTGCCTATGACCAGCTCGAGCGTCTCCGTCGATGGTCCGGCTTGCCGTGAGGGCCCGTCCCGACGCCTCCGATTTGTCCGTCGGTGGGGGCCAGTCCTTTTCATGGGATTCGGCGGGGCCGGGTTCATCGGTCTCTTCGTAGTACCGCTTCCACCTCGAACGACCGTTTCCTATTCCCAGGTCGTTCTCGACCGCCACGGGGAAGTCCTGCGGATATTCCTGACACCCGACGAGAAGTGGCGCATCGAGACCCGTCTGGACGAAATCGACCCCATCCTCGTCCGAGCGACGGTCTGCTTTGAGGACCGCTTCTTCTGGTTTCATCCTGGCGTGAACCCCCTGGCCGTCCTGCGGGCGGCCCGGCAAAACGTCCGGGCCGGCCGCGTCGTCTCGGGCGGCTCGACCCTCTCGATGCAACTCGCCCGTATCGTAGAACCCCGTCCCCGCACCCTGCGGACGAAACTGCTCGAGGCTTTTCGAGCCTTCCAGTACGAGCTTCGCCTGGGGAAGCGGCGTATCCTCGAACTCTATCTCAACCGGGCGCCTTACGGGGGCAACCTGGAGGGCGTGACGGCGGCGTCTCTGGCCTACTTCGGCCGTCCGCCCCGGCACCTCACGCCGGCCGAGGTCGCCTTCTTGGTGAGCTTACCCCAAGCGCCCGTGTCCCGTTCCCTCCTGCGGGCCTCGCCGTTCGAGGTGACGAAGGCCCGGGACCGCGTCCTGGCCCGTCTACGGGCCTGCGGGCTCCTGTCCGAGGCCGCTTACCGCTCGGCCCTGCGGGAGAGCGTCCCGACGGGCCTGCGGCCTATGCCGGCCCAGGCGTTCCACGCCACAGATTACCTCCACGCCCTCTTCCCCCAAGCTTCCCGTATCCGGTCGACCCTGGACGCCCGCATCCAGCGGACGGTCGAAAGCCTCGTCCAGGCCTATCGGCCCGTGGTCTACCGGAACGGAGCCACGAACGTGAGCGTCGTCGTCATCGAAAACTCCACCCGGAAGGTCCGGGCTTTGGTCGGCTCCCTGGATTACTGGGATGAGGTTCACGACGGCCAGGTTCCCGGCTTTCTGGCCCCCCGTTCGCCGGGCTCGGCCCTCAAGCCCTTTCTCTACGCCCTGGCGCTCCAGAAGGGAGTCATCACGACAGAAACCCTCCTGGAGGACTATCCGACCAACCTCCGGGGCTACCAGCCCGTCAACTTCAGCGGCACCTTCCGGGGCCTCGTCCGGGCCGAAGAAGCCCTGGCCCACTCCCTGAACGTTCCCTTCGTCCATCTCCTCCGCCGGACGGGCCTGCAGGACTTCCTACGCCTCCTCCAACGGGGCGGGATCGACCTTCGGCCTGGCACAGACTACGGCCTCTCGGTCATCACGGGTGCCTTGGAGGTGCGCCTCCTGGACCTGACGAACCTGTACGTGACCCTGGCCCGGGACGGCTGGCACGGCCCGCCGGTCCTCATCGAAGACACTCCTCAGCCGCAGGTCGAAAGGCGCCTCCTCCATCCCGGTGCTGTCGCTCTGACCCGGCGGGCCCTGGCCCTCCGGGACCGACCCGACGCTCCTCATCTCCGCTCGGTCACCCTTCCGCGAGCGACCGTCTACTGGAAGACGGGCACCTCCTGGGGACGGCGGGACGCCTGGAGCGTAGGATTCCACACGGGCTACACCGTCGGCGTCTGGGTCGGCAACTTCTCGGGTGAGGGTGCCGAGGGCATCGTCGGCGGAGAACTGGCGGCACCCCTCATGTTCGACATCCTGAATGCCCTGCCGGCACCGACCCCGGAACTGCGACCCTCGCCGGAGGCCGACCTGACCCGGGTTCCCGTATGTCCCTTCTCCGGGGAGCGGCCGACCGACGCCTGCCCCGGCGTCCGATGGGTCCTCGCCGTGCGGGACGCCGCCCCGCTTCGACCCTGCCCGTATCACCGCCGTCTGCTCGTCGAGCGGGACTCCGGCCGTCGGATATGTCCCTGGAAGTCCTATGCCCCCGAAGAAGTCACGTTCCGGGTCTTCACCGTCCTGCCGCCCCTGGCGGCTGAGTTCCTCGGCCGGCCGGCCTTGACCGAACCGCCCCCCTCGGAGGCGTGCGGCACGCCGGAGGCGGCACCGGAGCTCCGGATCCTCAGCCCTTTAGACGGGGCCACTTACTTGCCGAGCGCCGACGTTCGGGGAGGCGGTGGCGTTCCCCTCCGGGCCGTGACGCCCGCCCCGGACGGCCGCGTGTTCTGGTTCATCAACGACCGGTTCGTCGGGTCGACCGCCTCGGGCACCGTCTGGATAGTCCGCCTCCCGCCGGGACCCGCCACCGTCGTCGCCGTCGACTCGACGGGTCGTTCCGACCGGGCCCGCCTGCAGGTCCTCCCTCCATGAAAAAGGGGTAACGAGTCACGAGTAACGAGTGACGGGGTGACGAAGTGAGATAGAAGCAGGTAGGGCATGCGGAGTCTCATGAGGGACCGTGGTATGGCGGTCCGGAAACACGACAATAAGGCAGTAGGGCGGTGGACCACTGATCCGTCACTCCGTCCCTTCATCACCGAGGCCTCGGACCGTGCCTTCCCGACGGCGTCGGCCCAGGCCCGCCGAGGGGAGCGTTCCAAGACTTCCGACCAGGGCCGCCGTTTCCTTCGGTCCGGATGTCGCCGAACGTGCATCCAACCAGGAATCCGCATATAATGAGCAGGCCCTGGATTTGGGAGTTCCTATGCGATTGGAAAAGCTGATCATCGAAAACTATAAGGGTATCGAGCGGGCCGAGCTCATACCGGAGCCCGACGTGACGCTGGTCATCGGGATCAACGGCGCCGGCAAGACTTCTCTGGCCGAGGCGATTGGCCTGCTTGGGGAGATGACCCAGGGGAGCGACACCCGGTGGCTGAAGATACTCTTTCCGACTCGATCTCGAGAGGGATTTATCGGTTGCCTCCCCTGGCGGGATTCGAGGCGGTGGATGGCCTGGACCGTCACGGCCGTTGCAGAGAACGGCCCGGCAAAAGAACGCGTGGAGTACCGACTCGCCCTCCGGTCGAATCCGGGAGGCGGCCCCACCGTCGCAGAGGAAGAGTTCCGGGTCGACGGAGACCTTCAGCTCCGCTGGGACCCCGACCAAAGTGGCTGGGTCGCTGGAGACAAACTCCTGATGCAGACACTGAGTCACGCGGAGGTCTACCCCTTCGTACTCAACTACATGGTCCTCCGGGACACATTCCTCCCCTATGTCGCTCCCGGGGTTTTACAAAGGGTCTCTCTTTTCACTCGGTGGATGAGCGGCTGGAAGGAAGTGCGGCCCGAACCTTTAAATGCCGGCCGAAGCCTCGAGTCCCTCGACCCGGCTCAGCAGACCGCAATCGGCCATCGGGGCGAGAATTACGCCGCCGTCTTGTTCAATTGGAAAAACAGTCTGGAATACAAGGACCGGTGGGAGTTCGTCTACGACTACACGCACACACTCCTTCGGGTCCTGGGTCTCGACCTGGAATGGGACCTCTGGCATCGGCCCCTGGGGAGCAAGACGTTGGTCCTGCCATGGATGTGGCGGAAAGGGGAGTCCCCTGAGCAGGGTTTTGACCTGGCCTATGGACCGGACGGCCTGCGGCAGTGGCTGATGGTCTTGACGGCCGTTTGCGCCCCGGAGGTTACCCTGCTGGTCCTCGAAGAACCGGAACTTCACCTGGACCCCCGCATGATGGACCTTCTGGTCGAAGCCATCCGGGCCGCAGTAGAAACATGGCCCCGTCAAATTGTTATCACGACGCATTCCCCCCTGTTCGCCCGTCAGTGGCCAATCCAGAATATCCGCCTCATCGAGCAGGGCGTCATCAGGCCCGTCCCCGAGGGTCTGGCCGAGGACATTCAGGAGAAGCGTTTGCGTTTGCTGGATGCCTGGATGATGGACATGCTGACCGGAGAATTCCGCCGATGAAGGTCCTACTGGGGTGCGAAGGGAAAGAACACAAGATCATCCTCGATGTTTTGTGCAATTGGCTCCGACGGGTAGATCCGAGTCTGCCCAACTTGGATCTGCGTCTCAGACAGTTTGGAGGGGACGAAATTTGGAGTGATAATAAGTTTATTGAATTTATCGGTGGAATCCGAAACCGAGAAGACTGGACCAAGGTGATACTCGTATTCGATGCCAATCAGAAGGATAAAGTCGCCCACAAGGCCCGCACTGTCCAGCCAACGGACCGACCCAGGGTCCCGATCTGTGTCCTTTTCATCGAATCCTATATGCACGAATGGGTCTGGCAGATGCTGAATCCGAACGACAGGGCGGAGCTGGACCGACGGCCCAGGGGTCAAAAGGGTAAGAATATGGCCTGGGTGGCTAAGCGCCTGGAAACCTACGCTTCCATTCAAGACCCGACTTGTCTCCTTCAGAAACTCCGGAAGGCCCTGCAATGTCAGTGTGAGCCGGGCCATCGATTTCCGGACGACTTCCGCGGCTCCCCACCCTCCCGGCGGTCTCGGAAGAGACGGTGACTGTCCCGGAGCTCGGCAAATCTACATTTCCATGGGGTGAGCGGCTCCGGGCTGGCACGGACATGCCCGCTTCTTCGCCCCTGGCCTGGCACCGGCCCTAAGGTCCGGGTAGGGCCTCGAGGGCATCAACGATGCGCTTGCCCATCTCGGCGGTCCCGACGACGGTCGTCCCGGGCGCGGCGATGTCGGGCGTCCGGTATCCGGCCGCCAGGACGGCCTCGACGGCCCGTTCCACGGCCTCGGCCGCGTCGGGCCGCCCGAGGGAATAGCGGAGCATGAGGGCCGCCGACAGGATCATCCCAATAGGATTGGCGACGCCTCGGCCGGCGATGTCGGGGGCCGACCCGTGGACGGGCTCATAGAGGCCCCGGCCCGTGCCGTCCCGACGACGTCGGCCCAGACTTGCCGAGGGGAGCAGACCCAGACTGCCCGTTAAGGCCGCCGCCTCGTCGGTCAGGATGTCGCCGAACATGTTTTCCGTGACGAGGACGTCAAAGTCGGCCGGCCGTCGGACCAACTGCATGGCGCAGGTATCGACGAGCATGTGGCGGAGTTCCACGTCGGGATACTCCCGGGCGACCTCCTCGGCGAGGGTCCGCCAGAGGCGGCTGGAGGCGAGGACGTTGGCCTTATCGACGCTGGTCACCCGGCGGCGCCGGCGGCGGGCCAGTTCGAAGGCGACCCGTAGGACCCGGCAGATTTCCGTCTCCGAGTATCGCAGGGTATCGACGGCCTGGCGGCCCCGGCGACTCTCCCACTGCCGCTGGGGCCGTCCGAAGTAGAGTCCGCCGGTCAGTTCCCGAACGACGATAAAGTCGACGTCGCGGGTCACGTCTGGCCGGAGGGGGGACGCCTCTTGGAGCCAGGGGTACGTTCGGACGGGTCGAAGGTTCGCAAACAGGCCCAGGCCTTTCCGAAGAGCCAGCAGGCCCTGTTCGGGACGGACGGACGACCGGGGGTCGTCCCATCGGGGGCCGCCGACGGCGCCCAGGAGGACGGCGTGGGCCCGGCGGCACCGTTCCAGGGTTTCCGGTCGGAGGGCGACGCCGTAGCGGTCGATGCAGGCCCCGCCGATGAGGTCCTCGCAGAACTCGAACCGCAGGCCAAAACGCCGCTCAACGGTCCGGAGGACCCGGAGGGCCTCGGCCATGACCTCGGACCCGATGCCATCGCCGGGCAGGACGACGATGCGATAGACGCTCATGGCGAGATGGCGGATTCCTGCGGACCGAGGGCCTACGGATCCACCGGTCCGCTCAGTCGGGGGAGCCATTTGGGACGCCGTCGCTCGTAAGCCCGGATTCGGTCTTCCCGGAGTAGGGTCAGGTCGATGTCGTCCCAGCCGTTCAGGAGCCGTTCCCGGGCCTGGGGGTCGATGGAGAATTCGATCCACAAACCGGTCTCGTCGGAGAGGACCTGGCGTTCCAGGTCGACCGTGAGGCGCCACCCGGGTTGGGTCCGGGCCCGGTCGATGATGACCCGGGCGGCCTCGTCGGTCACGACAGCCGGCAGGAGCCCGTTCTGGATACAGTTGTGGAAGAAGATGTCGGCAAACGACGGGGCGATGATGACCCGGAAGCCGTAGTCTTTGAGGCCCCACACGGCGTGCTCCCGGGAAGAACCGCACCCGAAGTTACGGCCCGTCGCCAGGATGGTGGCGCCCCGGTACTCGGGTCGGTTGAGTTCGAACGTCGGGTCCGGCTGGCCGTCGGGGCAGTAGCGCCAGTGGAAGAACAGGAATTCCCCGTAGCCGGTCCGTTCGATGCGTTTCAAGAACTGTCGGGGCATGATTTGGTCCGTATCGACGTGAGACCGGTCCAGGGGGGCGACGATGCCGGTATGTCGTCGGAAGGGTTCCATGCTCGATGCCTCCCTGCAGGGGTTTCAGCCTTTTGGGCACCGGGGAGCCCTTTGTCTCCCAGGGTCCCGGGCCTATTCTTCATCCCAGTCCCAGGTACGGATGTCCACGAACCGACCGGCGATAGCGGCGGCGGCCGCCATCAGGGGGCTGACCAAGTGGGTTCGGCCACCGGGGCCCTGCCGGCCTTCAAAGTTGCGGTTGGACGTCGAGGCGCACCGCTCGCCGGGTCGCAGAATGTCGGGATTCATCCCGAGGCACATCGAACAGCCCGACTCCCGCCACTCGAAGCCCGCTTCTCGGAAGATCCGGTCCAGGCCCTCGGCTTCGGCCTGGCGCTTGACCTGGGTCGAGCCGGGTACGACCATCGCCCGGACCCGGGGGTGGACGCGCCGGCCCCGCACGACGGCGGCCGCCGCCCGGAGGTCCTCGATGCGGGCGTTCGTGCATGACCCGATGAAGACCCGGTCGACCCAGATCTCCTGAATGGGCGTCCCCGGCTCCAGACCCATGTACTGGAGGGCCCGTTCGGCCGCCGCCCGGTCTTCCGGTCTCGGGAAGGAGGCCGGGTCGGGGACCCGGCCCGTGACGGGGGCGACCTGGTCGGGTCGGGTCCCCCAGGTCACGTAGGGCTCCATCGTGGAGGCGTCGATGACGACGGTCTTATCGTAGACGGCACCGGGGTCCGTCGGCAGGGTCTGCCAGTAGGCGAGGGCTCGTTCCCAGTCTCGACCCCGGGGGGCGAAGGGGCGGCCCTCGAGGTAGGCAAAGGTCGTGTCGTCGGGGGCGATCATGCCGGCCCGGGCCCCGGCCTCGATGGACATGTTGCAGACGGTCATGCGGCCTTCCATCGAGAGGGCCCGGATGGCCGAGCCGGTGTATTCGACGACGTGACCGACGGCGCCGTCGACACCGATCCGGCCGATGATGCCCAGGATCAGGTCCTTGGCCGTGACGCCCCGGGGGAGCTGGCCCTCCACGCGGATCTCCATCGTCTTGGGCTTTTTCAGCCAGATGCATTGGGTCGCCAGAACGTGCTCGACGTCCGAGGTACCGATGCCGAACGCTAAGGCCCCGAAGGCCCCGTGGGTCGACGTGTGGGAATCGCCGCACACGATGACCATACCGGGCTGAGTCAGGCCCAGTTCGGGGCCGATGACGTGGACGATCCCCTGTCGGTCCGACTCGAGCCCGAAGTACGTGATCCCGAAGGCTTGGCAGTTGGCCCGTAAGGCCTCGACCTGACGGCGGGCGATGGCGTCGGTGATCCGCGTCGGTCGAGAATCAGTCGGCACGTTGTGGTCGGCCGTCGCCACCGTCAGGTCTGGACGTCGGACTCGGCGGCCGGCCAGGCGGAGGCCTTCGAACGCCTGAGGGGAGGTCACCTCGTGGACGAGATGGAGGTCCACGTACAGAAGGGCCCGCCCGTCCGCTTCATCGACGACGTGGGCCTCCCAGACTTTTTCCAGGAGTGTCTTGGGCGACATCGGAGGACCTCCTCCGGCCTGGGACTGCACTTATCCGTAGGAACCTGCGGGGACGGCTTCCTCGGCGGATGCGCCCGCCGCCAAAACGCCGTGAAGGGCATCCATCAGTGCCCGGGCCGACGCTACGATGACGTCCGTACTGCGGGCCCGGCCGACCAACTGCTGGCCGTCGGCATCGATGCGGACGGTGACTTCGCTGGGTCGGTGCGCCGCCGGGGGAACGCCCCGCGTCAGGAACTGGTTGAGGGCGTCCTTTAGGGCCCGGGAGGCGGCCACGATGACGTCGGGGTCGGTGCCGCGGCCCAGGAAGCCATGGCCGTTCACGTCGATCCAGACCGTCACGGTACAGGGCACGTCGTCAGCCGGTTCGGGCACGGTTCGGACCTGATAGGACTCGACCAGACGGTGGGACATGCCGACCAAATCTCCCATCGTCCGATGGGACGGCGTCAGGGGAGCCGTTCCCGTGACGGTCGTCTCGACGACCCGGCCTCCCGGTCCGACGAGCCGGACCGTGACGGTAGGCGTCCCGTTGGCGCAAGAGACTTGCAGGAGGTCCAGTTGGAAGGTCTCCTCGTTCGGAGTCCGCTCGGCCGTCACGAGGGCGATCAAGTCCGCGTCGTGGACCTCACCCTTCCGGTCGGCCAGTTCTTTGAAGGCCCGAAAGACCCGGTCCATCTCCTCGTCGCTCAGCGTGTAGCCCAACTCCTGAAGCCGGGCTCGCAGGCCGGCCCGGCCGGAGTTCTTGTTGAGGACGATGATCCCACCTCGGGGGAGGCCGATGTCGCGGGGGTCGATGATCTCGTAAGTCTCCCGGAGCTTGACGACGCCGTGTTGGTGAATGCCTGACTGGTGTCGGAAGGCGTTGACGCCGACGATGGCCTTGTTAGGCTGGATGGGCATGCCCGTAAGTCGGGACACGAGCTGGCTGACCCGGTAAATCTGGGTCGTGTCGACCCCGACCTCGACCCCGAAGAAGTCCCGCCGGGTGCGGAGGGCCATGATGATTTCCTCGAGGGCCGCGTTGCCCGCCCGTTCTCCGATGCCGTTGATGCACCCCTCGACCTGGCGGGCTCCGGCCCGGATGGCGGCCAGGCTGTTGGCGACGGCCAGACCGAGGTCGTTGTGGCAGTGCACGGAGATGATCGCCCGGTGGATGTTAGGGACGTTCTCCCGGATGCTTCGGATAAAGTCGGCAAACTCCTCGGGGATGGCATAGCCGACCGTGTCCGGGATGTTCACGACCGTCGCCCCGGCGTCGATCACGGCTTCCAGCATCTGGTAGACGAACCGACGGTCCGATCGAGTGGCGTCCATCGGGGAGAACTCGATGTCCGAGCAGTACCGGCGGGCTCGGGCGACCGCCGCCCGCGCCATTTCCAGGACTTCTTCCCGACTCTTCTCGAGTTGGTGCATAATGTGAATGTCCGAGCTGGAGATGAAGATGTGGATGCGGGGAGACTCGGCATCCCGAAGGGCCTCCCCGCAGGCATCCACATCGGCAGGCACCGCCCGCGCCAGCCCGGCGATGACGCAACCCCGCACCTCCCGGGCGATGCGGCGGACGGCTTGGAAGTCGCCCGGCGAGGAAGCGGGGAATCCGGCTTCGATGACGTCGACTCGCAGGGCCGCCAAGGCGCGGGCGATCTCCAGCTTCTGATCGGCATTCAAGGCCACGCCCGGGGACTGATCCCCGTCGCGAAGCGTCGTGTCTAAGATCCACACCCTTTCCATTGGAAAACCTCCTCAAGCACGGCAGTGGGCCCATCGGCCGGTGGACCGCATCCTATTTGGAGCCGCCCTTCAGCCAGGGCATCATGGCCCGCAAGCGCCGGCCGACTTCTTCGATAGGGTGCTGGGCCTGGCGGCGCCGCAGGGTTTCAAAGACGGGCCGACCGGCCTGGTTCTCCAGGATCCACTCCCGGGCGAAGACGCCCGTCTGGACCTCCCGGAGGATCTCCCGCAGGGTCTGTCGCACGTGGTCGTCGATCACGCGCGGCCCCCGGGTATAGTCGCCGTACTCGGCCGTGTCGGACACCGAGTACCGCATATAGGACATCCCGCCCTCGTACATGAGGTCCACGATGAGCTTCAGCTCGTGGAGGCACTCAAAGTAGGCGATCTCCGGCTGGTAGCCCGCCTCGACCAGCGTTTCAAAGGCCGCCTGAATGAGGGCCGTCACGCCCCCACACAGGACGGCCTGTTCGCCGAAGAGGTCCGTTTCCGTCTCCTCGGCGAAGGTCGTCTCGATGACGCCGGCCCGCGTGCAACCAATACCCTTGGCATAGGCCAGGGTCAGGGGCTTGGCCCGCCCGGTGGCATCCTGATGGACGGCCAAGAGGGCCGGGACCCCGATGCCCTGGGTGAAGAGTTCCCGCATGCGGTGACCCGGAGCCTTGGGGGCGACCATCGTCACGTCCACCTCCGCCGGGGGCACGATCTGACGGAAGTGAATGTTGAAGCCATGGGCGAACATCAGGAGCTGACCCGGTCGGAGGTGGGGACCGATACTCTCCCGGTACACCTGGGGCTGAACGGGGTCCGGGACCAACAGCATGACGATGTCAGCCCGCTGGACCGCCTCCGCCACCGAAACGACCCGCAGGCCCGCGGCTTGAGCCCTCGCACCGGAGGGAGAGCCCGGATACAGTCCGACCATCACGTCGACCCCTGAGTCCCTTAGGTTGAGGGCATGGGCATGACCCTGGGAGCCAAAGCCGATGACGGCGACCTTCTTATCCCGAAGCAGGCCCAGGTCTGCGTCGGCATCGTAGTAAACCTTAGCCATCGTCTCCTCCTATGGGCTCCGTCCGACGAAAGGGAGCCTCATCGGGGTTGGGGTACGGGACAGGACTCGTAAGTCTCCTCCAACGGTTCGAGGGGCGGATGTGAGGGTGCCGGACCTCGAAGCATGGCCAGTCGGCCCGTCCGGACCATCTCGATGATGCCATAGTCCTGCAAGAGCCGGACCAGAGCGTCGACCTTGCCCTCGTCACCCGTGACCTCGACGATGACGGAAGCGGGCGAGACGTCGACGATCCGGGCCCGGAAGGCCCGAACGACCTCGGTGATGGGGGTCCGGCGGTCGGCGTCCCATCGAACCTTAATGAGCGCCATCTCCCGGACGAGGGTGTCCTCGTCGGAGACGTCCCGAATGTCCAGGACGTCGACCAGTTTGCCCAACTGGCGGACGACTTGCTCCGCATCCGTGTTCCCGTCAACGACCAGGGTCATGCGGAGGAGACCGGGCGTCTCCGAACGACCGACGACCAGGCTTTCGATGTCGAAGCCCCGCTGGCGGCACCGGGACACGACGCGATTCAGGGCACCCGGTCGGTCCTCCAGCTGGGCGATGACAGTGTGACGGCGGCGACGGATGTCCCCGTCCCTCATGACTCGACCTCCACGGCAGACGACTTGGGGTCCAGAACCCTGTAGGCCTCCGGCAGGCCGATGGTCTCCTGAAGCGACGCTCCCGGCGGCACCATCGGGTAGCAGTTCTCGTCCTGCTTGACCCGGAAGTCGATAAGGACCGGTCCCTCATGACGGAGGGCCCGGTCGATGACCGCCGGCACGTCTTCCCGCCGGACGGCCCGGAGGCCCAAGATGCCGTAAGCCTCGGCCAGACGGACGAAGTCCGGATTTCGAAGCCGGCTGGCGACCAGGTTCCCCCGATAGAAGAGCTGTTGCCACTGACGGACCATCCCGTGATGGCCGTTGTTGATGATGGCGAACTTGATGGGCAGGCCGTTTTCGGCCACCGTCGCCAGCTCGGGACACGTCATCTGAAAGCCCCCGTCCCCACAGATGGCCCATACCAAGTCCCCGGGCCGGGCGACCTGCACGCCGATAGCCCCCGGAATTTCGTAGCCCATCGTCCCCAGGCCCCCGGAGGTGATGAAGGAGTTTGGCCGGCGGCCCCGGAAAAACTGAGCGGCCCACATCTGGTGCTGGCCGACGCCAGTCACAAAGTAAGCGTCCCCATCGGTCATCTCGTAAATCTTTTGGATGACGTACTGGGGCCGGACCTCCACCGGGTCGTCGGGATAGACCAGGGAGGGGTACTCCCGGCGGAGGACTTCCAAACGGGCGAACCATTCGGACCGTTCCTTGTAGCGGACTTCCCCGTTGAGGGCCCGCAGACACACGCGGGCGTTTCCCAAGAGCGTCACCGTCGGCCGTACGTTCTTACCGACCTCCGCCGGGTCGACCTCGATGTGGATGACCCGAGCCCGGGGCGCAAAGTCCTTGAGGCGGCCCGTCACCCGGTCGTCGAACCGCATTCCGACGGCGATGAGGAGGTCGGCCTCCGAGATGGCCAGGTTGTTCCAGTGCATCCCGTGCATGCCGGGCATCCCGAGGTATAGGGGATGGTCCGGCGGGAAGGCGCTGATCCCCAGGAGTGTCGTGATGACCGGGACGTTGGCCCGTTCGGCCAGCTCCCGCAATTCGTCGTAAGCCTGGGCAAGGATGACGCCGTGACCGGCCAGGATCAGGGGACGGTCCGACTCGGCGATCAGCCGGGCGGCCCGCTCGACCTCCCGAGGGTCCGGCTCGACGGGCGGGCGGTACCCCCGGGGGCGAACGTCCTCGGGCCATTCGAACTCCGCCCGCTCCTGCTGAACGTCTCGGGGAATGTCCACGAGGACGGGCCCGGGTCGGCCCGCTCGAGCGATGTAGAAGGCCTCCCGAAGGACCCGGGGGATGTCCCGGACGTCTCGGACGAGGTAGTTGTGTTTCGTAATGGGCATCGTGATGCCCGTGATGTCGGCCTCCTGGAAGCCGTCCCGCCCGATGAGACTCCGGACGACCGAACCCGTGATGGCGACGACGGGGACCGAATCCATCCAGGCGTTGGCAATACCCGTCACCAGGTTCGTAGCGCCGGGTCCCGAAGTGGCAAAACACACGCCGACCCGGCCCGTCACCCGGGCGTAAGCGTCGGCCGCCATGGCCGCCGCCTGCTCATGCCGGACCAGGTAGTGCCGGATCCGGGGGAAGTAGCGGGGAAGGGCGTCGTAAAGAGGTAGGTTCGCCCCACCCGGCAGGCCGAAGACGACCTCCACGCCTTCCCGGAGGAGGACCTCCAGGATCATCTCGGCACCGGTCATCTGCATAGCTTTCCTCCCGTCGGCATGGGACGGAACCCATGCCGCCAGAGTCTAAGACCCCTCAACGGCAGACGGCTCCCTGAGCCGCTGAAGTCACCAGCCGAGCGTACTTGGCCAGGGCGCCTTGCGTATACCGGGGTGGGGGCGGTGTCCAAAGAGCCCGACGCGCCGCCATCTCGTCCGGCGATAGCCGCACTTCCAAGCGCCGATTGGGCACGTCGATCGTGATCTCGTCGCCGTCCCGAAGAAGGGCGATGGGTCCACCGACGGCGGCCTCCGGCGATACGTGCCCCACCATGAGGCCGTGGGTCGCCCCGGAAAAACGTCCATCCGTAATGAGAGCCACCTGCTCGCCCAACCCCTGTCCGACCAGGGCCGCCGTCACGGCCAGCATCTCCCGCATGCCCGGCCCCCCCTTCGGACCCTCATACCGGATGACGACGACGTCGCCGGCCCGGATTTCCCGCCGGGAGATGGCCTGAAAGGCCGCCTCTTCCGAATCAAAGACCCGGGCCGGACCCGTGTGGACCAGCCGTCGGACACCGGCCCGCTTGACGACGGCCCCCTCCGGGGCCAGGTTCCCCCACAGGACACAGATCGTCCCCGTCGGGGCGATGGGGTCCTCGACCGTCCGGATAACGTCCTGCGGCCGTTCTTCAAAGACGAACTCGGCCAAGTTTTCCCGCAGAGTCTTGCCCGTGACCGTCAGACAGTCCCCGTCGAGCAGACCCGCTTCCAACAGGACCTTCATCAGTCGGGGAACCCCGCCGACCCGGTCCAGGTCCGCCATGACGTAGCGCCCCCCGGGCCGCAAATCCGCGATGTGGGGCGTGCATCGACTGATACGGTCAAAGTCCTCTAAGGACAGCTCGACGCCGGCCTCCTGAGCGATGGCCAAAAGATGCAGGACCGCGTTGGTCGACCCCCCGATGGCCGCGTCGACCGTGATGGCATTCAGAAAGGCCGACCGGGTCAGGATATCTCGGGGCCGCAGGTCCATCTCGAGCAAACGCAGGACGGCCTCGCCGCTTCGACGTGCGATGTCGTCTCGGCGGGGGTCGGGTGCCGGTGGGGTAGCGCTCCCCGGTAGGGCGAGTCCCAGGGCCTCCATGAGGACGGCCATCGTGTTGGCCGTATACATGCCGGCACAGGAGCCCTCCGTCGGACAGGCAACACACTCGAGCTCGTAGAGGTCGGCCTCGCTGATCTGGCCAGCGGCATGCGCCCCGACGGCCTCAAAAACGTCCTGAATCGTCACGTCTCGGCCCCGAAACCGACCGGGAAGGATCGTGCCGCCGTACACAAAGACCGAGGGGACGTTCAGTCGGGCCATGGCCATAGCCATCCCGGGCAGACTCTTGTCACAACCGGCAATCCCGACGAGGGCATCGTACTGATGGGCGTGGACCATCAGTTCTACGCTGTCGGCGATGACCTCCCGGCTGACCAGAGAGGCCTTCATCCCCTCGTGGCCCATGGCGATGCCGTCCGAGACGGCGATGGTCCCAAATATCCGGGGCGTCCCGCCGGCGGCCCGAACGCCCGCCTGAGCGGCCCGGGCCAGACGGTCCAAGTGGATATTGCAGGGCGTCGCCTCGTTCCAAGACGTAGCGATAGCGACGAAAGGCCGCTCGATGTCGGCGTCCGTCAGGCCCATCGCTCGATACATAGCCCGGTGAGGTGCCCACTGGGGGCCTCGCTTGACGGCATCGCTTCGGTACCGTCGGTCGGAAACGCGAGACATCCCGTCCCTCCGAATCTTGACGACGCTGGGTCCTGAGCGTCGGTCTCGAGACCCAGGACCCAACACCCTCAAGGGGAGTCCCCAGACATCGGAATCTCCAGGGGAGGACGCGCCTTACGGTTGCCAGACTCCCAGCCCGTCCGGCCGCTCCTCCAGCAAGCCGCACGGATACACGAACCTTCAAGCCCCCTGCAGACCGGCAGGAGCCGTACGCGCGGGCTTGCCATTGAAGAACAGACGTGGGAAACCCTAACGAAGGATGGTGTGGTGATGATTGAGTGCGGCTCTCCCCCTACCCCCAGGGGGAGATCAGCCGCCGCAGGGACAGCAGAAGCAGGGAGAGGACGGCCGCCGACACGACACCCATCCGGGCCACGGGACCGACCTCCAACGGCCGAACGACCGACCCCGTCGTCCACGGATGGCCTGTCATCGACCTATCCTCCGCATGATGGGGAAGGCAACTCGGCGCTTATTATACTCCTCCAGCCGGCCAAGTCAAATTGACCCCCAGTGATGGGCGAACGGAGTGACGGGGTCAAGCCCTGCACGCCCGCGGAGATGCCTGCCGGACGCCGAGCCCCGAGAGGGCCGAATCCCGAGCGGTCCGCCCGGGCCGTCCGACGGCCTCGGCTCGGTCCAGTCACTTGCCTTGGGGAGCCGTGCAGGCCGGGTGTCCGTGACGGGATGACGGAATGGGGCTCAAGGGAGCCGAAACCGCCGGGCGGCCGACTCCGGAGGAGGGTGATGACCGTCATTCCGACTGAGGGTCCGTTTGGTGAAAGGCCGGCCCTTCGATAAACTAATACTCCACCTCGTATGGATGTAGACTCGGTGTGCGCGTTTTCCAGTGGCCGGGCTCGGTCTTCGGTCCTCGACGTCGATTCGGTCCCGGGTCCCAGGTGCCAGGTACCCGGGACCTGGTATCTGGGACCCATGCTCCATCGGGAGGCCAGTCGCGGGTGCGTGAACCGGACATGCGAGGTGGAGTAATCGGACCCCGAGCCTCGGGAGGTCCGGGGCCGGGCCGGTCCAATCTTCTTGGGAGGGGCGACGATGGCGACTCGGGAGCGATGGGCCACCCGTATCGGTTGGATCCTGGCCGCCGCCGGCAGTGCCGTCGGGATCGGCAACTTCCTGCGCTTCCCATCGCAGGCCGCGAAAAACGGCGGTGGCGCCTTCATCATCCCTTACCTCATCTCCCTCGTCCTCTTCGCCATCCCGGCCATGTGGGTGACCTGGTGGGTCGGACGGTACGGCGGGCGGTACGGCCATAGTACGACGGTCGGGATGTTCTACCGTATCGCCCGGTCGCCGATCGCCAAGTACCTGGGGGTCATGGGCGTGGCCTTTCCCCTGGTCTTCAGCATCTACTACACCTATGCGGAGAGCTGGATGCTGGGTTATGCCTTCTTGTCCCTGACGGGTCACTACAAGCACGTCACGGACTTCAGCGTTTACTTCAATGAATATCAGGGAGTCTTGGCGACGGGGAACTACTTTGCCACGCCCCTGATCCCGTGGCTCATGATGGCCCTGACGTTGACCTTGAACCTATGGGTCCTCTATCGGGGGGCGGCCCGGGGCATCGAGCTGTTGGCGAAGATCGCCATGCCCCTGCTGTTTCTGTTTGCCATCGTCATGGCCGTGGCCGTTTTGACCCTGGAACCGGCTCGGGGCACCGTCCTGGACGGGCTGGCCTACATCTGGTCTCCGGACTTCAGCCGGCTGGGGACCTTCAGTATCTGGCTGGCGGCGGCAGGCCAGCTGTTTTTCTCCCTGAGTATCGGATTCGGCTCCCTGGAGTGTTATGCCAGCTATGCGAGCGGTGAGAAGGACCAGGACATCGTCCTCTCCGGTTTGACGACGGCGTCGACCAACGAATTCGTCGAGGTCATCTTTGGGTCCCTCATCGCTATCCCGGCGACGGCCGTCTTCTTCGGGGCAGCGATGGTCCCCGAACTGGCGGGGACTTTCAGCATCGGCATGATCGCCATGCCGGAGGTCATCCGGGAGCAGTTAAACGTACACTTTATCGGAACAATATGGTTTCTCCTCTTGTTCTTTGCGGCCTTCACCTCGTCAGTCTCGACGGCCGAGCCGGTCATCGCCTTCTTCCAATCCGAGCTGGGCCTGGAGCGAAAGCGGGCCGTCACCATCTTGGCCGGCCTATGGGTCCTGGGGACCGTCCCGACAGTCCTCTTCAACCGGTACGGCATGGTCGCCCAGTTGGACTTCTGGGTCGGAACGCTGTTTCTGGTCGTGATGGCCTTCGTGGAGGTCCTCCTGGCCGGATGGGTCTTTGGCATCGACCGTTATTGGGAGGATATCCACCGGGGGGCGGACATCCGGATTCCCCGCCTCTTTTACTACATCACCAAGTATGTGACGCCCCTGTGTCTGGCCGTTATCCTGGGAGGCTTCGTCTGGGAGGAGGTTCGGAGCGGCTTCCCCAACGTCATGCCGAAGCCCTTCATCGTCGAAGGCGTCGCCAACCTCCGGGACTTCCCCGCCAAGGTCTTCTGGAGAAAAGACCCGGAAGCCGAACAAAAAATCGACGAGGCCCTGCGGGACCGGATCCAGGCGATGAAACGGGACTTTCAGGTCATAGCTACTCTCGATGTTCGTGATGGAAAGGTTCAACGTATCGATATCGAGCAGTCTCAGAATGCCGACCCCGACATCCAGAATTGGGTTCGGGCCAAGCTGGAGCAGAGGACTTACGAGATGGGCGGGAAGCCCCTGAGCGGGACCCTCCGGTTCCAGGTCGACGGCTACTACGTACGGCCGTACGTTTACCTCGCGCGGGTCATCGTCTTCGGAAGTTATTTCCTGTTCGCTTTCCTGGTCGCCTTCCTGTGGACCCGGCGATGGCGGGAGGGATGAGGGCATTTCGGCAATACGGCTATGATTCGGGTGGTAGCCCCGGGATAGGGGCTTCTTAATGCGGGGTCCCATCCAGTACCCAGCTCATAGCCGCATTGCCGTATGGACTAAATTCGGACCGACGTGGTCTTCGTCACTCCGTTACTTCGTTACGCCGTCCCATCGTCCCTGTAGAAGTAACCCCGCACTGGCGTGCGTGGCTTGGACATACTTCCCGTGGAGGGCTGGTAAGATGGTCGCAGGACTTTTCTTATGGCAACAGATGGCGTCTCAGCCGCCGCGGATGACCCCCCTGGCATGGGGGTTAATGCTCATTTCCTTCGCGGCCGTGGCGGCCTTGGCCGTCTACTGCTACGTGAAGCTGATCCGGAAGGGGGGCCTTCGATAATCTGGCATTTCACCGGAACGCCACAAGTCGTTTCAGAATGCCAGTAGTACTCTGTTAAAAAGATGCGGGATACAGAATGCAAAATGGGAGTGACGTAACCGCCGGACTGCCCTACTGCCTGACCACCGGATGGCTGTAAAAGCCACTCCCGCCTACCGCCCCAGTAAGGACTCGACGCTACTTCCGGGCTTTTCATCGTCACTCCATTACTCCGTCACCCCGTCACCATTTATCGAGGGGGGAATGGACTAAGGTGCGGTACCACCAGGTCGTCCCGCTATCGGGCTCGACGACCACGACACCCCATACGAAGGTCCCGTGCCAGGGCAGACGGTTCTCGACCCGCAGGGTCCCCCCGTCCGGGAGTTTCCGCTGTTCCGCCCGGGAATCCCGGAGGGAACCCACACGGCCCTGAGGGTCGCCGTCAAAGACGATGTTGAAGACGTCCAGCTTCTTGCCCCGCCATTCGGGCTGGAATTCCGCCTCGAACCAGACGAGGCGTTCCTCCGGCGAGACCCGGCCACCCGGTCGGCCGTTCAAGGGAAGCCACCGACCATGGGCCGGCCGGGTCCTCAGGTTCTCGACGCCCCCGTAAATCAACTGGATGGCGTAGGACAGCCGCTCTTCGGGCGTGAAGTCTCGATAAGGTCGGGGGTCTCGGAATCCCCGGAGGCTCCACAGGCGCACGCCAGGCCGGAGAAGGCGGACCTCGACCTTATGGAATTTCCCCTTATATTCTCGATTCCGCAGGTAGATCCCCGCCTCGTAGTAAGCCGCCGTCCATTGGCCGATCTGCTGACGGATGTGCTCTTCCTGGGTCCCCTCGATGTAAAGGCCGCTGGTGACCCGGGCGATGTGCCGTAGAGAATTCTCCCCACTCAGCGGGGCGTCGGCCCCCATCAGGGACCCCTCGGGGTTAACGACCATCGTCATGACGCCGGCCTCGGCCAGGGCTCGGACGGCCTCCTCGAATTCCCGATGGAGGAACGACGAACCCATACGGTCGTCCTGCCCATACAGTTGGGGGAACTGGCCGGGTACGATGGGTTGTTCGACGGGTTCGGCATAGGCGGCCGCAAAGTAGACGTTGTTCCGGATGCCCTGGGAAAAGTAGATCAGGAGTTTGGGGCCGTAGACGGGCCGGAGCGAAGCGGCCAGCTGTTTGAACGTCGCCGCCAGCCGCCGGGCAATGTCCTGGTACGTCCACTGGCTGAACGTCTGGGCTTCCCGGACGTAGTCTTCCAGTTCGGCCGCCGCCGAGAGCGTGCCCTCGACGTTCCGACCTTCTTCGGCAGGAAAGTCTACGTCGGGAGAGGGGGCTCGCCGGATCCCCCACTTCAGTCCCAGGGACGTCCGCAGGAGGTCGCAGACCCGGTCCCGCCCGGAGACGGGTCCCCACAGCCGTTTCAGCCCCTTAGAGCCGCTAAAGACCAGCAGGTATACCAGGTCGTTGTCCAGGATCCGCTCGCAGGTCTGAAGGGAAACTTCCCGGGAGACCCGAAATCCCCGGGGGGACGAGAAAGCCAGGTCGAACAAAAGCAGGACATGCCGCCGGGAGGGATTCGCCTCCCGCAGGGGTTTTCCGGCCATATTCCCGACCGTGGGGTCGCCACCGTCCCGATCGTCGGGCTGACCCTCGGGGACAAAGGCATATCGGTCCAAGTGACCGATGGGGTGGGGCTTGCCGTCGACGAGGACCTGAACTTCTTCCGGCTTCAGGTCCAGGACAGGCCGACCCGATTCGTCGACGACGTAGAAGGGAATGATTTGAAGATGCACCTCGACGGTCTCTTCACCCCGGGGAGGAGAGGGTACCTGCGCCCAGAGAAGGCCGACGGTACCCAGTCCCCAGGCCAGCGCGGCCCACCACCGCCGCATAGGCACCTCCTCTGGGGGAAAAACCAGGATATAGGATACCCTTGCGGGGGGCAAGGGGGATAAGCGGGCATGGGGCAGTAAGGCAATCGGGCGATGGCTGGGTGCGGGACTCCCCGGATGGATGCAGGATGCATACCTGGTGTGTGCGTTTTCCGGTGCCGAACTCGGTCTTCGGTGCTCGGTGTTCGGCCCTCGGCGTCGATCTGGTCCCGGGTCCCGGGCGTCAGGTACCCGGTACCAGCACCTGTCTGCGAAAAACCCGCACATCGGGATAGAAGGACCGCTTTACCGATCCCCGCTATCCCGCGGATTCCCCGATATTCCTCTCATTCCAAGTACAGTCGGCTGAGGAGACCTTTCTCCCGGACCCGATGAAGCATCCATCCAAAGAAGGCGGCTCCGCCAGCCAGATAGAGGCCGTTCATCCAGACGGCCATCGCTAAGGTCCCCAGGTCCAGGCGGCCAGCCTGAAGGACGGCTCGCATCCCCTCGAATACATATGTCGATGGCATGAAGTAGGCGACCGTCTGAAGCCACCGGGGAAGGACCTCGATGGGATAGAAGACGGCCGAGAAGGGCTGGATCAAAAAGGGGATGCCCCAGATGAGCGCCTCCGCGGCATGCCCGAAACGGAGGGCCAGGCCCATCGTGAACATCCCAACGGCCCATCCGAACAGGAGGAGGATCGAAAAGAAGGGCACTAGGGCCCATCCCATGACGAGGACGTTGAACGCATAGAGTCCGTAAGCCAGGACCCCCAGGACGACCATTACGGTAAGGGCTTTCAGAACGCCCACGATGCACGTGGCGACCATGATCTCCAGGATACTCACGGGGGCGATAAAGACGTTCATGATGTTGCGGACCCATATTTCCTCGCTCAGCGACAAGGTGATGGCCTGCTGGGACCGATACAGGAGGTCCCAGAAGATCATACCGCCGATGAGGAACACGACCGCTTTCGGGAGGACCATCTTTTGCAGGTAGTCCGTCACGAAGCCCCACACCAGCAGGTTCATGACCGGCCAGAAGAAAATGTCCCCGATGCGCGTGACGCTCCGCCGGTACAGGTACAGATGCCGCAGGACGAGGGCATACACCCGAAGCCACATCAGTCGGCTCCTCCGACCTCGGCGACGTCGTAGAGGCGTTCGTCCCGGGCGAGGACGATGAAAGCCTCCTCTAGGGACTGGGTCCGAAACCGGGCTCGGACCTCCTCCGGTGTCCCCTGGGCGACCGCTCGGCCTCGGGCAAGGAACAGGATGCGGTCGCACAGAGCTTCGACTTCCCGCATGTTGTGGGACGTAAAGACCATCGTGATCCCGCGAGTCCGCTGAATCTGGCGCAAGATATCCCGCACTCGGGCGGCGACCTCCGGGTCCAGGCTGGCCGTGGGCTCATCCAAGAAGAGGACTTCCGGGTCGTTAAGAAGGGCCTTGCAGAGGTTCAACCGGGTGATCTGGCCCGAAGACAGTGTGCCCGTGACCCGCCGGGCCAGGGGGGTCATATCGAAGAGCTCCAAGAGCTCTTCGATTTTGGCTCGCGGCTTCCGGATCCCGTAAAGCCGGGCGAATACGTTGAGGTTCTCCCACACCGTTAGGTTCGTCGGGAGGGACACGTAGGTCGCCGCCAGGTTGACCCGTTGCAAGATGGCCCGGCGGTGTTTCTGGAGGTCCAGGCCGAAGACCCGAATCGTGCCAGCCGTCGGTGTGGTCAGTCCCAGAAGGAGCTGGATCGTCGTCGTCTTGCCGGCTCCATTGGGACCCAACAGGCCGAAAATCTCCCCGCGACGGACCGAAAAAGACAGGTCCGCCACGGCGACCACACTCCCAAACCGCTTGGTCAGGCCCTGGACCTCGATGACGGCTTCACCGGTCATTGCGGCCTTCAGGACGGTCTATCCTGGGAATGGATGCGGGGATACCGGATGGGAGATGCCAGTGCTCTGTCAAGGTATGGATGCAGGATGCATATCCGGTGTGCGCGTTTTCCGGTGGCCGAGCTCGGTTGTGCCATTCCCACATCTCAAGATGGTGACATGAGCCCGCACGAACACTCCATTCTCACGGCTCGTCACCCGTCAATCGTCTCCCCCGCCGCCACTCGTCCAGGATATCGGCCAAGGTCTGCTGAAAGGCATAAGTCGGGACCCACCCCGTGTGGTCTCGGATCTTGGTTGGGTCTCCGACCAGGACCGGTATGTCGACCCGACGGTACCGACGCGGGTCGGTCTCGACCCGAATCGGTACACTCGCTAAGCGAAGGAGCTCTTGCAGGAGGTCCCGGATGGAGACGCCTCGACCCGAACAGACGTTGTAGGCCTCGCCGGGCCGCCCCCGTTCGACCAGGAGACGATAGGCCCGGGCGATGTCGCGGACGTCCGTGAAGTCCCGGACGGCTTCGAGGTTTCCGACGCGAAGGACGGGCTCCGCCCCGCCGGCCTCGATGCAGGCGATCTGCGAGGCAAAGTCGGCGCAGACGAACCCGCTATGTTGGCCGGGTCCGACGTGATTGAAAGAGCGGGTGACAATGACGGGGATCTGATAAGCTTGGTAATACTGGAAGCCCAAGAGCTCCTGGCAGGCCTTGCTCAGTCCATAGGGACTCACAGGCCGCAGGGGTTGAGTCTCTCGAATGGGGTTCTCCTCGGGTCTTACGGAACCATAGACCTCCGCCGAGCCGACCAGGAGGACCCGGGGTCGTCGGTCCGCACGAACCAGGGCATCCATCAAGTAGAAAGTCCCCCAGAAGTTCACCTGAAGGTATCGGTGGGGGTCCTGCCAGGACCGACCGACGTGAGCCAGGCCGGCCAGGTGGAAGATAGCATCCGGGCAGACACCATCCAGGACCGCTTGCCAGTCTGCAGGTACGACGACGTCGAGGGGCCACCACGTGACACCCGCCGGATAAGCCTCCGGCCGGGGCCGTTCGCCGTGGTAAGTCGCGTGGACCCGATAACCGGCCGCGACCAGTTCCCGGACCAGAAAACGACCCACGAAGCCACTGCCGCCGGTGACCAAAGCAACGGTCATGCCGGTTTCCGTAAAGGTAGCCTTCCCCCAGCGGCCCAAACCGAGAGAAGGGCCGTCTGGAACGGTCTCATCCATGTCGGCCGTCTTTCTCTGCCCGCACCCTTTCTCGCCAGTAATCGAGAAGGTCCCGCAGGGTTTGCTCAAAGGGAATTTGGGGCGTCCAGCCGGTGATCTCGCGAAAACGAGTCGAATCGCCGATGAGGACCTCGACGTCCGAAGGCCGCAGACGTTGGGGGTCGACCTGGACGTCGACGTCCACAGACGCCATCCGCAGGAGCATCTCCAGGACGTCCCGAATCTTGTAACCCCGCCCGGAGGCGATATTGTAAACTTCGCCAGGGGTACCATACTCCAGGGCAAGCCAGTAAGCGCGCACCATGTCCCGGACGTCCGTATAGTCCCGGATGGCTTCCAGGTTGCCGACGTACACGACCGGTGGCCGCAGGCCCGCCTCGATTTCGGCGATCTGCCGGGCAAGGTTGGATTCGGCAAAGACTTCCCCCCGGCGAGGGCCCGTGTGATTGAAACCCCGAGTGCGGACGATGTGGATGTGATAGCTCATGTAGTACTGATATCCCAACAGATCCTGAGCGACCTTCGACACGGCATACGGGCTCAGGGGACGGAGGGGGTTCGTCTCCCGGACGGGGACCTCGTGAGCATAGACGAGGCCGTATTCCTCGCTGGAGCCGGCGATCTGGACCCGTACGGGTAGATTCAGGGCCCGACAGGCCTCCAGGAGATGGATTTGCCCGATGACGTTGACCTGAAAGGTCTCTGAGGGTAGTCGCCAGGACGTCGGTACGAAGCTCTGGGCGGCCAGGTGAAAGATCCAATCGGGACGAACTTGCTCAAGGGTCCAGTAGACGGCCGCGGCATCCTGCAGGTCGCATTCGACGAGGCGGACACGGTCGAGCAGGTGGCGAACGTTGTCCATCCGGCTCCGCCACCGGTAGAGGCCATAGACTTCTACGTCCGGGTGATGACGGAGGATGTACTCGGCCAGATGACTGCCTGCAAACCCCGTGATCCCCGTGATGAGTACACGCATAGCCGGATCCTCGCCGCCAATTATCGAGGGCAAGACCTGGGCTGCTGGCCCGAGGCTTGAGTATAAGTCGGGATCCCGTCGCCCCTCCGGTGGACCGTCCCGGCGACCCTCAGCGAGAAGGGCGGGTGGACGAGTTGGATTTGGGCGCCTGCTGTTGTTGCTGGAGGGCCTGGGTCGCCCGTTTGATCATGTCTTGATATCGGTCGTCGCGCGAAAGCTCGTAGGCCTTCTTGTATTGGTCGAGGGCTTCCTTAAAGCGCTTCTGGTTCTCGTACACGTAACCCATGAGCTCATAGACTTTCGGGTTTTGAGGTTGGACTTGACGCCACTGTTGGAGGGTCGCCTCGGCATTGGGCCAATCCTTGAGACCGATATAAGCCTGGGCCAGGTTGTAAAGACGGGTCGGATTCGTATCCGGGAGCTGTTTAAAGACGCTGGCCGCCTTGGCGTAATCCTGCAGGGCCAGGTAGGCGATCCCCAGCTGACTCAAGACCTCCGGAGAGGCACCTCCCCGAGCGACGAGAGCCTCTCCGACCTCCCGGGCCTGGGCGTAATTCTGGGTAAGGTTGGCGGCCTCCATGAGGTAGCGGGCATAGTCTCGATGATGAGGCCGGATCGTATAAGCTCGGTTCAAATACTGATAAGCCTCCTGTGCCTGCCTCCGCCGCAGGGCCACGAGCCCGTTCAAGTAGAGGAGACTATCGTCGTTGGGCTGAGCCTGGAGAGCCTGCTGAAGGTCGGCGGCCGCCCTATCCACATTGCCGAGAGCCAGGTGGGCCGCGCCCCGCAGTTTCAAGGCCGCCGGCACGAGGGCCTTGTCCTCCGGTCGGGTCGCATTCGGCAAGCCTTGGTCGACGTACTGGACGACGGCCTTGTACTGCTTCCGTTGCATAGCCACGTAGGCCAGGTAGTAGTAAGCCCCAAAGTGCTTCGGCTCCAGCTCGACGACCTTTTGGAGGTTCTTCTCGGCTTCGGCCATCTTGTTCAGATTGAGCTGACACAGGGCCAGCATGTAGTAGCCGGCCGGATGGGTCGGGTTCTCAGCGACGACCTGCTCGAAGACGGTCGCCGCGCCGGCATAGTCCTTCTTCTGGAAGAGCTGGACCCCCTGCTCCCACAGGGGATTTTCCTGGGCCCAGAGGCTCAGGCTTAGCCCTATCCACCCCATCACGACGGTCCACGCGATGAACATCCCCCTTCGAACCCGCATACCCCATCCTCAGGCAGGAATCCAGTCTCTGCAGAAACCGGCGGCCCGACTACTGGACCGTCGCCGGACTTCCCAGGGACTCGGAGGCCGTGGCACTGATGGGCTCCGTCAAGATTCCAATGTTTCGGGCACCGCCCTGGCGGATGACGTCGAGAATCCGCATGGCATTTTCGTAATTGACGTCATCGTCGGCCGTGAAGAAGATCATCTGGGTCGAACGACCCTGCATGATCTGCTGGATGCGACCCAGGAGTTGCTCTATCGGGACCTCTTCCCGGTTGATGAATACCCGGCAACGGGTCCACTGCCCCGGCCCACAGGGAGCGGCCACGCGAATGACGATCTGTTCCGAAGCCGACGGCGGAGTCTGGGTCTGCGCCCGGGGCGGGAGCTTCGACAAGTACCCCATCTGGGCGATCAAGACCGTGACGACGATCATAAAGATAATCAAAAGCACCAAGCAGATATCGATAAATGGGATCACGTTCGGGTCCGACATTGGCCCGCCCCGCCGTCCTCCGACTTGAATGCCCATGACTGACGACTCCTCCGGCGTTGATTTACGACCGACGGCTCTTGTCGACGATCAGGCCCACGTTGGCAAACCCCGACGCCTGCACGTGCTTCATCAAGACGCGCACGTCCCCATACTTGACCCGGCGGTCGGCCTTGATGAGGACCTGACGGCCCGGATTCCGGGCATTGAGCTCCTTCATCTTGGCCTCAAACTTCGACATGTCCCCATACAGGCTCGTCGCATACCGGGTGTCGCCGATATACACGCTGAGGTCATGGCGCAGGGAGACGGTCAACTGCTTCTCCTCCCGCTTGATCTCTTCCGGATTGCTCGTCATCGGTAACTGCACGGCCGCCCCGACCTGAAGCATGGGCGTGATGACCATGAAGATGATCAGCAGCACCAACGTCACGTCGATCAGGGGGATGACGTTGGGTTCAGAAGTGACCTCCGGCGGCTCCGACTGCCAACGCTTAAACACGCTTGGCATACATGACCCCCTGGATGTCCACCAGATAGTCTAACAGGTCCGCCACGATGTTTCCCATCTCGTGCTGGACGCGCTCCACACGGACCGTAAAGTAGTTATATAGCCACACGGCCGGGATGGCGATAAGCAGGCCGAAGGCCGTCATGACGAGGGCCTCCGCGATGCCCCCGGAGACCTGGCCGATGGCGGCCGCTCCGGCCGTTTTGATGGCCTGGAAGGCGTTGATGATGCCGATGACCGTCCCAAAAAGGCCGACAAAGGGCGCCGTCGCCCCGACGGTGGCCAGGGTGCTTAGGCCTCGCTTGAATTCGTGAATCTCCAGGATGCTGGCCCGCTCCATGGCGTGCTGGGTCCGCTCCAGGACCTTGTGGGGCTGGAGGGTTTCCTCCAACCTGGCGGCCGTCCCGTGGGGGTTATTCGACGACGGGGCGGCCTGACTCGCCGTTTCCATGATGCGCAAGAACTCCTGGAGGCCGTGGTTGACGATCTTGGCGACATGGCTGTGACGGAATTCCTTCCGTCGGGTCAGCTCCAGGGCCTGCTGGAGGTCCCGCTTGTCCAACTCCTGGGTCAGGGCCTCGACGAACCGAAGCGACTGCTTACGGGCCCGTCGAAAGAAGAGAAACTTGTCGATAGCCACGACCAAGCTCCAGACGGACATGATGACCATCACGCCCAAGACAAACCGGACAGGCCAGCCCATGGCGTGCCAGATTTCAACCAGTGAAACTTGCATGGAGAAACCTCCTTCCAATAGAATTTACAAAAATCAAAAAGCCTCCCACTTTGCGGGTCCCATCCCGGGATCATCCCCCTTGGAGCGTGTATCGGACCGTCAAGACATAATAGGAGTCGACCGGCCGCCCGTTGATCTTGCCCGGCTCAAAACGGTAGGGTCGCAGACAGTCCATCGCCGCCTGGTCCAAGAGTTCATTAAGCGACCGAAGGATTCGGATGGAACCGACCGTACCGTCCTTCAGGATGATGGCTTCCAAGACGACGATACCCTCCAGCCGAAGGCGCCGGGCCGCCTCGGGATACATACACTGAATCGGCGCCAGTGGCTTGGGAGGCGTCCCGCCGACCGTCTCGACCCGAACGGGCCCGCCGCCGGGGATGCCGCCCGGCACGCCGCCCGGGATGCCGCCGGGGATGCCGCCCGGCACGCCGCCTTCGACACCGCCTTCGACGCCCCAATCGATGCCGCCCTCGACGCCTTGGATGACGTCCGTTTCACTGACCGTCTCGGCCGGCAAGATCTCGGGCGTATATTCCGGAATGGTGATGGGGGCGACCTCCGCCTGGACCTGCGGTTGAGGCTTCGGTTGCTGAGCCTGCTGAGCCTGAGCCGGTCGGGCCGGTCGGGCCGCCGGAGGCGGTGGGGGCGGGGCCGCAAAGAGGGTCACCTGAAGTGGGGGTTCCTCGATATACGTCACCGACCAGACCGACGAGATGATGAGGATCCCCACGAAGACGGCATGGATGGCAATGACGATAGGCAGAAAGGCAATGCGACGCCTGTCCAACCGCGTGCGGCGGCTTTCGACCAGGCCCTCTAAGAGCATTCTCCGTCTCCTGTGATCTCGAGGCGGGTCGCCCCGTGGGCATTCGTCACCGCCTCGGGTATGGACCCGCGCCCCGGCCCCCTAGGGGGTCTAACCTCCCATCCTGGCTGTAAAACCGTACTGCCCTCTGCGTCCATTATAGCTTGACGTGACCCTCTATAACCGCCTGGGTACCCTCACACCCGGTACCCGACTGGACCCGACGCCGAGGGCCGAATACCGAACCTGATTTACTCGGAAGACGAAGTCGTCGGACCCTCGGCCTTCTGCTTCTTCCGGGCCTCAATCAACTGCTGGGCTTTGTCCCGGTACTGATCGGCCAGCCGCAAGTCTTCTTCTTGCTTCGCCGGGTCGCTGGCGTCGACCCACTTGGCCTTTTCTCGGTACAGGAGGTTCAGATAAGCATACGCCTCCGCATGGTTGGGATCAATCTGGATGGCCTTTTGGAGGGCTTCGATCCCCCGCCTAATATACTCCCCCCGAGCCTCGTTGGAAAGGGTCGGGTCCAGGCAACGGGTGGGGGCGCAGTATACCTTCTGCCAGGCCAGGGACCCAATGATGTACCAAGGCTCTGCCGTATCCCTCTGGACGTTCCCCCATCGCTCGTACCAGTCGAAGGCCATGTCGTACTGATTGGCCTTTATGTATAGCGAAGCCACGTTCTTGAGGAGATTGGGGTCGTCGGGAGTCGACTGGAGTTGCTGTTGGAGCAAATCGATCGCGTCCGTGTAACGGTTCGCGTTGAGATAAAGAGTCATCAGGTCTTCTTGAATCCGGCGGTTGTCCGGCTGAAGGGCCAGGATTTCCTTGAAGAGCTGAGCCGCCTTATCGACCAGGACCTGATTCTCGGGCGAGGGGTCCAGAGGCTTGTACCAGGCCATATAGCAGTAAGCCAGAGAGCGTTTGAGGTTCAGGTTGTCGGGCATCAGCTGGAGGGCCTGCTCATACCGGGGGCATGCATCGGCATAGTCCTCTTTTTGATAGAACTCCTTCGCCTCCCGGATGAGTTGCCGAGCCTTCAGTTCATTCCAGAATCGGCGGCACCCGACATTTCCACCCAGCCCGACGGCCGCCACAAGGACGAGGAGTATCGGGACCTTTGGAGTACGGAAGAAACGGGGCGAACCCAACACCGACCTCCCCACATCAGGCATGTTGATTATAGGCTCCCAGCCGGGCTCGTACCATGTGCTCGCACCCCTACAGCCCCCCCTCCTATAGACCCCACGGGTCCGTTCGAATTTCCGCCTTTTACCAACGACGTCGGGACCGGCCGCGTTCGCGAACCTTTGGGGTAAGGTAGTCAACATCCGCCTGTTCCCACTTCGTCATCTTCCCAACGCTCACCCCGACCCCTCCCTTTGGAGTGAGAAGCAATTCGGCCCTATGTTAAGCCCCCCCGACGAGAGTGTCAACGTCCCGATATAGGGACGTGGAGTAACTCTGCCCGGACCGGCGTGGAGGGTCCGAAGACGTGCGTATCGAGCTTGCACACCATCAGATACGACCTTACTATTTTACCCCAGGCCCGTTCGGTCCGGGAGTTGGGCCGTGCGTCGTCTCAGAGGCCTAAAACCCGGCCGACCGCCCATATACCTATGGTCGGGCTCGGTCTTCGGTGCTCGGTGTTCGGTCCTCGGCGTCGATCGGGTCCCGGGTGCCAGGTATCCGACACCTGGTACCGGGCGGAATGCCCGTCTCATGCTTCGAAAAACTCGCACACGGGGTGTGTAGGATGGAAAGGGCCCGGATCTTGGCTACCCGGTATCCGGAACCTGGTACCTGACACCCATGCCCCGTTCCCCCATTTCAAATCTTAACAAAGCATTGGTCAAATTTTATAATTATAATGGAAACGTTCCACATGAATAGTCGCGACATTCGTGAAACATTTCTCCAGTTCTTTGAGGCCCGGGGCCACCAGCGCGTCCCCAGCTCGCCCCTCGTCCCGGCCCGGGACCCGACGCTTCTGTTTACGAACGCCGGCATGAACCAGTTCAAGGACGTGTTCCTGGGCGTCGAGCGCCGGCCTTACAAGCGGGCAACGACCGTCCAGAAGTGTATGCGGGCTGGGGGCAAACATAACGACTTGGACAACGTCGGCTTTACGCCCCGTCATCACACGTTCTTTGAAATGCTCGGCAACTTTTCTTTCGGCGACTACTTCAAACGGGAGGCGATTTCATGGGCCTGGGAGCTCGTCACCGACGTCTTCCGCCTCCCGACGGACCGTCTGTGGGTGACGATCTACGAGACCGACGACGAGGCCTTCGACATCTGGCACTGGGAAGTCGGCGTCCCGGCTGACCGTATCGTCCGTCTCGGAAAGGCCGACAACTTCTGGGCGATGGGCGAGACGGGTCCCTGTGGCCCTTGCTCGGAGATCCACTACGATTTGGGCCCCGAGGCCGGCTGTGGCCGACCGACCTGTGCGCCGGGTTGTGACTGCGGGCGGTTCCTGGAGTTCTGGAACCTCGTCTTCATGCAGTACAACTGCAACGAGCGGGGAGAACTCGAGCCCCTGCCGAACCCGTCCATCGACACGGGCATGGGCCTCGAGCGGATCGCCAGCATCCTCCAGGGGACTTTCGACAACTTTCATACGGACCTCTTTAAGCCCATCCTCGGAGTCATCGCCGACGAGCTTCGAGTCGACTATCCGACGGGGGACCGGGCGAAGGACATCGCTTTGCGGGTCATGGCCGACCACGCCCGGGCCATCGCCTTCGTGCTGTCCGAGGGTGTCCTTCCCTCGAACGAGGGCCGGGGTTATGTCCTGCGGAAGATTATCCGGCGGGCCCTTCGCTTCGGCCAGGTCTTTGACCGGCACGAGCCTTACATGTACAAGTTTGCCCTGTTCGTCGTGGACTTCATGAAGGACGTGTACCCCGAGTTGGAGATGGGAAAGGACATTGTCCGGAACGCCTGCTACGCCGAGGAAGAACGCTTCTTCCGGGTCATCGAGACGGGCCTCGAGCGGCTTCGGGAGGTCCTGGACCGGCACCGGGCCGATGGAGTCCTGCCGGGAGAGGAGGTCTTTCGGCTGTACGATACCTACGGTCTTCCCGTGGACCTGGCCGAGGAGGTCGCTCGGGAGGCGGGTCTGCGAGTCGACCTGAATGGCTTTGAGCGGGAACTTCGGGAACAGCAGGAGCGGGCCCGGCGGGCCTGGAAGGGCGAGGAAGCCCTCGAGGGCATTGCCGTTTACCGGGAGCTGTCCCAGCGGTATGAGACCCGCTTTCACGGTTACAGGCACCTTCGCTGGGAAGACGCTCGGGTCCTGGCCCTCCTGAACGGACAGAAGCAGTCGGTCCGGGAGCTCCGGGAAGGCGAGCGGGGTGAGGTCATTCTGGACGAGACGGTCTTTTACGGGGAGTCCGGCGGTCAGGTCGGCGACATCGGCGTCCTTCATACGCCCCATGCACAGGTTCAGGTCGTCGATACAAAGATTTACTTTCATCGTCTGATCGTTCACCACGTCGTCGTCCGGGAGGGTGTCCTCCGGGTCGGTGACAGCGTTTCGATGGAAGTCCCCTATGCCCGTCGGTGGGCGACCATGCGGCATCACACGGGGACTCACCTCATCCACTGGGCCCTCCGGGAGTATCTCGGCTACCACGTCAAGCAGGCCGGGTCCCTGGTCGCCCCGGACCGCCTGCGGTTTGACTTCACCCATTTTTCGGCCCTAAGCCCCTCGGACATCGAAGAGCTGGAGCGGATGGTCAACCGAAAGGTTTGGGACGACTATGAGGTCGAGGAGAAGTTTATGCCCCTGGAGGAGGCCCTCCGGCGGGGTGCCCTGGCCTTTTTCGGGGAGAAGTATCCGGACATCGTGCGGGTCATCCAGATCGGGGACTTCAGTAAGGAGCTCTGTGGCGGGACTCATGTATACCATACGGGTTGGATCGGGCCCTTCGTGATCGTGCGGGAATCCAGTATCGGGGCCGGCCTCCGGCGGGTCGAGGCTCTGGCCGGGGAACCGGCCGTCCAGTATCTGCAGACTCAGCGGGAACTCGTTCAGAAGGCACTCCAAGTCGTCAAGAGCTCCGAGCACGAGCTCATCGACCGGCTTCAGGAACTCCTTGAGCGAAACCGGAGCCTCCAGAAAGAGTTAGATCGCCTCCGTCGGAAACAACTGGAGGGGGAGACGGTCGCTACCCTGTTCCATGCCGATGAGACGGTCCACGGCGTCCACGTGATCGTCCGGGGCTATACCGACGTCCCCGTCGAGGACCTTCGGGTTCTGGCGGACCGGGCTCGAACGCGGGAGAATACGGTCGCCGTCCTGGGTTCCCGGGTCCAAGACCGAGCCTTCCTCGTCGTCGGTGTCCACAAGGCCTTGACGGATCGACTGCCGGCTCACGAGCTGGTCCGCTCGCTGGCTCCCCTGGTCGGGGGTGGGGGCGGGGGACGGCCTGACTTTGCCCAAGCCGGCGGGGCCCGTCCGGACCGTTTGGAGGAGGCTTTGCGGGAGGCTCTGACCCTCGTGCGGCAGAGGATCAGTGCTTCGGCTCCGTCCCAAAGCGGCTCCTGACTCCGGGATTCCTGAATGCCATTGGGGTGGAAAGATCCGCTATCCTAATTGGGGAGGGCTCCGATGCCGACGACCCTTCCACTGGACGTTTACGAGGCCCTGGAAGAAGAACTGGGGAAGGAGCGGGCCCGCAGGTTGGTCCACGCCCTGGAAAAGGCCGTCGACGCCGCCGTCGAGAGCAAGTGGCTCCAGGTCCGGGACGAACTCCTGGCCCGACTGGTCACCAAGGAAGAGTTCCGGTCGGGCCTGGAGAATCTGCGGTT
>Ga0197143_1000066_pt1 | contig 112382 bp, 97 predicted proteins | sample GBS70_MetaG_FD_148603 | JGI IMG/M metagenome (GOLD analysis project Ga0197143, IMG submission 148603) | Sediment microbial communities from Great Boiling Springs, Gerlach, Nevada, United States - GBS 70_MetaG | ecosystem: Environmental > Aquatic > Thermal springs > Hot (42-90C) > Sediment... | reverse complement strand
GCGCGGTGTCGAGGCTCCGAGGGCCCGCGCGGCCGTGACGAAATCGCTCGCTTTCAGCGACAGCATCTGTCCGCGCACGAGGCGCGCCGTCGTCACCCAGCTCACGAGACCGATGGCAAGGATGACTTGGAGGATCGTTCCCGGAAGGCCGGGGATCTGCGGGTCGCCGTTGCCGATGATGGGCCAGGGGCGCTGGCTGAGGACGGCGCGCATTAGCACGATGGCGAGCAGGTCGGGGAAGGCGTAGGCCACGTCCACGAAGCGCATGATGAGGTTGTCGAGGAACCGGCCGCCTAGGGCTGCCGCGGCGCCGACCGCGATGCCGATGAATGCCACCAGGACCTGCGTGCCGAGACCGATCCGGAGCGAAATGCGGACGCCCTCCCACACCCGCGCCCAGTTGTCCCGGCCGAGGTTATCGGTGCCGAGCCAGTGGGCGGCCGAAGGTCCCTGGTGGGCTTCCCGGACGGCTTGTGCCGAGGGCTCGTACCGCCCGACGGCGTCGACCGTCGCGGTCAACACGGAGAGCACCGCCATGGTGACCACGATGGCGAGACCGACCATCGCGAGGCGGTTCCGCACGAGGCGGTCGAACGCCTGCCGCCATAGCCCCCGGTGCCGTACCGGGAGGCCGAACTCCTCGAACGCGGGCAACGCGATCGGTTCGCTGGCCACGGGTCAGTACCGAATGCGGGGGTCGACGATCGCGTAGGAGATGTCGACCACAAGGTTCATGACGGCGATGGCCACGGCGAAGAGCAGCGTCGTTCCCATGATCATCCCGTAATCGCGGAGCTGGACCGCATCGACGAAGGCTGTACCGACGCCGCCGATAGCGTAGAACCGCTCGATGATGAACGACCCGGTCAAGAGGCCGGCGAGGATAGGGCCGGCGATGGTGAGCACGGGGATGAGGGCGTTGCGCACGGCGTGGCGCATCACGACGCGGAACTCCGTGAGTCCCTTGGCGCGTGCTGTTCGGATGTAGTCCTGGTGCAGCACTTCGAGCATGGATGCGCGCGTCACGCGGGCGATCAGCGCGAGTGGCAACATCCCGAGGGAGACGATCGGCAGCACCATCTTCCGATAGTTTCCGAACTCCCACCCCAGAACGTCGAACCATCCGAGTTGGAGGGAGAAAAGCAGGACGAGGAAGACGGCGAGGACGAAGTTCGGGACGGAAGCCCCGATGGTCGCCAGCACGACGCTGAAGTAGTCCACCGCCGAGTTCTGACGGACGGCGGCTGTCACCCCGAGGGCGAGGCCTCCTACGAGGGCGAAGGAGAACGCACAGAGGCCGAGCTGCACCGACTTCGGGAGACGCTCGCGGATGATCGTCGTGACCGGCCGGTTCTGCGAGAACGACTGCCCGAGGTCGCCCGTCGCGAGCCCGCGCAGGAACAGGCCGTACTGCACGAGGATGGGCTTGTCGAGGTTGTACTTCCGCTCCAAGTTCGCCATGACCTGCGGGGGGAGCGGCTTCTCGCGGTCGAAGGGTCCCCCGGGGACCGCGTGCATGAGGAAGAAGGTGATGGTGGCGATGGCCCAGACGAGTGGTACGAAGGCCAAGATGCGCCGAACGAGGTAGGTGGTCACGCGCTCCTGCTCCCGCGGGGCGTGGGTCGATGGAAGGGGCGGACGAGTGGGGGAGCAGCACGGCTCCCCCACTCGCGGTCTTCGGAGCGGAGCGTTACTCGCTCAGCCACCAGAGCTCAGGCGCCCAGTCGCCGGCGAGGACGCGGTCCTGGGAAGTCGCGTTCTCGCGGACGCCCTTGAGACGTGGGTCGATGAGCACGTGGTTGAGCGAGTGGTACATGGGCGCCACGCCGCAGATGCGGGTGCTGATGAGCTCGTTCACCTTCTTGTACTGCTCGCGGCGCTCCTGGTCGTTCGTGTTGTACCGCGCCTTGGAGATGAGGTCGTCGATTTCGGGGTCGCTGCAGTTGTAGTTGTTCAGCGTCCCGCCTGTATCGAAGAGACCGATGATCCAGTTCTCCGGGTCGGGGTAATCCTGGTGCCAGCCGCCGGGGAAGAGCTCGAATTGCCCCTCGGTGAAGCGCTTCGAGCGGGTCGGGGCATCGACGATCTCGATGTTCACGTCGATGTTGAGGATCGTCTTGAACTGCTCCTTCAGGAATTCGGCCGTTGCCCGGGCGCCTGCGGAATCACGGATGAGGATGCTCAGGGTCGGGAAGCCCTGGCCGTTCGGGTAGCCGGCGGCGGCGAGCGCCTCCTTCGCCTTCTCGGGGTTGAAGCCGATCTGCTCCTCGAAAAGGTCGGTGGCGTTCGGGTCGAGGCCGAGCACTTCGGGCGGAACCCAGGTCGTCGTCGGAGTCACCGCGCCCTGGAGCACGTTCTCGGCCAGCGCCTTCCGGTCGATGGCGCGGGAGAGGGCGAGTCGCACGTTCAGGTTATCGAGCGGCTTCTTCTTCAGCTGCATCTCCAGGCCGATGGTCGTCGGCGTGACGTAGCTGAGGAGCTTGTCGGGGAACTCCTGCTGGAGCGCCTTCAAGTTCGTGGCGTCGGCCAGGGCCATGTGAAGCTCGCCCGCCCGGAAGGCGTTGTTCGACTGCACGTTGTCCTCGATGTAGCGGAAGGTGATCTTGTCGAGGTAGGCGGGCTGGCCGGCGTAGTTCGGGTTACGCGTGAAGACCATCCGCTCCTTCGGCACGTACTCGGAGACGACGAACGGGCCGTTGAAGGCGAGCTTCGTCGGATCCTCCGGCCACGGCGTCGAGCCGTCGGGGACGATGTGGATGGGCACGGGCCACGTCATCCACATCGTGAGGATGGTGGTGAAGGTCGGCTGGGGCTGCTGGAGCTTGAATTCGATGGTGGTATCGTCGATGGCCCGCACGCCCAGCTTCGCGCGCAGAGCGGCCTTTTCCGCTGCCGACTTGTCCGTCGCCGCGTAGTAATCGTCGCAGCCGACGATGTTGGAGAGGAGGTACTGGTATTCACCAGCGTTGTCGGGATTGCAGGTTCGCTCGATTCCGGCGACGAAATCTTCCGCCTTCAGGTCGTCGCCGTCGGACCACTTCAGGCCGGGCTTGATCTTCACGGTGTAGGTCTTCCCGTCCGCCGAAATCTGCGGCATGTCGGCCGCCATCTCGGGCACGGGCTCGTTGTCCTTGTTCAGCTTGTAGAGACCGCGGAAGACGAACGTCTGGTGCCCGATGTCCTGCGCGAAGGACGAGAAATGCGGGTCGAACGACTGGAACTCGAGATACTGGACGACGATCTCGCCGCCCTGCCTCGGCTGCTCGGCCTCTCCGCCGGGGCCTCCGCCCTCCTCGTCGTCGCCGCAGGCGGCGGCGAGAACCACCGCCGCGAGGGCGAACAAGCCGAGGAGCGCACGCCAATTGAATTTTTCCATGGATTTCCTCCCTCCTCCTCGGGTTACCGCGCGGTAGGATGCACCCTCGGGCCCTCGGTGTCAACGTTGGGCTTGAATCCCCATCACCGGAGGCAATGCCCGAAAGAAGTACGGTTCAGGCGTCGGGCGCGATTCGTGTGCTGCAAGGGCGCTTACTGCGCGCGCGGTGCCGGCCAGTGACCCTGACGACGGAAGCGGGAAAAACGGGGAGCATGGCGTGAACGTCGTCGTGGCGGGCGGAACAGGCTTCATCGGGAGCGCCATCGTCCGGCGCTTGGCGGAATCGGGGCATCGGGTCGTGGTCCTCTCTCGAAGGCCGCGACCGGGCCTGGGCGGAGTTCAGCACGTCGCTGCAGACGTCACCGATCGCGCTTCCCTCCGAGGGAAGCTCGCGGGGTTCGAGGTCGTGGTCGACGCGGCCCAGTTCCCGAACTCGCCGATCGAAAATCCGAAGAAGGGGTGGACCTTCGAGCGCGTCGACCTCGGCGGAACGAAGAATCTGGTCGACGAGGCGCGGGAGGCGGGGGTGGCCCACTACATCGACCTCTCGGGGGTGGGTGCGGCGCCGGACGCGCGCTTCCATTGGTTCCGCTTCAAGTGGGAAGAGGAGGAGTACATCGCCCGCTCGGGTCTGGGATACACCGTCTTCCGGCCGAGCTGGGTCTACGGGCCGGGCGACAACTCCCTGAACCGATTCCTCGGCTTCGCCCGCTACCTCCCCTTCGTGCCCGTGATCGGCGACGGGAAGACCCGCGTCAACCCGGTGTTCGTCGAAGACGTGGCCGCGCACGTCAAGGCGGCCGTGGAGCGCGGCCCGATGAACGCGGTATTCGAGGTCGGCGGGCCGGAGGTCCTGACGATCGACGACGTCATCCGCACCGCCCTTAGGGTGGCCGGGAAGCGACGGCTCCTCCTTCATCAGCCGGTCGCGCTCATGAAGGCCGTCGCCGCGGTTGTGCAGCACGTTCCGGGGCGGCCCCTGACCCCGGATGCCATCGATTTCATCACCCAGGACGCCGTCGCGGAGACCGGCCCCCTGCGCGAAGCCTTTGGGCTCGAGCTCACGCCGCTGGAGCGTGCGCTGGCGACGTACCTCAGGGGCTGAGGGTTCGGGAATCGGTATCGTCCCATCTATCGCTCCGATAGACCGCCTCTGGCTCGATCGTGCTGCCCTGCGTAGAATCGGCGCCGGGGACGGCGGGCGGCCGCCCCAAACGCTGAGGGGAGTAACGAGCCTGTGCGTGCGGAAACGTCCGACGTCGCATTCCGTCTCCTGCTCGCGCTCGGCGAGCTCTGGGACGGGCTCCAACGCGCCAACATCGATGCCACCCGGAAGGGACTCCATCTCTCCAAGCAGTACCTCGGCGGGTACGTGCGCATCTCCGTCGGGCCGGGGTCGCGTCCCCGGCTCACCTTCGAATGGAACGAGGCGACGCGGCACCTCCGTGTGCTCCGCTGTGAGGCGTGGCCCGGCCTCGAAGCCACGCTCTCCGCAACGGTCGCCTACGTCCGCGAACAGGCCAGGGCACGGGGCATCGCCGACGTCGTCGACGGGGTGCTGCTGCGCGCCTGTCGCGAACCGCTCCGGGCAAAGGTGACCCTGGCCGCCCGCGACGGAACGCGCGCCTTAACGCCCCAGCGCGCCTGAGCCTCGCAGGGGCCATGTTCGAGCGGCGCCACGAGCCGCTGTTGCCCTTCGGCGCCTTCCTTCTCCGTTGGCTGCGTTTCGCCCTCGCTGCCGGAGCGATCGTGGGGGTCTCGCTCGGCGCCGGCGTGGCTGGGTATCACACCGTGGCCGGCCTCGGCTGGGTGGATTCGGTGCTCGAGGCGGCCATGATTCTGGGCGGGATGGGGCCGGTCCATCCCCTGACGGGAACGGCGGCGAAACTCTTCGCCGCGGCGTACGCGCTCTTCGCGGGGGTCGTCTTCCTCGTCGCTGCCGGGGTCTTCTTCGCGCCTGTCATCCACCGCCTCTTCCACCACTTCCACCTCGAGCCGCCTGGCGGCGACTGAAGTGGTCGCGGCGCGCTCTGCCGCTCGGGGCCTCTCAGCCGCCGAGAGGTCGTCCCGCAGCTCCCCCCGCGGCCGGCGACGGAGGTGGCGGCGCGCGTCATCGGGGTCGGTTCCGGGGAGCCGTCTCGCCCTTCGCGCGTCCAAGGAGGCGTTTTCGGGCGCCGGGCCAGTGATTCCGCGGCGGCAGGAGGTCGCCCGGTAGGAGGTTCGCCGGGAGCCCCGGAAGCGAAGGCCCGCCGCCGTCTGCGCACGCTACCGGCAGCGAACCCGCGTGCGGTCGCGCTCTCGGGCGTCACGGTGGACCGGACCCGTGCGGCCCTTGCGCGGCCGAGGCGGGCTCGGCCAGCGTTCGCACAACCGACCGATGCCGAGGCGCGCCGATGTCGAAGAGCGTCACCGCTCCGTATACCGCCGCTCGATTCACCGTCGTTCTCCCGACCGGGCTCTTCCTCCTGGTCTTCTTCGCCATCTGGCTCGGCATTCCTGCCCTCCTCAGCCTTCGTTGGAACATTCCCGGCTGGTTGGCGCTGCTGACCCTCCCGCCGGCCGTCGTGGCCGGGTTCGCCACGGCGGTGGTTGCCTACGGGCCACTGCTGGGGCTGGCCGAAGGAAAGCGCGGGGAACTTGTCCTCGACGGTGATCGGCTGTGTTGGCGCACGGGGCGACGCTGGCGGGAGGTCGATTTCTCGCGCCCCCATCGCGTGGCAGTCGCCGCCGGGAGGAGCGGGCTGGGGAAGGCTCACGCGAACATCACGATCTTCCCCTTGGTCGAAATTCTCCACCTGCACGGCATCTCCCGCGACGAAGTGCTCCGTCACATTCCCGCGCCCTACTTCGTATCGGAGGTGGCTCCTACGTCTACCGAGGGGCTCTGGGGCTTCGAACTTCGGGCCGATGACCCGGCGGGCGGAGATTTCGTCCGTTCCCTGCTCGACACCATATGGCGAAATCGTGCTCGGAATGCGCTCTTCCGCCTGTACGAGCGGTACCCGTGGGACCGGCGCCCCGAGCCCAGCTTCCGCTGTATCCGATTCATCGAGACGAAGGACATGGCGCCGGAGGACCGGGCGTTCATCGCCCGGCTGAGCGAGTCGTTCATCGACGACCTCGCGGACTCCTCCGTGCGCGTCACCCCCGATTACCTGGTGGGCTGGGTGTACCGGTCCTGGAAGAGCACTTGGAGCGGGCAGCCGGACTGCTATTGCGTCATGCCGTTGGGATACGTGAGCGCCGAAGTCTCGCTGCCGCGTCCCGATTGGAAGCCGTTCGTGGTTGGGCAGCTGCTGATGGAGAGCGCTGCCGCGCTCGGCGGGAGCTCGCGCTCGTACGGTCCGTCGCTGCAGCACCGCCGCTACCTCTACGTGACGGGACCGGGGGAGGGCGGGGAGCGCCTCGAGTTGGCCTTCGACTGGTACGAGCCGACCGACGAGCGGTGGGGCGAGGCCGAAGTCTTCGTTCGGTTCGTCCAGCACGCGAGGCTGCGAGCGAGGGGGTGACCCTTCGCCGTGCGGCGTATCGTGGTGACGGAGGTGGCGGGGAGGCTTCCCCGCCACCTCCGCGCTCGCCAGCACGGTGTCGCGCCGGGTGTTCGCCGCGGCCTTCCGCCGCCCAGCACGGCCTGGGCGAGTGAACCTCCCGCGCCTGCCGCGCTCTTACGGATACATCAGCCGCTGGAGCTCTTTCCGAAGTTCGGCGCGGAAATCGGGATGGGCGATGGAGATCAGCTCCTCTGCCCGCTGGCGGTGGTTCTTCCCCCAGAGCCGGGCGATGCCGTACTCGGTGATGACGATGTCGGCGAAGTACCGGGGGATGGTGACGATCGAGCCCGCGTCCATCACCGGCACGATCCGGGAGACGGAGCCGCCGAGGGCCGTGGAGGGTAGCAGGGTGATGGAGCGACCGCCCTTCGAGATGATGCCGCCGATGTGCATTTCGGGCTGCCCGCCCGTGCCGTTGATCATGTTCGGGCCGAAGCGCGACTCCGAGTTGATCTGGCCGAAGAAGTCGATGCTCACCGCGTTGTTGATGGCGACGAAGTTCTCGATCTGGGCCAGCGTGCGGAGATTCAGCACGTAGTCGGGGTCGTACAGCTCGAAGGCCGGGTTGTCGGCGATGATGGCGAAGTCGTTCAGGTCGCAGCCGGTCCAGGCCGTGGCGACCGCCTTGCCGCGGTTGATGGTCTTCCGCTTGCCGTTGATGACGCCCTCCTTCACGAGGCGCCCGAGACCCGGCGAACCGAGCTCCGTGTGGAGGCCGAGGTCCACGCGGTTATCGAACACGCCGAGGTTCGGCATCAGGCGCGAGGGCTCGCCGGTGCCGATCTGGATGCAGTCGCCGTCACGGATGAGGGTGGAGAGGTAGCCCGCGATCGTCTTCACCTCTTCCGACGGCGGCGTGAGGCCCAGGAAGCGGCGCGCATCGTCCGGCGAAATGGCGGTGAGCACCCCAGCGAGGGGGGCGAGGGCCTGGACGCCTGCCTCCTGGGCGAGTGCGCGCCATGCCTCCTTCCGGTCCTCAGGCAGGCCAGCGATGAGCGCCTCGAACTCTGGCTGCCCGAATGGCGGTGGCGTGTACTCCACGAAGTAGTCGAATTCGGAGACGTGGGCCCACACATCGCCGTGGACCGGGATGAGGGTCGGGTCCACTTCGGCGATGGCGGTGCGGACGCGGCGCACGTAGGCCCGCTTCATCCAGTTGTGCACGCCGAAGTGGACATACCCTTGGGAGTTCGGCGGCGACACCGAGACGAGGACGACATCCGCTTCGGGGGTCTCGCCCGGGCGTTCGTCGTATCCCTTGAACATCAGCGAGAAGAGGTCGGGGAGGTACGTGCCCCGCCGCTCGTCCATGACGAAGCGGGCGAAGTCGCCGATGTACAGCTCGAACTCGATATTGAACGACTCCTCGCTCCCCGGCTGGAACCACCCCGGGTCGGTGGCTGGCGCGAGCAAGCGCAGGGTGACGTTGCGGAGCTCCTCCTTCCGGGCGAAGAGCGGCTGGAGCAGCGAGCGAGGCGGAAAGATGGGGATGGCGACGATATCCCCCGATTGGACGGCCTTCACCGCCTCCTCGGCCGAAACGAGGTGCTCTTGGTAGTACCGCTGCCAGTCACTCACGTAGCGGGGCGTCTTCTTGCTCATCGAACGTCTCTTCCTCAGCTCCTTGCGAATCGGGTTGCCAGCGCGCCATTTTCGCCCGCGTTCGAGGTAGGCGTAAACCCCTGAGCGTCGGAAACCGTCGTGCCGGCTCGGAGGCTTTACCGTGCGCGGCTCCTGCCAGACACTCGGCGTTGATGAGGACCGAGGGGCGCACGGCCGCTCAGGGGCGGTTCCTCCTGCTCGTGGCGAGTCTCTTCACGGGCACCCTGATCGTCTCGAACATCATCGCGGTGAAGATCGCGGACTTCAGCGCCGTATCCGGCCCCATCCCTGATTACTACCTCCCGGCCGCGGTCGTCGTGTTCCCGGTCTCCTACATCTTGGGCGACGTCCTCACCGAGGTGTACGGCTACGCCGTCGCCCGGCGCATCATCTGGTCGGCGTTCCTCGCCAACGCGGTGGCGGTGGGGGCCATCGCCGCAGCCCAGGAGCTCCCCAGCGCTCCCTTCTGGGGTAACCAGGAGGCGTACGAGGCGATCCTTGGGCAGACGTGGCGGATCGTCCTCGCCAGCTTCACGGCGTACCTCGCCGGCGAGTTCTCGAACTCGATGGTGCTCTCCAGGATGAAGCTGCTCACCCGGGGGAGGTTGCTGTGGACCCGCACCATCGGCTCGACGGTGGTGGGCCAGGGCCTCGATTCCGCCATCTTCATCACCATCGCCTTCGCTGGACAGCCGGGCGTCGACGTCTGGGCGCTGATTTGGAAGCAGTGGAGCTTCAAGGTGGCCTTCGAAGCGCTTGCCACGCCCTTCACCTACCTCGCCGTGAATGCGCTCAAACGCGCGGAAGGCATCGATGTCTACGACGAAGGCGTGAGCCTGAACCCCGTGGCGGTCTGGGAGTAGCCGGGCCGGCCATCCCACCCCGCTACACTACGGATCGGAATGGCTGTTTCGTCCGCGGTGTCGGAAAAGCTCCGCGCTCAGCTCGAGGCGCTCCCTGCCCGCCCTGGGGTCTACCTCTTCCGGAACGCCAAGGGCGAGGTCATCTACGTCGGGAAGGCAGCGCGCCTTCGCGAGCGGGTGCGGTCGTACTTCGGTGCACCGCATTCGCTCGAGCCGAAGACGTACGCCCTTCGCCAGCAGATCGACGACCTCGAGTACATCGTCACGAACAACGCCGCCGAGGCGCTCTTGCTCGAAGCTGCGCTCATCAAGCGCCACCAGCCCCTCTTCAACGTTCGCCTCAAGGACGACAAGCGGTACCCGTACCTCCGGATCGACGTCCAGAACCCCTGGCCCCGGGTCGCGATCGTGCGCCGGGTCGAACGGGACGGGGCGCGCTACTTCGGCCCCTTCGCCAGCGCCAGCTCCGTCCGAGCGACGCTCGACTTGGTGAAGAAGCTCTTCCCCTGGCGGTCGTGCACGAAGGAGATCACCGGGAAGGACCCCCGACCTTGCCTCGATTACTACATCAAACGCTGCATCGCTCCCTGCACCGGCTACTGCACGAAGGAGGAGTACGACGAGGTCATCCAACAAGTCATCCTCTTCCTCGAAGGTCGAGCGGGCGATGTCCTCAAGCGGCTCACCCAGCAGATGGAGGAAGCCGCCGAACGGCTCGACTTCGAACGGGCGGCGATGATCCGCGACCAGATTCGTGCGATCCAGCGCACCGTCGAACGCCAGACGGTGGCGACGACGAAGGACGAGGACGCCGATATCTTCGGCATCGCTCGCGAGGGGGACCACGCCTGCGTGCAGGTGTTCTTCGTCCGCGGAACGCAGATGATCGGCCGGGACCACTTCGTCCTCGAAGGCGTCACCGGCGAGGCCGACGCGGCCGTGCTGGGGAGCTTCCTCCAGCAGTACTACGAGGGGGCGCAGTACGTTCCCCGTCTCGTCTGCGTTCCCTTCGAGCCGGCCGACCGGGAGGAGCTGGAGGCGATGCTCGCGGCGAGGCGCGGGGCGCGCGTCGAGGTGCGGGTACCTCAACGGGGCGAGAAGCGCCGTCTCACCGCACTCGCCGGCGAGAACGCCAAGGAGACGCTCTCCCTCCTGCGGGTGAAGTGGCTCACGGATTCGACGAAGACGGAACGCGCCCTGGAGCAGCTCCGGGAGGAGCTAGCCCTGCCCGACATTCCGCGGCGCATCGAGTGCTACGACAACTCGAACATCCAGGGCACCGCCGCTGTCTCGAGCATGGTCGTCTTCGTCGACGGCAAGCCGGCTCCGAGCCAGTACCGGCGCTTCCGCGTGAAAACCGTCACGGGCGCGGATGACTTCGCCACCATGGCGGAGGTGCTCCGTCGCCGGTTCCGGCGAGCGGCCCGGCCCGAGGATGGCTCCCAGCAGCCCGCCGATGCCTGGGAGCTCCCCGACTTGGTCATCGTCGACGGCGGAAAGGGGCAGCTCAACGCGGCGCTCCAGGCGATGCGCGACGTAGGAGCGCACGACATTCCCGTGGTGGCGCTGGCGAAACGGCACGAGGAGCTGTATCTCCCGGAGGAGGACGAGCCCCTCGTGCTCCCGCGGGGTTCGGAAGCGCTGTTCCTCGTTCAGCGCATTCGCGACGAGGCGCACCGCTTCGCCCTCATGTACCACCGGAAGGTGCGCGGCAAGGCCGCGACGCAATCAGCGCTCGACACGATCCCTGGAATCGGCCCGAAGCGGAAGAAGGCGCTGCTGCGGAAGTTCGGCTCGGTGCGTGCCATCCGCGAGGCGAGCATCGACGAGATCGCGGCGACCGTCGGCTTCACTCGTTCGCTGGCCGAACGGGTGAAGGCGATGCTCTGATTCGGGGACCGACAGGCGAACGGCTGCTCGCTCGAACCCTCCAGAGGCGTGGGGTCGGTGCCGATACATCCGATCGATGGGCAGGTACGGCAATCGCGCATTCTCGCGCGTCAGGAGCCTCGTTGCGGCTGCGCTCGGGGTGGTGCCGTTGCTCCTCCTGGCGGTGCTTTCGAGTTGGCGAGAGGCGGACCTCCGCGTGGCCGCCCCGGCGTTCCACTTCTACGCCGTCTCCGCTACGTGCGCTGCTGCCGTAGCCGTCTCCACCGCCATCATCGTCGCGGTCCGCAGCGCCCGCGACCCGCGGAACGCATTCATCGCCGCGGGCTTCCTGGGGCTGGCCGGCATCTTCCTCGCCCACGGGCTCTCGACGCCGGGCTTCCTCGTCGAGTCGTACGGGGACCCGCACGCGGTGCTCCTCTCGGCTCCTCTCAGCCTCCTGGCGGCTGGAGTCGCGGTCGGAGCGGCCGTTCTGCCCGAACGCAGCGCTCTGTGGCGCGTGCTCTCCCGGCGCTCCGGGTGGGCGTTGGCGCTGTATGCAGCGGCTGTCGGGGGCTATTTCGCCGTCGCGATGCTCGAGCCTACGTGGTTGGGGCGCATTCCGCGGACGCGAGTGGCGGACTGGGGCGTCGGCGCCCTGGTCATGGCTCTCCTGGGGTGGGCGGCTTGGCGGTACTGGCGCGCCTGGCGGCTGACGGAAACGACCGGCCAGCTCGCCATGACGCTCGGGCTTCTGCTCCTGGCGGAAAGCCAATTGGCAATGCTCATCGGCTCGCTCTGGGAGCTGCGCTGGTGGACATACCACGCCCTCATGCTCGCCGCCTTCGCGGCCGTCGCCCTCGGCTGGGCGATGGAGGGCTGGGAACGGCGCTCGCTGGCCATCGTTCCGCGAGCGCTGGCGCTACGGGAGCGCCTCGATGCGCTCGTGATCCCCGATGCCGCGGCCTTGGAGGAGTTGGAAGAGGCGATCGGCGTCAAAGATGCGTACACCCGGAATCACATGTCGCGCGTCGCTTCCCTTGCACGTGCGCTGGCGCAGGAGCTCGGGCTGCCCCCGCGCAGTGTCGCCATCGCCGAAACCGCGGGGCGCATCCACGACATCGGAAAACTCGTCGTGCCGGACCGCATCCTGCTGAAACCCGGGCCCCTCACCCCCGAAGAGTTCGAGCGCGTGAAGCACCACACCGTTCGCGGCGAACAGATCGCGCTCCAGTCCCGCGCCCTGGCCGACGTTGCGCGCGTCGTGCGGGCCCATCACGAACGCTACGATGGGCGCGGCTATCCCGACGGCCTCGCCGGAGAGGAGATCCCCATCGAAGCGCGGGTGGTGGCCGTGGCCGACACGTTCGATGCCCTCACATCCTCGCGGGCGTACCGCCCCGCACGTCCCCTCGGCGAGGCGGTGGAGGAGCTCCGCCGCGTCGCAGGGACTCAGCTCGACCCCCGGTGCGTGGATGCATTCCTCCGCTGGCTCGCGCGGGAGGAGGCAAGGAGCGCGCTCGCGGCCTGAGCCAGCGCCTCTCCTACCGCTGCCCGGCGGCTACGACGTCGGCCGCGGCAGGCAGAACCGCCCCAGGGTATGGCCCGGGGTCGATGAGGTCGAGGTCGTGCGCGAACACGCCCGAACTCCCTTCGACGATCCAGACGTGGAGGTTCCAAGGTGTCACCGCGACGAACAACCCCGAACAGGCGGCAGTGTTCGGCGCCACGCTCACGCGGCCGCCGGGGAGGAAGCAGAGGTTCTCGTGCCGATGCCACACGTCGAGGGCGCCGAAGTACGAGGGCGGCGTCTCGGTCACGCGCTCGCCGGTGAACATCACGCCGACGAGCCTCCAGGTGCCGTCGAGGCGCTTGGTGTAGAGGAGGGTTTCCGGCTTGTCGGGGTTCATGAGCTCGCCGTCGCGCGCATACGCGGGGTGATAGAAGTGGGCGGCGATGCCGGGTAGGTCCTGCGTGATTTGGACGTAGCCGGCTGCCAAGGCTTGCGCGATGTCCTCGTACTTGCGAGTGGCCTCCACCACGCGGGCATGGAATTCGGCCGCTGCGCGGAGCTGACTGGCCGTCACCGCGACTTCCTGCCCGTGGAAGTGGGCCGAGCCGGATTCCATGCCGGAGTCCTCCCGGATGGCGGTGTGGCCGTGGGAGCCGTCGAGGTGGAGCGCTTCGGCGGCGGTTCCGGTTCGGGCCCCTTCCGGCACGGCGGCAACGGCCGTGTCCGACTCGTGAGCGTGACCTTCGCTCGCTTCGGCGCCGGCCTCGTCGGGATGGGAGTGCTGGCCCACCGTGCTGCCGAGCCAGAGCGAGACCGCGGCCGCGCTGGCGAGGATTGGCAGCGCTGTGAGGCGGATGGCTCGCCCGGCACGGGGAGAGAGCCGGGTTCGCTCGGTCGCCCAGCGAACGGCACCCGCCGCGAACGCCACGCTGGCGAGGGCGAGCCCGGCCCCGACCAAGGCGTGTCCGGGGTTGGAGAGGCTGAAGACGTGTTCGCGCTCCGCGAGGGCGGCGTCGCGCGCATGGAGAACGGCGTCGACGGCGGCCGGCGAGCTGCAGGAGCACTCCGACCCCCGCCAAGGTCCACAGCACCCGGTACGACACTGCACCGCACCCCCGCAGCGATGCACCGAGCGTACTCCGCAGCCGAGCGCCCCTCAAGCTGTCGCTACCCCTGCGCCTCGGTCTCCTCCATGCATTCGAGCAGGAGGCGGCAGCACAACGAGCCGGCCTCGGCGGTCGGGCGGAGCTCGTCGGGGCGCTTCCACGCCCAGGCTTCGTAGAGGGTCACGCTCGGGTCGAGGGCGGGGTCGGGCAGGTGCGGCGGCCAGGTGAGGGCGCGGGCCTCCACGAGGGTCAGCACGAGGTGCCCGGCTGGCCGCTCGCCTCGCGTCTCTCCGAGGACGGCCACCGGGGCGACCTCGATGCCGAGCTTCTCGCGCCCGCAGCGCACGGCACCGCTCGGGGGGTCCTCGCCCGGCCGTAGCGTCAGGGCCGGGAGCCCCCACATCCCGGGCAACTCGTCGTCCGGGCGGTCGGGCCGCAGCACCGCGAGCACCCGCTCCGCGCCTTGCTGCCAGATCACGAGCGCGACGGAGTGCTTTCCGGCCATCGAAACTCCTCGACCTCGGTGTGCGACAGGGCCAGGTCGACGAGCCCTTGGATATCCAGCTCCCGCTCCACCGCTTCCATCTCCTCGGCCGTGGCGTGGGTGGCAACCCGAGGAGGGACGAGAAACTGACAGCAGTCCATGTCGGGCTCGATAGAGATCTCGTACGTCCCGATGCGTTGGGCTTCGGCGGTGATTTCGGATTTGCCCCACGCGACCAGCGGCCGCAGCACGAGCAGCTCCGTCGCGCGGTCGATGGTTGCCATGTTCGTCAGGGTCTGCGACCCCACCTGTCCGAGGCTCTCCCCCGTGCCCAGTGCCTCGCACCGCTCGCGGTGGGCCACCGCTTCCGCGATACGGAGCATCATGCGCCGATAGGCGATGATCCGTAGCTCGGCCGGAACCGATACGACGATCCGCTGCTGGACATAACCGAACTGACACGCGTAGAGCCGCGACTCGAACTGGTGGCGCGTCAGGAGTTTCACCAGCTCGCGGCACTTCTCCCACGAGGAGGGGTCGGTGAACGGGAACGAGGTGAAGTGGACGAACACTATCCGGCAGCCGCGCTGCATCAGCCGGTAGGCGGCGACTGGCGAGTCGATCCCTCCCGAAAGGAGCACGGCAACCCGTCCCGACGTGCCCACGGGAAGGCCGCCAGGACCCTCCTCGTGGGTCACGAAGGCGAAGGCTCCTTCCCGCTGGATTTCGACGCCGAAGGTGAGTTCCGGATGGCGAAGGTCCACCGTCATCGGGTGCCGCCGGAGGATTGCGGCGCCCACGGCCCGCTCGATCTCCGGCGTCGTGAGAGGAAACGACTTCTCACCCCGCTGGGCGCGCACGCAGAAGGAGGTCGGAGGCTCACGCACGAGGACGTCGAAGGCCTCGGCCAAGGCATCGATGTCGGGTTTCGTTCGTACGGCTAGGGAGAAGTTGCTGATCCCGAACACCCATCGAAGCCGCTTCCGCACCTCGGGCCAGGCTCGGACATCCTCCAGGTGGACGAAGCAGCGGTTCGGGCGGATCGTTACCTTCGATACGGGCAGGCCGGTAAGGGCGCGCTCCGTGTTGTCGCGGAGGACGCGCATGAACCATTCTTTGTTCCGGCCCTTGAGGGCGATTTCCGAGAAGCGCACGATGACCCGCCATTCGAGCCCGGGCTCCAGCGCGCGTGCCGGCAGCTCGTCCGATGTCTGGGCCTCGACAGCGAAGTCGGCCATGCTCTCCTCTCGGAATGCATCAGGGCGGGCACCCGGCCCGCCCTGGAAGGTTCGCCGCTCGGCGACTACGCCTGTGCGGGCTGCTCCTGCTGCTGTTGGGGCTGTGCAGCGGGCGGGAACGCCGGCCGCCCCTCGACCGCGGGTCGGAACACTTGCTCCATCATCCGGAAGCAGTCGTCCACGGTCCACGGTTCGCGGGAGGTGATTTGGCGAATGATCTCCGGCGTGTTGTAGAGGGCGATGTCGTACCCCCGGACGTGGACGATGCGGCCGTTCAGCCAGTCGGACTCCTTGCTGGCGATGTAGACGACGGGGATGGCGATGTTGTCGGGCGACATCCGCGGGTCATCCTCGCGGATCGTCGGCGCGCCACCCGGCCGCGTCTGAGGGATGGTGGCGGTCATCCGCGTGGCGGCTGCGGGCGAGATGCAGTTGGAGGTGACGCCGTAGCGGGCGAGGGCGTTCGCGCACGAGTAGGTGAACCCCACAATCCCCATCTTCGCCGCGGCGTAGTTCGGCTGGCCCGCAGCCCCGTGGAGGCCGGATACGGACGTGAAGTTGATGAGCCGGTAATGCCCCTCCCGGGCTGTCCGCCAGTAAATCGAGGCGAACTTCGTCGTGTTGAAGGTCCCCTTCAGGTGGACGGCGATGACCGCATCCCACTCCTCTTCGGTCATGTTGAAGACCATGCGGTCGCGGAGGATGCCGGCGACGTTGATGAGGACATCGAGCCGGCCGAACTCGTTCAGCGCCGTTCGGATGATGTTCTCGGCGGCCTCGTGGTCAGCAACGTTGTCGAAGTTGGCGACCGCGGTCCCGCCGGCTTTGCGGATCTCCTCCACGACCTGGGCAGCCGGACCCTGGTCCTGCCCGGTCCCGTCGACGTTGACGCCGAGGTCGTTCACGACGACGGCAGCGCCTTCGGCCGCGAGCCGCTTGGCGATGGCCGCGCCGATCCCGCGGCCTGCGCCGGTGACGACGCACACGCGTCCATCCAACCGTCCCATGGTGTTCTCGTTACCTCCTCGAAGTTGTGCGAAGAGCGGTGCCGGCTCCGCCGGCGCGGCGACCATGCGGCCGCAGTGTACGCCTGGCGACTTGGGCGCTCAAACGGTCGAACGCCCCGGCATCAGCCTGCGGGCCGCCACTTCAACAAGGTCACCTCGGGCGTCACGTGGTCGAAGACCGCCGTCACCGGAAGCCCGATACGCACCTCCTCCACGGGGGTTCCGACCACGTTGCCGCTCATGTGGGGGCCCTCCTCCAGCTCGATCACCGCGAGGACGTACGGGACGTCGGCGGCGAAAGCGGGATGCGCAGGCCGACGCACGACGGTGAACGAGTACACCGTTCCCCGCCCGGACATCTCGGCCCATTCGAGGTCCTGCGAGAGGCACACGATGCAGTGAGGTCGGGGGTAGTGCTGCAGTCGGCCGCAGTTGCGGCACCGCTGCACGAGCAACTTCTCCTGGCGCAGCCCGTCCCAGAATGGCTTGCTGATGAGCGTGGGCCGGGGAAGCGGCTTGCTGTATTCGGCGGTCTGGGTCATGCGATCCTCCCAAGGACGAGCGATGCCTGCTCGGAAAGGATTCCTCCGTTCCCGTTCACGAAGGCGAGCTCGCAGTTCGGCACCTGGCGTTCGCCCGCCTCGCCCCGAAGCTGCCGGACGGCCTCGGTGATGTGGGAAGCGCCCCCGGCCAGCCCTGGTTGCCCGAAGCTGAGCTGGCCGCCGTGGGTGTTCAGTGGCAGGTCTCCCCGGTAGGTGAGGTCGTGCTCGGCCACGAAGGGACCGCCCCGGCCCTTCTCGCAAAAGCCCGCGTCCTCCAGCGTGATGACCACCGTGATGGTGTAGCAGTCGTACACCGAGACGAGGTCGATGTTCGCCGGCACGACCCCCGCCATTTCGAAGGCCCTCCCCGCGCTCTCCACGATCGGGGAGGTGGTCATCGGCGTGCGGTAGGTGATGCTCGCGTGCGTGCACGCCTCCCCAGCACCCAGGAGCGCGACGACGGGGTGGCCGCTTTCGCGGGCTCGCTCGGGCGTGGTCACGATGAACGCCGCACCGCCCGTGCACGGCATGACGATCTCCAGCAGGTGCAGCGGGTCGACGACGAGGGGCGAGTTCAGGACGTCGTCGATGGTGATGGGCTGGCCGTAGAAGATGGCCATGGGGTTCGCACAGGCGTTGGTCCGCTGGTCGACAGCCACCTTCGCCAGTTGCTCGCTCGTCGTGCCGAACTCGTACATGTGTCGCTGGGCGATCAGCGCGTAGCCGGAATTCGCCCCCATCGGCCCGTACGGCCGCTCGAATTCGGCGGCGGGAAGGCCCATCATCGTGGCGCCGCGCGTGTAGAACGTCGAGGGGTCCAGGGCGTCGGCGGTGACGCACAGCACCGCTTGGCAGAGCCCCGTGGTCACGGCAGCCGCCGCACGGATGAACTGGCTGGCGGCCGAAGCGCCGCCCGTATCCACGATGTCCAGGTAGTGGGGCTGCAGCCCCAGGTACTCGGCCATCATCGAGGCGAACGTCACCGGGGCCCCCATGATCGCGGGCGCCACCAGCAGCCCGTCGATGTCCGCCGGGCGCATCCGGGCATCCAGCATGGCCAGGCGCGCGGCTTCCAACATAAGGTGCGGAACTGTCCGCCCTTCCGCGTATCGGGTCGGCTTCAGCTCGCCGATGCCCGCAACGGCGGCTCGGCCCCGCAAGCTCGGGAGGGTCATCGTCTCCTCCTTCGTGCGACGCAAATCATTTGCGAGGGGTTCCGCGCGCTAGTATGAAGGCCGCGAACCCGCGGCGCCATGCCGGAGGGAGGAAGCTCATGGAACGGCCCGTTGCCCTCATCACCGGGGCGAGCAGCGGCATCGGCCGGGCCTCGGCGGCCCTCTTCGCCCGCGAAGGATACGCGGTGGTCCTCCTTGCCCGGACTCGCGAGCGGCTCGAAGCGGTGGCCGATGCGATCGAGGCGCGCACCGGGTCGCCTGCCATGGTCGCACCCTGCGATGTGAGCGACCGCTCCAAGGTGGAGGCGGCCGTGAGAGCGGCGCTCGACCGCTTCGGACGCCTCGACGTGCTGGTGGCGAACGCAGGGGTTGGTCTCTACGCGAGGGTCGAGGACGTTCCGCCGGAGGAGTTCGAGGCCCTCTGGCGGACGAACGTCATGGGGGTGCTCCATCCCGTCCAGTTGGCAGTCCCCCCCATGCGTGCCGCCGGTCGAGGCCACATCGCCGTCGTCGGGTCGGTGGTCGGGAAGCGTTCGTGGCCGTTCCATGGCCCCTACGCGGCGACGAAGTTCGCCCTCACCGCCCTCGTGCAGGCGCTCCGTGCCGAGCTGGCGGGGAGCGGCGTCACCGCCTCGCTCATCCTCCCCGGTTCGACGCGGACACGCTTCTTCGAGCGGTCGCAGGTGGTGGGCTCCTATCGTCCCCGTCCCATCGGGCCGGCGCAGCGGCCGTCGGCGGTCGCGCGGGCGATCCTTCGTTCGGTGCGTGACCCGAAGCCGGAGGTGTACACGGTGCCGGGCTTCCGTTGGGCGGTCGCTGCCGCCGAGGCGTTCCCCTTCCTCCCCGATCGGGCGGCTGCCTGGTGGGCGAAGCGACAGCGCCGGGACTAGGAATTCCCCTGGGCCGCCGTCTCGAGACTCCGTTCCCGGAGCTGACGCCGCAGCTCGGCCGGGAGCTGGAACTCCATGTCTTCGGTCCGGATAACCCGCTCCTCGAGCTCCGCGCCGTATCGCTCCTGCAGGTATGCGACGCATTCGTCGACGACGTCCTCGGGCGCGCTCGCCCCGGCAGTGACGACCACGGTCTCGACCCCTTCGAACCAGGAGGGGTCCGCCTCGTGGATGCTGTCGATGAGGTAGGCGGGCTTGCCCAGAGCCTGGGCGATCTCGGCCAGCCGCCGGCTGTTGGAGCTGTTCTGGCTGCCCAGGACGATGACGAGGTCCGCCTCCGGGGCGAGCTCGTGGATCGCCTCCTGGCGGTTCTGCGTGGCGTAGCAGATGTCGTCCTTGGCCGGGCCGGCGATGTCGGGGAAGCGCCGCCGGAGGCGCTCCACGATTCGCTTCGCTTCGTCGATGCTGAGGGTTGTCTGCATCAGGTACACCGGCCGGCTGCCGGGCGGAAGCTCGAGCCGCTCGACGTCCTCCTCGTCTTCCACCAGCGTGATCTGGTCCGGGGCTTCGCCCATGGTGCCGACCACCTCGTCGTGGCCGGCGTGGCCGAGGAGGAGGATCGGCCGCCCTTGGGCGGCGAACCGGCGTGCTTCCGAGTGGACCTTGGCAACCAGAGGGCAGGTGGCGTCGATGACATTCAGCCTCCGCCGGCGGGCGGCCTCGCGCACCGCGGGGGAGACGCCGTGGGCGCTGAAGAGCACGTTCGCCCCCTCCGGGACCGCCTCGATGTCGTCCACGAAGATGGCGCCGCGTCGCTCGAACCGGCGCACCACGACCTTATTGTGCACGATTTCGTGGTAGACGTATACCGGCGGCCCGTACAGCTTCAGGGCCAGATCGAGGCTCTCGATGGCCATGTTCACCCCGGCGCAGAAGCCCCGAGGGTTGGCGAGGATGACGCGCATCGCCGCACCTCCTTCCCTGGTGCTCGTCTGTGTTGCCCTCGGCCCTTCGCTCGCATCATACTCTCACACGAAATGCAACGGATGCCCTTGGCGCCCGTCGTGGCGCGAATTTCGCCGCCAGCGGCATCCCGGGAACGAACGAGGGCACCCCGATGACCGAACCTACCCCTGCCACTCCTCGCGCCGCCCGCCTGGCGGGCCCCTCCCGTGACGGCCTCGCCGAACGTCTCGACGCGGCGCTCGAGCGGGCGGTGGCGCGGATGTTCGAGCTCCAGCACCCCGACGGCTACTGGTGGGCCGAGCTGGAATCGAACGTCACCATGGTCTCCGAGCACTTGATGCTCGAACGGTTCCTCGGCCTGCGGGACGAGACGCGCTGGCGGAAGATCGTCCGCTACCTCCTCGACCACCAGCGGGAGGACGGCTCGTGGGCGATCTACTACGGCGGGCCCGGCGACGTCAGCGTCAGCATCGAGGCGTACTTCGCCCTCAAGCTCGCCGGCTACGACCCCGATTCCCCGCCGATGGCCCGCGCCCGCCGCTGGATCCTCGACCATGGCGGTATCGGCGCTGCGCGCGTCTTCACCAAGCTGTGGCTGGCGCTCTTCGGCCAGTTCGATTGGCGCGCCCTGCCGGCAATGCCGCCCGAAATCATCTGGCTACCACCTCGATTCCCCTTCAACATCTACGAGTTCGCCTCCTGGGCCCGCGCCACCATCGTCGCCATCCTCGTCGTGTGGCACTACAAACCCGTCGTAGATATCGCGCCCGAAGAGGGCGTCCAGGAGCTGTACCTCGACCCGCGCGATCGAAGGCGAATCCGGTACCAGCGAGGCGAGCGGCTCCTTTCGTGGAAGAACTTCTTCCTCTCCGTGGACCACGTCTTGCGAGCGGTCGATCGCCTGCCCCCGCACCCGTGGCGCGAACGAGCGCTGGCCGCCTGCGAGCGGTGGATCGTCGCCCACCAGGAGGCCGACGGTTCCTGGGGCGGCATTCAGCCCCCATGGGTCTACTCCATCATCGCCCTGCGCTGTCGCGGGTACAGCCTCGACCACCCGGTGATGGCGAAGGCGATCCGCGGTCTCTTGGTGGACTTCGCCCTCGAAGACGAGCGATGGTTCACCGTCCAGCCGTGCGTATCGCCCGTCTGGGACACGGCCCTCATGATCACCGGGCTCCGAGAAGCCGGGGTGCCCGCCGACCACCCACGTTTGCGGCGTGCTGCCGACTGGCTCGCCGAGCGCGAGATCCGCTTCCCCGGCGACTGGACGGTCAAGGTCCCGAGGGTGGAGCCGAGCGGCTGGGCCTTCGAGTTCGCCAATGACTGGTATCCGGACACCGACGACACGGCCGAAGTGCTCATCGCCCTGCGCCTCGTGAAGCTGGGACGCGACCTCGGGCCGCTCAACGCGCGGGCCACGGCCTGGCTCCGCGCCATGCAGTCGTCCAACGGCGGCTGGGGCGCCTTCGACAAGGACAACACCAAGCGCTTCGTGGCCGAGATCCCCTTCTGCGACTTCGGGGAGGTCATCGACCCGCCCTCCGAGGACGTCACCGCGCACGTCGTCGAGTGGCTGGCGCTCCAGGGGGCGACGAGGCGGGACCCCGCGGTGCGGCGGGCGCTCCGCTACCTGTACCGAACCCAGTGCCCCGATGGCTGCTGGTTCGGACGATGGGGGGTGAACTACCTGTACGGTCTCGGAGCGGTCTTGCCGGCCCTCGCGGCCGTCGGCGAGGACCGCCGGTCGGCGCCCTTCCGGAAGGCCGTCCGCTGGCTGGAGACGCATCAGAATCCAGACGGCGGCTGGGGGGAAACCTGCGCCTCCTACGACGACCCGGCGCTGGCCGGCGTCGGCCCGAGCACCGCTTCGCAGACGGCCTGGGCGCTCCTCGCCCTTTTGGCTGCTGGTGAGACGGAGAGCGAAGCGGTGCGCCGGGGGGTCGAGTACCTCATCCGGACGCAGGAAGCGAACGGCGAATGGGAGGAGCCGTACTTCACCGGAACGGGCTTCCCGCGCGATTTCATGTTGAAGTATCACTACTACCGGCTCTACTGGCCCCTCTGGGCGCTGGGACGGTACCGGCGGCTCCTGAAGGGGAACCCCATCCACCTTCCGGGGTGCGACCCATGGTCGTGAATGCCGCCCCACCGGTCGCCGTACCGCGCGAGCGGCTCCAGGCGGCGTACGACTGGTGCCGCTCCTTCGCGCGCGCCAACCAGGAGAACTTCACCGTCATCTCCTGGCTGCTGCCCCGCGAGCTTCATCCTCACTTCGCCGCTGTCTACACCTTCTGCCGCATGACCGATGACCTGGGTGACGAGGCGGAAGGCGACCGCCTGGCCCTCCTCGATGCCTGGGAGCGGGAGTTCCGGGCTTCGGCCGAGGGGCCCGCCGACCGCCCCGTGTTCGTGGCGCTCCGTCACACGATGGCGCTCTTCTCCATTCCGGAGGAGCTCTTCCTGCGGCTCATCGAAGCGAACCGCATCGACCAGCGGAAGCAGCGCTTCGCCACCTTCGCCGAACTCCTCGACTACTGCAGCTACTCGGCTACCCCCGTCGGCCGCATGGTGCTGGCCCTCCTCGGGTATCGGGACGAGGAGCGGGGCCGGCTCGCGGACGAGATCTGCGTCGGGCTCCAGCTGGCGAACTTCTGGCAGGACGTCAGCCGGGACCTCGGAAAAGGGCGGCTCTACGTGCCCCTCGAGGACCTGGCCGCCTTCGGTGTGCGCGAGGAAGACATCCTCGCGCGGCGCGTCACCGGCTCGTTCCGACTGCTCATGCGGTTCGAAGTCCAGCGGACGCGGGAGTACTTCCGCCGCGGCGCGGCCCTGGAGGCGCTCGTCGACCGCCGCGTCCGGCTCGACGTGAGGCTGTTCCGGCTCGGCGGTGAGGCGGTGCTCGACGCGATTGCTGCCCGCTGCTACGACACGCTCAGCGGGCGCCCCGCGATCCCTCGCTGGAGGAAAGCGTGGCTGGCGGCGCGGGAAGGCCTTCGGGTCCTCGCCGCCGGATGAAGGTAGGAAGGAGGCGCGGCAATGGCATCGGCGCTCACCCTGGCCGAACGCGTTCCCCTTGAAGGAGCCTGGTCCGCGTCGGACGCCGCCGAGTGGTGCCGCGCCTACACGAAGGAGCGCGCAAAGAACTTCTACTACGCCTTCGCGGTGCTTCCGGACGACCAGCGGGCAGCGATCTACGCCGCCTACGCCTTCAGCGGGTACGTCGACGATATCGTCGACGAACTGGACGACCCCAACGAACAGCGCCGCCTCCTCGAGGACGCGCGGGCTCGGCTCCACCTGGCCAAGGCTGGCGTGCGCGAAGGCCCGTTGTTTTCCGCCCTCGGCGCCGCCCTCGATCGCTTCGCCATCCCGCTGGAGTACTTCGAGCGGCTGGTCGATGGCGTGGAGATGGACCTGACGCGCACCCGGTACGAGACCTGGCCCGAGCTGCGGGAGTACTGCTTCCACGTAGCCTCGATGGTGGGGCTCATCTGCACCGCGATCTTCGGCGCCCGCGGCGGTGAGAAGGCGGAGAAGGCGGCGACCGACCTCGGCATCGCCCTGCAGATCGTCAACATCATGCGCGACGTCCGCGAAGACGCCGCCAGGGGCCGGGTCTACTTCCCGCACGAGGAGCTCGCCCGCTTCGGACTCACCGCCGAGGAGATCCTGGCCGGAACGTACGATGAGCGCTTCGTGGCCCTCATGAGGCACTACCATCGTCGCGCGCGGCTCTACTACCGCCGCGGGAGGGAGCTGCTCCCCCTGCTCGACCTTCGGCCGCGCATGTGCGTCAACGTCCTCCAGGGAGTCTACGCCGCCATCCTCGGACGCATCGCCCGGCGGCGCTACGACGTCCTCTCCGAACGGGTGGCGCTCTCCGCCGCCGAAAAGTTGGCGCTCGTGGGCTGGCTCTGCCTGCGGGCCGCTTTCGTCCGTCCCCGATGAACGTCGCAGTCATCGGCGCCGGACTGGCCGGATTGGCGGCGGCTTGTGAGCTCGTGTCGCTCGGACATCGGGTCGTCCTGTTCGAAAAACGCCCCTGGGCGGGCGGGAAGACCTACTCGTTCGTCGACGAGGAGACCGGCGAGGAGATCGACAACGGCCAGCACGTCTTCATGCGCTGCACCGTCGCCTATCGGAGCTTCCTTCGCCGCCTGGGGACGGAGCGACTAGCGATGGTGCAGCCCCGCCTCTCGGTCACGGTGCTGGGGACCGAAGGACGACCAGGAAGGCTGTGGGCCGACCCGGTGCCGGTACCGTTCCACCTGGCTCGCGCCTTCCTCCGCTACCCGCACCTCACGATGAGCGAGAAGACGGCGATCGCGAGGGCACTGCTCCGCGTCTGGCGGATGCCCGAAACCGAGCGCCTCGCCCTCCGCGACGTGTCCTTCGCCGAATGGCTGCGCGCTTCGAAGCAGCCTCCGGGTGCGGTGGAGCGGTTCTGGCAGTTCGTGACCCTCCCCACCCTGAACTGCCGCACCGAGGAAGCGTCGGCGGCCGACGCGCTCTTCGTGTTCCGCGAGGCCCTCCTGCGCACGAACGATTCAGCGGCCCTGGGGATACCGGATGTGGGGCTGAGCCGCCTCCACGTGGAGCCTGCCCTCGCCTACGTGCGCGAACGTGGCGGCGAAGTGCTGCTCCGCACGGCCGTCCAGTGCCTGGAGGTCGACGGCGAAACCGCTGCGGCGGCCGTCGCCGGCCGCCGGCGGTTTCCCATCGATGCCGCGGTGGTGGCGGTGCCGCACGAGGCAGCAGCAGGACTCTTCCCCGAAGCGATGAGGACGCAGCCGCCCCTCGATGGCCTGAGGCAGATCGCCTCGGCGCCCATCGTGAACGTCCACCTCTGGTTCGACCGCCCGGTGCTGCGCCGCCGGTTCGCAGCCACGCTTCACCCGCATTTGCAGTGGGTTTTCCGCCGGTCGCCGCCTGGAGAGGAAGGCCAGCACCTCGTCGTTTCTCTCAGCGGCGCGCGGGAGGAGCTGGAGCTTTCGAAGTCGGCCCTGCAGCGCCGCACCGTGGAGGCGATGGAGGCCGTCCTGCACCCGCCTGCAGGCGCCCGGCTCCTCCGCTGTGTCGTGGTGAAGGAGCCGGCCGCGACGTTCGTCCCTTCCCCCGGGCTCCGGCGTCCTGGCCCGGCGACCCCCTTGCGGAACGTGGTCCTCGCCGGGGCGTACGTGGATACCGGCTGGCCGGCGACGATGGAATCGGCAGTGCGGAGTGGTATTCTTGCCGCTCGTCTGCTACACAATCGCATGAGGGCGACCGAGGGGGCACGCGCCGCCCAGGAGGTGTGAGATGGGCATCCCCACGAGCCAGGCCATCGCCGTGGCAACGTACATCCTCCGCCAGCGGCTGAAGGGACGAAAGCGGTACCCCCTTGTACTCATGCTCGAACCGCTGTGGCGCTGCAACCTGGAATGCGCCGGCTGCGGGAAGATCCAGCACCCGGAACACATCCTCGACTTGCGGCTTTCGCCCGAGGAGTGCTGGGCGGCCGCCGAGGAGTGCGGCGCACCGGTCGTATCCATCGCTGGCGGCGAGCCGCTCATCCACCCGGAGATCGACCGGATCGTCGAGGGGCTCGTGGCGCGGAAGAAGTACGTCTACCTCTGCACCAACGCCATCCTCCTCGAACGCTGGCTGCCGAAGCTGAAGCCCTCGAAATACCTCACCATCAGCGTCCACCTCGACGGGCTCCGCGAGCTGCACGACGCGATGGTCGACCGCAAAGGCGTGTTCGATAAGGCAGTGGCCGCCATCCGGGAGGCGAAGCGCCGCGGGTTCCGGGTTTCGACGAACACGACCGTCTACGCCGACAGCTCCCCGGAGCAGATGCGCGAGCTCTTCAACTTCCTAATGGATGACCTGAAGGTCGACGGGATGATGGTCTCGCCGGGGTACGACTACCCGAAGGCACCGAACCAGTCGGTGTTCCTCCGACGGCCGGAGATGATCGCGACCTTCCGGAAGATCCTCTCCTTCCCGGAGGCGAAGCGCTGGCGCTTCTTCCACACGCCGGCCTTCCTCGAGTTCCTCCAGGGGAAGCGGGCGATGCAGTGCACGGCCTGGGGGAACCCGACGCGGACGGTGCTCGGGTGGCAACGCCCCTGCTACCTCATCGCCGACGGGTACGTGAAGAGCTTCCGGGAGCTCATCGAAGAAACGGAGTGGGACCGGTACGGCTACGGCCGCGACGCGCGCTGCACGAACTGCATGGCCCACTGCGGCTACGAGGCGACGGCAGTGCGAGAGACGATCGCCAGCCCGCTGGAAGGGATCCGCGCGGCGGTGAGCACCATCGGCGCGCGCGAATCGAGCGCATGAGCGTCCTCGTCGTCGCGCCGACGGAGCGAGAGGCGAGGGCCATCCGTGGGGCTCGCGCCTGCGGGGCGGGCCACGCCGCGGGGGAGGGGCTCGTCCGTTTCCTGGAAGCCGAACGCCCGGAAGCGGTGCTGGTCGCTGGCTGGTGTGGCGGGCTCGACCCTTCCCTCGCCCCAGGGGACGTCGTTCTCGGTCGCTCCGTGAGCGCTCCGGGGCGGACGGAACTCCGGCCGCGGCCGCTGCTCCTCGAGGCCGCCAGGCGGGAGCTTCGCCGCCGCCGCGGGCTCCGCTTCGTCTCCTCGCGCCTCCTCACCGTCGAGCGGCCGGCCGCGGGCCGCTCGGAGAAGGTGGACCTCTGGAACGAGTTCGGGGCAGCAGGCGTCGACATGGAGACGTACGCCCTCGTCGAGGAGCTGGAGGGGCGAGGCATCCCCTGGCTCGTGATCCGGGTCGTGCTGGACCCGGCGGGGTGGGAGTTACCGCGCTCCCTCACGACGTGGACGGCGGAGGGAGACGAACGGGAGGCGCTGCGCCGGGCGCTGCTCCGCCCGTGGGAGTGGCCCGCCTACGCCCGGCTTGCGAGGGCCGCTCCGAGGGCCGAGCGCGCTCTCCGGCGGGCCGCGGCCATCGTCGCCCGGGCCCTCGCCGCCGCGCCAGTCGACGAGCTGCCCGTCGTCCCCGCCGGCGGCGATAGCTGACGGCGAGGGCCGCGGCTGGCTACACTACGAGCCGGCTCGCCCACCGCTTCCGGCATCCGACAGCAGGCCGCGGTTACGGCGCCGATGGCAGAGGCGATCTTCGATTCCACCGGGAACGTCGTCGCCTGGCGGAATCGAAGCGTGATCTTCGACCGCCAGGGAAACCCCATCGCGTTCGTCTGGGACCAGGGTGTCTTCCGCTTCGACGGCCGCTGCGTCGGCTGGTACATCGACGGCTTCTTCTGGGCCCCCGACGGCAGGGCCGTCGCCTGCATCCGCGGCGCGACCGGTGGCCCCCCGCCGCCTGCCCGTTACGAGGTGCTGGTGGCGCCGGTCTTCCGGCCCGACCCCCCTCTCCCGCCCGTCGAACGCGCGCCAGCGCCGCCGCGGATCAGGTCGCCGCGCTGGTCCGGTCTGGTGTGGGACGCATTCGTCGCGGGCGCAGCAGGAGCTGGGGGGCGGGAAGCGGCCCGCGGATAACCCATCGGAACAGCACGAACGTCGGCCAGAAGGCCATGTTGTGGAGGGCGGTGGTGTAGCTCCGCAGCTCCCAGAAGACGACGTTCGCCTCCCATAACATAACGAGAGCTACGTACCGCCACGGGTGACGGGAACGGGCTGCGACGATGGCGGCGAAGCCGAAGCCGGCGACGCTGCCACCGCCCCACGACCGGTACATCGCGCGGCGGAAGAGATCCCAGTCCGAGATGTGCGGGTAGATGACGTGCAGGGCGAGACCAGCGCCGACTGCCCCCAGCACGCTCGTGGCGAAGAAGAGGACGATCCCCCAGAAGTTCCCGAAGAGGCGGAAGACCCGCGTGCCGATGAAGACGAAGATCACCGTGACGTAGATCGCCTGGGGCCAGGTGAAGGCGAGGAACGGCGCGGTGATGGAGCTCCAGGCTGCCCGCAGCGGGTCGTCCAGGATGTGATGGATGTAGAAGGAGTACGGACGGGAGGCGCGCTGGACGTTCTCCACCCCGGCAAGCTGCATGCCGAGGAACTGGGTCCACATGATCGCGAGGTAGGCGAGGATCGGCCAGGGGATGGGGAGTCCCGGCCACGCCCATCCCCACAGTCGTCGCACCACACCGGCCGCCGACGCCGGCGGCCGCAAGAGCGCCTCGAGCCCGGCCATCGCCCCACGATTGTACGGGCCGCCCTCCGTAGCGGATTCGCGCCCCTACAACGGGGAGTCTTCGAACCCGGGGCTGGGAACGCGCAGGGCAATCTCGGCCACTCCCCCTTCGGTCAGGACCGACTCGAGGGTGAATCCGGCCCGGGCAAGGATGTCGAGGCCGAAGCTGTGGTCCAGCGGGACGAGGGCGAAGAGACGGCGAACTCCGAGGGAGATGGCCGCCTGGGAGACCGCTCGGAGCAGTTCGAGCACGGCCGCCTCCGGCGCGACCGCCGCCACGAGGATCTCGAACGAGGCTACCCCCTCCTCCGGGCACCGCGCGATGACGGCGCGCCCGACCGGCACCTCCCGGGGACCTACCACGGTCATTTCGATCGCCTCGCCGGTGCCGGTCCCCAGACGGTCCGGCGCATGGAGGGTGATCCGCCGCAGCGGTGGCGGGAGGGGGGCCGCGGCCCCGCCGCTCACCAGCCAGTACCCGGGAGCTCCCGGGATTTCCGCGCGTTCACCGTTCGCCGCGACTGCCATCTGGCCCTCCTCGCCCCATCGTGAAGACCGGAACGAGGGACGCCCACGTCCGAACGGTGCTGCCCTCAGGTACCGGATGGCCCCCGGGCTCGTCGAGAGCTGCGCGCGAGCCCGTGGCCCGGCACACTGGTGCAGGCTCGCTTCTCAGCACCGAACGAGGAGGCAAGGCAGCATGCGCGACGCTCTCATCTGCGGCGCCCTTCGAACCCCGGTCGGCCGGTACGGCGGCACCCTGCGCGATGTTTCCGCCGAGACGCTGGCCGGGCTCGTGGTCGAGGCCATCGTGGAGCGCTACGGGCTCAAGCCCGAGGCGATCGACGACGTCATCTTCGGGCAGTGCTATCCGAACGGCGAGAACCCTGCCATCGGCCGGATCGCCGCGCTCCGCGCCGGGCTCCCCGTGGAGGTTCCCGGCTTCCAGCTCGATCGGCGCTGCGGTTCGGGGCTCCAGGCCATCTGCCTTGCCGCAATGGAAATCCAGACGGGGGTCGCCGACCTCGTGCTTGCCGGCGGGGTCGAAAGCATGAGCCAGGCCGAGTTCTACACGTTGAACCTGCGCTGGGGGCCGAACCGAGGCCACGTCCAGCTCTACGACCGTCTCGACCGCGCCCGGGTCACCGCCGGGTGCGAATCGAAGTATCCCGTGTACGGCGGAATGCTCGAGACGGCGGAGAACGTCCGTCGCCAGTACCGGATTTCGCGGGAGGAGCAGGACGCGTACGCCCTGCGCAGCCATCAGCGGGCGGTGGCCGCCTGGGACGCGGGGAAGTTCCAGGACCACATCGTGCCGGTCCCGGTGCCGCAGCGACGTGGTGAGCCGATCCTCTTCACGCAGGATGAGCATCCGCGGCGGGACACGACCCTCGAGGCGCTGGCGAAGCTCCGTCCCGTCCGGATCGACGTCGACCCGGAGGCGACGGTGACCGCCGGAAACGCCAGCGGCGAGAACGACGCCGCTGCGGTGGCCATCGTCGCGTCGCCCCAGGCGGCGGCGCGGTACGGCCTCCAGCCCCTGGCGGTCCTGCGTGGTTGGGCGGTTGCCGGCGTCCACCCGGCCTACATGGGCATGGGCCCGGTGCCTGCCACCAAGAAGCTCCTCGACCGGCTCGGACTTCGCCTGAGCGACATCGACCTCATCGAGCTGAACGAGGCCTTCGCCGTCCAAGTGCTGGCGGTCACGAGGGAATGGGGCTTCACGGAGGCGGACTTCGAGCGCCTGAACGTCAACGGGGGCGGTATCAGCCTCGGCCACCCTGTCGGAGCGACAGGTGTCCGCATCCTCGCCGACCTCCTCCCGGAGATGCACCGGCGAGGCGCCCGGTACGCGCTCGAGACCATGTGCATCGGCGGCGGCCAGGGCATCGCCGCCGTCTTCGAGCGGGTGGCCTGAGCCAGCTCGCTCCTAGGCTCCCGCCACCGGCGAAATGCGGCGCGGGGGCAACGGGACGGGGGCACCACGCCTGCGGCTCGGATGCCGGCCAGCTGCCGGGGCGACGGGCCCGCCACGGCGAACGCCGAAGCTTTCTTCCCGACGGGCGTGCCCTGGGCCCTCGGTTCCGAATAGGGGCTGGGTGGCGAGTGCCTCCACCGACAGGGACGCAGCGCTGGAGGGAAGGGCGGCGAATGGTCCCGTGGCCAACCTGATGCGCATCGGCGAGCTCGCGGCCCGCACGGGGCTCTCCATCGACCGAATCCGGGTTTGGGAGCGTCGCTACCGGCTCGTGTAGCTGGTGAGGAGCGCGGGCGGATTCCGCCTCCTCTACAGCGAGGAGGACCTCCAGACCCTCCTCGCGATGCGCGACTTGGTCGAGTCGGGGGCCGCTGCCGTCGGCGCTGGACCTGTGCGCATCTACCTCCGCCACCTCCTTCCGAACCTCCTCCCGCAGGTGGCCGTGCTCGCCGTGGTGCGGTACTCGCACGTTATCCTCGGCATCGGGACCCTCTCCTTCCTCGGCGTTGGCATCCAGCCGCCTCGCCCGGAATGGGGAGCCATGCTCCACGATTCCATGCCCTACTTCTACCGGGCTCCACACCTCCTCCTCGCTCCCTTCGGCGCGACCCTCTTCGTCTGCCTCGCTCTGGCAGCGGCAGGGGAGCGCCTGCGGCGAACCCTCGACCCCAAGCTTCGATGACCGGGGACAGCCTCCGAGCGGCCCCACCGCCTCCCCTCTCCGTGCCTATGCCCGTCGGGCCGGCCCATGCTGTGCGGCATCGGCGACGCTCGTGGTGCGGGCACGCCCCCGCGACCGCCTCAACGGCGATTCGCCGATGCCCTCCCGTTCCTCACCGAACGAACCCCTCAGGGGATGTCGTCCTGAACCGGTACCGTCGGTATAGTAAATGGCCACCGGGTGTCGGGAGGGCGCGAAGGCTGCCTAGGGCGACGTCGGGGGGACGCCGGCCGTGCGCATTCGGCGTACGCCGCATCCCGCTTCGCCGGTTGGTGCAAGCTGGCCACGGGCTCGGGGGAAGGAAGGCATGAACGTCGGGTCGATCGTCCGCTTCCGCAACCGCGACTGGGTGGTCCTGGCGAGCGATGACGCGGACACCGTCCTGCTCCGGCCGCTCACGGGCGTCAGCGAGGATGCCGTGGGTGTCCATCGGCGGCTCTCCGAACTCATCGCCTATTCAATCCCCACGGAGCGCATCGAGCCCTCCGCCTTTCCCCTACCCGACCCGTCGTCGGTGGCCGACGCCCAGAGCGTACACCTCCTCTGGCAGGCGGCTCGCCTGCTGCTGCGGGAAGGGGCGACCCCGTTCCGTTCCCTCGGGAGGATCTCGGCCCGGCCACGGACGTACCAACTCGTACCCCTCATGATGGCCCTCAGGCTCGACCCCGTCCGCCTGCTCATCGCCGACGACGTGGGCGTTGGCAAGACGGTGGAGGCCGGCCTCATCGTCCGTGAGCTGTGGGACCGGGGCGAAATTCGTCGTGTGGCGGTGCTCTGCCCACCCTACCTCTCCGACTGGTGGCGGATGGAGCTGGAGGAGAAGTTCCACCTCGAGCCTGTGGTTATCGGGCCCGGTACGGTCGGCCGCCTCGAGCGAGAAGTCCCGCCCGGGCGCACCCTTTACGAACACTTCCCTGTCCAGGTCATCAGCATCGATTTCATCAAAACCGAACGGAACCGGCCCGCGTTCCTCCTGAAGGCGCCGGAGCTCGTCATCGTCGACGAGGCCCATGGGGCGACGCCCGCGGAGTCCGGCGACCGGCACCTGCGGTACAAGCTAGTGCGGGAATTGGCCGAGGACCCCCACCGGCACCTGCTTCTACTTACGGCGACCCCCCACAGCGGCATCCCCGGAGCGTTCCAGAAGCTTCTCGGGCTCCTGAAGCCGGAGTTCGAGACGTGGGACTTCTCCAACCTCTCGGAGATGCAGCGGGCGAAGCTCGCGCGCCACTTCGTCCAGCGAACGCGAGCGGACATCGAACGCGACTGGGAGGACCGCCCCTGCTTCCCCACTCGGAAGCCGGTCGAGGTAACCTACCGCCTCTCTCCCGCGTATTCGGAGCTCTTCTACGACGTGCATCGCTTTTGCGGGAGGATCGTCGAGAGCGGCGAGCAGCTCGAGTGGAACCGGCGGCGGATGCGGTGGTGGGGCGCTCTCGCCCTCCTCCGCTGCGTCATGTCGAGCCCCCGGGCGGCAGTCGTGGCCCTCCGGAATCGGGCCGGAGACGGGGCCCTCGAGGCCGAAGTCGACGAAGAGGACATGGCCGACGCCGTCGTCGAGCCGAGCGAACAGCTCGCCTTCGATGAGGCCCCGACGCCGCTCCTCGCCCGCCTGGAGGGCGCCCTCGAGCCGGGGGAACGTGAGGCCCTCCAACGATTCGCGCGGAAGGCGGCCGAGATCACTCGGGAGGACGACACTAAGCTCCGCGGCTGCCTCGAAGCGGTCCGCTCCCTCCTCCGCGAAGGGCATCACCCCATCATCTGGTGCTACTACGTCGAAACGGCCGAGTACGTCGCCGAGGCGATCCGCTCCGAGCTCGTCCCGGAGTTCCCCGACCTCCAGGTGGCCTGCATCACCGGCCGCCTGGACGACGACGAGCGGCGGATGAAGGTCGAGGAGCTGATGGCGGAGCACCGCCGGGTCCTGGTGGCTACGGATTGCCTGTCGGAAGGGGTGAACCTGCAGAAGGGGTTCACGGCCGTCCTCCACTACGACCTCCCTTGGAACCCGAACCGCCTCGAGCAGCGCGAGGGGCGCGTCGACCGCTTCGGCCAGGAGCGGGACGAGGTGAAGGCCGTCCGTTACTACGGCGCGGACAACCCGGTCGACGCAGCCGTCCTCCGGGTTCTCCTCAACAAGGCCGAGGAGATCCGGCGCGCGCTCGGGACGTACGTGCCCGTGCCCGAGAACGCCCAACGCGTTGTGGAGGCGCTCGTCGACGTCCTCTTCCGGCGGCGGCGTCATAGCCTCGCCCTGCAGACCGCCCTCCCGCTACAACAGGACGGCGTGGAGGAGCTGCACCGGACCTGGGAGCTCGACGCCCAGCGCGAACGAGAAAGCCGCACCCGCTTCGCCCAGCGCGCCCTGAAACCGCAGGAGGTACGGCGGGAGCTCGAGGCGACGGATGCGGTGCTCGGCGACGCCGATGCGGTCCAGAACTTCGTGCTATCCGTCGCCAAGCGGCTCCAGCTCAACATCTGGCAGTCGAAGTCGAAGGATGTCTGGAAGGTGGGGACGGCGACCACTGGGCTCCACGGTCTCCCCGAGAGCATCCGCGAGGCGCTGCCGAGGTCGGCCGCGGATACCTGGTCGATCACCTTCACGAGCCCGCCATCCGAAGGGGCGACCTACCTCGGCCGGAATCATCCCTTCGTGACCGCCCTAGCGCGGTACGTGTTCGAACAGGCTCTCGAAGGAGTCGACGAAGCCGTCGCAGCCCGCTGCGGCGCGCTCCGCACTCGGGCGGTGAGGAAGCTCACCACGCTCCTCCTTCGGCCCCGCTTCTTCCTCGGAGAGGCTGGACGCCCGCCCCTCCTCGCCGAGGAGGTCCTCGTCTGCGGCTTCGAGGGCTTCTCCGAACGGTGGCTGCGCCCCGCGGAGGCGCTCCCCCTGCTCTCCGCCGAGTCGACGAGCAACATGCCGTTGGAGGAGAAACGGGACCTCGTGTCCCTCGTCCTCGAGGAAGTGCGCGCCGCACTGACGGCGGACGCGTTGGACCATCCCCTGCGTGTCATCCTCGCCGAGCGGGGCGAGGAGCTCGCGGAGTCACATCGGAGGGTCCGCCAGAGCGTGGGCCAGTACATCCGCGGCTTCAGCGTGCGGAGCCACTGGCCGCCCGACGTGCTCGGACTGCTCGTTCTCCAGCCCGAGGTGGGAGGATAGCCATGGCCACTGCCGTCGCGCTTCCCGTGGGCGAGGTTGCCCCCGAACGGCCCTCCCGGGCCGGGCCGGCGGTACGACTCGAAGGGCCCATCCTCGCGCCCGACATCCTCGAACGTTTGGCAACCGGCGACCTTCCGGGGCAGCGGCCCACCGACTTCGGCCTCAGCTCCGGGCGCTCCATCATCGACGAAGCGGCGGAGGCCTACCGGGATGCCCGGGACCTCTACAAGCTCTTCCGTCGCGGCCTCGAACGGCTGCCGGAGACCGACCCCGGCACGACCCTCACCCGCGAGCGATGGGTCCTTCCGCTCTTCAGCCTCCTCGGCTACGAACTCCGCTTCAACCCCCGAGGATACGACGTCGGCGACCGGCACTTCGCCATCTCCCACCGCGCCGGGGCGAACGACGACGCCCCGCCCGTCCACGTAGTAGGAGCCGGCCGCCGGCTAGGCAGCCCCGACCCGAACGCCAGGCCGCGGGTCTCCCCCCACTCCCTGATGCAGGAGTTCCTCAACCGCTCCGACCACCTTTGGGGCATCGTCACCAACGGCCGCGAGCTCAGGCTCCTTCGCAAAAGCTCCACCGTCCACCGACAGGCCTACGTCGCCTTCGACCTCGATGCCATCTTCGGTGGCGAGGAGCGCTTCGGCGACTTCCTCCTCCTGTGGCGTCTCCTCCACCGGACGCGGCTCCCCCGCAGCGTAGCCGACGCGCACGAATGCTGGCTCGAGCGGTACCACCAGCAGGCAATCGAACAGGGGAACCGGGCACGGGACCGCCTGCGCGACGGCGTGGAGAGGTGCCTCGCGCTCCTCGGTACCGGCTTCCTGCGGTGCTGGCAAACAGAGAAGCAGCCTTCGGCCGAGAGGCTGTACCACGACCTCCTCCGCCTCGTGTACCGCTTCCTCTTCCTCCTCGTGGCCGAGGAGCGCGGGCTCCTCGTGGGAAACGAGCTGTACCGCGAGCACTACAGCGTCTCCCGCCTGCGCAGGCTGGTGGACCGCCGACAGAGCTGGACGCACCACGACGATCTCTGGTGCAGCCTTCGAGTCCTCTTCAACGTCCTGCGCCACCCCCAGCCGAAGGTGGAGGGCGAGCCCATGGCCAGTCTCCTCGGCCTCCCCGTGCTGGATGGCGAACTCTTCCGCGAGATCGAACTCGAGCGGCAGAGCATCACAAACCGTGACCTCCTCGAGGCGTTCCGGCACCTCGTCTACTTCTACGACGACGAAGCCCGCACGCTCCGCCGGGTCAACTACGCCGCCCTCGACGTGGAAGAGTTGGGGTCGGTGTACGAAAGCCTGCTCGAACATCGCCCGGTGATCCGTGGCGACGGGGGTTCGCCCATTTTCGAGTTCGCCTCCGGCACCGAGCGGAAGAGCACCGGCTCCTACTACACCCCACGCGAGCTGGTGGCCGAGCTGGTCGAGAGCGCCCTCGAACCCGTGCTGCGCGAGCGGCTGGCCGGGCTGCGCAACAACGAGGAGCGCAAGAGCGCCATCCTCGGGCTGAACGTGCTCGACCCCGCCTGCGGGTCGGGGCACTTCCTCCTCGCCGCGGCCCGGCGGCTGGCGAAGGAGCTCGCTCGCGTGAGCACCGGCGAGGACGAACCCTCGCCCGAGGCGGAGCGGGAGGCGAAGCGCGAGGTCATTGCCCACTGCATCTACGGCGTAGACAAGAATCCGCTCGCCGTCGAGCTCTGCAAGGTGGCCCTCTGGATCGAGAGCCAGGTGCCCGGCAGACCCCTCTCCTTCCTCGACCACCACATCCGCTGCGGCGACTCCCTCGTCGGCATCACCAGCCTCGCCGTATTCGAAGGGCCAATTCCGGAGGGCGCCTTCGAGCGGAGCGACCCGGCGGAGAAGAAGGTCGCCCGGGGTGTACGCGAGCGGAGTACGCGAGAGGCGCAGCAGCGTCCGATGTCGTTCGAGCCACCGGAGGAGGAGAAGCTGCTGCCCGCGGCCATCAAGTCTGAAGAGTTGGAGCGCCGCCCCGACGACACTGTCGCGGACATCATCGTCAAGGAGCGCGACTACAACGCCCTCCGCCGAGAAATGGAGCCCTTCATCCTGGCGGCCAATGTGTGGACGGCGGCCTTCTTCTGGAACTTCGCCGAGGACGACCGCACGCGCGTCACGGAGCAGCCCACGACCGGGAGCATGCGTCGAGCCTTGGCCGGGGACGGGCTCGCCCCGGTGTTCAGGGCCGGGGTCGAGAAACTGGCGGTGCATCACCGCTTCTTCCACTGGCCGCTCGAATTCCCCGACGTCTTCATCGGCGCTGGCGGCTTCGACGTCGTCCTCGGCAACCCGCCCTGGGAGCGAATCAAACTCCAGGAACAGGAATTTTTCGCTGGGCGCGACCCAGAGATCGCCAACGCGCCCAACGCCGCCGCCCGCAAGCGGCTCATCCAACAGCTCGCGGAAACGAACCCTGCGCTTTGGAAGGCGTATCAGAAGGCCCTGCACGCCGCCGAGTCGACCAGCCGCTTTTTGCGGGGCTCCGGGCAATACCCCCTTACCGGGCGGGGCGACATCAACACCTACTCCGTCTTCGCCGAGCGGATGCGCTCGCTCCTCAAGCCCGGCGGCCGGGCCGGCATCATCGTCCCCACCGGCATCGCCACCGACGACACCAACAAGCACTTTTTTGCCGACCTGGTGGACCGCGGCGAGCTGGTGAGCCTGTTCGATTTCGAAAACCGGGAAGGGCTCTTCCCGGCGGTGGACAGCCGCTACAAGTTCTGCCTGCTCACCATGCGACGCGGGGCGGGCGCCTCAGCCCGTACTGGCGTCCAGATGGCCTTCTTCTGCACCCGGGCCGAGCACCTGCGCGACCCGCGCCGGGCCTTTACGCTCTCGCCCCAGGACATCGCCCGCCTCAACCCGAACACCCGCACGCTCCCCGTCTTCCGCACCCGCCAGGACGCCGAGCTGACGAAAGCCATCTATGCCCGGGTGCCGGTGCTCGTGAGCGAGCGCACCGGCCAGAACCCCTGGGGCGTAAAGTTCCTGGCGATGTTTCACATGTCCAACGACTCCCACCTCTTCCGCACGCGGGCGGAGCTGGAGGGGCGAGGCTTCCGGCTGGTGGGCAACGTGTTCGTCAAGGGTGATCCCCATTCGCCATTCGCCGTTCGCTATTTGCCTCTCTACGAAGCCAAAATGATCTGGCACTACGACCACCGCTACGGCACCTACGAGGGCGTCGAAGGCCGCTCCAGCACGCAGCTCCCCACGTCGGACGACGCCCAGCACGCCGACCCCGCGTTCCTGGTCCAGCCCTGGTATTGGGTCCCGGCCGAGGAAGTGGAAGCCCGCCTGGGCGACTGGCACCGGGGCTGGCTGCTCGGGTTCCGACGGATTGCACGTTCAACGGACGAGCGCACGGCGATTTTCAGCTTGCTGCCAAGGGCCGGGGCCGGGGACGTATTGCCGGTAGTCTTCGGTCCTCAAGCTGTGGGAAGTGCTCTGCTACTTACCTGCAATTCGACCATTGTCTTCGATTTCGTTGTGCGTCAGAAGATTGGCGGAGTTCATTTGGACTTCCACTATGCTAAACAGCTCCCCGTCCTCCCGCCCTCTGCCTACACGCCGCAGGACCTGCTGTTCATCGTCCCGCGGGTGCTGGAGCTGATCTACACCGCCTGGGATATCAAGCCCTTCGCCGACGACGTCTGGCGGGAAGCCAGCGAACCCGTACGGGAGGCCATCTGCCGGCGGTGGGAGGAAAACGCCGCCGAGACTGGCGGGCACGGCTTCGAACTCCCCGCGTGGGCGGCCGCCTATCCCCACCTCACCCCCGCCGACCCTCACGCCCTCCATTCGCCATTCGCCATTCCCCATTCGCCCACCTGCCCGCTGCCTCCCTTCAAGTGGCACGAATTGCGCCGCGCCCGCCTGCGCGCCGAGCTGGACGCCTACTACGCGCGCCTCTACGGCCTCACCCGCAAGCAGTTGCGCTACATCCTGGACCCGGCCGACCTGACGGAGCGGGAGCTCGCGGACATCTTGGACCCCTGGGAGGAAGTGGATGACCCGCTCGAGCCGACGGGGTACACCCTTCGCTGCGAGCAGAGCACCTTCCCCGGCGAGACCTTCCGCGTCCTCAAGGAAAAGGAACTGCGCCAGTACGGCGAATACCGCACGCGTCGGCTCGTGCTCGAGGCATGGGAGCGGCTGGAGGAAGCTTCATGAACCGCGTCAGGGTGACTGGCGGCCGGCACCAAGGTGGTTGTAGCGAGCGTTCCCTCCGGGCTCGACGGCGACCGTATACCTTCCTTGTCGGGCTTGCCGCGTCTGGAGGAAGTATCCTCAACCCGTCGAGTGGCACCGGGAGGTAGGAATGGGCACGGTCGAGACCACCATGGCGCCGGTTCGGAACCTTGTCGACCAGGTTGCCGAGGCACAGCTCCGGCTCCCCGAAATCCAGCGCGCGTACGTCTGGACGCGGACACAGGTTCGAGACCTGCTCGACTCGCTCTACCGCGGCTACCCCGTCGGTACGGTGCTCATCTGGGAGACGGACGAGGAGCTCCGCTCGCGGACCGTCGAAGCGCCCGTCTCGACCCGCTCGTCGTCTTCTTCGAACGGTGGCCGGTTCCTCCTCGACGGGCAACAACGGCTCACGTCACTCGCGAAGGTGTTCGTGACCCGCGAAGTCGACATCCGCTTCAACATCGAGACGGAGGAATTCCAGGTCGCGAACGCTGCCGTCTGCTCCGACCCGCGGTTCGTGCCGGTCTCGGACGTCTTCCAGAAGGGGGCCGTTTCGGTCGCCCTCGAGCGCGACCTTCTCTCCCGTCCCGACCGCGAACTGATTCTTTCCCGCCTGAACAAACTGGAGAGAATTGCCGACTACCCCGTTCCGGTCCATGTGCTCAAGGGCTTCGACTACGAGGAGGTGACCGATATCTTCGTCCGGGTCAACTCCAAGGGCACACGGCTGCGGGAAGCGGAGCTTGCCATCGCCCGGCTGGCCTTCCGCTTGCCGGGCATGGTGACGGACGAGCTGGGAGCCTTTCGGGACCGCCTTGCCATCGCGAACTTCGACATCGAACTGCGATTCCTCGTCCGCGCCCTAACCGCCGTGGCCACCGGCCAAAGCGGCTTCCGCCAGCTGGCGTTCGTTCCCGAGGAGACGCTCCGTGAGGCGTGGCGGAAGACGCGGCGAGCTCTGGAATACTTCCTGAACCTGCTTCGCCAGAACCTTGGCATCGAATCGGCAGATTGGCTGCCGTCTCTCAACGCCATCGTCGTTCCAGTGGCCTATCTCGCACGTCACGATGACCCGCGTGAGGCGGACACGGTCGGCCTCCTCCGATGGTTCGTGCTCGCGTCCACCTGGCAGAGGTATGCCGGAGCCGCCGAAACTGCCATGGACCAGGATTTGCGGGCCCTCGAATCACCGGAGCCCTTCAGGGTCCTCGAAGAGCATTTGGTCCAGGCGGTTGGCCGGACAACGGTTTCTGCCGACGACCTTGACGACGCGGGGTCGACCAGCTCCTTCTTCCTGCCGATGTTCCTCGCCTGCCGCCATCGAGGTGCCGTCGACTGGTGGACGGGCGTTCGGCTCAGCTCGACCAACCTCGGCACCGATCATTTGCTGGAGCTCCACCACATCTTCCCGAAGGCGCTCGTGAAGCACCGATACCCCAAGAGGGACGTGAACGAGCTGGCCAACCTTGCCTTCCTTTCCCGCCGCGCCAATGCCGAAATCAGTGCCAAGGAGCCGATCGAATACCTTAGCCAGATCGCGGAGGAGAGGCTCACCACCCAGTTCGTGCCGCTCGACCGTGAGCTGTGGAAGGTGGACCGATTCCAGGACTTCCTGGCCGCGCGGAGGGCATTGCTCGCACGGGGGATCAACGAGTTCCTTTCGTCGCTGCGGTGAGAGATGGGCACGTCGCGAGCCCGGGCGCGTTACTTGACCGACTGGTTGCGGAGACGATTACGGAGTGGCACCCCATCTCCGTACCTCGGCCCAGGCGGTGTCGCGACGGGACGCGATGCGGTCCCGCGCGCAGGGCGCTCCCTGGGGGAGGCCGAATGAGCGTCTTCGCCTTGCATCGGCGCTTGATGGAGGACTACGCGGATTTCATCCGCTCCTTCGTCGCCATCCGGGACGAGCGCGCCCGGCAGTTCGTCGAGCGGGAGCTCCTGGAAGCTGCGCGGCTCTGGCCGGAGCCACTCCTCCAGCTTTCGCCGGCCTACCAGCGGGACGCGAGCGTCGACGAGCTCGTCGCCGAAGGAGTCCTCCACCCGGAGGCGGCCCGGATCTTCCGCCGGGGCGAGCAGCCGCTCCGCCTCTTCCGCCACCAGGTGCAGGCGATCCGTGCGGCTCGGGCCGGCCGGAGCTTCGTGGTGACCTCCGGCACCGGCTCGGGAAAGACGCTCTGCTACCTGGTGCCCATCGTCGATACGGTGCTGAGGAACCCGGAGGTCCTTCGCCCGACTGCCATCATCGTCTACCCCATGAACGCCCTCGTGAACTCGCAGCTCCAGGCCCTGCGCGACCTGGAGGATGCGTATTGCAGGCGGACCGGCCGCCCCTTCCCCGTCCGCTTCGCCCGGTACACCGGGGATACACCCCAGGAGGAACGGGAGAGCATCCGCCGCGACCCGCCACACATCCTCCTCACCAACTACGTGATGGCCGAGCTCATGCTGGTGCGCCCGGAGGACCACGGGCTCGTGCGCTCCCGGGCCGACCGCAACGAGCCGTTCTTCCTCGTCTTCGACGAGCTCCACACGTACCGCGGACGGCAGGGTGCGGACGTCGCGATGCTCGTGAGACGGCTGAAGGCGCGGCTCGAATGCCCGAAGGTCATCCAGATCGGGACGAGCGCGACCCTGGTGGCTCACCCGGACGCGACGCCCGAGGAGCGCCGGAGCACGGTGGCCGAGTTCGCCAGCACCTTCTTCGGCTCGAGACTCTCCCCCGACGACGTCATCGAGGAGTCGCTCGAGCCGGCCACGGAGGGCGGCCCTCCCACGGCGACCGAGCTGCAAGCGGCCCTGCGGGAACCGCTCCCCGACAACCGCAAGGGCTTCCGGCGTCACGCGCTCGCCCGCTGGCTCGAGTTCGCCGTCGGGGTCGAGCCGGAAGCCGGCGGCCGTCTCCGGCGGCGCACCCCACGCACGCTCTCCGACCTTGCCCAGGAGCTCGCCGAGGCGACGGGAGCGGCCCCACCGGAATGCCGCGCGGCACTCGAGCGCATCCTCCTCCGAGCGGCGGAGATGAACGCTTCCGAAGGGGAGAGCGCCGAGTTGAGGGAGCCGTTCTTCGCCTTCAAGCTCCACCAGTTCATCTCCCAGGGGAAGGCGCTCTACGCCACGCTGGAAGCGCCGGAAGTCCGCTCCTTCTCGATGGAGGGGGAGGTGGTCTCCGAGCGGCCGTACTTCCCGCTCCGGTTCTGCCGCCTCTGCGGGCACGAGTACTACCACGTCCTCCGGACGGACGACGCCTTCATTCCTTTTCCGGTCGGACAGGACGTGGACGAGGAGGACGCCCAGGCAGGCTACCTCACCATCGCCGACGAGTGGAGTGAGGAGCAGGTCCCCGACGAATGGTTCGATGCGCAAGGGCGGCTTCGTAGGCCGTGGAAGGACCGCGCCCCGCGTCCGGTGTGGGTGCGTCCCGATGGCACCTTCACCGACGCCGAGCCGGAGGAGGCTACCGCCACGAAGATGTGGTGGCAGGCGAAGCAGTTCTGGCTCTGCCTGCAGTGCGGCGAGTTCTACGACGGCCGGGACCAGGAGTTCCGGAAGCTCACCTACCTTTCGAGCGAAGGCCGCTCCTCTGCCACCACGGTCCTCGCGGCCTCGCTCCTCCGCCAGGCAGAGGCGACGGGCGCGGCCAGGCCCAAGCTGCTCACCTTCACCGATAGCCGTCAGGACGCTTCGCTCCAAGCCGGCCACTTCAACGACTTCGTGCGGACGGTCGTCCTCCGGTCTGCCCTCCACCGTGCGCTGCAGGAGCACGGTGAGCTCCGTTACGACGCGGTCGCCGACGAGACCGTGGCACGGATGGGCTTGGAGCTCCGCGACATCGCCAAGAACCCCCTCCTGAGCCCCAGCTCCTCGGCCGCATCGAGCGTGTGGGAGGTCTTCACGGAGTTGACCGAATACCGGCTGTACGACGATCTCAGGAGGGGCTGGCGGGTGCTTATGCCGAACCTCGAGGAGGCGGGCCTGCTGGCCATCGACTACGAAGGGCTAGCCGAGACGTGCTCGAGAGATGATGTTTGGAGCGAAGTCCCGCTCCTCTGCGACTCCCCTCCCGAGAAGCGGGAGGAGGTCGTCCGCACGCTCCTCGACTACTTCCGCTACCACCGAGCGATTTACGCGCGGGTCTTCGAGCGCGACGACAACCTGCGCACGCTCGTCCGACGGGTCCAACAGGAGCTGAATACCTTCTGGGGCCTCGACGAGAACGAGCGGCTTACGGGTGCTCCTCGGTTCATCATCCGCGGAGGCCGAAGCGAGCTGCCGGACAAGGTGCCCATCCGTTTCCTCGGCCCGCGGACGCCCATTGGGAGGTACCTGCGGCGGGCCTTGGACCCCGACTCTCAGTCATTGAAGCTGGAGGCCATCCTACAGCCGCTCCTGACCGTGTTGACCGAGCAGGGCTTCCTGCGTGAGGAGGGGCTCCCGCGAACATCCCTTGTCGGTTACCGGCTGGATGCGGCGCGAATCGTCTGGCGGGTCGGAGACGGCACGCCGCGGCCCGACCCGGTGTACCGACGGGGCACGGCTGAGGCCCCTCGGCGCCGGGCGAACCCCTACTTCCAGCGGCTCTACCAGGATGCGGCCGAGCAGTTCGGGTTCCTCGAGGCGCGAGAGCACACCGCCCAGGTGGTGGCCCCCGGCGAACGAGAGCGTCGGGAGCGGCGCTTCCGCTGGCTGCCTGAGGACCAGAACGACTTCAGCCTTGGCCGCCGCCTCCCATACCTGGTCTGCTCCCCGACGATGGAGCTGGGCATCGACATTGCGGACCTGGACCTCGTGCACCTCCGCAACGTCCCGCCGACGCCGGCGAACTACGCCCAGCGCTCGGGCCGGGCCGGCCGGCAGGGCCAGCCAGGGCTGGTCGTGACGTTCTGCCACGCCCAGAGCCCACACGACCAATACTTCTTCCGCCACCGGGAAGAGGTGGTCGCCGGGGCGGTGCGAGCACCCCGGCTGGACCTGACCAACGAGGCGCTCGTTCGGGCCCACGTGCAGGCCGAGTGGCTGGCGCAGGTGGGGCTGCCGCTCCGCCAGTCGATTACGGACGTCATCGACACTGGGCAATCCGAGACACTCCCTCTCCGTCCGGAGGCGGCCGAGCAGATCCGACTCGGCCCGGAATCCCTGGCAAGGGTTCGCGGGCGTATCGAACGCATCCTCGAGGCCGATAGGGAGCTTCTCGAGCGTTCGGGTTGGTACAGCGGGAGCTGGCTCGACCGCGTGCTCCAGGACGCCCCGCGAACCTTCGACCGGGCCTTCGACCGGTGGCGGGCCCTGTATTGGATCGCCCGGCGGCAACTGGACGACGCTCGAAGATTGGAGGACCAGGCCCTTAATCGACACGAGCAGGAACAGGCGCAGCAACGGCAGGTGGAAGCGCGCCGACAGTTGAACTTGTTGACCCAAATGGGGGTTGCCCGGGAGGAGGGCGACTTCTACCCGTATCGGTACCTGGCGACCGAGGGCTTCCTTCCCGGCTACAACTTCCCGGCCCTCCCGGTCCGGGCCTGGGTACCACGAGGCGAGGGAGAGTACATCTCCAGGGCTCGTTCGCTGGCAATCCGTGAATTCGCCCCGGAGAACCTCGTCTACCACGAGGGCGCCAAATGGCAGGTGGACCGGCTCTTCCCCCCGCCGGGCGGTCTTGAGGAATGGCTGTCGGTCAAGCATCTCTGTCGGCGCTGTGGCAGCTTCGCGGAGCAGGACCTCGAGCGCTGCCCGGGATGCAACCAGCTCTTCGACGGGGTACATGGGAGACGTCTCCAACTCCTCGAGCTGGTGAATGTGCGGGTCCGGCGTCGCGAGCGGATCACTTGTAACGAGGAGGAGCGCATCCGGAGGGGGTACTACATCCAGCTCGCGTTCCGCTTCGCGCCCGCGGAAACGGGGGTCCGGACGGTCGGAGCGGACGTGGTGGCCGACGGCACAAAGTTCGCGGAGCTGGTCTACGCGCCCGCGGCCACCATCGCTTACATCAACGAAGGCTGGAGGGGGCGCCGGACCGGCTTCCTTGTGGACTTCGAGTCGGGCGAAATCTCTTCCGAGGGCGAAGCCAAGGAGGACCAGAACTCGCCCCAGAAGGGAAATAAGAAGCGCGTCTGCCTGTGGGTACAGGAGACGCAGAACCTGCTGCTCCTTCGCTTCCATGACCCGTTGGTGCGAGAGAGCGACGTGGCCCAGACGACGCTCCAACACGCTCTCAAGCGGGGGATCGAACAGGCGTTCCAGCTCGAGGATCGGGAGCTCGAGGTAGCTCGCGTCGGCGAAGGCGAGTGGAGGGCGCTGCTCTTCTACGAGGCTGCCGAAGGCGGCCTCGGCGTCCTGCGTCGGCTGGTGGAGGAGCCGCGAGCGTTGGCCGAGGCTGCCCGGGCGGCGCTCGACATCTGTCACTACGAACCCGATGGTTCGGAAAAGGCGACGCGGTGTGTTCAGGCCTGCTACGAGTGTCTGCTGAGCTACACGAACCAGCTCGAGGCTCGCAATCTCGACCGGCGGGCGGGGCGTGAATGGCTGCTCAGGCTGGCGAAGTGCGAGGTGCACCCTCGGGTCGGCCCCCGCAACCGGGACGAACACGTGACGTATCTGCGGTCCCTCTGTCAGTCGACGCTCGAGCAGCGATTCCTCGAGGCGGTGGTCGCGAGCGGACTTCGCCTTCCCGATGACGCCCAGAAGTCCATCCAGGAACCGCGCTGTATCGCTGACTTCTTCTACCAGCCGAACGTCCTCGTGTTCTGCGACGGCCCGGTGCACCAGAGCGACGGCCAGCGCCGGATCGACGAGCGTCTCCGCCGGGAGCTGCTCGTTCGCGGGTATCGGGTCATCGTGTTCCGCTGGGACGAGGACCCGGCGACCGTGTTCCGCCAGTGGCCGGACGTCTTCGGGGTTCGGTGAAGGTGCCGTTGGGGCGCTGCGCCGGGACGCAACGGTAGGAGGGTTCGGCTACTCCCGACGGGGAGCGAACCGACATCGCCCTACAGCGGGACGGGGTGAGCGGATGGGGCGGGGCCCCCGCACCGCTGATCCGGGCCTTCCGGGCGTCCGGGGTGGCCGCGTGCCTCAGCCCCGAGCCGACGTCGACAGGCTCTCCAGCTCCGGCGGATACGGCTCGAAGAGCGTCTGCGCGGAGAGGTACTCCACTCGGAAGCGGACCGCCCAGGAGCGGAGCAGGGTGAGGATGGCCTCGGCGGGCAAGGCTCGGCGGCGGTAGGCGGCGAGTGCAGCCCGGAAATGGGCGCGCTCCTCGGCGGAGAGGTGGTCGGCGACGAAGCCGTACAGATGGGCGGCGACATCGGCGAAGCGGCCTAGGGTCGGTGGGTGCTGCAGCGTGGCCATGAACATGCGCCGGTACTCGGCGAGGGCATCGTGCCAGGGCAGCGACCGCGCGCCGGCCAGCCAACGGCCGAGTTCCCGCGCGCGCCGCGGATTGTGAGCCAGGAGCACGAACTTGTACCGCGTGTGGAGGTCGACCAGCTCACCGAAAGTGCGGACGTCCCGAAGACGCGCGCTGGCGAAGACTCGCGTGAGGAAGTTCGCCCGCAACTCCCGGTTCGTGAGACGCCCTTCGTCCTCCATGGGGAGATCGGGGAACGCCTTCGCCATCGCCGCCGCGAAAAGCCCGGGCTGCCGGCGCCGCGGTCCACCTTCGTTCGGCGCGTAGACCCGCGCATCCTTCACGCCACACGTCGGCGACCGGTTCTTCAGGATGAACCCGTCGATGTCCCCCACGCTGGTGGCGAAGCGACCGGCGAACTCGGCCATGGCCTCCGTCAGGTCCCTGCCGGTCCCGGGTTGGACGAGGCGGACCTCTCCCTCCGATTCCACGAGACGCACCGGCGGTCTGGGCGAGCCCAGCCCGAGCGCGAACTCCGGGCAGATGGGCACGAAATCGACATGGGCGCGGAGGGCGGCGACGAACTCGTCGGGAATGAGGCTGCCATCGTAGCGGACGGCTTCGAACCCGAGGCAGGCGCTGACCACGACCCGCGGCCGCGGCCATGGTGTGGCCATGGCACTACCCTCCCGCGGCTGCCGGAGCGACGAGAACTCGCCGAACAGCGGGACCGAGGTCGGCGGAAACGAGCCGGGCGGTGATGGCGGCGGAGAGGAGCACGCCCGGCATGCCCGCCCCTGGGTGTGTGCCCGCCCCCACCAGGTAGAGGCCCGGGACCTCCGTCCGGTTGCGCGGCCGGAACGCTGCCGACTGCCACAGGGTGGGCTCGATGCTGAAGGCGGCGCCCCTGAAGGAGCGAAGCCGTTCGGCAAAGTCGCGCGGAGTGAACGAGTGGGCGACCACGATGGACTGGCGCAGCCCGGCGAATCCGGGGACCCGTTCGAGCTCGCGGAGCACCCGCTCCCGGAACGCCGGCTCTTCGTGCTCCCAGTCGATGCCCCGGCCTTCGTGCGGAACCGGGACGAGCACGTACATCGTTTCCCGGCCGGGCGGCGCGACGCTGGGGTCGGTCCGCGACGGGGTGTGGACGTAGAAGGCGAGGTGGGGCGGGAGGCCGCGGCCGTCGAAGACGTGCCGGAGCGTCCCGCGGTAGTCGCCGGGCATCACGATCGTGTGGTGGGCGAGGTCGGGGAAGGCGCGGTCGAGCCCGAGGTACAGAAGGTAGCAGCTCATCGAATACCGCATCCGCGGCAGCCGCCACGCCCATAGCTTCGGTCGGTCCTTGGGCTCGAGCAGCTCCAGATAGGTCATCGGTGCGTCCGCGTTCGAAACGACGGCCCGGCTCCGAATGCCCTCGCCTGAAGCGAGGAGCGCTCCCGAGGCCCGCCCGTTCTCCGTGAACACGCGGGACACCGGGGTCCCGGTGAGGAGGTCGCCTCCGAGCTCACGGAATCGGCGCACCATCGCCTCGACGATGGCGTACGTTCCGCCCCGGGCGTACCACACGCCCTCCGTGCGCTCTAGGTGGGGCACGATGCTGTAGACGGAACTCGCCCGGAGGGGATTTCCCCCGATGAATAGGGGGTGGAAGGAGAAGAGCGACCGCACGCGCTCGTCGGCGAAGTGTCGCTTCGCCAGGGCGTAGACCGAGCGGTGCGCGCCGAGTCGGACGAGCTCGGGCACGACCCGGAGGAAGTCGGCGATGCGGAGGAACGGCTGCCTGGCGAGCTCGCCGAACGCTCGGTCGTAGATGCGGGCTGTCGAGTGGAGGAAGCGCGCCACCGCAGCGGCGTCCCCGGGGGCCAGGGCCGCCACCGCCCCGGCATCGTCGCCGCCGCCGTAGTCGACGCTGCTGCCGTCGGCGAACACCACTCGGTAGTACGGGCGCAGCGGCAGCAGCTCGACGTCGGCATCGAACTCCGCACCGGCGGCGTGCCAGAGCTCCCGGAAGAGTGACGGCAGGGTGACGAGCGTCGGCCCCATGTCCCAGACGTGGCCATGGTCCTCGAGGCGGTACGCCCTCCCTCCCGGGCGCTCCCGTGCCTCGACCACGAGGGTGCGGTAGCCGGCCGCCTGGAGGCGGAGGGCTGCGGCCAGCCCTCCGAACCCGGCGCCGATGACGAGCACGTCAACGCGCCTCATGAGCACCTACTCCTTCGCACCTACTCCCTCCACTGCGGCGAGGGGCTCGCCCGCGAAGCCGGAAAGCCGCCGCACCTCGGCCTCGAGCTGCGCGGTGAGCGCCGCCTCGTCGTCCTCCGGTCGGACCATGATCGGAGTGCCGACGCGTAACTCGACGCGCCAACGGCGCTTCCCGCCGCTTGGCCGGCAGTAGGTGAGCCCGACGGGGAACACGGGGACCGGCCGCCCCAGTCGGGCCGCCGCACGGGTGGCGAGCCAGGCCGCGCCCTTGCCGAACGGCAGGAGTTCGTCGGGGCGGTTGCCCGCGTGGGGGTCGTACACCGGCCGGCCCTCGGGGAAAACGGCGAGGAGCTCGCCGGCGCAGAGGCGTTCCAACGCCGTCCTCATGCCGGCTGCCATCGGGCCGGCTCGAAATCTCTCCCGTCCCGGGCGCTCGATGACGGGCCATCCCGCCAGCCGGCAGTGCCACTCCATCAGACGGCGGAGCGCTCCGGTTCCTGCCCAGTCGAGTGCGACGAGGATGCTGGGTGGGCGCGGCAGCGTTGCCGTGAGGAGGGCGCCGTCGTACAGGTTGTGGACGTGCCGAACGGCGAGCAGGGTCGGGCCCTCGGTGGGCACCCGCTCGACTCCCTCCGCGTGCACCTCGAGCCGCCGAACGAGGATGCGGGCGGCTGCGCGTACGAACCGTCGGCCGAACCGGCCCTCGCGCCCGATGGCTCTGGCGGCCAGCGCCGGGAGTACAGCGACGGGGACGACGATGGCGACCGGCTGCCACAGGCCCACTCCCAGGGCGATGGACGCCGCGAAGGTGACGTTGGCGAGGTAGCACGCCAGCGGAACGCCGATATCGTGTGGGTCGAGGGCGAGGTCGCGGCGCCAGAGGAGGCGGCTCAGGCCCATGAACGTGAGGCCGGTGGCCATCCATCCGGCGAAATTCTGGAGGGGCATGCCGAAGTAGGAGCCGTCGTCGAACCAGACCCAGAACCGGACCGGGAGGGATTCGTGGGCCATCGCTGGGTCGAGGACGAGGTCCCAGGCGACGAGCAGCCAGCTGCCGACGACGAGCCCGGCTGCAGTTCGAAGGCCAGGGCGCCGGACCCGCGAGGCGAGCGCCGACCCGAGCGCGTAGCTCGCGAGGCCCATGAAGAACCACGACATGGGGATGGTGTAGGGAACCCGCCCCAGGATCTTGGCGCCGAGGCCGTCGAGGTACGCATACCCACCGAAGGGCCAGCCTGTCTTCGTTCCGAAGAGCTCCGCTGCCAGCGAGACTCCCGTCGATGCGGCGAGGAAGATGGCGAGTCGCCCGCGACCGAGAGCGGAGAGCGCCCAGGTGGCCATCGCCGCCGCCCCGAGCCAGATCTGGAGGGGGCCTCCGTGCCGCATACCGAACTCGTACGTTCGCTGGGCGAGCGCCTCGCCTTGCCACAGCTCGGGGTTGGGGAGCGCGACGAGGATGCCAGCCGCTCCGAAAGCCATCATGGCGATGTGTCCCACCAAGGCCGCTCGGCTAAGACGGGGGAGCATCACACCACCTCGGCCAGCAGTCTGCCGCGCCAGCGATGGCGTCGAGCGAGGGCAGCGTGCCACAGCCGGAGCGCCACGGGCAGGTCGGCGAGCGGGGCGAGCGCGGCCCACCCGCGGCCATTCGGGTAGGTTCGGGCCACGCCCAGCCCGACAGCGAAGCGGAGCGCGATGAGGAACAGCGCCGCCGCGCGCGCCGCGTTGCCGTCCCGACGGCGGGCGATGGCGACGAGGAGGGTCAGCGGGAGGGCCTGCACCGCCGTCGCCGCCCCGAGGCCATTCCAGGGCGCCGGACGGGTGAGGCCGTCGCGGAGCGCCAGGGAACGCGGCCAGTTGCGCCAGGCGTCCGCTACGGAGTCGTACATCGCCACTTCGATGTCGGTGGCCTCCACGCTTCCCACCCGTACGCCTGCAGCGTGGAGGGTGCGAGCGATGGTGACGTCCTCGCACCGGCTGCGGGCCGCCAACCGCCAGAGCTCCTCGGAGCAGAGAAGTTCGCTCCGGGCGAGCATCGCCTGTCCGTTCGCCAGCACCTCACCCTCCCGTCGAGCCACCGTTCCCGGGAGACCGACGCGAAAGAGCAGCGAGGCGAGCATGGCGGCGTGGAGCGCAGCGAGGGGACCGCGTACGGTCATCCGCGGCGCTGCTGAGAGGACCCCGCAGTTCGACGCCAAGGCCGTCGCGAGGAGCCGGGCTGGCGCCCTGGGGCCGAGGCCGACGTCGGCGTCGGTCATCAATACCCAGGCCGTCTCCACCGAATCGAGAGCACACCGGAGGCCCCACGCCTTCCCGTTCGCCCACCATGGGGGCGGCGCTCCCGCCTCGACCAGCCGGATTCGGGCGTCGGCGGACATCGCTGCCCGTACGAGGTCGGGCGTGCCATCGTGGGAGCCCGTATCGACGACGACGATTCGAGCCACGGGCCGACGGCACTCACGGAGCGCTGCCAAACACGGCCCGAGCCGCTTCGCTTCATTGAGGACAGGGATCACGACGGCCACAGGAGGCAGGCACGCCTCGTCATCCGGTGCGGGGGCGTACCGGAGCCGCGGGCTCCAAGCGTGCCGCGCTAAGCGGCCGTAGACGGCGAGGGAAGCGCCGAGTTGGAGAAGCATGGCCCCCGCACCGAAATAGCTCCTCACCGCACCTCTCCGAAGCGGAGGTCCCACCAAGCGCGGGCGGCGCAGCGGAGCTTGCCCAGCGCCGAGGTTGCCGCCCGCCCGACGAGGACGCCCGCTCCCAATCGGAGCACCTCGTCGAGGATCGCCCGGTACGCGTAGGCGGCGGCGGTAATTCCGAAGCGGCAGTCGGTGGGGAGGTAGGCGATGCCACGGAGCCCGCGCCGGTACAACGCCCGGGCAGTCGCCGCTTCCCGGGCGAGCATCGCCTCGAAGGAGGAGCGGCGGACGCCTCTCAGCCGTTCGGAGTCCAGGTCGGCGATGGTGAGGCCGTACGACGACAACGTCTCCCGGGGAATGTAGCAACGCCCGCGGCGGAGGTCCTCGCCGATGTCGCGGAGGATGTTCGTTCGCTGCATGGCTCGCCCGAGGGCATCTGCCGCCGCGAGGGCCGGCGGTTCGCGCACGCCCAAGAGAAGCGCCATGGCGACGCCGACCGTTCCTGCCACACCACGGCAGAACGCGTCGAGCTCGGCTTCCGTTCGGAAGCTGCGGGGGCGTGCGTCGGCCAAGAGGGCGTCCGCGAGCTCGACGAGGACCTCTCGCAGGCCTGGCACGCGCTGGAGCAGGTCGCCGATCGCGTGCTCGAACACGGTCTCGGGCGCCGGCCCGCCAGCGGCGAGCCATTCCCGCCACTCCGCGGCCTGGGCGTGTTCCGCCGGCCCACCCTCGTCGACAAGGTCGTCGAGGAAGCGGCAGAAGGCGTAGAGGGCCGTCACCTCGCCCCGGACCCGTCGCGGGAGGAACCGGGTGGCGAAGGCGAAGGTGCGTCCGTGCGTCGCGAGGACGTGGGCGAACTCGGAGCTCGCCGAGGGCGCGGCGGTGATGGTGCCCAGGCGCGCGGCAGTCAACATGCGTTCTCTCCTACGGCTGCGGCCCGCCAGAGTTCGCGAGCACGGCGTGCAGCCTCTTGGTGGTCGACAATTGGCGAGGGGTAGGCGTCGCTCCCGTCGCACAGCTCGGGGAGCCACCGGCGGACGTAATCACGGTGCGGGTCGAATCGCTCGAGATGTCGTGCAGGGCTAAAAGCGCGGAACGGGGAGGCGGCATCGACCCCGAGGGAGGCCGCCCACTGCCAGCCGAAGGTGTTGTTCGCCACGTCGCCGTCGACGAGCTCGTGCAGGAAGTGCGCCATGCCCCACCGCCAGTCGACGAGGAGGTCCTTCGTCAGGAAGGAGGCGGTGAGCATGCGCAGGCGGTTCGGCATTCTGCCGGTGGCCGCGAGCTCCCTCATCGCCGCGTCGACCATGGGGAAGCCCGTCTCGCCCTTCCGCCAGCGTTCGAAGCTGGCCCGGTCTTGGCGCCACGGAAGGCGTTCGAACTCGAGGCGGTAAGGCCGCGTCGTGAGGTCGGGCCGGTGCCACAGGACGAAGTGGGCGTACTCTCGCCACCAAAGCTGGCGCACGAACGGTGCCGAAGGACACCGGACGGCGACCTCGCGCGGCGAGAGGAGCCCGAAGTGGAGGTCCTGGCTCAGCCCCGAGGTAGCGTCGACGTCGAGGGAGTTCCGCGCCTCCACGTACCGCGCGAGACGCTCGCTTGCGAACCGGTCCAGACGGGCGCGGGCGGCCATCTCGCCGGGCTCGATTCCACCGGGCAAGCGGATGTCGGCACCGAAACTGGCGGGCGACGGGACTGGGTCGGCTGGAACCCCCGGCGTCCTTTGGGGAGGCGGCGGCCCGAGCGGATGGCCGACCGTCGCGGAGCGCACCGCTCGGTAGAACGAGGTGAAGCTCGGCAGTCGAGCCGCCTCGGCCACTTTGGGCCACGCCCACGGTGCGAGGAGCGCGCCGTGGTGCCGAACGAAGCGGACTCCGGCCGACTCCAGGTTCCGGGCGACTCGGCCGTCACGACGCCGGGAGTAAGGGGTGAAATCGGCGGTCACATGGACAGCGCCCACTCCCAAGGTGCGAGCCACTTCGGGAACCCAGTGCTCCGGGGGGCCTTCGCGGACCAGGAGGGGCACCCCCAGTTGTCCGAGGCGCTCCCGGAGCTGCCGGAGGGATTCGAGCAGGAACCGGACGCGGCGGGGCCCGGTGGTCGGAGCGCCCAGCAAGCGGGAGTCGAGCACGAAGAGGGCGAAGGCCGTGCCCTCGGACATCGCCTGCCAGAGGGCTGGGTGGTCGTGGACGCGGAGGTCCCGTCGGAACCAGACGAGGGAGCTGCTCATGGGAGCACGAACTCCTCCGTCCGTACGTCGGCGGGCGGGAGCGAACCGAAGCGCGAACGCAGGACCTCCCGGCGGTATCGGAAGATGCCGCGGAGACGGGGTCGGACACCGAACCGGTGCACGGGCTCGCTCACCGGGTCGAAGGGCAGGGCGTAGTGGACGATGTCGATGACCCGTACGCCCCCGGGGATGGCCCGGAAATGATGTTGGTGGTGCCAGAACCGGTAGGGACCGAACCGTTGTTCGTCGACGAAGAGCTCACGGTCGACGACGTGGGTGATCTCGGTTACCCACTGGTTCCGGACGAAGGGGAAGGGGGAAACCGAGTAGGTGATAACCAGCCCGGGGTAGATCCGATGCGGCGCGTTGGATGTGATCCGCAGCCGCAGCCAGGGAGGCGTGATCTCGGGGAGATTCCAAGGGTCCGAGAAGAACGCCCAGGCTTCCTCGAGGCTGATGGGGAGATCCTGTTTGACGGCAAGGCGGTGGAGACGCATGGAGCTACTCCGGGTCGAGGTGGGGGGAGCCCGGTGGCCGGGCTCCCCCGAGAACGGGACGCTCAGGCCTCGGCGCTGCCGTGGTCACGCCGCCGGTGAAGGACCGACGCGGAGAGGAGGGCGAGCGAGGCGCCAGCGGCGACGAGCAGGAGCGCGAGGCCGAGGCGGTTGGAAGCGTTTTCGGACGGAGCGAGCCCGGTGCCGGTGTGCGGCGGGGCGGGAGCCTCCGCGTCCACCAACGGCACCGCGCGGAGGGAACTTTCGCCGACGAGGCCGACGGCCACAACTGTGTACACCGTGCGGGCGTTCAGGCGCACGTTGTCGAGGGAGAGGGCGACGGCGTCGGTACCAGAGACCCGGACGTCGAGGTTGTACGCCCCCGCATCGACCGGTGTATAGGCGCCGACTTCCTTGAACGCGACGTTCGAGAAGAGGGCGGTATTCGTGCCGCGCACGACGATGTCGACGGCCGGGGCGTCCGGCGAGGCGTGGATGAAGCGGACGTGCGCCTTCCCCGCAGCCGGCGTCGCGTTGTTGTCCGTCAGAGGAAGAAGGGAGAGGGACCCGTCGCCCGAACGGCCTACGGCGAGGACGGTGTAATCCTTGCCGGCTTCGATGGTGAGGGTTGCCTGAAGCGCAGGCGCGCCACCGCCGTCGGAGGGGGACACGAAGACCTTCACCTCGTGCGGACCGGCTGGGAGGGACACGTACTGGGTGGCATTCGGGAAAGCGAGGGCGGAGACCGCCTTCTGCCCGTCCACGAAGATGTCGACCGGCGGTGTGTCGGGCGAAGCGTGCATGACGCGGACTCGTCCGGTACCACTCTGCGCCTCGATCTCCGACGCCGACGTGCCGAAGACGGCGACGCCGACCAGGGCGAGGGCTAGGAGAAGGTGTTTGGTCATTGCTTCGGGTCACCTCGTGGGGCGGATTCGCGTGTCCTCCGGACAACGCTGGACAGACTATAGACAGACTCCGGGTGTGTTGTCCAGAGTCTGTACAGGAATTGTCAAGAGTACGAGAATGGTCCCGTGGCCAACCTGATGCGCATCGGCGAGCTCGCGGCCCGCACGGGGCTCTCCATCGACCGAATCCGGGTTTGGGAGCGTCGCTACCGGCTCGTGCAGCCGGTGAGGAGCGCGGGCGGATTCCGCCTCTACAGCGAGGAGGACCTCCAGACCCTCCTCGCGATGCGCGACTTGGTCGAGTCGGGGGTCCCGGCGAGCGAGGCGGCCAGGCGGGTGCGGTCGGAGCAGGCTTCTGGAGGAGGGGCGAGCCCCGACCGAAGGCTCATCCCGCAGGTGGCGAACCGGCTGAGGCTGGCCCTGGACGCCTGGAACGAGCACGAGGCGCAGGCTGCCCTCGACGATGCCTTCGCCGCCTTCGACTTCGAGACGCTGGTCGACGAGCTTCTCGTGCCCTACCTCAACGAGCTCGGCGACCGATGGGCGCGCGGGGAGATCTCCGTCGCCCACGAGCATTTCGCCTCGTCGGTCATTCGGGGGCGGCTCATGGCCTTCGCGCGCGGTTGGGACCGCGGGTTCGGGCCGCGTCTCGTCCTCGCCTGTGTGCCCGGGGAGCTGCACGACCTCCCGCTGGTGATGTTCGGCATCCTCGCCCGTCGGCGCGGCTGGCGCATCACGTTCCTCGGGGCCGACACGCCGATCGCCACCGTGGACGTCGCGCGTCGTGCTGTCGCGCCAGCGGGCGTCATCCTGGCCTCGTCGACCGAAGAGGGTTTCGAAGCGAACGCGACCGGCGTGGCGGAGTTGGCCGCCGGCGGCCCCGTGGCGCTCGGCGGCAGGGGGGCGACGGAGCGCATCGGCGAGGCGTTCGGGCTCCCCGTCCTGCCCCGTTCGCTCACAGAGGCGGCGGCAGCGTTGGAGGACGTCTTCGCGTCATTGCTCGAGCGGCCCCGCCCGTAAGACCTCCGGCCTCCATCGACGGAGGGACGGCATCCGAGCCTACGCCGGCGCACCGCGCCGGAGCCACGGGTGGGCGCGGACACCAGAGCGACGGCAACGACGGCTCACGGCCGACAGGGGAGAGGAAGAGTCGATGGATCGCCTGAGGCTGTCGGAGGCGGGAGGGGAGGTGCCCCGGCGCGACGGTTGTCGAAGTGGAGCGGGAGACGGGATTCGAACCCGCGACATCCTGCTTGGAAGGCAGGCGCTCTGCCTCTGAGCTACTCCCGCTCGCCCTGTCCGATCCTACCGCGCGGGCGGCGGCCGTTCTATTCGCTCCTCGCCGTCGTTCAGCTCTCGTGCTGCCGCTGCCATCGGAGCAGCCGGCCGAGGGCCTGGGCAGCCCGGGTGATGGTGGGGAAGGTCGCCAGGCCGCCGCGCCAGCAGAGCTCCTGGAACTCGTTCGCCTGCTCGAAGCCCTCCGTGTTCAGGGACGGGCGGATGGCGACGACCACTGGCTTGCCGAACCGCTCCTGCACCTGGGCGAGGACCTCGGCCTGCTGTGCGGCACGCTTGCGCGCGTCGCCGAAGCGGGACATCGGCCCCATCCCGAAGCCGGTGTGGTAGAGGATGACGTCGATGTTCGGCGCCTCGGCGCAGATGCGTAGCGTGGCTTCGAATCCCTCGGTTTCCCACAGGCTGGTGGTGTCGATGGGATTGCGGATGCTCGTCCCCGCTTCGGCCGTGACCTTCGCCAAGGCGGCTTGGGTTTCCGGCAGGAGCGGCGGTACCTCCAGCCCCGCGGCGGCTAGGTCGTCGGCGGCGAGGACGCTGGCACCGCCACCCGCGCCGACCACCGCCACGCGCGGACCCGGTAGACGCCGAGCGAAGCGGAAGGCGACCGCCGAATCCACCAGCTCCTCCATCGAGTCGACGCGGACCGCGCCGGCCTGCTTGCAAAGGCCGTCGAAGACGGCGAGCGACCCTGCCAGCGAAGCGGTGTGCGAGTGGGCAGCCCGGGAGCCCGCTTCGGTCCTGCCTCCCTTCAGGAGGATGAGCGGCTTCCGCGCTCCCAGGGCGCGAATGGCGCGTGCCAGTCGCGGGCCGTCCTGGATCCCCTCGAGGTAGGCAGCCACGATGCGCGTCTCGTCGTCCTCGAGGAAGTACTCGAGGAAGTCGGCGGCCTTCAGGTCGGAGCCGTTCCCGAAGCTCACGACCTTCGAGAAACGCAACCCGCGGGGAAGGCCGTACCGGACGAACTCCCCGGCGTTCATCCCGCTCTGGGAGACCATTCCCACGTCGCCCGGCTCCGGCGGCTGGCCGGGCATCATCGCCAGCCGGGACGCGGGGACGTACAGCCCCATGCAGTTCGGCCCGATGACGCGGATGCCCGCTTCCTTCGCCCGCTCCACGATGGCCCGCTCGAGGGCGGCCCGCTCTTCGTCCCCCGTCTCGGTGAAGCCGGCCGTGAAGAGGTGGAGGACGCGCACCCCTTTGGCGATGCAATCCTCGACGAGCTGTGGAACGGCGCGGGCCGGCACGGACGAGATGACATAATCGACATCGTCCGGAACCTCACGCAGGCTGCGGTAACACTTCAGGCCGCGGATCGCCCGCGCCGTCGGGTGGATGAGGAAGATCGGGCCGGGGAAGCCGATCTCCTGGAGGGATTGGACGAACCCGCCACCGCCGAACCCTTGCTCCTTGGCTGACACGCCGGCGATGGCGATGGCTTGGGGGTGGAAGACGAAGTCGAGCTCCGGCTTCGCGGTTCGGATACCTCCCACGCTGCTGCTCCGTGTCGTTCGTAGGTGGAAAACCGTGCGGTCGTGACGAACGGCCGGGTTCAGGCTACCAGACGGGCAGCTTCCGGTCCCCTGCCGAACGACGCTGCGTTGACAGCCCCGTACCGGGGGTCGGACGATGGCTGCGCGTCCATGCGTGGCAGTTGGCTCGTGGCCCTCGTCCCGCGGCTCGCCACCGCGGCCTTCGTGCTGGCGCTCCCCGTGCTGCTGCTGACGACGAACGTCCGCATCGCCGCGGGCGAGGTGCGCGTCTACGAAGCGGCCGTCCGACGGTACGGCGCTGCCGAAACGACGGGACTTCCGCTGGAGGAGCTCGACCGAGCGTCGCGGGAGATCATCGCCTACTTCGAGAACGATGCCCCGGTCCTGCGCATCCTGGTGACCGTCGACGGCAACGAGACCTCGCTCTTCGGGCCGCGCGAGACCCAGCACATGGCCGACGTGAAGCGGCTAATGCGAGCGGTGTTCCGGGCCAACGAGGTGGCGCTCGCGTTCGTCCTCTCCTACGTCGCCTTGCGCTACCTCTGGGCGAAGGAAGCGCCCCTCCGCCGTCTCGCGTGGGAGGTGCTCCTCTCCGGAGCGCTGGCTGCCGCCGTGGTCGTGGGCGTCGGCGCGGTGGTGCTCGTGGGGTTCGAGGGCGCCTGGACCGCGTTCCACGAAGTCGTGTTCCCGAACGACCTCTGGCGCCTCGACCCGGCGCGCGACCGGCTCATCCAGATGTTCCCCGAGCCGTTCTGGCAGGATGCCGCCCTCGCCGTGGGGCTGGCGACGCTGGCCGAACTCGCCCTCCTGGCCGCCGCCGCTGGGGCGGGCCTCCTCCTCAGCCGCGGGAGGGCGGAGGTGGAGGCGAGCCTCAAGGCGGCAGCAATCCCCGCTGCCGGCGAGAGCCGCTAGCGGGCGGCGCAGGCGCACGCGCCGCCGCCGCAGCAACCTCCCGCCGCCTCGCCCTCTCGGGCGCTGCCGGTCACAGCGAAGGCGGAGAGGACACGCTCGGCCCGGTGCCCCTGACGGCAGGTTGCCTCCGCGGACACCTCCGTCATCGGCCGGCGCACTTCGAAGCGCTCACGGCAGGTCGGACAGTAGTACTCGTAGATGGCCATGCCCCGAGTGTAGCCGGCAGTTCCGTGCACCTGGAACGGGAGGGAGGCCGGTGCTAGGCGGCATCGCTGGCCGAGGACCGCTCCTCGGCCGCCGTGGGGGCCGGGTTCGCGCCCTCCCCCTGCACGGCCGGCGGCGGCGCGGCCGGCGCCTCCAAGGTGCCGTTCAGCCACCGCGTGATCGTGTTGCTCGGGCGTACCCAACGGTCGTCGCGCTTCCCGAACACGCCGCGGAGCGCACCGAGCAGCCGAGCGACCATGCTCGCCATAACGCCGCGACGATAACCGACCGGTCACCTAGATGCAACCCGCTCCTCCCACCCCCTGCCCTCCGCGCGCCGCAGGAAATCGAGCACGGCGCGGTTCCACGCCTTTGGCTGTTCGAAGTAGGCCGAATGCCCGGCTTCCGGGATCACGGCAAGCTCCGCTCCGGGAACGAGCTCGCGGGCGGCAGCGATGACCTCGGGAGGGGTGACTTCGTCCTCCTCGCCCACCACGAAGAGCACGGGAACACCGAGGGCGGCGATGGCCTCGTGCATGCTGCCTCGGTAGGAGGGAGGGGGAGGACCGAGAAGGCCCCGCGGTCGTGGGGGGTTCAACGCGTTCACCATACGGTAGAGAACGGCGAGTGCGGGGTCGCGCTGGGCGAAGCCGCGGGAGAGCGCGTACTCCCGTAGGGAGCCGCGCCGGCGGCTGCGCGCCGCAGCCTGCAGCTCCCGGACCCGGTCGTCGGCCACACCCCCGTTCGTGCCACTGAAGACGAGGCTGCGGATGGCGCTGGGGCGGTGGCGAATGACCCCGGCAGCGGCACGGCCACCCATGGAGTGGGCGATGAAGTGAGCCTCACGGATGCCGAGCGCCTCGAGCAGGGCGACGAGGTCCGTCCCGAACGCCCAGCGGCCGACATCGAGGCTTCCGCGGCTCACGCCCCAGCCGCGCGCGTCGTACACCGTGCAGCGGAATTCGCGCGAGAACGCCGGGATTTGCTGGAACCAGGCGAGATGGTTCGCCCCGGCCCCGTGGATGAAGACCACGTCCGGCCCGCGGCCGAACTGCTGGTACCAGAGCGCGGCGCCGTTCACGTGTACGTAGGGCATGCCGCTATGTTCGCCCGCGCTGCATCCGTTGCACCATCTCCTGTGGGATCTCGACGCCCGCGTCGACGAAGGCTTTCCCGATGGCGGCGGCATTGGGAGCGAAGATCGTCGCCCGGTTGGCCGAAACCCAATCGCGCGCCCGCACGGTGACGTCGGTCTGCCCCTGGAACCGCGGCGCGACGTAGCGGGCCAGCAGTTCGTAGGAGCGCCACAGCTTCTCCCGCGGCGCCCATTCGTGGGCCAGGACCAAGAGTCCGCCGAAGCCGCCCGACAGCTCGAAGAGGCGTTCGATCGCCTCGATTGCCTCGTCGGGGCTGCCGACGATGACGCCTCCCCGTTCGATGGCGGCCTCCAGCGTATCCTGCTCCGGGTCGGGTGGGCGCCCGAGCGTCTCTTCGAAGTACTCCTTGTTCCAGCGACGGTACCCCGCTTCGACGTCTCGGATAGCCTCCTCGCGGCTGTCGGCGAGGTACACGGGGAGCACGATGCGCCAGTCGCGGCGATGCACGGTGGTCCCCGCCTTCGCCGCCGATTCCTCGACCAGGCTCCACGTCCGCTGGAGGGAGATGAGGCCTCCCGGCTGGTGGGCGCCGACCGAAAGGACGCCGACGCCGTGCTTGCCGGCGGTGGTCGGTCCGGCGGGGGAGAAGGTGCTGGCGACGGCTACGAACATGTGCGGCTTCGTGTACGGCGCGAGCTGCAGGCGGGCCTCCCGGAGCACGAACCAATCCGTCTCCATGGAGACGACCTCGCCCCGGAAGAGGGCCAGGATAGCGCCCAGCGCCTCGTCCATTCGGCGACGTTGGGTGAGCGGGTCGATGCCCATCATGTAGGCGTCGGAGGTGAGCGCGCCCGGTCCCACACCGAGCATGGCTCGGCCACGGGTCATGTGGTCGAGCTGCACCATGCGGTCGGCCACCATCAAGGGATGGTGGTAGGGCAGGCTGACGACTCCCGTGCCAAGGCGGATGTGCTTCGTCCGCTGGGCCGCGGCCGCGATCATGATTTCCGGCGAGGCGATGATCTCCCAGCCCGCGCTGTGGTGTTCGCCGATCCACGCCTCGTCGTAATCGAGACGGTCCAGGTGCTCGATGAGCTCGAGGTCCCGCTCGAGCGCCACGGTCGGGTTTTCGCCCAGCGGGTGGAATGGCGCCAGGAAGATTCCGAACTTCAGCCGTTCCGGCCGGTACACGCTCACGGTCGCCCCCCGGAGGAAGTATTTCGCCGTGGGCGAAGTATACTCGCGACGGGGGTGGGCGTCACCCTGTGGCGGCGCTGCACGGAAGCCGGTATCGTTCGGCCATCGATGCCGCCCCCGGAGGAGCCATGACTCACGCACCCCGTACCGTCGACGCCGCTGCCTTCCGCGAGGCGATGGCGCGGTTCGCCAGCGGCGTCACCGTCGTGACCGCCCGCTCGGCGCGCGACGGCCGGCTGGCGGGGTTCACCGCCAGCGCCTTCTCCTCCCTCTCCCTCGATCCTCCGCTCGTACTCGTCTGCCTCGACCGACGGGCCGACTCGTACCGGGTCTTCTCGGAGGCGGAGGCGATGGCCGTCAGCGTGCTCGCCCACGGCCAGCACGACCTCGCCCTCCACTTCGCCTCGAAGGGGATCGACAAGTTCTCCGGCCGAGCGCTGGAGCGCGGCGAGGCCACGGGGCTGCCGCTAATACCCGGTGCGCTCGCCCACATCGAATGCGCCATGCACGACCGCCTCGAGGGAGGAGACCACGTCATCCTCGTCGGCCGGGTGCTACGTGCAGCCGTCGGCGAAGGCGAGCCGCTCGTCCACTACAACCGCGCCTTCGGCCGGTTCGTGCGCGGCTAACGCTCGGCGACAAGCCGCGGTTCGCCTGCGACGCGGACGCCCACCGTCGAACCGGGCTCGGGGCGACCCGGTCCGAGCGTCCGCACGCGCACGGTGGTCCCGCTGGGCAGGGCCAGCGTGATGAGCTGGTCGTGGCCGAAGTAGTTCAGCCCCACGACACGGGCAGGGATGCCATCGGCTGCGAGCGCGAGCTCCTCGGGTCGGAGCATCACGTCGAAGCGGCCCCCAGGTGGTGTCGGCGAGCGGAAGCACCCCAACTCGAATTCGATGATGCCGTCGCGGATGCGGGTCACGGGAAGGAAGTTCGCCTCGCCGACGAACTCCGCCACCGCGCGCGTTGCCGGCCGGCGGTACACCTCCTCTGCCGTCCCCACCTGGGCGATCTGCCCCTCGATGAGCACGGCCACCCGACCAGGGAGGCTGAGCGCCTCCTTCTGGTCGTGGGTCACAACGATAGCGGTGATGCCGGCAGTGCGGAGGATGCGGAGGACATCCTCGCGGACGCGCGCCCGTAGGCCGGCGTCCAGGTTCGAAAACGGCTCATCCAGGAGCACCAGCACCGGCTCGGCCGCCAAGGTTCGGGCCAGGGCGACCCGCTGCTGCTGCCCGCCGGAAAGCTCGTGGGGCATGCGCCGTTCGGCGCCGCTCAGCCCCACCAGGTCGAGCAGTTCCGCCACGCGGCGTCGCTTGTCGACGCCCCGCGGGATCCCGAAAGCGACGTTGGCGGCGACATCGAGGTGGGGGAAAAGGGCGTACTCCTGGAAGACCAAGCCGACGCGGCGGCGTTCGGGGGGGACGGAACCGCGAGGCGAGGCGAGGACGCGTCCGTCGAGGATGACCTCCCCACTGTCGGGCTGCTCGAGGCCCGCGATGATGCGAAGGAGGGTCGTCTTGCCGCAGCCGCTCGGCCCGACCAAGGCGAGGGTCTCGCCGCGCTCGACGGTGAGGTCCAAGCCGCGGAGCACCTCGTTGGCGCCGAAGCGCTTCCGGATGCCCCTCAGCTCGAGAAGGTGCGTTCCGTCCACAACAGCACTCCCACGAAACAGGCCGAGAGGCCCACGATGGCCAAGGCGAAGGGAGCAGCCTCGGCGAACATCGCATCTTGAGTATAGCTAAACATCCGTGTTGCGAGCGTCGAAAAATCGAGCGGAGCCAGGATGAGGGTGATGGGCAGCTCCTTGACCGCGCCGATGAAGGCGAGCGCCCCGCCGGCGGCGGCACCCCGCCACACGATCGGGAGGGTGACGCGTACGAACGTCTTCACGGGGCCTGCGCCCAGGGTGCGCGCCGATTCCTCGAGGCGCGGGGAGGCCTGGCGGACAGCGGCACGGACGGGCCCCATCGCCTCGGAGAGGACGTGCAGCGAGAGGGCGAAGACGAGGAGCGGCAAGCTGCCGTAGAGAGCGGGCGCTGCCCGCAGGGTGAAGAACACCCATGCCAGGGCGAAGGCGAGCGGCGGGACTGCATAGCCGACGTACGCCAGGCGCTCGACTGCTTGCGCCCCGGGAAGGCGGGCACGCGCGGCGGTGAAAGCGATGGGGAGTGCCACCGCCACGCTCATCGCCGCCGCGGCGCCGGCTGCCGTGACCGAATTGCCGAACGCCTCCCGCAATCCGGCGGCGTGGCCCGCGGGGAACCGGGATGCGAGGTCGAGGAGCGCGACCAGGGGGAGGACGACCGCCACGAGTGGCGGCAAGGCTGCCGCGGCGACCGCCACCGGCTCCCACCGGCCGAGGCGCGTCGGGCGCCTCCGGCGGGGCGCGCCAGTCCCGGTTCTGGCGAGGCGAAGCCGGCGGAGGAGGAGCCAATCCCCGGCGAGGAGGAGCGCCGTGAGCGCGACCAGCAGCAGGGCGAGCCAGGCGGCGTAGGTGCGGTCGAAGGCAGCGCTGTACTGCAAATAGATGGCGAAGGAGTACGTTTCGTATCGCAAGAGGCTCACCGTACCGAAATCGGCGATCGCGTGGAGGGCGACGAGCAGGCCGCCGCCGAGCAGTGCTGGGCGCAGTTGGGGGAGCGTCACGCTGAGGAAGGCGGCGAGCCTGCCCCTCCCCAACGAACGGGCCGATTCCTCCAGGGCGGGGTCGACGCCCAGGAGGGCCGCACGAAGGCTGAGGTACTGGTACGGGTAGGTAATCAGGGTGAGCACGATGAGGGCTCCCCAGAAGCCGCTCGGTCGGGGCAGCGGATACAGCCCTCCCGGGCCGGTAGCCGCGAGGATCACGAACGCCCCAACGTAGCCCGGGATGGCGAGGGGGAGGGTCAGGAGGACGTCGAAGAGACGCCGCGCCGGGAGGTCGGTCCGTACGGTGAGCATGGCGAGCGGCAGGGCGATGGCGGTGGTCGTGACGACGAGGGCGGCGGCCAGTAGCAGGGTGTTTCGGAGCAGCTCGGCGTTCCGCCGGCGGAGCACCAGTTCCTCCACGGTGGCCAGGTCGGCCTCGAACGCGCGAAGCGCCAGGTAGGCAAGCGGGACGAGGAGCCCTCCTGCAGCGAGGGCCACTGGGATGGCGAGGGGCAGAGCGGCGACGGCGGCACGGGGCCGGATGTGGGCGAGGGCCATGGAGCGCATCCTATCGGGGCCTGCTGCGGTCCGGCAGCAGGCCCCGGCTTCGAGGTTCAGCGCGGGTGTCGCGCGCTCAGTTCAGCCCCGCCTCGCGGAGAAGCTGCAACGCTCGCTCCAGCGGAAGCTGCTCCAGCTGGATCGAGGGCCCTTGTCGGACAGCCTGCTCCAGAGGCAGGAGGCGCGGGTCGGGCACGACCTCTTCGATGAGGGGGTACTCTCCGATGTTCCCCACGAAGTACTGCTGCGCCTTCTCCGAGAGGAGGTATTGGAGGAAGGCACGTGCTGCCGGGACGTTCTTCGCCGTCTTCAGGATCCCGGCACCGGTGACCAAGGCCAAGTTGCCCGGGTCGCCTTGTTCGAACTGCGTCATGGCGATGGAGTAACCCGCACGCTGGAAGCGGACCACGTAGTAGTGGTTGGTGGATGCCAGGTCGATTTCCCCGGCGCGCATCGCCTCGAGCATCGCCGGGTTGGAGGGGTACGCCTTCGGCTGGAGCGCCTTCATCTCCTCGAGCCACTGCCGTGCCGCCTCCTCACCGTGGACGGCGATGATGCCCGCAAGCATGTCCTGGAAGCTCGAATACGTCGGCGTCCAGCCGATGCGCCCCTGGAGGCCGTTCTCGCGCGCGAAGCGGGGCAGGTCGAGGATGGACTTGGGAAGCTGTTCCGGCTTCAGCCTGTCCGGGTGGTAGGCGAGGACCCGCAGCCGCATCGTGACCGGCAACCAGGAACGCGAGTCGGGTACGAACGCGGCCGGGAGGCTCAGGAGCTCGTCGTCGAGCGGGGCGAGGAGCCCGAGGCTGCTGGCGCGGCCGAGGGCCCCGGCGGTGTTCGCCCAGAAGACGTCCGCCGGGGAGCGGTCACCCTCTTCCTGGAGGGTGGCCAGCATCTGGGCGTCGGAGCCGAACTTCAGCTCCACGTCGATCCCGGTGTCCTTCTCGAACTGCTGCACGAGCGGCTCGACAAGGTTCTGGCCCCGCCCCGCGTACACCACCAGGGTGCCGCCGACGGTCGGCGTCGGTTCGGGGGTCGCCGCTCCTTGGGTGGCAGTGGCGGCTGGGCTCGTCGGTTGCGGCGTCGGGGTCGGTTCGCCGTCGTCACCGCATGCCGCGACAGCAGCGAAGAGGGCCAAGCCGACGGCGACCAGGCCGAAGCGCCGAAGTTGGCGTGTCACAATCATCCCAATGGCTCCTCCGTAGCTTGGAAATTAGGCACTCCTAATGCCAGCAAAGAGCGTACCTTTCGCCGAGCCCACGTGCAAACCACCGGGCCGTTCGGCTCAGCCGCCAGTGCCCCGAGGCGCCGCCGTGCGCCCCCGGAGCCAGGCTTCGTACGCGAAGGGGGAGACTTCGGAGGGTTTGATCTCGCTGCGCCCGCCCCAGAAGACGTTCGTGTACCCGAATTCGATGCCCGCTTCCCGCAGGTGGCGGTCGATCGCCTCCTTGTGGGCCAGCACCCAGGACTTCTCGCGACCGTGCACCACCGCCATGATGTTCACGTTTCCGAACTCGGGCCCCGCCTCGCGCCAGTACGCGTGGGTCACGACGTGGTGGCGGGCTACCTCCCGGCCTGCGTCGATCTCGCGACCGCGCGGTACCGCCCAATGGAAGAGGGCGTTGTACCGTGTCACCCGCTCGCCGGCACCGTTCGGCTTCACGTGTTCGAGGAAGGTCGAGAAGCGCCCGATGAGCCCCCGTCGCTCGAGGGCGCGGACCGTGCGGAGAAAGTCGGCGTAGGCGATGCCGGCCTCCGCCGCGCGGCGCCGCCACAGGTCGCGGCCGACTTCTGCGGCTGTGACCTCCCGCTTCAGGGCGAGCAGCACCCGCCACTCCTCGTCGTCCAGTTCGACGAGGCGAACCGGCTGCGGCTCGGGAAGGAGCTCGCTACGGCTCCCCGGAGGGAGGTCGCGCCGCCGTACGTGCCCCACGCCGAGCGTGAAGAGGTACTTCGCCGGCATGATGCGGAAGGCCTCGGCACCCACCTCCTCTCCCAGCAGCTCGCAATGACGCTCCAGCGTATGGGGTGGGGGAACCTTCACCGTTGTCCAGAGGCGGTAGGAGGCGCCGGGTGAGGTGGGGTCGGTGGTCCGCACCACCACGTGTCCCGTGAAGGGGTCGTGCGTGAACATCCAGTCGAAGGCCTCGCGCAACCGCTCTTCGGGCACGCGCCATGCCACCAGGGCGCCCTGGGCGAGGTTGGTCGTGACGAGCGTCTGTCGGATGCGTCGGATGGTCCCCGCCTCCAGCATCGCCCGCAGCCGTTCGACCACGACCGCAGCGTCGAGGCCGGTCCGCTGGGCGATAGCGCCGATGGGGTCCTCGAAGAAGCCCTGGAGCTGATCTTCGGAGACGCGAAGGATCGCCTCGTTGACGGGGTCGGTCGTGGCTACGGGCACCGGACAGGCGAATGCCACGTTCACTCCTCCTCGCGGGTGGGGTCGAGCAACCGGAGCAGCTCCGCCGCCAGGTGGGGGTCGGCCCGCCGGAGGCGTTCGGACGGCGCGTGGAAGAGCCGGTTGACGAGCGACTTCGTGATGAGGTCGACCGTCTCGGGCGCCAGTTCCGGGTGCAACTCCCGGATGCGGGCAGCTTCGGCACGGCGAGCACGCTCGACGCGCTGGCGGAAGGCGCCCACGTACGTATCGGCGTCTTCGGCTGCCATCGCCAGGCGGCGGTCGAGGGCCTCGGCCGCTCGCTTGCGAAGCTCGGCACGGCGCGCACCGCCGTGGGAGGTCGGCCGTTCGGCCGTCAGCAGGTCGCGAATGGTGAGAAGGGGCAGCGTGCTCTCGCCGGTGAAGTTCCTGGGGGTTCCCAGGTCGACGATCAGGCGCCGCACCGGGGGTACGTCCGAACGCAGGTCGAGGGGCTCGGCCGCCGAGCCGAGACAGCCGATGAGGACCTCGGGCGCGGGAAGCTCCCGGAGGCGGGAGAGTGGGTGCCAGGCGAAGCCGCCGGCAGCGAACCAGTGCGACTCGGGGTGCCGCCGGCTCACGACGACCACGGGTTCGAAGCCGAGCTCCTGCGCCCGCTGGGCTACCAGACGCCCCATCTGACCGACGCCGAGGACCGCCGCCGCACCGTCCGGGTTAATTCGAGCGAGGCGTAGGGCGCGGTCGAGCAGGTGCCCGGAGTGCCCTACGAACCGAGCGGCGCTTCGGACGTCGCGGGCAGCCGCGACCGCCAGGTCGCCGAGGGCGCGCAGCCAGGGCGGCGCGTGGTGGAGGGCTGCTCGGACCTGGCCCAGGATCTCCGGCTCTCCCAGGACGACCGAGTGGAGGCCGGCCGCGACTTCGGTCAGGTGGCGGAGAGCGGCGAGCCCCTCGAGCTGGAGCGGCGCGTCGCAGCCACAGGCCGCCGACCGGTGGTACACCTCGGTTCGCTGGCAAGAGCGCACCACGGCGGCATCGGTGCCGTGTCGGGCCGCCGCGGCCTCGATGGCCGCTGCCGACGCGCGGTCGCACGACGTCGTGTCCCAGCAGCAAGCCCGGAGTTCGCGCAGGCTGGATTGCAGCTCGCTGGCGTTGCCCATCGCTATCCAATGTGCTCCATGACCTCGCGGATGGGCACCCTCCGACAGGTGAACATCGGTGTATCGCGGAGCGTGTACTGGCTCGCCTCGGTGAAGCGCAGCCGCTCCACGAGGTCCACGAACTCCTGGGGGTAGTCCGAGTCGAACGCAACGACGAACTCCTGGTCGTCGATGCCGTAGCTGTAGCTCGTGTTCAGCCTTACCCCTTTGAACGGGCTGGAGGCGTAGATGTGCTCGTCCATCATCCCTTGGCGGGCGTGAGGCGAGAGGTCGTACCAGGCGCGAGTCTTCACGAAGGGGTAGACGAACAGGTACTTCCCCTGGCCCGGGAGCAGCTCGACCCCTTCGCCCGACCCTTCGATGCGGTTGACGTACTGCGAGCGACGCTGAAGGGAGATGAAGTTGTACGGCTGGGTGAGATACCCGGCGAGTTTCGTGGCGTTCAGCGCTGCCTGCATCCGCTGGAAGGTGGCCAGGTCGTGGGAGATCCGCCACAGCATGAAATCCGCATCCGCGCGCAGGCCGACGAGGGAGTAGGTGCGGATGATGAGGTCCTCCTCGCTCTCGGCCCAACGTTCGATGGTGGATGCGAACTCCTCCTTCATGCAGGCGCGTTCCTCCGGCGGGAGCCGCCGGAACTCCCGGTCGACTTTGAAGAACGCGTAGTTGAGGTACTGCCGCCGGCTGCGGTCCGGCGGGGGCAGGGTCACTTGTCCGCTCGGGTCGAGATTCACCATGCGCCCACGTCCGGGCTGCTGAGCGGTGGCGTTCTCGGTCGAATGGCTCATGAGGCGAGCTCCTTCAGGGGGTGGCAGTCTCGAGGTCGAAGTTGCGCGCGGCGAGCGCTTGCACCTGCTGGTACTCGTCGTCCGAAAGGAGACGAGCCTGGTCGTAGCAGGCGAACTCGCGAAGCTGTGCCGAGTCGTAAATATTCGGAAGGACAGATGCGACACACGGTTCGTGGAGCACGAACTGGATCGCTGCCTGGCCCAGCGTGCGACCTTCGGTGAGGAAGCGGAGGCGTTCGACCTTCCTCAGCCCGTCCTCGAGCCACGCTTTCCGCCGTTCATCGGTCGTCACGCGCCAGAACCGGTGGTCACCCGGTTCGAAGGTCGTGGTCGGCTTGACGGTGCCGTCGAGGAGCCCGGAGGCGTGCGGAACGCGTACGAGCACGCCCACGCCGTGCGCCCTTGCGACGGGGAAGATCGCCCGGCCCAGCTCCTGCTCGAAGATGTTGTAGATGATCTGTGGAGGGGCGCCGCGACGCTCGATGGCGGCGACCCCTTCGTCGACCTGCCGCAAGTCGAGCGCGGGACCAAGGGCAACGCCGTAGGCGCGGATGAGTCCTTCCCGCTTCGCCCGTTCGAGCTCCTCCCAGAGGTCATCTCTGGCGATGGCGTCGAGGCGCGGGTTGTGGAGCTGGTAGTAATCGACGTAATCCGTGCCGAGCCTCCGGAGGGAGCCTTCGAGGGCCTTCCGCATGTACGACGGCGACCAGTCGTGGGGCCGCTCGCGTTGCCCGTGGCTCTCCGGGTAGTTGTAGATGTCGTAGCCGAATTTGGTGCCGATGACGATCCGGTCGCGCACCTCCCCGAGCGCGTCGTGGAGGATCGTCTCGGCCTCCCCCGCGGCGTAGGTGTCGGCGGTGTCGAAGAAGGTGATGCCGAGGTCGAAGGCCTCCCTCAGGAGACGGATGCCGACCTGGCGATCCTTGATGCCCCACCACGTCGTGCCGACGGTCCACACCCCGAAGCCGACCGCGGAGATGGTGAGGTCCGTGCCGGCGAGCGTCCGGTACTCCATCGCTCCCTCCTGCGCGCGTCGGAGAGAAGCCTACCACTTGTCCAGCAACCGGTCATCTTAAGAAGGAACTGCAACTGGTTTGGAAGGTTTACAAGCTTTCGCGGGAGGCCCGATGCCTTCGGACCGCGGCGTCCGCGGCCCAGAGGGCTCCGGCAAGGGCGAGTACCGTCATGACGATGGCCGGGCCGGCGGCAAGGTTCCCGTAGTACGAGACGTACAGGCCGGCGAGGGTGCTGACGAGGGAGATGGCTGCGGCGATGGCGATGGCCCGACGGACCGAGCGTGCGAAACGAACGCCGGCTGCTGCGGGGGCTACGAGCATCGCCATGACGAGGACGACGCCGACGAGCCGGAAGGCGATGACCGCGGCGATGGCGACCAGCACCAGGAGGCCGGACTGAGCGGCTGCCACTGGCACCCCCACGGCGGCGGCTCCCTCGGGGTCGTAGGCCGCGTACAGCAGTTCGCGGTAGAAGAGCGTCACGGCGACAGCCAGGAGCAGCGTGAGGGCGGCCATGAGGGCGATCTCGTCTCCGGTGACGCCGAGGATGTTGCCGACGATGAAGGCGTTCAGCTCGAGGGTGTAGTTCCGTACGCTCGACATCACGAGGATGGCGAAGGCGAAGAGGGCGGCGAAGACGAGGGCGATGGCCGTGTCCTCCCGGATTTGTAGGCGACGGGTGAGGGCGGCCACGCCGAGGGCCGAGGCGACCGCGGCGGCGACGGCGCCCGCCGAAATGGCCGTCGCTCCGCCGCCGGCGGCGAAGGCGACCGCCGCCCCGGCCAGCGACGAGTGCGCCACCGCGTCCGTGAGGAAGGAGAGGCCCCGTACCACCACGAACGCCCCCACGAGCGAGCTGGCGAGGGCGACGAGCACGCCTGCGGCGAGCGCTCGCCGCATGAACTCGAAGGTCCACGGCTCGGTGAGCCAGTCGATCACCGACCTTCGCCCCCATGGTGGCGCACGTGGTGACGGCCGCCGCCGTGGACGTGGAGCAGCTCGCGACCGAACGCCGCATCGAGCGCCTCGCCCAGCATCACGTCCTCCGGCCGCCCGGCGGCCACGACGCGGCGGTTGAGCAGGACGGCAACGTCGAAGCTCTCGCGCACACCGGCGAGGTCGTGCGTGGCCACGACGACGGTCCGCCCTTCATCGGCGAACTCACGGAGGAGGTCGAGCAGTGCCGCTTCCGAGGGCGCGTCGAGGCCTGCAGTCGGCTCGTCCAGGAGGAGAACCTTCGGGTCGCGAACGAGCGCTCTCGCGATGAGCACGCGACGCTGCTGACCTCCACTGAGCGTGTGCACCAGCCGATCCTCCAAACCTTCGAGGCCGACTCGCTCGAGGGCAGCGCGGACGCGAGGCCGGCTTCGCCGCGGCCAGAGGTGGCCGCGGCGATAGAGGCCCATGGCGACGACATCGGCGACCGTGATGGGGAAGCGCGGCGCTCCGCCGTGAACCTGGGGGACGTACCCGATGAACGGGCGCGCCTCCTGCGGACGGCGCCCGAGGACTCGTACCTCACCCGACCACGGTTCCAGGAGCCCGACGAGCAGGCGAAGCAGGGTGCTCTTCCCGGAGCCGTTGGGGCCGAGCAGCCCGGCGAGGCAGCCCTCGGGGATCCGTAAGGTCACGTGCTCGAGGGCGGGGTGGCCGTCGTATCCGGCCGACACGTCGAATACGTCGATCGCCTCGACCGAACACGGTGAGGAAGCGCCCGCGGAGGATTCCACGGGCCCATGATACGGAGTCTCACTTACGTTCGCCATCATGGGAGACGTAAGCCAAGGTTGTCACGGAGTTTCTTCTCCGCCGCTCGACCGGGGTCGCACGGAGGCGGAGAGCCGCAAGGCGGCGCAGGGTGAAGACGCCCGCGAAGGTTGCCCCTAGACCGCTCGCCGGGCGGTGCCGCTGCCGGAAGCGCGACCAGCAGAGAACGGTTCGTACGAAGGAAACGATTTCTTGACAGCGTCGGAACCGAGCGTATACTGCCGCCATCCGGGGCGCAGGGGCATTCGTACCTTCTATAGCCCGTCAAGCCCGGGGGCATGAGCAGACAGCAACTGGAAGGGGGAGCACGACAGAGATGCGGTCCGAGGACAACTACTGGCTCCGAAAGCTCGGCGGCAGCCGACTCTCGCGCCGCCGCTTCGTCGGCGGTGCGACCATAGCGACGGCCGGGGCGGCGTCCCTGGCGCTCGTCGGCTGTGGCGACGATGAGGGGGCGCCGTCCCCCACGACGCCCGCTGGTGGGCAAACGCCTACTGGCTCGCCGACAGCGGCCGCGTCGCCGACCCAGGTCCAGAAGCAGAAAGGCGGCATCGCCCGCTTCTCCAGCGCGAACAACACCTGGGACACCTTCGACGCCGACCGAAGCCGGTTTACGCCGTTCGCGACACTGCTCGGGTTCACCAACCTCGGCATCGTCCACTACCGGAGCTTCGAACGAGCGGAGATCGAGGGGGCCCTGGCCGAGAGCTGGGAGCAGCCTGACCCGACCCAGATCACCTTCAAGCTCCGGCCGAACGTCTACTGGCATAACAAGCCGCCGGTGAACGGCCGACAGGTCACCGTGGAGGACCTGAAGTTCTTCATCGAGCGGAACAAGGCGGGGAAGCTGCAGGACGGGACGGAGGATCCGAACTTCTACCGCAAGACGGAGTTCTCGATCGTCGACAAGGTCGAGGTCGTCGACTCGCAGACCCTCCGGGTCACGTTCACGAAACCGAACCCGTTCTTCCTGGCCACGCTTGCCGGTTCCTACGCGAAAGTGCAGGCCCCGGAGGCGGTCCGGGAATTCGAATCGCGGTACAACGTCTATAGCGCCGACCTCATCATCGGAACCGGCGCCTACATCCTCACCGAGTTCAACCCGGAAGGCAGCTTGAAGCTCGTCAAGAACGACAAGTTCTACGACGAGATCTACATCGACGGAGTTCAGTACTTCCCGCTCTTCACCGACATCGCCGCCCAGCAGGCCTCCTTCGAGCAGAAGCAGATCGACGCCTTCTCGCCGCGGACGGTCGCGGTCCTCAACGAGCTCCTGCAGAAGTACAAGGACCAGATCTACGTCACCCGCTCGTTCTCGGCGAACCCGATGGGCGGTACCTACTACGGTGGCGCCCTGCCGTGGAGCGACAAGCGGCTCATCGGTGCCATCTTCAAGGTCATCGACCGACGGCAGATGGTGGAGATCCTCTTCCAGGGGTCCGGAGCCATGTGCGCGAACATCCCGCCGTTGCAGTCGGCCTTCGGCATCACCGAGCGGGAGCTGGTGACCTTCGAAGGGTACCGGGAGGACCGCGCCAAGGAGATCGCCGAAGCGAAGCAGATGTGGGAAGCGGCGAACGGAGCCTCCCTCGGCGAGGTGGTCGTCGACATCCCCGACATTTGGGAGGGCGCCTATCCCGGCATCGGCGCGACCATCACCGGCTGGCTCCAGTCGGCGCTCGGCAACACGTTCCGCCCCGCGATCCAGCCCTACTCGACGATCACGAGCAAGATCGTCAAGCAGGAGTACGGGAACGGGAAGGCGAACATCTGGTTCGGATGGCTCTCCGATGTGCAGAAGCTGGAGCCTACGCCTGACCTCTTCCTCCTCTACAATTCGACGCAGCCGCAGTTCCAACAGTGGGCGGTTAAGATCGACGAAGTCGATCGACTCACGGCGCAGGCAGTGGTGGAGCTGGACGTGGAGAAGCGGAAAGAGCTCTGCAAGGAGATCGAGCGACACCTCCTGCGGAACTGGGGAGCGGGAATTCCGTACAACGTCATCCAAGTGCTCAACACGCTCCGCTGGAACTACTACAAGATCGTCGAACAGCCTTCGTTCGTGAGCTCGCACAACTTCTACCGCGACAGCTGGTTCGACCAGTCCGACCCGACCTGGGCGGGGCGCCGCGCCTAGGACCCTGCGACGGGGGGCGGCGGAGCATCTCCGCCGCCCCGCGTCGAAACGCCGTGATCGTCAGCCGGAGGTCTGTGGGGGCAGATGCGCAACTACATCATTCGCCGGGTGCTCATCAACATCCCGGTCATCTGGCTCGTGGCAACGATGGTCTTCTTCGCCGCCAACGTCCTGCCGGGCGACTTCGTCGCTCAGCGGATCGCCATCCAGAACCCTGTGTCCAACGATCCCACCCAGTGGGAGGCACAGCTCGACGCCGTCCGCCGCGACCTCGGACTCGATAAGCCGGTGCTACAGCGGTACTTCATCTACCTGGGAGACCTGCTCCGCGGCGACCTCGGGGAGTCGTACGAGACGCGGCGGCCCGCCATGGACGGCTTCATCGACGGTCTCCCCTACACGCTCCAGCTCTCGGTGATGACCCTCATCGTCGCCGTGGTCACCAGCATCCCCATCGGTGTCGTTTCCGCCATCCGACAGGACACGTGGGTCGACTACATCTTGCGCGTGGTGGCCATCACGGCCCTCGCCGCGCCGAACTTCTGGGTCGCGACGATGATGCTCATCTACGTGGTCCGGCTCGATCTCTGGACGGTCCCCCTCACCTCATCGCCGCTGTTGTGGGAATCGCCGATGGAGAGCTTGAAGCTCTTCATCATCCCCGCGATCGCCGGCGGGCTGGCCACCGGGGCGAGCGTCATGCGCCTCCTGCGGTCGACCATGCTCGAGGTGCTGCGCCAGGACTACATCCGCACCGCCTGGGCGAAGGGTCTTCGGGAACGGTACGTCGTGATGCGACATGCGTTGAAGAACGCCCTCATCCCGGTGGTGACGGTGTTGGGGCTCTCCGTGGCCACGCTCATCAGCGGGAACGTGGTCTTCGAATACATCTTCAACATCCCCGGAGTCGGGAACCGCGTGCTCCGCGCCATCAATGCCCGCGACGTGCCTGTCCTCCAGTCGTTCGTCCTGCTCCTCGCCACCTCGGTGGTGTTCGTCAACCTAGCCGTTGACCTGCTCTACGGGGTGCTCGACCCCCGCATCCGCTACGCCTAGGAGCGCTCGCCCATGGCCCAGCAGCCGATCGCCGTCGAACGCGTCCCCACCGATTTCGTTCGCAGCCTAAGCGACCGTCCATGGTACGTCCGTGCCGCCGTCCACGTCGGACGCTTCTTCCGGGCGAAGCCCCTCGGCGGTGTCGGAGTCGCTCTCATCGTCCTCTTGGTGGTGGTGGCCGTCTTCCGCGAGCAGCTCTCGCGGTACGACCCGCAACAGGTGTTCCAGGTGCCGAATCCCTCCTACGATGCCGAGCTGGCGGAGCAGGCGCTCGACAACCCCTCGCTGAAACTCCTCCACCCGCCCGAGAAGTTCGAGCCGACCACGCTCGCACGGAACCTGGGGCCGTCGTCGAAGCACTGGCTAGGTACCGACAACAACGGCCGCGACTTGTTCGCCCGGTTGGTGTGGGGTTCCCGCGTTTCCCTCCTGGTGGGGATCGGTGCATCGGCGCTGGCGGTGTTCATCGGCTCGGTGTTCGGGATCGTGAGCGCCTACTTCGGTGGCTGGGTCGACATGTTCATGCAGCGCCTTACCGACTCCCTCCAGGCGTTCCCGCCGCTCATCCTCCTCCTCCTCATGATTCAGGTCATCGACACGCCGAACCTCACCCTCATCACGGTCGCCCTGGGGATCGTAGGCGTGGCCCCGGTCATCCGGATCGTGCGCAGCACGGTGCTCGCCGTCAGGGAGGAGGTCTACGTGACGGCGGCAATTACCATCGGCGCTTCCGACCTGCGGATCATGTTCCGGCACATCCTGCCCAATATCGTCGCGCCCATCATCGTCGTGTTCACGACGAGCATCGGCCTGTACATCCTCGCCGAGGCGAGCCTCTCCTTCCTCGGCTACGGCGACCCACGCGAGATTTCGTGGGGGAAGATGGTCAACGAAGGCCGCATCCTCACCTCGGCGGCGCCGAACGTGGCGCTCGTCAGCGGCTTGGCGATCACCCTCATCGTGCTCGCCTTCAACCTGGCCGGGGACGCCCTGCGCGATGTCCTCGACCCGCGGCTGCGGGGGCGGAGCGGCCGGTCTGGGTTCTAACTCAACGGTTCGCGAGGGCGCGGTCGAGCACCTCGGCGAGGTGCAACACCTCCGTCCGTAGGCCGCGCTCGCGCACCATCCCGAGAAATTGCAAGTGGCAGCCGGGGTTCGCGGTGACGATCGCCTCCACGGCTGCCCCGGCCACGGCACGCTCCTTTCGGGATATCAGCTCGCTGGAAAGCTCCGGCTGGAGCAACCCGTAGATGCCGGCAGCGCCGCAGCAGATGTCCGCCCCCGCGGTTTCGGCGAGTTGGAGGCCGGCGATGGCCTGGAGCAGGCGCCGCGGCTGCTCCCGGATGCGTTGTGCGTGCGCGAGGTGACAGGGGTCCTGGTACGTTGCCCGAAGCCGGAGGGTGCTCCCGGCGAGGGTTTCCGGTGGGACGACTTCCGAGAAGTCCCGCACGCGGGCCGCGACCGCCTGCGCGCGGCTGTACCAGCGCGTGCCGGGTTGGAAGAGGTGCGGGTACTCCTTCATGGCCGCGCCGCATCCGGCCGAATCGAGGACGATGACGGCGTCGGGTTCCCGTTCGCACCGCCCGATCAGGGCGCGGGCGAGCCGCCGGGCCGCTTCGGGGTCGCCGTCGTGGAGGTGCAGCGCCCCGCAGCATCCTTCGACCGTCGCGACGCGCCAGCCCGCAGCTTCGAGGACGCGGATGGCGGCGAGGTGGACGTCGGCCAACAGCTCGTTCATCACGCAGCCGAGGGGCAGGATGGCCACCGGGCCGGCACCAGGGGGAGCCGGCCGCGGCCGGAGCGGCTCTGCCGGCCGGTCCGGAAGCTGCGCATCGAGACGGGCAAGGCGGTGGGCCCTTACGGCGCGCGCCGCCAGCCGCAGCGCTGGTCGAAGTGGAGCCCGCGCATAGGCTCGCAAGAGCCGTCCCGCCAGCCGGAGCACCCGGGGACGGCCGACGACGTGTCGCAGGGTTGCCCTGCGCAGGGCACGGCGAAGGCGCGAGCCTCGGGCCGGGCTCCCCTGGGCACGCAGACGCTCGATGATCCGCCCGTATGGGACGCCGCTCGGGCACGCCGCTTCGCAGGCCCGGCACTCGAGGCACCGTTCCCAATGGGCGGCGACGGCGGCCGTGAGGGGGAGCTCGCCGGCCGCCACGGCCCGGGCGAGGGCGATCCGGCCGCGCGGCGATTCCGCTTCCTTCGCCGTCACCAGGTACGTCGGACAGGAGGGGAGACAGAGCCCGCAGTGGACGCACCGCGCCAGGTCTTCCTCCAGCGGTGCGAACGCCGGCGTCGGCCAAGGGCTGCTGCTGTCAGAGCCCACCGACGAACCTCCCGCGGTTGAGGCGCCCCGCCGGGTCGTAGACGCGCTTCACCTCTCTCATGAGGCCGATGGATGCCGGGAGCGGGCCCCAGGCGTCCAGCATCGGACGCCAGGCTGCCGGCATGGAGGTGACGGTGCAGCTTCCTCCCACCGCCGCCAGGGAGGCTCGGGCGCCGGCGAGCCAGGCGGCGAAGCGCGCCAGCGTCGGCAGACGCCCCTCGCTCCAGGCGGCGCGCACGATGCCTCGGACGGGCCGAACCGCAATCCGGGCCGGCTCCAGGTCCCGGAGGGACTCGGCGAATCCGGCACTCCCCCCGAAGGGCACGGACGCGCGGACGGCGAGCGGCGCGCGCTCGATCTCCCAAAGGTGGCGAACCGCCTCGGCCGACTCTTCGGTGACGGGGAGGCCGGCGGCGCGGACCTCGACGGCTGAAGCGGGCTCGAGCTGCGCCACGACGCGCCAGCCCGGTCCCGACGCCTCGACCTCGAGCACTCGCGGCGCAGCGCCCGACCGGTACAGCCGCTCCGCCAAGGCGAACGTCTCCTCGAGCCCGCCGGCGGGGGAAGCGAGGGTCACGAGGGGCACGAGCGGGTAGGCGCGGAGCGTCACCTCCGTGAGGATACCGAGCGTGCCCAGTGAGCCGACCCATAGCCGTACGAGGTCGTATCCCGTCACGTTCTTCACCACCCGGCTGCCCGCGCGGACGAGCGCACCGTCACTCCGCAGGAGCGCCGCTCCCAGGACGAGGTCTCGAGGTTGGCCGTAGCCGGTGGAGAGCGGCCCGCCGAATCCGACCGCGAGCGCGCCCCCCAAGGTCGCGGTCGGGGCTCCCGGTGGGTCGAACGGAACCCATTGCCGGCGCTCGCTCAGACGCGCGTTCAGCTCCGCGATGGTCATCCACGCTGGACAGGTGACGACGAGGTCCTCGGCATCGTGCCGGAACGTGCCGTCGGGCAGGCCGGCGAGCAGCAGTGCTGTCCACGGCGCATCGGGCCGGTTCCCGACTTCGAGAGCCGTGCCGCTGCCCACGGGCACGACGTTCGCCCCCTCCGGTTGCTGGCGGAGGAAGGCGGCGGCCTCGTCGAGCGACCGCGGCCGGACGGCAGGCCCTTCGCTCCCGCCAACTCGGACCTCTCCCTCGAGCCTCTCGGAGCCGCTAGATGTAGGCATCGCTGCCTGCACGCGCGACGGCGAAGGGCCGCTGGGCCATTTCGCCGCACCCGGTACCGGCCGGGAGCGCCTTGCACGGGTTGAAGGCGCCGTCGTTCCCGAAGACGGCCCGCAGCCTCGCCATGTTCTCGACGTCGGTATCCGAAAAGGCCCAGCGGAAGAACTCGCGCTTCTCCAGGCCGACCCCGTGCTCGCCGGTGAGCGCGCCGCCCAGTTCGAGGCACGCGCGGATGATCTCGGCGCCGGCGCGGAGCACCCGTTCGTGCGTTCCCGGTTCCCGTTCGTCGAACACGAGGCAGGGGTGGAGGTTGCCGTCTCCCGCGTGGAAGACGTTCGCCACCGTCAATCCGTGGGCGGCGGCGATGGCCTCGACCCGCCGCATCGCCTCGGGAAGCCGGGAACGCGGGACGACACCGTCGAGGATGTAGTAGTTCGGCGCGAGGTTGCCGAGCGCGCCGATCGCGCCCTTCCGCCCTCGCCATAGGTTCTCCCGTTCGCGTGCATCCCGCGCGCGGCGCACCTGGAGGGCGTCGTGGGCGCGGCATTGCTCTTCGACGCGGGAGGCGAGCTCGGCGGCGACTCCCTCGGTTCCCTCGACTTCGGCGAGGAGGACGGCGCCCGCGTCGGGCGGATACCCGCAGGCGAGCGCGGCCTCGACCGCCCGGATGGCGTTCCGGTCCATCATCTCCAAGGCGGCCGGGATGATCCCGGCTCCGATGATGGCGGCCACAGCCTGGCTCGCCGTTGCGACGTCGGCAAAGGCGGCGAGGATGGTTACCGCGGCCGGCGGCTTCGGGAGCAGGCGAAGCACCGCCGTGGTCGCGATGCCGAGCGTCCCCTCGGAGCCGATGAAGGCGCCCCGAAGGTCGTATCCCGGCGATTCGTCGCAGCGTCCGCCGAGCCAGACGATCTCGCCGGCGGCGGTGACCACTTCGATGCCGAGGACGTGGTTCGTCGTGACGCCGAGCGCCAGGCAATGGGGGCCCCCTGCGTTCTCCGCGATGTTCCCGCCGATGGTGCAGGCGCGCTGGCTGCTCGGGTCGGGGGCGTAGAAGAGCCCGTACGGCGCTGCCGCCTCGGACACGGCGAGGTTCGTGACGCCCGGCTGGACGATGGCCACTCGATTGGCGGGGTCGATGGCGAGGATGCGGTTCAGGCGGGCGGTGGAAATCACGACCGTCTCACCGGCAGGCACGGCTCCGCCGCTGAGGCCGGTGCCAGCGCCGCGTGGCGTCACGGGGACGCCGAACCTGCGGCAAAGGCGGACGACCTCGGCCGTCTGCTCCGTATCGCCGGGAAGGACGACGCAGCGAGGGAGCGCACGTTCGATGGTGCCGTCGAAGCTGTAGACGAACAGCTCTTCCGGCGAGGTCAGCACGTGCTCCGGGCCGACGATGGCAGCGAGGGCCCTGACGAGCTCAGGTGCTGCGCCCATTCCCGCCTCCCCCTGCTCGGCAGGCGCGGCAGCGGCCGAAGATGGCGAAGTGGTCGAGGTCGGCGTCGAAACCGTACTGCTCGTCGAGCGTGCGCTGCAGCGTTGCCAGGGCGCCGTGCTCGAGGACCTGGATGGCGCCGCACGCGGTGCAGATCAGATGATGGTGTGGCTGCTCGGGGGCCCATTCGTACCTGGCGTCACCGGCACCGAGGTCGGTCTCCGTCACCAGCCGCAGCTCCTTCAGGAGGGCGAGCGTCCGGTAGACGGTGCTGAGGTCGACGGTAGGGAAATGCTCCTGCACCTGGCGGGCGATTTCGCCCGCGGTGATGTGGCCGTTCGCGTGGCGGAGGGCGCGGAGGATGAGCGCCCGCTGAGGCGTCACCCGATAGCCGCGCCGCCGGAGCAGATGAATGGCATCGGCTTCGCAGGTCACCCCGCTAGTGTACGATGACGGATGCTCCCGGCACGCTCACCAGATGCCGAGCATCATCTTCACGTCGTCGGACGCCATCGTCCGCGGGTCCCAGGGCGGATCCCAGACGATCTGCACGTCGACGTCCTTCACCCCGGGGAGCTCCTTCAGCTTCGCGTACGCTTCCCCGCGGATGACCGGCCCCAGGGGGCAGCCCGGGCTGGTCAGGGTCATGGTGATGAGCACGTCTCCGTTGTCGTACTGGATGTCGTAGACGAGCCCGAGATCGATGATGTTGAGCATGATCTCGGGGTCGTAGACTTCCCGAAGCTTCTCCCGGATCTGCTCGATGGTGGGGGCCTGCTCGGTCTGCTGTGTCTCGGCCATGGTGGTTGCCTCCTTCAGGCTGCGCCTTCGAGCGCCCGCTGCAGCACCTTCCAGCTGAGGAGGGCGCACTTCACCCGAACCGGGAACTTCGAGACGCCCTGGAACGCCTCCAGATCGCCCAGCTCGGGGGCAGGCGGTTCGCCGTTCACGAGCATCCGCTCGAACGCATCCGCCAGACGCCGGACTTCGGCCACCGTCTTCCCGGCGACGGTTTCCGTGAGCATCGAAGCACTCGCCTGGCTGATCGAGCACCCCTGCCCCTCGAAGGCGGCGCGGGCGATGCGACCATCGTTCATCTCCAGCTCGATCGTCACTTCGTCCCCGCAGACCGGATTCGCGCCCTCGGCCCGCAGCGCGGCGCCCGGCAAACGCCCGCGATTGCGGGGATGGCGGTAGTGTTGGAGGATGAGCTCCCGGTAGAGCTCATCGAACTGCGGCTCGGGAATCGCCACGTCGGAAGACCTCGATCGCGTGCTCGAGGGCCTCGGCCAGGGCCTCGACCTCCTCGGGAACATTGTAGATGTAGAAGCTCGCGCGGCTCGTGGCCGACTGGCCGAGCCTCCGCGTGAGGATCTGGGCGCAATGGTGCCCCGCGCGGATGGCCACCCCGAAACTGTCGGCGATGGTGGCCACGTCGTGCGGATGGACGCCGTCGATGGCGAAGCTCAGCACACCTCCGCGAGCGTCCGGCTCTCGTGGCCCGAAGATGGTCAGGCCCGGGAGGCGGCGCAGCCGCTCCATCGCCAGGGCGGTGAGCTCCACCTCGTGCGCCCGCACGTGCTCCATGCCCAGCGCCGCCAGGTAGTCGAGCGCCGCGCCGAAGGCGATGACGTCAGCGATGTTGGGCGTGCCGGCTTCGAACTTGTGGGGCACATCGGCCCAGGTCGATTCCTCCGGTCGCACGATGGCGATCATCTCGCCACCGCCCAGGAACGGCTCCATCGCCTCCAGGAGCCCCGGCGCGGCCCAGAGGACGCCGACCCCCGTCGGTCCCAGCATCTTGTGGGCCGAGAACGCGAGGAAGTCACACCCGAGGGCGCGCACATCGACCGGCATGTGGGGGACGCTCTGCGCTCCGTCCACGAGCACGACCGCCCCCACTCGGCGGGCCATCTCCGCGATCTCGGCGACCGGGTTGATCGTCCCCACCACGTTGGAGGCGTGAACGAGCGTCACGAGGCGCGTACGGGGGCCGATGAGCTCCCTCGCCTGCTCCAGCAGGAGATGGCCCTCCTCGTCGATGTCGATGTAGCGGAGAACCGCGCCGGTCTTCCGGGCCACTAGTTGCCAGGGGACGATGTTCGAGTGGTGCTCCATCACCGTGAGCACGATCTCGTCCCCCGGCCGAAGGTTCGCCTCGCCCCACGCCCTCGCCACGAGGTTGATGGACTCGGTGGCGTTCCGCGTGAACACCACGGCCCCGTAGCCCTCGGCGCCGATGAAGCGCGCCGTCTTCTCTCGGACGGCCTCGTAGGCCTCCGTCGCTTCGATGGCGAGGGTGTGGATGCCCCGGTGGATGTTCGCGTTCATCGTCGTGTAGTAGCGGACGAGGGCGTCGATGACGGCACGGGGCTTCTGCGTGGTCGCGGCGTTGTCGAGGTAGACGAGGGGCCGACCATTCACCCGCCGCTCGAGGATGGGGAAATCGCGGCGGATGGCCCGGGCGTCGAACACCGCTACACCTCCACCTCGACGATGCCGTCACGTACGCGTGTGGGGTAGGTCCTCACCGGGCGAACGGCCGGCAGGCGGGTGGCCCGTCCGGTGCGGATGTCAAAGCGGGCCCCGTGCCGGGGGCACTCGATTTCGAAGCCGAACAGTTCGCCCTGGTCGAGCGGGCCGCCGTCGTGCGTGCACAGGTCGTCGATGGCGTACCATCCCTCCTCGGTGCGGCAGAGGGCGATGCGCCGCCCGCCCGCTTCGACGACTTTCACCCGGCCGAATTCGAGCTCGTCCGACGCAGCGACCGGTTCCCAGCTCATGCTTACCGCCCCAGCTTGGCGTGGAGGAGCTCCTCGATCTCGGTGCGGAGCCGTTCGTCGGGGAGGCGGTCGAGCACCTCGCCCAGGAAGGCCCAAATGAGGAGGTCTTCCGCTGCCTGACGCGTAAGGCCACGGCTCTGGAGGTAGAAGAGCTGCTCCTCGTCGACGGGGCCGGCCGTCGCTCCGTGGCTCGCGCGGATGACGTTGTTGGTGAGGATTTCGAGCTGCGGGTCGCTATCGGCCTTCGCCGTCTTGCTCAGCAGCAGGTTCCGGTTTTCCTGGTTGGCGTCGGCATTCCGCGCTTCGAGCCCGACGCGAGTGAGCCCGTAGTACACCGCGCGGGCGTGGTCCTTCAGGGCCGACTTGAAGAGGAGGTCGCTGCGGGTGTCCGGTCCGATGTGGTCCTGCAGCGTGTAGAAGTCGACGTGCTCGTGGTCGTCACCGAAGGTGAGGGCGTACAGCTCGCTCGCGGAGCCTCGCCCGACGAGGGCCGACTCGATGTGGCTTTTCACGAGGCGTCCCCCGGTGGCGACGGCGAGGCTTACGAGGCTGGCATCGCGCTCGGTGACCGTCCGCTGTTCGCCAACGACCCAGGTGTCGGCGCCCCAGCGGTGAAGCACCGTGTAGCGGACTTCGGAACCTGGGCCAGGGAGGATCTCGACGGCCGGCAGCACGAGCACCCGTTCGTCGGCCGAGCGACAGTCCTCGATGACGCTGAGGCGGCTGTTCGGCCCGGTGACGATGAGCGTGTGGGGCGCAAAGAGCGCGCCGCTTCCTTCGTACCAGCGGGCGATGCGCACGGGTGCCGCCGGCTCGGCGTTCGCTGCGGCTGTGACCGCGACGCCGCCGCGGGCGAAGGCGTAGTGCAAGGCAGTGAGGCGGCTGCGCTCGACCGGGACGGCGCTCCCGTACCGGGCAGCGACTTCGGCTGGCACCTCCGGGCCGTGGATGCTCCAGATCCCGATGGCCGGGTCCTCCGTGCGGAGCGAGACCAGGCGGCCGTTCGCTTCCACGACGACGCCCGCGTATTGGCGGCCGGCCAGACCGAAGCGCGCCTCCAGCGCCTCGGCCGCCGGCGCAGCCGGGGCGGTCGCGGGGTCGGCCGCATCGAGGTCGAGGCCGCGGGGGTCGAAGTACTTCCAGGGGCGCTCCTGCTGTGGGTCGGGAAGGGGAAGTTCGGCTGCGAGCTGGGCTGCCCGGGCGCGGAGCTCGGCGAGTGCCGATGGCTCTCCTGTCTCTCGGCCGAGGGCTCCGGCTGCCTCGGGCGTGAGCTTGCTCGTGGTTGCAGGGGTCGTCATCGATGCGGTTCCTCTCGCATGGTCGGGTTGGCCGGGCGCGGGGCCACGCGGGGGCGGCTGGCCCCGCGCCCGGTCTGCGGCCGGCAATGTCCGTTCAGCCGACGGCGCCGTCCATCTGCAGCTCGATGAGCCGGTTCAGTTCGACGGCGTACTCCATCGGCAGCTCTTTGACGATCGGCTCGACAAAGCCGTTGACGATCATCTTGGCGGCGGCGTCCTCCGAGAGGCCGCGGCTCCGCAGGTAGAAGAGCTGGTCCTCGCTCAGCTTCGAAACGTACGCCTCGTGCTCGATGTGCACGTCCGGCGCATCGATCTCCATCGTCGGGTAGGTGTCGGAGCGGGACGTCTCGTCGAGGAGCAGGGCGTCGCAGCGCACCTTCGCCTTCACGTCGTAGCAGTCCTCGTACACCTTCAGCAGGCCGCGGTAGCTGGTGCGACCGCCATCCTTGCTCAGCGACTTCGAGACGATGGTCGACGTCGTGTGCGGTGCGGCGTGGATGATCTTCCCGCCCGCATCCTGGTGTTGGCCCGCGCCGGCGAAGGCGAGCGAGAGGATCTCGCCGTGTGCGCCCGGCTCCATCAGGTACACGCTGGGATACTTCATCGTCAGCTTGGAGCCGAGGTTGCCGTCCACCCACTCCATCACCGCGTCGGCATAGGCCACCGCCCGCTTGGTGACGAGGTTGTAAACGTTGGTGGACCAGTTCTGGATGGTCGTGTAGCGGACCCGGGCGCCCCGCTTGACGATGATCTCGACCACCGCCGCGTGGAGGGAGTCCTTCGAGTAGATGGGCGCCGTGCACCCTTCGACATAGTGGACCTGGCTCCCCTCGTCGGCGATGATGAGCGTCCGTTCGAACTGCCCCATCGCCTCGCTGTTGATGCGGAAGTAGGCCTGGAGCGGGATCTCCACCTTCACGCCGGGCGGCACGTAGATGAACGACCCGCCCGACCAGACGGCGCTGTTCAGGGCCGCGTACTTGTTGTCGGCGGGGGGCACAACGGTCCCGAAGTACTCCCGGACGAGGTCCTCGTGCTCCTTCAGCCCCTGGTCCATGCCGAGGAAGATGACGCCCTTCGCCTCGAGGTCCTTGCGGATGTTGTGGTATACGACCTCGGAGTCGTACTGGGCGCCCACTCCGGCGAGGTACTTCTGCTCCGCTTCGGGGATGCCGAGGCGGTCGAACGTGCGGCGGATGTACTCGGGGACGTCGTCCCAGGACCGGGCGTCGCGGTCCGTCGCCCGCACGTAGTAGTGGATGGAGTCGAAGTCGATGCTCTGGAGCTCGGGGCTGCCCCAAGGCGGGTTCTGCTTCTTCCAGAAGATCTCGAGCGCGCGGTGGCGGAATTCACGCATCCACTGCGGCTCGCCCTTCATGTCCGAGATGACGTCGATGATCTCGTGGCTCAGCCCCGGCTTCGCCTTGTAGAGCGCCTCAACGGGGTCGTAGAAGCCCCACTTGTAGCCTTCTTCACGGATGAGCGGTGCGGTGCTCATGCGGGTATCCTCCTTCAGTTGCCGCTCGCGGCGAGTTCAGCCTCCAGCGCTTCGTAGCCGCGGGCTTCCAGCTCCTCGGCCAGCTCGGGGCCGCCCGAACGCACGATGCGCCCATCGATGAGCACATGCACGAAGTGCGGCCGGATGTAGTTGAGCAGGCGCTGGTAGTGCGTGATGAGCAAGAGCCCCATCTCCGGGTTCATGATCCGGTTCACCGCCTCGGCGACCGTGCGCAGGGCGTCGATGTCGAGGCCCGAATCCGTCTCGTCGAGCACGGCGACCGTGGGCTGGAGGACCGCCATCTGCAGCATCTCCGCCCGCTTCTTCTCGCCGCCGCTGAACCCGTCATTGACGTAACGGCGAGCGAAGTCCCGGTCCATCTTCAGGAGGTCCATCTTCTCGAAGAGAAGCTCGCGGAACTCCCGGACCGGGACCTCCTGGCCGCGGACGGCGTTCAGCGCCTGACGGAGGAAGTTCACCAGGGTGACGCCCGGTACCGGCACGGGGTACTGGAAGGCGAGGAAGAGCCCCAAGCGAGCGCGCTCGTCGGGCGACAGGTCGTTGATGCGCTCTCCTTTGAGGAGGATGTCGCCCCCCGTGACCTCGTAGGTCGGGTTCCCCATCAGGACGTTGGCGAGGGTGCTCTTGCCGGAGCCGTTCGGGCCCATGATGGCGTGGATCTCGCCCGCCCGGATGGTGAGCGAGACGCCCTTCAGGATCTCGTTGCCGGCGATGCCGGCACGGAGGTCGCGGATTTCGAGAAGCGGTGTGCTCATGGCTCTCCTACACACGTGTTTCCGTCAGTGGGGGCGGCGCCTCGGTGCGAACGACGTATTCGCACACCTGGCCGCCGTCGACGATGCGGTGGATTTGCTCCACCGTGGTGCCCAACAGGAGCTCGATGGCCCGCCGGTCCGATTCGCACGGCAGGCGGGAATGCTCCGCCACCTGGCGGTACGGGCACACGGCGTTCACGAGGTGGATGCCGTCGGCCTCCGCCCGCCAGGAGTCGAGGATGCCCTCGCGGCGCAGGCTCTCCGTGACCTCGGCCACCCGGGCGATCGGGTCCGCAGCCGCCACCTCTCCCCGGTGACGGGCGGCCACGGCTTCCGCGACGGCGGCCGCAACGGCAGTCGCGACCTCCTCCCGCTCGCCGAGGCACTGCAGCAGCCGCTGCAGGAGGTCGACGTAGGTGTGCTGCATCGCCTCGATGGCCGCATCCGTGGGCACGAAGCAGTAGTACGGGCGCCCCGTCGCTTGCTTCACCGTGCGCACGGTCACCAGGCCGTCGGCCCGGAGGTTGTCGAGATGCCGGCGGACCGCCGCTGCCGAGATGCCGAGTTCGTCGGCCAGCTCTTCCACACGGGCTTCGCGCCGCTCGACCACCAGCCGCAGGATGCGCTCGCGAGTGTTCTCCACGCCGCCAGTCTAGCTCGGCACCTCGGCTTCAGCAACCTTTTTCGACAATTTTGTTGCGAAAGTCCCGAAGGTCCGATGGCTGGTATCGGCCGGGTCAATCGCACGGCGGCTGGCGCAGCTCGCGCGCGACGCTCCCCAGCGCTCGGCCGAATTCCGCCCCGAACAGGAGGATGCTGGCGTTCAACATCATCCAGAAGAGGAACACCATCGCCGTCCCGAACCCCGCGTACAGCGAGGGGTCCTGGCCTACCGCGGTCATCCGAAGCACCACGGCGGCGAGGTTCTTCGCCGCTTCGAACAGCACCGTGGCGCACGCGGCCCCGGCGAGGGCCTCCTGCCAATCGGGCCTCGACGACGGGACGTAGCGATACAACAGGGCGAACATCGTGAACGAAACGGCAACGGCAACGGCGGCCGAAAGGAGGCGCCAGCTCCAGGGCGACGCCAGGAAGGCTGGCCCCACGTCGGCAGCCCAGTCGACGAAGTACTGGGCGATGGCCGTGAGGCCGAGCGAAATGCCGATGAGGACTGCGAGCGAGGGGACCAGGGCGAAGTCGATCAACTTCTCGTGCCAGTACGGGCGCGTCTTCGTCCGGTGGCTGGTGGCGTTCAGCCCCCGCCGCACGGCGGCGAAGACGCCGCTCGCCGACCAGACCAGCAGCACGGCACCCACCCCGAGGCCAGCCGGGCTCATGCTCCGTGCCCGTGAGACGAGCCGCTGAACGTCAGCCTCGACCTCCGGGGTCTCCTGAAGAGGCAACTGGTCGAAGACGAATTCCACGACGCGCCCCTCGGGGACCAGCAACCCGAGGAGCGAGAGCGTGATGAAGGCGAGAGGAAGGAGCGAGAAGAGAGCGTAGTAGGCGATGGCGGCGGCGAAGATACCCGCTTGGTCGGCACCGTACCAGCGGAACGCGCGCCACAGGGTGAGCAGGGGCAGCCGGACGGAAACGGGCGCCCTCCGCCAGGCGTTGCGCACGCCGCGGATGGGAAGCCCCACGGTCGTGCGCCAGGAGATCGTGCCGGGCCGCACTCCCGCCAGAGCGCGTCCGCGGTTCTTGCTCTCGCTCACTTCTGCCCCAGGGTACCGGTCCGCGGTAGGGCGCGACGACCGAGGGCTTCGATGGCCTCGTCCCAGTCGCCGATGACCGACTCCCAGCGGTAGCGGGCCGCCGCGCAGCGGAACGGCTCTCGCGGGGGTAGGGGCCCGCAGAGGAGGGCCGCCAGGCGTTCGTGACACTCCTCTTCCGATTCGAAGAGACAGAGCTGGTGCCACTCCTCCGGCACGAGGGCTGGGTAGTTGTATCGGCGGGGTGCGACGGGGATGCATCCCGCGTACATCGCCTCCACCGTGGCAACGCCGAAGAACTCGTGTCGCGACGTGCTGACGACGATATCGCTTTGGGCGAGCAGTCGGCCGTAGACCTCTCGCTCGGCGTATCCGAAGTGGACGACCCGTTTGCCGAGCCGCTCCGGGAGCTGGAGCAGGTCCTTGTTCGGGTTCAGGCCTGGCGCACCTGCTACCGCCACGGTGAAGGGCACGCCCTCTACCGCCAGCCGCTCGAGGACGCGGGCGAACATGGCCGGGTTCTTGTCGAACTCCCAGCGGTGATTCCAAAGCAGCTGCCGCGGCGAACCGTCGCGCCGCACGTTCGAGACGCCGTCGAGCCAGGCGAGCTCCACCCCAAGGGGAAGCACGAGGGACTTCGCCTCGATCGCCGCGATCCCTTCTTCCCGCAGCCAGTTGTTCGGCTGGCGGGCGAGCATGCGCAGGGCGGCGAGGAAGTCCTCACGGTGGTAGGCGGAATTGAACGCCACCAGGTCTGCGGCGAGTGCGGAGAGGTAGTTGATTTGCCCGAACCACGAGTTCAGCTTCGTTCCCCGCAACCGAGGGTAGGTGAACTGGTTCTCGTGGAAGTAGACGAGTACGGGGGCCTGTGCCCACGGTCGGGCCAGTGCGAGGAACGCGGGCACGTCGAGCATGTCGCTGGCGATGATCACGTCCGGCGGCGGGAGGTCCCTCGCCCGCTCGGCGAGCTCCTGGGCGCCGCGGCGCATGCGCTGTCGCCAGGGACCCTCGGGAAGCGTGAGCAGCTCGATTCGGTGCCGCGAATACCGAACGAGGCCGTCCGCCCACGCGCGGTGGCTTCCGCCGTAGTACGGCTCCACCACGATGGCCCGCACCATGGCCCGATCCTAGAGGTGCCCGAGGGATTCCAGCTCCTCGAGGACGCGGAGGAGCTCGTCGTCCTTGGGGTCGAGTGAACGGAAAGGGCGCACGGCGAAGCCGCCGTACTTCTCCACCAGATACCAATCGTCGTCGATGATGAGGTCGGGCGGCGGTTCGACGGCGGGGTCTTTGTCGAAGCAGCCGTCGACCCATTCGCCGAGGCCGTGAAGCTCCACCACGCGATGGCAGTGGCTCGCGCCGCTCGCCGACCAGATGTACACCCGGTGTCCCGCGGCCTTCAGGCGCGCGACCGCCTCACGCGTTCCCGGCCGCAGGTGGAGTTCGTTCGCCGTGGAGAGCAGGATGGTGTGGTCGACGTCGATGTAGACGTTCAGCGGTTTCTTCCCCGCCGGGGGCCGTGTCCGCCGCTTCTCCGAATCTGGCACGTTACCTCCGCAGAGAGGGATTTCGGCGCCTGACCCCGATTCTAGCCCCACCCGGCCCTCATCCCACCCCCACGCGCCCGGGGGGCTGCGTGCGCCGGCGGCGAGAGCAGGATATCGGCATCGAACTCAGTCGTGGTCTATCTGGATTCCACTTCGAGGCGCTCGTGGGCGGCGTGGACCTGCAGCATACCTTCTGGGCGAGGACGGAGATTGCTTCCGTGTGCGGCCGGTCGTACTCCGGCAGGTCGGCTTCGTGGCGAGAGGTGTTCCCATCGATGGACGGGTTGGCCGCGTTTTACCAAAACCCCGGTGTGGCACCTCGGACGCGGACGCGTTCGTGGGCGGGCTCGACCGGTACGGGAGTGGTTCTCCGGAGGCAGAGGCGTCGAGTTCCGGAGACGCGGCTCGGTAGTCGGCGCTTCTGCCCCACATCTGTGCACCGTTCTGGGCGTGCGATCGGCGAGTGGGCAGGGTGGAAGCGCGATGTTCGAATGCCGGAGCGACTTCCCGGGACAAGCCGACTCTCCTCCCTTCCCTTGGCTCGCACGAGGGAGATGTCGCAGTGCCGGGCCGCAAAGAGCCGGGTCCACCAATCCCGGTCGCCGTGGACCGTCACGACCCGTGCCGCCGGCACCGAGCCCACCCGCGCGCAGCTCCGGGTCATCCCGCGCGCCCGCGTGGGAGCACGCTCGGGAGCTCGGGCCAGTCCCCGGCGGAACGCCGGCGGCGAGCCGGGAGGAACGTCTTCGCCCAGTCTCGCCTTGTCCCTCCAACCTCTCCGGCGCCCTGGCGGAGCTCCTCCGGGGGGAGCGCCGTAGTCGGGGCGTTCAGCTGTGGGCGCCGGCCCGTCGACGCCTACGTCGATACCGGCTGGCCCCGGCGGCGGGGTGGAGCCGGAGGACGGAGCTCCGGCGGCGCGAATCTGCGGCTCACCATAAATCGGCGGCGAACGACGGCCGCCGACGGGGCGCGCAGCTCGAACCGTTCGGTGGTTGCGCCGGGGGCTTCAGTGCGGGGGGCGACCGGATCAGACCTCGACCACTTCCAGCCCCCACACCGGGCGGAAGCGCCAGGTGCGGATGCCCTTCGGGCGGATGCCGAACTTCTTGCAGAGCCGTTTCGTCTCGTCGACGCAGCCGACGGGAACGTAGAGGTACAGGTCTCCGAGGCGCGAGAAGGGGAGCCACTCCCGCTCGGCGCTCTGCTCGTCGACGGTGTCGCGCGTCTCGACTTCGGCCATCATCTGCAGCCAGAGGCCCGGCCGGCGGACGACGACGATGTCGGGGAAGAGGTCCTTTCCGTCGGGCCCCTTACCGACGGAGAGCTTCGGCTCGGGCTCGTTGACGATCGTTTCGTACTCGGGGAACTCGTCGTTGGGGAAGGGGAACTTCAGGCGGGCGATCTCCAGCACCGTGGCGTCGTGGCGCTGGTCGCGCAGGTAGCGGAGGGTCACGCCTGGCACCTCTCTCGTCGGCTGCTGCGCCTCGATTCTAGAAACCGCGCTCCTTCCGGTCGAACGAGCTCCCATCACTCGATGACGACGAGGGCGTCGCCTTCGGAGACGCGCGCCCCTTCGGACACGAGCACTTCCTTGACGGTTCCGTCCTTGGGAGCCTTGATCTCGTTCTCCATCTTCATCGCCTCGAGGATGAGCAGGACGTCACCGGCCTTCACGGCATCGCCCGGCTTGACGTTGACCCGGACGATACGCCCGGCGATTTGGGCGGTGACCGCCCCTGAAGGCGCGGCGCGCTTCGCGCTCCCCGCTGCGGGTGTGCTTCCTGTCGGCTTCCGGGCCACCGTCGGGGCGCCGGGGGCGAGGCTTCCCTCCCATTCGACGGTGAACGGGCGGTAGTCGACGGAGATCTGCATCCCGCTGACCCGCTCCTCTTCGGGCGGGAGCTCGACCCGGTAGGGCACGCCCCCTGCGCGGACGATGAGGGCGCCTTCGTCCTCTCGCACCTTTACGGGGATTTCCCGGCCGTCGACGACGACCGTGTCCCCGCGCACTTCGACGTCGTAGGTACGCCCGCCAATCTTCATCTTCGCCATGGCTCGCGGCTGCTCCTCTCAGCGCATCTGGCGGAGGCGGCCGAACTGCCTCCAGAGGCTGCCCGGTGCGACACCTGCTGCGGCAGCGCCGTTTTCGGGGTAGGCCCGAGTCCGCCCCGGTGTCGGCGGGCGCCAGGCCATCGCGGCGGCAACGGCAGCCACCAACTCCCGCTCGGGGCCGCCGCCTTGGCGCCGCCACTCGAAGAACTCGCGGGCGGGGCCGGGAAACATGACGTAACTCAGGACGTCCTCGGGCGATTGGGCGAGGTCGCCGATTTCGGCCTTCGCCTTTTCGAGTTCCGGTTCGAGGTCGTCGGCGGGCCGGTGGTCGATCGGCTGCTCGTCCCCGAGGATGAGCTGCTGGATTTCGGGCGCGATGGGCGCTGCCGGCCGGCCGTAGAGCCCCTTCACCAGGTTCCGCGTCTCGCGCGTCACCGTGCCGTACCGCTTCCCCGTGAGGACGTTCAGGACGGCCTGGGTGCCGACGATCTGTGAGCTGGGGGTGACGAGCGGCGGATAGCCGAGGTCGGCACGGACGCGAGCGTTCTCTTCGAGCACCTCGTGGAGGCGGTGCTCCTGTCCCTGCTCGCGGAGTTGGGAGACGAGGTTGGACATCATCCCGCCAGGAACCTGATGCCGGATGACGCCCGCATCGACTCCCTTCAGGTTGCTCTCGAACTTCCAGTACCGCTTCCGAATCTCGCGGAAGTAGTCGGCGAGCTGGCCGAGCTTCTCGAGGTCGAGCCCAGTGTCGTACTCCGGGAACTCGGCGAGGGCAGCGACGAGCGTTTCGGTGGCGGGCTGGGAGGTGCCGCCGGCGAGCGGCGAGAGGGCGCAATCGATGACGTTGGCCCCGGCCTGCACGCCCATGAGATACGCCATCTCGGAGAATCCGGAGGTGTCGTGACAGTGCATCTGGATGAGGATGTTCGGGTGGTCCTTCCGCAGCCGCTCGACCAACGCCTTCGCCATGGCAGGGCTGAGGATCCCGGCCATGTCCTTGATGCAAAGGGAGTCGGCCCCCATCTCGACCATCTCCTTCGCGATCTTCGCGAAATGGTCGACGGTGTGGACGGGGCTGGTCGTGTAGCAGATGGCTCCTTGAACGTGGCCGCCGGCCTTCTTCACCGCCTTGAAGGCCGTCTCCAAGTTTCGGGTGTCGTTGAGGGCGTCGAAGATTCGGAAGATGTCCATGCCGTTCTCGACGGCGCGTGCGCAGAACTCATACAGAACGTCGTCGGCGTAATGACGGTAGCCGACGACGTTCTGCCCGCGGAGCAGCATCTGGGTGCGGGTCTTCTTCAAGCGCTTCCGGATCTCCCGGAGCCGCTCCCAGGGGTCTTCGTTGAGGAAGCGGAGACAGGTGTCGAATGTCGCTCCGCCCCAGCATTCGATGCTGTGGTAGCCGATCTCGTCCATCAGCTCGAGGACCGGGATCATGTCCTCGGTGCGCATGCGCGTGGCGAGCAGCGATTGATGGCCGTCGCGGATGGACGTTTCGGTGATGCCGATCTTGCCCATGGGACCCTGCCGGAGCACGGAAATTGAAGAGCCCCGCGGCCGGGGGGCTCGCTTCGCAATGTAGCACGAGGAAGAGTTGCAGGGATCGGACCTACCGGCGAATGCCCACGCCCCCGGAGGTGACGAGCTCGATGAGCTGGTCGACCTGCCGGGCGAGGCGCTCCGCTTCCGCTGCGCGTGCCAACTTCGTCCCGGGTGGGCCGGGCTTTCGGTAGCCGGGCAGGAAGCCGTGCGTCACGCACCACTCGTCGGCTTCGGCCACCAGTGCCGTCAGGCCGCTTCCTGGGGGCCGGTGGTGGTCGGCGATGGCGGCGACGGTCGCGGGCGGGAGCCCCCATCGGGCGGCGAGGCGGCCGCCGACGTCGTCGTGGGTCACCCCGAGCGCGTCACCCTCGAGCGCATCGAGGGGGATGTCCTCCGCAAGGGCGTGAGCCACCGCTTGGTCGACGGCCGCCGGGTCGGCGTAGAAGAGCGCGAGCCTGCCGATGTCGTGCAGCAAGCCAGCGGTGAAGGCGCTCGGGACGTCGCCGCCCTGGCGCCGGCCGGCGAGCTCGCTCGTTTTGAGGGCAACGGCGAGGGAGTGGCGCCAGAAGTCTTCGATGCGGAAGAGGGCGTTGCGAGCATCGGGTGCGTAGGCAGCGGTGATGGCGCTGCTCACGGCGATGTTCCGCGCCTGAACGAATCCGAGGCGTACGAGCGCCTCCTGGACGGAGGTGATCTCACGGTTGGCGCGGAAGAGGGGCGAGTTCGCGGCACGGAGGATGCGCGCCGCCAGGGCGGGGTCGCTCGACACGGCCACGGCAAGGTCGGCCGCCGAGGAGCGAGGATCCTGGGCCACCTGAATCACCCGGAGGGCTACCTGAGGCAAGGGCGGCAGCGCGTCCCACAGCTCGGCCCGCACGTTGCGTTGTGGCAATGCCACTGCGGCGGCTCCTCGGCGGTCTCCCTCGATTCTCGGATGCGCCGCACAGGGCCGAGGATCGGGAGCTTCCCCGATTCGAGGGCGCACGGCCCCGGAGCGAAGCCGAGGAATCCCTTGCCGACCGAGCCCGGCCGGAGGCCGACTCAGAGGGGAATGTTGCCGTGCTTCTTGGGCGGATTACGGTCGGCCTTGTTCTGGAGCATCTCCAGGGCGCGGATGATCTTCGGGCGCGTTTGCCGGGGGTCGATGACGTCGTCCACGAAACCGCGGCCAGCGGGGATGTAGGGGTTGGCGAAGCGCGCGCGGTACTCCTCGATGAGCTGCTTGCGCCGCGCTTCGGGGTCCTCGGCCTTCGCGATCTCGTCGCGGTAGACGATGTTCACGGCGCCGTCCGGGCCCATGACGGCGACCTCGGCCGTGGGCCAGGCGAAGTTGATGTCGCCGCGGAGGTGCTTGCTCGACATCACCAAGTAAGCGCCGCCGTACGCCTTCCGAAGGATGACCGCCACCTTCGGCACGGTCGCCTCGCTGTAGGCGTACAGGAGCTTCGCGCCGTGGGTGATGATGCCCCCGTACTCCTGGCTCACGCCGGGGAGGTATCCGGGGACGTCCACGAGCGTCACCAGGGGGATGTTGAAGCAGTCGCAGAAGCGGACGAAGCGCGCTGCCTTCCGGCTCGCGTTGATGTCGAGGGAGCCGGCGAGGTGGAGCGGCTGGTTCGCGACGATGCCGACCGTCCTCCCACCCATGCGGGCGAAGCCGACGACGATGTTCGGCGCCCAGCGCTCGTGGACCTCCATGAAGTCTCCGTCGTCCACGATGCGGAGAATGACATCGCGGACGTCGTACGGCCGGTTCGGCTCGGCGGGCACGACGGTGAGGAGGTCGTCGGCCGTGCGGTCCGGGTCGTCGTCGGTGGGAACGAACGGGGGGTCCTCGGCGTTGTTCGAGGGCAGGAACGAGAGGAGACGCCGCACTTCGGCGAGCGTTTCCGCTTCGCCGGCGATGGCGAAGTGCGCGACGCCGGAGCGCGTGGCGTGCGCCTCGGCTCCGCCGAGCTCCTCGTGGGTCACCTCCTCGCCCGTGACGGCGCGGATGACGTCGGGCCCGGTGATGTACATCTGGCCCGTGCCTTCGGTCATGAAGACGAAGTCCGTGATGGCCGGGCTGTAGACGGCGCCGCCAGCGCAGGGGCCCATGATGACGCTAATCTGGGGGATGACGCCGCTGGCGAGCGTGTTCATGGCGAAGATTTCGCCGAAGCCGCGGAGGCTCTCCGGTCCGTCCTGGATGCGGGCGCCGCCCGAGTCCTGAATGCCGATGACGGGTGCACCCGTCATCATCGCGAGGTCCATCACCTTCAGGATCTTCTCCGCCACCGCTTCGCTCAGCGACCCGCCGAGGACGGTGAAGTCGTAGGCGAAGACGTAGACGGGGCGCCCGTCGATCTTCCCCCAACCGCTCACGACGGCCTCGGTGGGAAGGTCACCACCGGCTGCCCCCCTTGGCCGCACGAGCATGTCGAGCTCTTCGAAGGTGCCGGGGTCGAGCAGGAGGTCGATCCGCTCCCGGGCGGTCAGCTTGCCGCGGGCATGCTGAGCCTCGATGCGCTTTTCGCCTCCGCCGAGCCGCGCGGCGGCTTTGCGCGCTTCCAGGTCCTGCAGCTTGGCCTCCGCGGTCGACGGCGCGGTCGCTTGCTCGGTCATGCTTCGTTGTCCTCCGCCGGTGGGGAAGGTTGAATGCGAACAACCGCCGCGCGGTCGATGGATTCATCGATGGCGCGTGGGGTGTCGGCAGACATCCTAGCATCGGGGGCCACTAGGCGGGAACGGAGCAGGCGGGCGGCAAGCATCGCCACGGTGGCGAGGGCGAGTGCGCCCCAGAGGTAGCCACCGACGACGTCGCTGGGCCAGTGCGCGCCAACGTAGACCCGAGCCCAGCCCGCGGGGAGGATGACGGCAGCGGCGGCAAGACGGATTGCGACCGCGGGCGCTCGCGGCAGCACGCAGGGGGCGAGCAGCGCGAGCGCGCCGTAGGTGAGAACGTCCCCATACACATGCCCGCTGGGAAACCCCGGGTCGCCGCGGAGCCGGTCGATGACGAGACCGTAGCCGGCCGTTGGCCGCGGGGAGTCGATAGCCTCCTTCAGGAGCTGGCTTCCGCTTTGGAGCAGGAGGAGGGCGAATCCCAGCACGGCGGGCCGCCAGGGGTGGCCCCTTCGCTCACGCCACACCCAGAAGGCGAAGAACGCCCCACCCGGCAGCCAGCGGAGGTCGCCCGCCCGGTTCACAGCTTCGGCTAAGGTGTCCAGCCCTCCGATGGACTGGGTCCGGCGCGCCAACCACACGTCGCCCGGCAGGGGGGCGTGGACGAGACCGACCCACACCGAGAGGCCGACCGCCGCCACGACGAGGGAGAGCAGGGCCAGGGGGACGCGGGGGACGTTCATATGCGATTGAGATGGTGGAGACGAGGGGATTCGAACCCCTGACCTCAGCAATGCGAGTGCTGCGCTCTCCCGACTGAGCTACGTCCCCACGAACCCTTGGGGCGGACAAACGAAGCGGCCGCTACCCATCGTAGGAAGCGGCCGTTCGGGCAGTCAATTCGTGCGGCGGGTTACTTCTTCTGGCTCGAGCCCCTCCCGATGCGGTAGCTTGTCTCTCCGGTGAATTGCCGCTCCATCCCGCACTTCTTGCAGCGACCGAAGGTCAACTCACCTCGGGGTGGCTCCAGGATCCAGTGATGGACGCAATCGCTGACAGCCTGGAGCGCTTCTGCTTTCGCCATCTGGAAGGACCCCTCTCCGCGTGGTTGTGGTGTGGGCGCTTCCGGAGATCGACCCGCCGGAACCCCGGCGTAGTCTACGCCGGCGCTATAGAGGCTTTCAATGGCATTCCAGGGGTCATGGCGAATCGTCGAATAGCCCGGGCAACGGTGTGATACGCACCTCCCCTGCGGTGAGGTCGACCGACTGCACCACCTCGCCGATGGCGGGCACGAGAATCTCCCGCTCGCCGCTCCGGACCACGTAGACGTCGTTGGCGCCGGTGGCGAGGACCTCTTCGATGACGCCGAGAACGTGTCCGGAGTCCGTCACGACACGGAGCCCGAGGAGTTCGAACACGAAGTATGCGTCCTCGCTCGAGCGGCGCAGCTCCGCGTCGGGCACCTCGAGCAGGGCACCGCGGAGGGCTTCCGCCTCGTCGCGCGAGCTCACGCCCTCCAGGGCGAGGAGCCAAGCGCCTCCGCCGGCCGGTCGCGACCCTCGGATGGGGTAGCGCCGTTCGCCCGCCCAGACGGCTCCCCCGGGTTGGAGGTTCGGTGCCTCGGGGTCGAACGGGGCGACGCGCAGCTCGCCGCGCACGCCGTGGGGCCTCAGGACGCGGCCGACGGCGGTGTAGCCGGGGCGCGGCTCAGTCGCCGATCTCCAGCCTGACGCGGCGGTCTTCCTTGATGGCGGCGATTTTGAGGACGGCGCGGAGGGCTTCGGCGACCCGCCCGCCTCGGCCGATGACCTTCCCCCAGTCGTCTTCGGCCACATCGAGGCGGATGACGACGCGGTCTCCGTTCTCCTCGCGCTCCTCCACGCGGACGGCTTCCGGCTCATCGACGAGGGCCTTCGCGAGATATTCGACCAGGTTCGCCATCCGCGAAGGCATCGGGGCCTACTCCGATGGGGAGGATTGCGCCGTTCCTGCCGGCGCCTTCAGAAACTTCGCCGCCTCTTCGAGGCCGGCTCGGCGGAGAACCTTCGCTGCCGCCTCGGATGGCTGGGCACCCTTCCGAATCCACTCCCGCGCCCGTTCCAAATCGATGCGCGCCGTCGGCGGGTCGGTGTGCGGGTCGTACGAACCGAGGAGGTCGACGAAGGCGCCGTCCCGCTTCGCGCGGGCGTCGGCTACGACGACGCGGAAGTAGTGCTGTTTCTTCTTGCCGGTGGGCCTGAGTCGGATCTTCAGCATGGGCGTCCCTGTCTTCGAATCGTCGAACCTCGGTCGCGCTCTCCAGTGTGCACGCTTGCGCTGGTACAGGGTAGGCCGTTCATCGGCGGGCTCCCGGCAACACGGGGAAGCGGCCGGTCGTGATCTGCTTGGCGATTTTCCTCGCTTCGAAGAACTGTTTGAGGAGCTGGTTCACCTCTTGCGGGGTTGTGCCGCTGCCGCGAGCGATCCGTCGCCGCCGGCGGCCGTCGATCTTCTCCGGGTGGCGCCGCTCCCACGGGGTCATCGACAGCACGATCGCTTCGGCGTGCTTGAAGAAGTCGTCGTCGATCTCGGCCACGCCGAGCTGGGCTTTGATCCGACTGAAGCCGGGGAGCATCTGGACCAGCTGTCCGAGGGGGCCCATGCGCCGCACACGCCGCAACTGCTCGATGAAGTCCTGCAAGTCGAAGGTCCCCTTCCGCAGCTTCTCGGCGAACCTGTCCGTCTCCTCCTCGCCCATCGCCTCCTTGGCCTTCTCAATGAGCGTGAGGAGGTCGCCCATGCCCAGAATCCGGCTGGCCATCCGGTCGGGGTAGAAGGGCTCGAGCGCGTCCGGGCGTTCCCCGACGCCCACGAACTTGATGGGCACCCCCAGCACGGCGCGGATGGAGAGGGCCGCCCCGCCACGGGCGTCGCCATCCATCTTGGTGAGGACGACGCCCGTGATGCCGACCTTCTGGTGGAACTCCTTGGCCGCGTTCACGGCATCCTGGCCGGCCATCGCGTCGGCCACGAAGAGCACCTCGGCTGGCTTCAGCTCGGCCCGCAGTTCGGCCACCTCGCGCATCATCTCTTCGTCGACGTGGAGCCGCCCTGCAGTGTCGACGATCAGGTGCGTGGCCCCGGCCCGTTTCGCCTTCTCGAGCGCAGTACGGGCGATCTCCAACGGCGGGACACTCGTCCCTTCGTGGTGGATGGGGACGTCGAGCTGGCGGGCGAGCGTCACCAGCTGATCGACCGCGGCGGGCCGGTAGATGTCGCACGCGGCCAGGTAGGGGCGCTTCCGCTGCTTGCGGAGGAGGAGCGCGAGCTTCGCCGCCGTGGTCGTCTTCCCCGAGCCCTGGAGGCCGACCAGCATGATGACCGTCGGCGGTTGCGGCGACGAGGCGAGCTGCGGCGCTTCATCGCCGAGAACGTGCACCAGCTCCTGGTACACGATGTCGATGACCTGCTGCGCAGGTGTGAGCGACCGGAGGACCTCGGCGCCGAGCGCCTTCTCACGCACCCGCGACGTGAACTCCCGGACGACGCGGAAGTTCACGTCGGCTTCGAGCATGGCGAGACGGACCTCGCGCAGGGCCTGGTCCAAATCCTCTTCGGTGACGACCCCGCGCGAGCCGAACTTCCGGAAGGCGTCCTGGAGCTTCGCCGTCAGGCTCTCGAACATCGAAACTCGATTCTACCGTATCGGCCGAACGGCGCGCCGGAGGCTCATTCGGCCTGAGCCTGCACCCGAGCGGTCGCCCAGCGCGCCAGAGCGTCCTGGTCGACCTCGTAGATGCGCCCTTCGCCTGCCGCGAACACGAGGTGCAATTCAGGCATGTCCTCCAGCATAGTGAGGACGGCCGGGTCGGCCAGGGCGCGCTCCGTCGTCCCCACGACCACGTATCGGACGCCGTACTTCCGGAGAAATGCCCGCGCGTAGTCGGGGTCCGGGTCGGCCCAGAAGCGGCGCGTCTGGGCGAAGCGCTCGGCCACCCAGGCGCTCGAATCCCATCGCTGTTGCGTCTGGTGCCAGTCCCATCCGATGACCGTGGGAAGGCCGGTGAGCATGCTCATCCGGCCGACCCAGTGATACAGGCTGCCGACCGCCTCGACGATGACCGGGGTGCCTTCGGGATGGGTCCGCAGCCAGCGTACGAGCGGCTCGTCGTCGGCGAGGCGGAGTGTGACATCGTCCCCGGGGTCGGGTGTTCCCTTGTCCTCCCTGAACACCCCGGCCCGGAGGAAGGCGAGGCCGTCCAGCGTCGGGCCGATGGAGGAATCGAACCGTTCCTGCTGTCGCGCGGGGACGCCCATCCAGAGGTATCCCGAGGCGGCGAACAGCACGCAGGCGGCGAAGGCCAGGGAGGCGGACGAGACCAGCCGCTTCCCCCGGCGGACGCGCACGCGAACGCGGGCGCCTCGGCGCTCGAACAGCTCACCAGCCACGATGCACAGCCCTGCCCCGCTCGCGATCGCGAAGAGCTGCCAAGCCTGGAGGGAGAACTTGAAGACGGTGTTCATCCGCTGGATGTCGTTGTCGACCGTCACCAGGTCGATGCCCGCGGCGACGGCCAAGGCGAACCCGAACAGCCCGGCCGCGAGCAGCCGAGGAAGCGCGACGACGGGTTGGCGGAGTTCGTGCCAGAAGAGGAGGCCGAAGAGGGTGATGAGGAGGAACGCCAGGGCAACGGTGGCGTAGCCGGTGCGGTGGGCAAGGGCGACGATGCCGGCAGCCAGGAGGAGCATGGCGGCCGCGTCGAAGGGGCGGACCGCGAGGGGGAGCGGCACCGCGTCCGTGCGGGCGCTGGCGATGCGGACCGCGAGGTAGGCCGTCGCGACGGTGAGGAAGATGCCGAAGTACGCGACGAACTGTTGCGGGGGCGTGGTTTCGGAAGCGCGGTGAACCCCCGTCCCGAAGGTCTCGAAGCGCGCCTCGAACGGCCACCACGGCACCGTGGCCGCCGCCGCTCCGATGGCCAGCATCGCACCCGGGAGTCCGAGACGGCGCGTGCAGAGCGCCGCCGTCACGAGGGCGGCGAGGCCTGTCACCGTGGCTGTGGGGAAATCCCAGGTGTGCACGGCCCGCAGCATCCCCAGGCCGAAGCCGTACACGGCGGCAAGGACGAGCGGCCGCATCCGGTCGCCGCGGATGGCGCTCGCCGTGCCCGCGACGGCAAGGGCTACGAGGCCGCTGAAGAACCCGATCGCCATCAGGTGCGGGTGGAGGTCGGCGAAGGTGAACGTCCAGAGCGGGAACTCGGTGATGTCGAAGCTGCCGAAGTGGACACGGCTGGAACGCCACCAGTCGAATGGCGGCAGGGAGGCGCTTTGGAAGGCCCAAGCCCACAGACCGCCCGCCAGCGAGGCTGCCCCGCCGATGACCGGAACGCCTGCGGCAGCGTGCCACCGGTCGACGGCCTGGAACCGTTCGATGAGTTGGTGCATGGGGTCGAGGTTCGAGGCGAAGACGACGAAGCCCGCCGAGAGCAGTCCCGATGCCGTCGGCCAGCGGGTGTCGCGCGGACGGACGACCGCCGAGGTCACCGCCGCTCCCGCCGCCCCTGCGCCCGCCGCGGCGAGGGCGGCATAGGTGGGCACGGCCAGGTTGAAGGCCACCTCCGGCACAAGGCCGAGCGCCCTCGTGGGTACCGCAGCGAGGAACCAGCCGAGGTAGTAGTAGTTCATGGCGCCGCCGGCGAACCACGGGTCGTACGGGGGCAGAACGGTGGAGCGGCTCACGGCGGTGAAGTACGCCAGCTCCATCGGCTTCTCGCCGCCGAAAGGGTGATGCCAGAGGTCAGGGTTCGTCCAGCGGAGGAGCAGGAAGAATCCGAAAGTCCCGAGGAAGAGCGCCTCGAAGGCGGCCCAGCTTCGCCAATGGGTGCGCTCGACGGCCCGCATCTCCCCGCGGAAGCGCGCCCACCCCGCCAGCCCCGCGGCGCTCACCGCGACCCAGGCCGCCCACGCCGTGTTATCGGAGAAGGTGGGGCCGCCCCAGGCGACGAGCATCCAGGTGAGGCAGCCGACCGCGGCGAAGCCGGCGACCTTCGAAAAGCCCCAAGCGGCGGCGGGCATGGAGGGCAGGAGACGCACCATCCATGGGACGAGGGCGATCGCTGGCAACTCGAGCCAGAGTAGCCAGAAGAGCGCCGGCCAGCGGGCAACCGGGCCTTCGTCCCGGAAAACGCTCGAGAACCTCCCGCCTTCCTGCTGCAGCGCCGCCTCCCGGTCCGTCAGCAGGAGCCCGTTCGAGCGGCCTTGCGCCGGCACCAAGTTGACCGCTCGCTCGGGGCGCGCCTCCATGAGGAGCGCGAACGCCGCCTCGGCGTTCCAGGCGGGCGTCTTCCGGTAAATCCGCACCCGGGGATGGTCGTACACCGTGAAGGACTCCTCGGCGCGGGAATCGTCGATGGAGAGCCCGAACAACGAGGGTCGCGATGTGAACTCCGCCACCAACTCGAACCCCAGACGCCCGCTTTCGAGCAGTTCGTAGTACCGGATGGTCGCCGGGTACTCCGCTTCGAGGTTCGGGACCGACCCACGGACGCGGTCCGACGCCAGCACCACGTAGTCGGCATCGATGAGCCCTCCGGAGGTTCCCGGGCCGCCGTACACGAGCCGCCGCACCTTCTCGGGCGAATCCGGGGCGTACAGGTCGAGCGGGATGATGCGGTACTGGCTCGGAGAGGCTCCGGGGAGCGGGAGCGGGAGGGCGTCGTCCCAGTACTCCATCGTGATCGCGCTCCCGGGGGGCACGTTGGCGTAAATCCATCGGCTCGCCTCGACCCGAGGGTTTTCCCTCGTGTAGATGCTCTGGAAGGCGAGTGCCCACGCGGCTGTCAGGACGACGGCCGAGAGGGCCGCTGCCCGGCCGCTTCCCGTCGGAAGCCGGAGGCTGCCGAACACCGTTACCCGCTCGGGTGCGGCGCGCCAGGCGGCCGCGAGCGCCCACGCGGCCGCCATACACAGCCCGGGGTAGGCAGGGACGAAGTAACGCATGAAGCTCACGAAACGGGTGCCGTAGAACCCGAACGTGACGGCCACCAGCGCCAAAGGGAGTGCCCAGGCAGCGTCCCCGCGTCGGAAGAGACGCCATCCGCCTGCCACGCAACCTGCCGCTGCCGCGAGCCCGAGCGGGAGGCCCAGCCCCCACAGCGCAACGTGGAGCGTCGGCCCGACGATTGGCGTGCGCCGGGCGAACTGAACGAATGGGGGGTAGTCGACCTTCCCCGTCTGGAAGTCCATCTCCCGGGCCACATCGCTGACCCAGCGGGAGTCGAAGCGGAGATCCCAGGGGTCTGGTCCGGCGAAGGCGAAGGGTTGTGCGACCCGGAAGACGGCGAAGGCGACAAGGAGGCAGAGGAGGAGCCCCGCGGCGTCGGACCAAACGCTCCCTTCGGGATGCAACCGGCCGCTGCCCCAGCGGAGGCCATCGGGGCGGCCTCGGCTCAGCCGGCGGAGGAAGGCTGCGCCCGCCGGAAGGACGAGGAGCAGCGCTGCGGAGACCTTCGAGGCGACGGCCATTGCGAGCGACGGCCCCGCGAAGGCAGCCATGAGCGCGAGGTACCTGCGGGGGGGAGCCCGCGCAGCGGCCAGGGAGGCCCAGAGCAGGGATGTGCCGAACAGAGTGACGTACGGGTCGCTCGTCCAGAAGTGGGCGAGCTGAGTCGGGAGGACGGCGAGGGCGTAGAGGAGGGATGCCAACAGCCCGATGCCCCTTCCCCAGAGGGACGTGGCGGCGCCCAGGACAAGGAGGACGGTGAGCGCATCGGCGAACGCGGTGACGCGACGACCCCAGACCACGTCGGAGCCGTAGGAGTTATCGCGACCGGGCGGGTCGTCGCCGGCCAAGGTGCTCGCCGCCTTCCCCAGGTAGAGGGGCACAGCGCCGTAGACGAAGGAGGGCGTGTCGGGCGCGTTGAAGGGGTTCGCAGGGTTCCGGGCCGAATCAAAGTATTCCGAAAGGGAGCCCGGCCAGTCGATGCGGCTGGAGACGATGGCGATGTGGCGTTCGTCGGGGTGGAGGTGCAGGGGCGCTGATGCCCCGCTTGGTCGGTCCCAGCCGAGCCCGTGAAAGCGAAGGGCGATGGCCACGAGCAGCACGCCCAGAACAGCTGCCGTCCACACCGTCTCGGCCGAGGCCAGGCGGCTCGGCGGCCGGACGATGCGCCGCCATGCGGACCAACGCCGGATGCCCGCCACGGGACCTCCATGGAGACGGATTGCCAGCGCAAGGCCTCCGCGGGCCCCTGCGCCGCGCTCCCCGTGGAAGATACGCCAGGACGCCGATTCAGTCGTTCACAGGCCCTTGCTGGCGACGAAAGCGCAAAGGTCGGCCAGCCGGCAGGCGTACCCCCACTCGTTGTCGTACCATGCCGCCACCTTCACGAGGTTGCCGCCCACGACGTTCGTGCACAGCCCGTCGACGATGGAGGAGCGGTCGTCCCCCTTCAGGTCCATCGAGACGACCGGGTCCTCGGTGTAACCCAAGATGCCCTTCATCTTCTCGAGGGCAGCCTCGCGCAGGATGCCGTTGAGCTCGTCCTTCGTGGTCGGTCGCTGGGTGAGGGCGACGACCTCGACGATGGAGACGGTGGGGGTGGGAACTCGGTAGGCGAGCCCGTCCAGCTTCCCTTCGACTTCCGGGATGACGAGCTTCAAGGCGCGAGCGGCGCCGGTCGAGGTGGGGACGATGTTGAGGGCGCCCGCGCGCATCTCGCGCAGATCGCCGCCGGGCGATGCCCGATCGAGGATCTGCTGCGAGTTCGTGTACGAGTGGATGGTGGTCATCTGGCCCTTCTCGATGCCCAGCGTGTCGACGAGGACCTTGACCACCGGCGCGAGGCCGTTCGTGGTACAGCTCGCGTTCGAGATGATGTGGTGTCGGGACGGGTCGTACTTCTCCTGGTTGACGCCGAGGACGATGGTCACGTCCTCGTTCTTCGCCGGGGCGCTGATGATCACCTTCTTGACGGTGTCGCGCCGATGGGCGGCGGCCTTCGTGGCGTCGGTGAAGAGCCCGGTGGACTCGATGACGATTTCGACGCCCAGAGTGCCCCAGGGGATGGCGCCGGGGTCGCGCTCGGCGAACACCTTCACCTCGCGGCCGTCGACGATGATCGCGTCCTGGCCCGGGCGGACGTCGCGTTCCCAGGTGCCGTAGTTCGAGTCGTACTTCAGCAGGTTGGCGTTGATCTCGGGAGGGAAGAGGTCATTGATGGCCACCACCTCGAGGGATTCGGGGTACCGTTCGGCGATGGCCTTGAAGACCTGACGGCCAATGCGTCCGAAGCCGTTGATGCCGACTTTCGTTGCCACGCCACGCTCCTCTGTCAGCGATTCCTCGGGGCTCAGGGTAACCGCCGACGGCCACCCGAGCTACGCAGCCGCGGTATGGCCTCAACGTCGACTATCGAACCATAGCGCATATCCATAGCTGTCACCGAATCGATACGAACTTCGGTCTACCTCCCTGGGCCGAGCTATACGAGACTCATATCGAACCATAGGCATACAAGGAGAGGTCCATGCGCCGGCCGGTCATCTGCCCAGAGTGCGCCCTCCGCTTCACCTCGGCGCGGTCCCGCACGTACTGTCCGAGCTGCCACAAGCTCGTCGAGCCTCTGCCCGCGGGTGACGACAGCTAGGCCCCGGCCGGGCCGGCCGAAAGGATTGCGGTCACCCGCCCTGCGAGGCCAGGAGGAAGCTTCGCTGCGCGGGCACCGGGTTCCAGCTCGAGAGCGAGGGTAGGGAACCCGGCTGCCTGGGCCCGTCGGGCGGCGTCGCTGTCGGCGGTCACGAAGAGGGAATCGGCGGTAGCGACGCCGAGGTAGTCGAGGCACTGGCGGACTCTGGCCGCGGCATCCCAGCCGGCGCCCTCGTTGGTGGGCGACAGCACCGCGAAGAAGCGGTCGAGCCCCGTCGTTTCGAGCTGGCGCAGCGCGAGGCGATGAGGCTGGCGGCTGACCGCCCCGAGTTCGACCCTCGCTTCGCGAAGGGCATCGAGCGCCATTCCCAGTCCCTCCGGGACGGCGATCCGCTTGAGGGCGCTCGTGGAGAAGAGTCGCGCGCAGAGGGCCTCGGCCCGCCGGGCGAAGTCGTGCTCGGGCACGAGCACGGCCAGCGCGTGCGCCCACGGCCTCCACGAGTACTCCTCGGCGAGGGCACTGGCGTCGACCCGGCGCCCGGTGACGGCTGCAACGGCCTGTTCGACGGCGAAGGCCCAGGCAGGGCGGAGGTCGATGAGCAGCCCCTCCAGGTCGAAGACCGCGGCGACGCGACGGGCGTACGGTGGTCTAGCGAGCAAGGGCGAAGAGTCGCAGGGCCTCCTCGTACTCTTCGGGAGTGTTGATGTCGAGGAGGCAGAGGTCGCTGGTGGGATGCTCGCGCACTTCGGAGGCGTGGCGGAGGAGGATGCCGCGGAGCCCCTCCGTTTCATCCTCTGCGCTGAGCAGCTCGGGACGGAGCCATCCAGAGACGACGACGGGGTGTCCGCGGTGGCCGCCGGAGACGGGCACCGTGGCCGCAGCGGTCGTCTCGTGGACGTCCAGCAGCTCCCGGATGAGGCTCGCTGGCCGCGGCTGATCCACGTTCAGAACGACGATCGCCTCCGCGTCGCGGTTCGACGCTTTCGCCCCGAGGCGCAGGGAGCCCGCTCGCCCGAACTGGTAACGCGGGTTGAACATCACCCGAACGGGCATGTCGCGGATGGCCCGGTGGATCTCGTCGGCCCGGTAGCCGAGGACCACGATGACCTCGTCCGCCCCGGCTCCCTTGAGCTGCTCGATCTGGTAACGGATGAGTGGGACTCCCCCCCAGTCGAGCAGGGCCTTCGGACGGCCCATGCGGGTGGAGAGCCCAGCGGCGAGGAGGATGCTCGAGATCATCGGCTCACGTTCAGTCTAGGCGGGTTCCGGCCCTCGGGCGAGCGTCAACGGGACGCCACGCGCCGCTGGGCGCCGAAGTGCGAGAGGACGAGGTCGAGAAACTCGCGCACCGGGGGCGAGAAGCGGCGATTCCGCAGGAAGTGGACGCCGACTTCGCGCTGGGGCGGCTGCTCCATATCGGTGATGGGCACGCTTACCAGGCGCCCCTCCTCGAGCTCGTGCTGGACGGCCACGGCAGGCAAGAGGGTGATCCCGAGGCCCGCCTCGACCATCCGCTTCATCGCCTCGAAGGAGTCGAGCTCGATGGTGGACTCCGGCGAGACGCCGGCGCGGAGGAAGACCGAGAGCACGAGCGTGTAGTAGCTGGAGCTCTTCTCGAAGAAGAGGAAGGGCTCTTGGCCGGCCTCGGCCAGTGTGACCCCGGAACGCTTGGCGAAGGGGTGCTCCGGCGAGACCACGAGCACGAGGTCGTCGTTGTACAGGTGCACCGACTCGAGGTCGGGGTGGGCCGAGAGCCGGCAGATGGCGAGATGGATGACCCCCGTGAGGAGCTGCTCGATGACGTGCTCGGACTGGCCCGTCACGAGGTGAACGTGGACTCGCGGCCGCCGCTCGCGAAACCGCTTCAGCAGCAACGGCAGGACGTACGTGCCGATGCTAGACGACGCCCCGAGCCGGATGTTGCCGACATCGCCGTGCCGCACCGCATCGATGGCGTCGGCTCCCTCCTGGACGGCCGTCAGCGCCCGTTGGGCGTGCGGGAGGAACGCGAGGCCAGCGTCCGTGAGCGTGACGGTGCGGCCAGTTCGTTCGAACAGTCGCTCACCCAGTTCGCGCTCCAGCGACTGGATGCGCGCTGTAACCGAGGGCTGGGTGAGGAAGAGCGCCTCGGCCGCGCGGCTGAACGACTTGTGGTGCGCAACCTGCAGGAATGCTTCCAACTGCGCCAGTTCCACGGATGTTCCTCCGTTCGATGGCTCCACGGGATGCAGGGGCAACCGTTTGGACGAGCCGAAACGCCCGCTGCCGATCATGCAGCGTACGGCGGCGGTTCGATAAGGAAAATCGATGACGCCGCCGTGTGCGCTGCCCCCGCTCAGATCGTATCCGGACGGACGCCCAGCTTCCGCACGATCACGTCGCCGTAGACGGCCGCTTGGCAGGCGAGCCGGAGGCGCGGGTCGTCCAGCGCGCGGGGACCCCGTTGGCGGAGCAGGTTGTATCGTTCGGTGCGGCCCATGCGGCTGAGGCGCCCGAGCCCCGAGATGACCTCCATGGCGCAGTTCGAACACTGTCCCAGGAAGTCGCAGCCAACCGGCCAGTAGTACCCCTGGGCGAACGCCGCCTCGGCGACGGTCTGCCCCACCCGGGCTTCGAATTCGATACCGGATGGCTCGACGCGGACCCGCGGCATGCTCCGAGTCTAGCGAACCGCCGCAGGGTCGAGCGGGACCGCATCGTCGGGGAGGGCCCAATGGATCCCGTTCGGAGCGTGATTCCGGAGCGGAGGTTCCGGTCCCTGGGTGAGGGCGTGGAGCACGTCGGTCCAGGAATGGACGAAGGCCACCGGTCGCTCCAGCCGGGCGGCGAATTCGTCGGTGGCCAGGGAGTCGAGGAAGTACCGGCCGTAGTAGTCGAGGCTCGTCCGGGGAACGATGACCAACGGCTCGTCCCGACCGGCGAGGGCCGAGAGGTAGTCCCGCCCGTGGATGAGTCCCGCGGCGTTGACCCGCTCGCCAAAGGCGCGGTTCGGCACAGCCACCACGTGGAGTTCCGTCCCGGTGAGGCCAGCGAATTCGGCGGCGATGGTCGAAATCGTGGGGGCAACCAGGGTGCCCGTGGCGATGACCGCGCGGGCGAATCGGGGGCGGACGTGGCGCCGTCGGAGGCGGGCGCGCAGGCGATGCCAGTCGTCGAGAAGGACGCGGACCATCCCGATGCCGTTCTCGTACTGCGGGAAGCCGTCGTAAGCCGCTGCGCCGGGAACCTCTTCGCCGGCAGCGAGGTAGTACTCGTCGGCGAGCTGCACCACCGTGCGGCCGAACCGGCGGCGCGCCTCGCGCTGGAAGGGCCGCACCAGCTCCACGATAGACCGTGCGTACTCCCCCGTCGGCGGCTCGAGCGGCAAGCCGTCCCGCTTCGCCGCGCGCTCTTCCAGCAAGGGGCTGGCCCCGACCGGCACGACGGCGACGGTGAGCACGGTCGGGTGGAGTTCGAGGAGCTCTCGGATCGAGCGGCGAAGGTGGTCGCCGTCATTGACGCCAGGACACACCACGATTTGGGTGTGGCACTGGATGCCGAGCGCCCCCAGCCGCCGGAGCTGTTCAAGGATGTCGGGTGCGTCCGAATTCTTCAGCATTCGGCGCCGCAGGGCCGGGTCGGTGGTGTGCACGGAGACGTGCAAGGGGCTCAGCCGCTGCTCGGCGAGCCGTTCCCAGTCCGCTTCGGTGAGGTTGGTAAGGGTGACGAAGTTCCCGTGAAGGAAGGAGAGGCGGTAGTCGTCATCCTTCAGGTAGAGGGTGCGCCGCAGCCCTTTCGGCAAACCCTTGAGGAAGCAGAAGAAGCAGTTGTTGGTGCACAGCCGAATCCCGTCCCAGGTGGCGATGTCCCACTCCAGGCCGAGGTCCTCGTCGGGGTGCTTCTCGAAGAGGAGTTCCTCGACGTGGCCGTCGGGCTTCTCGATAAGCACGGGCACGAGGGAGTCGGCCTGCCAGAACAGGACGTCGATGACGTCTCGGGGCTCTCGGCCAGCGATGCGCAGGAGCCGATCGCCGGGCCGAATGCCGGCGAGCTCGGCCAGCGAACCTGGCCGCACGCGGGCGATCGGCGGAGAGCTCATGCGTGCAGCAGTTCGCGGATGCGCGCTTCGACGGCGTCCACCGACTCGTCCGGCGTCGAAGCGCCTGCGGTGATGCCGATGCGCTCGACGTGCTCAAACCAGGACGGCTGGAGGTCGTCGGGCCCCTCGACGTGGTAGGCGGGCGTGCCCTGCTCCTCGCACACCTCGCGGAGATGCCGGGTGTTCGCGCTCTTCCGGCCCCCCACCACGATCATGACGTCGACCTGGCGGGCGAGGCGAGCAGCGGCTTCCTGCTGGCCCGTGGTGGCGTGGCAGAGCGTGTTCACCACGTGAAGCTCGAAGTTCCGCTCGCGCTGGAGGAGCATAAGGTTGGCGACGAAGCGGGCGAAATCCTCCATCTTGTGCGTCGTCTGGGCCATCACGCCCACCTTGGAGGGGAAGCCGCCCGGGAATTCGGCGATGAGCGTCCTCAGTCGGTCGAGGGCCGGCGATTCCACGACCGTCGCTCGGCTCACCCCCGCGGCGTCGACCGCCCAACCGACGATGCCACGCACCTCCTTGTGGCCGGGGTCGCCGAAGATGAGGACGTGGTATCCCTCGCGCACGAACTTCTGTGCGTACCGCTGTGCGCGGGTCACGATCGGACAGGTGGTGTCGACGATGGGGAGGCCCCGGGCGCGGAGGTCTTCGAGGACTCGGAGACCGACGCCGTGGGCGGTGATCGCCACCGGGTGCCCGGCGGCGATACGCGACGCTTCGCTGCCGACGTTCCCGTCCAGCACGTCGGGGCCAGGAAGCGGTCGAACGCCTCCCTCTTCGAGCCGGCGAACCACGTGGGGGTTGTGCACGACTTCGCCGAGGGAGTAGACGGGTGCGTCGGGCCGGGCTGTCTGCTGCATGATCTCCACCGCGCGCCGAACACCCATGCAGAAGCCCATGTCAGTCGCGCGGAGGATCTGAACCATCGTGGGGTGCCTCGGAACCAGTATAGGGACCGAGGTACTTGGCCGGTAACAGCGCTGTAATGGCTCCGAAAATCCTCTGTGTCGCCTCGCTTACATCGCCTTCGGTGGGGCGCTTCACCTGCTCCAGCCGGAAGGGCTGGCCGATGGTCACGGCGATGCGCGGGCGCCGGAACACCGCCAGGGGGTTTCGGAGCTGTTCGGTCCCTTCGATGGCGCAAGGCAGGACGGGTGCGCCCGTTCGCAAAGCGATGAGGGCCGTGCCCGGACGGGGTTTGCCGACATAGCCCGTGCGGCTGCGGTGTCCTTCCGGAAACATCCCGAGTGCTCCGCCGTGGCGAAGGATCCGTTCCGCTGCCAGGAGGGCGCGGGCGTCGGCTTCGAAGCGGCGGACAGGAAACGCCCCGTAGAGGCGCATCACGACCCCGATGGGGAAGCGGAAGAGCTCGGCCTTGGCCATGTAGCGGATGCGCCGGTACAACACCGCCGCGGCGAGGATGGGCGGGTCGGCGTTCGACAGGTGGTTCGACACCACGATGAGCGGGCCCTCTCTCGGCACGTGCTCCCGGCCGCGGACTTCCCATCGCGCCAGGAGCAGGAGCAGGAAACGGAGAAGGTGCGTCGCGCTCCAGTAGAAGGGAGGGACGAACGGCTCCCAGCCGAAGCCTCTCAGCCAGCGGCGCATCCGAGCGCCTCCAGCGCCAAGGCGAGCACAGCGTCGAACGGCCGCTCGGTGGTGTCGATGACGATCGCATCCGGGGCCGGCTGGAGGGGTGCCACTTCTCGCGACGAATCGATGGAGTCGCGGCGAAGGATGTCGCGGGCCGCCCCCGCGCTGTCCTGGACCACGCCCCACGAGTTCGCCTGCAGGCTCCGCCGGGCAGCGCGGGCCTCGGTACTGGCATGGAGGAAGATCTTCGCCGGGGCGTCGGGCAGCACGACGGTGCCGATGTCTCTCCCGGCAAGGATTGCGCGCCCCGCTGCCGCGAACTCCCGCTGCAGCGGAAGCAGCGCCGCCCGCACCGACGGGAGCGCGCTGTAGAGGCTCACCTGTTCCTCCACCCGAGGTTCACGCAGCCGGTCGCTCACATCGACGCCGTTCACCAGCACGCGCGAGGGGTTGCCCCGCCGGATCTCGATGCGGATGTGCCGAACGAATTCCGCGCAGGCGGCGTCATCCGGAGGGACACCCTGCTCGATCGCCGCAAGCGTCACTGCGCGGTAGAGCATCCCCGTGTCGAGGAAGTCGTACCCGAATCGGGAGGCCAGCTCGCTCCCAAGCGTGCTCTTCCCCGACGCGGCCGGCCCGTCGATCGCGATGACCCGGGGACAGGGTGTGCTCATCTCCCCCGCGATGGTAGGGGCTGAGGCCCGGTGGGCAAGGGGCCTCCCAAGGGGGAGGGGTACACCGCCGAGGCGTACAGCTTCGCCACCTCGACGTCGGTCAGCTCCCGCCAAGCGCCAGGTGGAAGGGAGCCGAGGTGTACGGGGCCGATGCGGATGCGCTGGAGTCGGAGGACGTTCCGCCCGAGCGAACGGAGCATACGCCGAATCTCGCGCTTCTTCCCCTCGCGGAGGGTGACGAGCAGCCACGCTGACCCCGGCCAGTTCTGGCGGTCGGGGGGCCGTACGGGCGCCACCGCGGCGGCGCGAAGCAGTTCACCCCCTTCCTCAATACCCCGCACCATCCGCTGCATCGCCGCTTTCGAAAGCGGCGCATCCACGGCCACGAGGTACTCCTTTTCGACCGCGTGCCGCGGGTGGGTGAGCAGGTTCGTGAGGTGGCCGTCGTTGGTAAGGATGAGGAGCCCTTCGCTCTCCAGGTCGAGTCGCCCCACCGGGTGGAGGCCGCGTAGTTCCGGCGGCAGGAGGTCGAGGACGGTCGTTCGCCCACGGTCGTCGGCGACGGTCGTGACGACTCCTGCGGGCTTGTTGAGGATGATGTACCGGTAGCGGCGCCGGTCGATGGGGACGCCGTCTACGGTGATCTCGTCCTTCTCCGGGTCGGCCCGGGAGCCCAGCTTGGTTTGGACGACGCCGTTGACCGCCACCCGACCTTCGAGGATGAGCTGCTCGGCCACCCTCCGGGAAGCGACACCCGCGTGCGAAAGGATCTTCTGCAGCCGTTCAACCGGCACGTCGCCGTACCTTCGACACGATCTCCTTCCACCGGCCGGAACGGCCGGCGAGCGAGATGAGGCTCGTCAGACTCGCGCCTGCGGCCGCCCCGACCACGATCCAGGGTAGCGCGGAGCCTCCCGACGCGCGCCCCTCCTCGCCGGTCGTGATGCGGCCGTCGGATCGGCCGTCCCCGACGGACGTCGAAGAATCCTTCGACGTGGGTGTGGGGCTTCCCGCTGGCGGGATGGCGGCGAAGACGTTCGGGCCCCCGGGCGTGGGGCGCAGGGCGATGGCCCACGCCTCGGGTCCGGAGAGCTCGAAGGCACGGCGGGCGAGCGCCTCACCCTTCGCGGGCGCCTCGGGCGGATTCGGCCACAGGGAGGTGTCGTCGCCGTAGGCGACGGCATCCGCGAGGGTTCCATCGGGGGCAACGAGGCGTACGACGTCCCCGGCGTTGTTCAAACCGTTCCCGATCCGCGTCCCGAGGCGGATGACCGCGATGCCTTCGGGCAGGGTCGCTTTCGGCGCGGCTACGACCACGTAGGCGCCCGGCTCCAAGCGGAAGGACGGCAGCTTCACCAGCGACCGGGCGTCGCCCAGTTGCCAGCCGCCCAGGTCGACGGCCTCTGCCCCGGCGTTGTAGAGCTCCACCCATTCGTAGTCGTTCGCGGAGCTCTCGGCTTCAGGCGCGGGGAGGAGTTCCGAGAGACGGACGGCAGCACCGGAGGACACCGCTCCGGCTACCTGGCTCTCCGGCTCCGGGGCCGATGTGTCCCTGCTGCCCGGCGTGCCAGGCTCGGGCTTCGGGGTGGGAGTCCGGGTGCCCGTGCCTGGTTGGTTCGGTGTGGGAGTTGGGGTTGGGGGTTCGTCGGTGGAGTCGAACCAGGCGTCGTCGAAGGAGGCGGAGACGGGGTCGGCGGAGGCTGGGCGGAGCATGAGGCGGATGCGAGCGGAGCGGGCGTCGGGTGGT